>MDTE01180651.1_pt1 | contig 45114 bp, 41 predicted proteins | sample 811231 | NCBI WGS metagenome assembly MDTE01 (sample SAMN05326651, study PRJNA326480) | marine metagenome | isolation source: seawater | place: Indian Ocean: Red Sea | collected 2010 | reverse complement strand
TCGTACCCCAATTCATTGCAACATTGCGTACCGCCACTTGCGCTTCTTCATTGCGTGCACCGAGCGCCACACCACACCAATCAACAAGGCACATTTTAGCGGCATCCAATATTTCACTTGGGTAGTTACGTCCGATCGCGGACCCCACGAAACGACCAGCTTCCAATGCGTTTTGAGTTTCCGTGATGCTCATTGTCCCATTACCCCCATTTTTTCCAGATCAGCAATCTGATCTTCAGAATAACCCAATTCAGCAAGAATTTCGCAATTGTTTTGGCCGAGCCTCGGCGCCGGGTTGCGTTTACTTTTCGAAAGGCCCATTCCAGCGAGCGGATTACCAATCTGCGCAATCGTGCCCTCACCAGGGGCGTCAATATATTCGATAAGCCCCCGATGCTTAACATGCTCGTCTACCAACGCTTCGCCCGGCGTTAAGATCGGACAAATTGGCGCGCCAATTGCCGTTAATTCTTTGACAATTTGGTCTCGCGTCCGCGCCGCACAATAATCTGTCAAAACCTGACAATAGATTTTGCCCTTCTCGCCGTGCGTCGTGTGCCTATCGGCGGGACTTTCGTCTTCATCAATCAGATCGGTTCGTTCAATAATGGTGCAAAATTCCCGCCAAAGTTTCGCCTCCAGCAAAGAAATCGCGACGCCCTTTCCATCCTTGGTAGTATAGTGGTTGTAACGCGGATTGCCGCCGTAAGATTCGACAACCGGCTTGCCGCTGTACCCAGCCTGCGTTGCCATGCCACTACTCAAAGCAATATTCGCCATAGAGAATAGACTATCGAACATTGAGCAGTCGACGAAACGTCCTTCACCCGTCTGCTGACGCCGCATTAGAGCAAGCAGAATGCCAATCATCGCGACCGCACCCGCGGAATAATCCGCTGCCTGGAACAGCGGCACTTCAGGGACCCCAAGGCCGCGCTCTAGGTTAGTACCCATTATGCCAGTCACGGCTTGGATAACCAGATCATGGCCGGGAATGGGTGCCAATGGACCATCTTGGCCGAAGCCAGTAATTGAGCAGTAAATTACCTTTTCGTTAAGTTTCTTGCATGTCTCATAATCAATACCGAGCTTCTTAGTCACGCCCACTCGATAAGATTCAAGAACAACATCCGCACCCTCAATCAATTGATGCGCAACGGATTGCGCCTCCGGCTTTGTTAAATCTAGCGTTATGCCGCGCTTATTACGGTTCACACTATGGAAATAGGCGCTAGTCGTCTCATAATTCGGCGGATTATGACGTGCACCATCCCCAATCTCCGGTTGCTCAACCTTGATAACCTCGGCGCCGAAATCCGCCATCATCTGCGTAGCCCAAGGGCCCGGGAGCAAACGGCTAAAATCAACTACCTTAATGCCCGACAAGACAAAATCCGGCGACATCTTATTCGCTACGCTCATACGAACTACTCGCCCTTAAACTTTGCGTCACGTTTCTCTAGGAAAGCGCCAATGCCCTCCTTGCGATCGGCACTCTGATAAATAGAAGTTACAATGAAACGCTCGTAATCGATGGCCGAACGCAGGTCCATTTGCATACCGTTATAAACAACACGTTTCACCCATGCGAGACTAAGAGGTGCTCTCTGTGCAAGAACACCAACCATCTCCTTTGCCTTCGCAAGAGCCCCACCCTTAGGTGTCAATTTATTGATTAAGCCAATGCGATAGGCCTCATCTGCCGGAATTGGGTCCGCCATCAACATAATTTCCAACGCATTGCCGACACCAACGAGGCGCGGGAGGCGTTGCGTCCCGCCAGCTCCTGCGACGGTACCAATTTTGGCACTGGTAATGGCGTAGCTTGATCCTTCCGCGCCTACCCGCATATCGCATGCCAAGACAAACTCTGCACCACCCGTCATGCAGAACCCTTCTATTGCAGCAATCACCGGGACTTCCAATTCTTCTAGACCTCGAAGAAGTTGTTCCCAATTTTTCATATAATCGACGACGCTCTTCGGCCCGCTTAGTGCTAAAGCCTCATTAAGGTCGGCACCGGACGCGAAATACTGTTCTCCGCCCGTAACAATTACGCCAAATATGTCTGGATCGGCTTCCGCAGCCTGAGCAGCTGCTAGAACCTCTGCCATAGTCGCGACACTAAACGAGTTGCGGCTCTCGGGCCGGTTCAATGTGACAATACAAGCGGGTCCCTCATTTTCAACAATAATATTTTCGTAAGTCATGGAACTACTCCAATTTGTCTCTCGACCCTCAGGCCTCTTTATGAAAATCTATAATGAGACGATTGATATCATCCGCACCCTCAAACATTGCCCAATGGCCAACATTCGGTAGTACATGAACCTTTAGGTTCGGAACGTGTTCACGAATGAGACTGGCACGGTGCTCAATGCTTGGAAACGCGGTTGGGTCGTCCTCGCCGTAGATAAGCTGTGCCCTACAACCAGCCTTGCCTAAATTGATCGGTAAAATCGGTTGTGCGCTAACATTCCTACTGTTGAATTTTGCACGACCAACATTGTCGTGTTGCATATCAAGCACATCTTCGCTGATAGATTCAGGATGCTTTAACATCAATTGCAAAAGATTGTGTTTAAGGGCGTGTCTGTAGGATTTAGGGTCGTCCTTTACATCGCCATAACGAATGAAATCCAATCGGGGCCTTCCCTTGATGGAAAACCCGCCGGGCCCTATCACCGTCATTGCCCGCACTTTCGAGCCAAAATGGGCAGCGATCGAACTGCCGCATGCGCCACCGAAAGAAAACCCGGCAATACTGAAACTCTCGTAATCTTTTACAATCCGGTCCACAGACGCGATAAAAACACGTAAATACTCGTCGGGCGTCAATCCATAGTCTACCTGCTCGGACTCACCATAGCTCGGTGCATCAATGGCGCGAACGTCGAAATGCTCAGACAAAACGTCGATATTACGTATCCAGTGCGTCCACGAACCCATACCTCCGTGAAACAACAAAATAGGGTGTCCCTTCCCTTTTTGCTTAACGTTTAACCGAACGCCTTCAGCAAGGGCTCTATCTTTATCCCAACCATCAGGCACTCGCTTCTGGTCCATTCCACTCTGGCTCCTATTTCCATACCCGCATGGCCTGTTGCGGCCAAAACGGTACAACAAGACGGAGCGCCGCCCAACGGGCGGCGCGGTTCGGAAAGGATATAGGACGTGACGGAAAGTTTTCACGGTAAGATAGTTCTGATCCCAGGCGGAGGGCGGGGTATTGGCTACGCCGCGGGCGCGATGATGGCCAAACAAGGTGCCAAGGTCGTCTTGGCTGATGTAGTGGGTGAACGGGCAGTCGAGGCGGCGGACAGACTCAAAGAAGAGAGCGGTTCCGAAACGCTGGGTCTTGCCTGCGATATCACGGATATGACAGCCGTCCAGAAAATGATCGCCGAGACAGAGACTACACTGGGTCCCGTTGACATCATGGTCAACACGGCTGCGATTGTAGCCGACAAGACATTCATAGAATCAACGCCCGCAGACTGGAAGCAAATGCTGGACATCTGCCTCTATGGTTCGATGAATGTTATCCATTGCGTTTTGCCAGGTATGGTCGACCGCACATACGGGCGCATCGTGTGCCTGGCCTCAGATGCAGCCCGAACCGGGCAAGCTCGGCATTCCTACTACGCAGCGGCGAAAGGAGGAGTGATCTCACTCGTTAAGTCCATTGCGCAAGAAGTCGGCCGAAACGGCGTCACCTTGAATGTGGTCTCACCCGGTGCCACAGACACCGAACTACGGCAGGGCCGTGAAAAGGAAGTTCTGGCCTCTATTGGTGAGGAACGATTTGCCAAGCGTGAACAGGCCATCCTCCGTATGTACCCAACGCGGCGACTTGGGCAACCAGACGACATAGCAGCTGGCATTGTTTATCTTTGCAGCGATGGTGCATCCTGGGTGACGGGCCAAGTCCTAAGTATCAATGGCGGGTTCGCAATGGTGTAAAAGTCCATGCGCCGCACTAAAATCAGACACGCACCGAACACGAAAGAACGAAGATGGAATTTGAACTATCAACCGAGCAAAAGCTGATCCAAGATTCCGCTCGAAGTATGATGGAGCGCGACGTTCAGCCAATCTTGGACAAGCATAACCCAAACCAATCGTTGCCCAAAGCAGCGATGCTAGAGATATTTTCCCACCTCAAAAATATGGGATTAATGGCGCCACGCCTGTCAGAGAAAGACGGGGGGTCAGGTATGTCGATGCTCAACTACGGTCTTATTTATGAGCAACTGCCACCGTTCCTCGCTATTGGGGTAATGGGGCACGAATGCACCATTGCGCGTATCTTCGCCGAGGCAACAGAGGAGCAAAAAGAGATGTTCCTGCCCGACCTCTTTGAAGGGAAGAAGATTACGGGGACTGCCACGACGGAACCAGGGGTCGGCTCGAACCCTCGCGAAGTTGTAACGCGTGTCGTAGAAGACGGTAATGAATTGGTAATTAATGGCCGCAAGATGTGGTGTAGCAATGCCAGCATTGCCGATATCATCAACGTAACCTGTGCAGACGGATCGGACGACCGGGGTGCCAATCTGCGCCGCGTTGTCGTTGAGACCGATAATCCAAACATGGACGTGACTGAGATTGATACGATGGGCCTGAAAATGGGGCATCTATCGGAGATCGTCTTTGAAAACTGCCGGGTGCCTGCGGTCAATACTTTTGGCTCTGCCGGCGATGCTGCGCGTCTGCTGACCATTACCTGGAATGGGAACCGACCGCTCTGCGGTCTTGCAGCCACACACCTTGCGCAAAAGGCGCTCGAGAAAGCTACCGTCTATGCCGGAGAACGCACACAATTCGGGAAAGCCATCGGTGGACATCAACTTGTACAAAAACTGCTTGCCGATATCGAAACAAACGTCGTAACCAGCCGTCTTCTTTGCTACTATGCGCTCGATGCTCTGGATAAAGGCGATCATACGAATGGCATATCTGCGATGGCGAAACGCTATGCCACAACGGCTTGCGAACAAGCAGTTTCAATGGCAATGCATGTGCACGGTGCCATGGGTATAGCCGAAGAAACAGGACTGGAGCAGCTTTATCGTGACGTCCGAATGCTGCCTATACCGGATGCAACGAATGAAATTTTAACCCTAATTCAAGGTAGAGAACTGACCGGCATGGCGGCATTCCGATAATAAGGATTAGACGATGCGTCCACTTGATGGAATTACCGTAGCCGAACTCGGCGGCCGTTATGCTGCGGGAGCGTGCGGCACACTCTTAGCGCAACTTGGTGCCACAGTTCTATACGTCGAAGGTGCGGGTCTACCTGGCGATAAATGGGCCCATCGGGCCACGTTTGCGCTAGGTAAGGCACCAGTGGACCTCAGTCGGCGGCAAGCCGCCATTGATGCGGCAGACGTCATTATTACATCCAGCGATGTCGACGGCGACAAAAGTGAATACCCAAATGCCATCCACATTGATCTTACTGCCTTTGGGCACACGGGGCCACTGGCCGGAAAACCCTATTCCGACGCGCTGATTCAGTCGTTAACCGGCATTGCCGACACCAATGGCCAGGAGGGCGGCGGCCCTTTCGCTGCCGGCGCACCGATCCTCGAATACGAAACGGCGATTTATGGCGCAGCCGCGGCAGTGGCAGCGTTACGGGTTCGACGTCTCGGTGGACCCAACCAATCAGCCGACATCTCACTCTTCGATTGCGGAATTAATTCCCTCCCGACATATTTACCGGCGCATCACGTTGGAAAAGTGCCGGTTCGCGAAGGCAACCGGCACCCGCTTGTCGTGCCCTGGAATAGTTTTTCAACTAGCGACGGCGATGTTCTAATCTGTACGGTTTCGAATGATCATTTCTCAATTCTTTGCGGAATTATTGGGCGCCCCGACATTCCCGAGACGATCCTCGAGAATAATGACCGGGTTGCAAACCGCGACATGATTGAAGAGGCGATCACTTGCTGGACGAGTTTGCATACGGTCGCCGAGTGTATGACAGCCCTTTCGAACGCCGGCATTGCAAGTGGACCAATCACGGTCATTGACGACTTGCCGACCGAAGCCAACCTGGTCCACCGCAAAAGCATCATCCGGGCCAAGAATGGTGCGCATAATTTCCTCGCCAAAACACCGTTCTTAACCAATGACGCCTGGTCATCTGAAGTAGCAGACACGGTGAAACCTAGCGACAGTGGAGAGATACCGAAGAGTAACGGCGCTTCGGTTGGTAATAGTGGTCCCATGCTGCCACTCGATGGTATTCGGGTCATCGAGTTTGGACAGTTCACAACAGCGCCCCTTTGCGCCCGCCATCTCGCTACTCTCGGCGCCGAAGTCATAAAAATCGAACCCGTGACCGGCGATATTGCCCGTCAGTGGAACCCAGCGCGGGACGGAATTGGCTACTACTTCATGTACTCTAATGCGGATAAACATGCACTCGCTGTCGATATGCGGAACGAAGAGGGATGGAGTATCGTCCGTGATCTCATCGCTTCTGCCGACGTAATTGTTCAGAACATGAAACCGGGATCGCTCGACCGACTTGGTTTCGGTTGGAAGGACGTACAGCAATTTAATCCACGCATGGTCTGTGTTGGCATATCTGGTTTTGGAAGCGATAGTGCTTATGAGGGCCGTCCGGCCGTGGATACGATTGTGCAAGGCGGCTCTGGCATCATGGACCTTACTCGCGATGGCGGCGTGCCGCTGTCCACTGGTATTTCCTACTCCGACATTACCGGAGGTCAACTCGCCATGCTATCCGTCATCGCCGGCCTAGAACTGCGCGAGCGCACAGGAAAAGGCATGAACTACGATATCTCAATGCAAGATGTAACCTCTTGGGTGACGGAGACTACCTGGAACATCCCATCAGAAGAACGCGGCCCGAATGGTGCAGCAGTCGAGTGCAGCGATGGTTATGTCTGGATGGAAAATCCCACCGACGCAAACGGCATCGAAGCGAAATTGAAGACACGGGCCGCCTTGTTTGCCGGGCTCACACCCAAAGGTATCAAATTGGCACCGATCCTTAATGTCAGCGAAGCGGCAATCCACCCGCAAACATTGGCGCGCGGGCTAATTGTCGATGGGGAATGGGAGACCGGGCCGTGGCCGCTACTTGGCTCACCGATGAAACTTTCGAAGACACCACCGCGTGTACAGCGCCCGATTAACCGACCAGAAAAACCAACGTCGGACGTATTGACCAAGTTCGGTATCCCCCGCGGAAAGGCCGCAGAATAGGTCTATGAGTGCCAACTGATACAAAAAGTGGGATCCAGCAAGCAGTGTTTGGATCTTTTCTGAAAACCCAATACCCGAACCGGTATCCGGCAAACCACTGATCTACCTGTATAAGTTATTTATCTGTCAGACAGATACGGCAAAGCCAATATCTTGGGATAGGGATAAATTTATTCTGATTACCGACCGAAACGCCGCGAATTAGTTTTGACCGCAAACAATCAAACTAGCTAAGTCTAAAAGCACTTTGCAGCCCCAAAATACCAGGCTAGAATCGGAATTGCCCTCCATTTACATGAAGAACTTCACCGGTAATAAAACCACCTGTCTCTCCTGCTAGATAAAGGCAAGCATTGGCAATGTCGTCGACGGTGCCAATACGTTTGACCGGAATTGCTTCAATTCGGGCTTTACGCCATACCTCGGGGTCATCGTACTGGCTCCAATCTCGAGATGTATCAATTGCGCCAGGGGAGACCGTGTTGGCGGTAATACCACTAGGTCCAAGCTCTAGAGCCAATGCTTTAGCAAACGCATGAACACCCGCCTTACAAGTAATGTTGTGGGTTCGGGTCGGAACATGCGCGGCAAATCCGTCAACGCCAGAGATGTGGATGATCCGGCCCCAGCCCTCCTTTTTCATGAGCGGCACCACGCAGCGTGCGAGATAGAAGGCCGAGTTTAGGTTGGTGTTGATCGTTTCCTGCCACTCCTTCACCGAGATATCCTCGACCGGCTGTTTCTTGCGGATCGAAACGTTTGAGATTGCAATATCGACCGTCCCAAAGGTCTTTGCCGCTTGATTGACCATTGCCGCAACAGCGTCCGCATCACCAACATCCGCCATCACGCCAATCGCATTACCGCCGTCAGCCCTAATATCACCGACAACCTTGTCGACCTTTTCCTGCGACGACCCACCGTTAACGACCACATTTGCACCGGCGTTAGCAAAAAGTTTAACGATGGCTTCGCCGATATTCTGGCCAGAGCCGGTAACGATGGCGGTGCGACCTTTTAGTGGTTGCGGATCGAGCATTGTTTTAGTCCTTTAGATATTAGTTCCCGCAAGTAAGTAGGCGGCGAATTGTCACTGGCCATTTCCGGATCCAATGCTAGTTGCTATTCTCGTCCCGCTTAACCATCACATTCCGAGACAATACCATGATTGATTTCAGCCTGACCGATGAATTGCAGGAGTTTCAGGACCGCACTCGGGCCTTTATCCGGGACAAAATAATCCCATTAGAAAACGACCCCCGCCAGGGTCCACACGGTCCTTCCGATGAATTGCGCCTAGAAGTTGCAGCGCTCGGTCAAGACGCCGGATTGCTAACACCACATATTGGTGAAGAATGGGGTGGTCTCGGTCTGCCACATATCGGTAAGGCCATTGTCTTCGAAGAGGCAGGCTATTCGCCACTTGGAGCCTATGCGCTCAACATTTCCGCCCCTGACGAAGGTAATATGCATTTGCTGGAAGTTGTCGGAAGCGAAGAGCAAAAAGAGAAGTACCTCCGTCCTCTAGCCGCAGCTGACGTCCGCTCCGTCTTCTCGATGACGGAGCCAGATGGAGGAGCTGGTTCTGATCCCTCTATGATGAAAGTCACTGCAGTCGAGGACGACGACGGATACGTCATCAATGGCCGGAAATGGATGATTACCGGTGCCCACGGAGCCGCTTTCCAAATCATTATGGCGCGTACCATCGACAAATCCGGTGAAGACATCGGCGCCACAATGTTCATGGCTAATATGGATGTCGACGGCTGCGAAGTCGTCCGTGTACTTGATACAATGGATAGCAATACATCGGGCGGCCATTCGATCGTTGATTATAACGACGTACGCGTGCCAAAAGAATCGATTCTCGGCGAAGCAGGTAAAGGATTTCGCTACGCGCAGGTGCGATTGGCGCCAGCTCGTTTGACGCATTGCATGCGCTGGCTCGGCGCAGCACGGCGTTGTCATGACATCGCCGTTGATTACGCTCGCAACCGGCACGCGTTCGGGAAACCGCTCAGTGAGCATGAAGGCGTTAGCTTCCAACTCGCCGACAACCTCCAAGATTTGCACCAAAGCCGACTGAGTATTTGGCATACGGCTTGGGTACTCGATCAAGGCGAACGTGGCGGAAATGAAAGCAGCATGGCCAAAGTGTTTTGCTCCGAAGCCGCTGGCCGTATCGTTGACCGCTCTGTTCAAATTCTTGGGGGTATGGGTATTACCAACGAGACCGTGGTGATGCGGACCTATAAGGACATTCGCGCTTTTCGTATTTATGACGGCCCATCAGAGGTGCACCGCTGGGCAATCGCCCGGAACATCATGCGGTCAAATAAATAATACTCGCATGAGTGCCCATCGATATATCAATTGACCCGGTTTTGACATGACGACCAAGTCAGAAATTCCAAAAGAATTTGGGTGCAAAAAATTATTCCCCAGTGAACTCTGGCACACGCTTTTCCCGCCACGCGTTATGCGCCTCCTGAGTGTCTCGGGTTAGCTCTAGCATGCCAAAGCGGTACAGATCCGCTAGCGATGCATCCTTAAGATTTGGGACATCGAGGGAATGCGTGATTGATTCCTTTACCATTCGGACAGAGAGTGGTGGCAGCTTTACGATATGATCCGCGACCTCTGCTGCCTTCTCGATTAACTGGTCATGCGGCGTTAGCCATTGGGCCAAACCAATCCGGTAGGCCTCTTCACCAGGCATCGGAAAGCCCATCGCAAGGCGTGTCGCCAATCCCTTACCAACCCAACGAGCTAAACGGGCCGAGCCGCCATAGGCAGGGATAATTCCTAAGCCAATCTGTGGCAATCGCCATTCAGCTTTCTCGGATGCAATGATCAAGTCGCAGCAGAAAGTGATAATGCATCCGATCCCAATCGCATATCCATTAACAGCGGCAATCACTGGTTTCGGAAAATCGTTGAACATATCAAAGGGCGATACTTCCCGTTTTTTTGATAGCCCCCGTAGAAACTTCGAAGGTGACCCTGTCTTATGTGTGTTGGGGTCTTTAAGGTTGGCGCCAGCCGAGAAAGCCCCAGCGGTGTCATCCCCGGTTATAACGACGCAACGAATTTCGTTATCCTCTTCCATTTCATCAAAAAACTGCGCCAGGCCCTCGTAATAGTCTTGACCCCACGCATTTCGAGCCCCAGGCCGGCTTAACGTAATCCAACCAACATTGTTCTTTTTCTCATACAGAACCGGCATATTCGAATTTCCTTCAATTATGTTCCTTTATGAAGGAGGTATTAAGAGCAGGCGTCTTGGCAACGTCACTAGTTTTATTAAATCTCAAAAACCCACTAATAATTGGGCTATTATTTCGGATGTATCTTCATCAAAACCTTCACATGTTGAAATAAAGATTAATCAGTTCGTTGGCTTGTTACTTCCTCTACGTATTGCCTCGTCCTGTTTCACCCCCTAATTTCCTGCCAAACGCGATTACAGGAGAACGATCAAATGACTACAACTGCCAATGAAAAGAAATTTGGCATCTCGGTGATCCCAGGCGATGGAATCGGAAATGAGGTCGTACCCGAGGGACTTCGCGTACTCGAGGCAGTCGGTAAAAAATACGGCTTTAATTATGGCATTGAGCATTACGACTGGAACTGTGAGACCTATGCCAAGACCGGTCGGATGATGCCCGAGGATGGGCTTGATCAGCTTCGCGACTGCGATTCTATCTTTCTAGGCGCGGTTGGCTTTCCGGGCGTTCCTGATCATATCTCGCTTTGGGGCCTGCTAATTCCGATCCGGCGCGAATTTCAACAATACGTTAATCTGCGCCCGGTGCGCCTGCTGCCCGGCATTACACCCCCGGTTCACGGCTATAATACCGGCGATATCGATATGTATGTAGTCCGTGAAAATAATGAAGGGGAATACTCCAATATTGGCGGGCGTATGTACGAAGGCACCGACATAGAAATGTGCATGCAGGAAAATATTTTCACAAAGCGAGGCTGCGAGCGGATCATGCGTTACGCCTTTGACCTTGCCCAAACGCGGCCACGAAAAAAACTGACCTCGGCCACAAAATCAAATGGCATATCACATACCATGCCCTATTGGGACGAAAAGTTTGCTGATGTTTCAAAAGAGTATCCGGATATAGAGACAGATCAATTCCACATTGACATTCTGACAGCCCATTTTGTGCAACACCCTGATTGGTTCGATGTAGTAGTTGGCTCAAACCTCTTCGGCGATATCCTGTCGGATCTTGGTCCAGCAGTTACTGGCACCATTGCCGTCGCCCCAGGTGCCAATATTAATCCTGAAAAAGATTTTCCCTCCATGTTCGAACCCGTGCACGGATCCGCACCGGACATTGCAGGACAGGGAATTGCTAATCCGATCGGCCAAATTTGGTCAGGTGCGATGATGCTAGAGCATTTAGGTGAACAACAAGCAGCCGATGCAATTGTCAAAGCGATTGAGACCGTGCTCTCTGACAAGAACGCACCGCTGACGCCAGACATGGGCGGCAATGCAACAACCCAAGACTTAGGCAAAGCTATTGCAGATGCGATTTAAGAAGTACGGAGCATAGAAAAAATTATGCATGCGCGATTTTTTGAGGGCTTCAAGGTTGGCGACACATATGAGACCCGAGCAGTTACGTTGACCGAAGGTCAGATGGTCGACTTTTCGATGCAGTACGACCCACAGCCGATACATACGGATCACGAAGCCTCGAAACATGGTATACACGGAAGAATTATCTCAAGTGGATTGCAGACCCTTGGTCTTGCAAACCGGCTTTGGATTGAACTTGGACTGATGGGCGAAAACAATCTTGGAGGTCCAGGCCTCGATAACGTTCGTTGGCCCCGCCCAGTCTTTGCAGGAGATACTTTGCGGACAGTTGTCGAGGTTGTGGCAGCACGGGAGTCCAAATCCAAATTGGACAGAGGTATCGTCACCTTTGGTTTCACAACCTACAATCAAAATGATGAGGTTGTCATGACCTACGAATGCATGGACATGATCCGGCGGGCGCCAAAAAATTGAATAATATTTCCGTCTCCATTCGCGGCATTTTCGCGGCTACGCCAGGTTAGTGCTACACAGATTGAAAGCTAACCGGTTAACAGCTTTTCGATGTGCCCGACAACGGCTAATGCTTCAGCCGCGTCTGACAGTTCATCAAAGACGGGAATGCCTGCATTCAAGGCCCGCTTGCGGTAATCACGTTTCTTGTCATCGATCTCTGTCGAGCCGTCGGAACGAAGTGCTAAAACAAAGTGTGCTTGTCCCGGATATCTCTCGCCAATTGAAACCGCTGCTTGGAAAAGGTTGTCGATCGGGTCAACATCACCACGCCCTACAAAAGCCGCCAGGTTCAAGTGCATAACCACGGCATCGACGGAAGCGGTATCATAGACAATTTCAAGAATCTCGTTTGCAACACGGCCTTCCTCACGCTGTAGTGTGCCAACTGGCGTGTCGATAGGGTTAGCAACGCTGGTGCCGGGTGGCAGCCCCAATGCATCCAATATCGCCCGTGTCTGTGCCGAAAAGGGTGTAATTTGTAATCCACGTTCCGCGAAAAAGTCAGTGGCAAGGACACTCGTCCCACCGCCGTTACCGAAAAGCACTACGCGTTCCGTCGGGCGTGTCGGCCTCAAGGTCAATTGCTGAAGTAACAGCAATGCATTCACGAAGGCATCAACAGTGTCGACCATAGCGCAAGGCGTTTGCGCCATCAAAGCCTTCCATGCCGCCATATTATCCGCGAGCGCACCTGTATGCGACGCCGCTGCCATACGACCAAGTTCCGAACGGCCACCTTTTAGAATTACGACTGGTTTTTGTATCTCAGTATTCCGCAATAAATCGAAGAAACGCCGTCCATCGCCGATATCTTCAAGATAGAAGCCAATGACAGAAGTTTCGGGATCCGCCAAATAAAATTCCAGCATGTCAGCTGGGCCGATATCGGCACAATTGCCAACAGTCAGGAAACCACTGAACCTAAGGCCACGCCATTGGCCGCGTTTAATTATATCTGTCCCAAGGCCACCGCTCTGTGTGACAACCCCGACAGTACCTAATTCCTTTGGTGCATCGACCGGAAAGGTGACTTTACCGCGTGGCGAGTAGAGACCAAGACAATTAGGCCCAATCAACCTACATCCTGCCATCTTCGCTTGGCGCAAAAGGTCTGCTTCAAGGGCGACCCCCTCCTCAACCTCGCGAAATCCACTAGAGATTATCTGTGCGAACTTCACGTTACCCTTAGCATCCCCAATCATATCCGGAATTCGGTCAGCGCGGGTCGCCACGTAAGCATAGTCAATTGGCTTCGGCGTTTGGCCAAGATTGGTATAAGCCCTTAAACCCTCAATTTCATCGGCCTTGGGATGAATTGGATAGATATCGCCCTCATAACCATAGGCCTTAATTCGGCGAATAAACGTATTGGCGATAATGCTGCTGGTCGTCGATGCACCAACAACCGCGATCGTCTTCGGTTCGAATAGGGGTTGAAAACGTTCAACCGGCGGTGTCCGGTCATCGAACCCATCTTCATTCTTAGTTCTCGAATTCGAAGATAAAATAACCCGAGCATCAGCGGCAACGGCACTTTTTGAATTTACAATCAGCGGATTGATATCTAGTTCCTCAATTTCACCGGCATGTGTGTACATCAATCCGTCTATGCCACCGACCTTGAGAAGTGCATCGACAATCGCATCAATTGATACAACCTGACTTCCGCGCGCACCCTCAAGAATAGCTTTGCCCTTCAACTCGCTCAGCATGCCATATGCGTCAGTCTCCATAATCGGGCAGAGGCGAAACGCCACATCCTTCAAGGTTTCTACAAAGACACCACCAAGGCCAACCATAACCATAGGACCGAATTGGTGGTCGTTGAGGCCTCCAATAACAATTTCCTGCCCCGTCGGCGCCATCTCTTCGACGAGAAACCCCTCAACTCTTGCAGCCTTAATAACTGGAACCCCTGACATTTCAACGACCGCATCACTGACAGCAACACTATCTTCAAGGCCAATCTTGACTCCACCAACGTCACTTTTGTGCAAGATATCGGGCGAGACAACCTTCACAACAAAAGGCGGCTTCATATCTTTGATCACCGCGGTTAAGTCTTCGTCTGGTGATACCAACTTGGATTTCGGAACGACGAGACCAAATTGCGTTGCAAGCGCTTTACCTTCGGGCTCATTAAGGGCAAAGCGGCCGTCGGCACGGGCTTTTCTGATCAATTCGCTAATCATTGCTGTTAGTAGCTCGTGGGCCAGGTACGCATCAAATGTTCGCCAATACCGCCATTCTTCCGGGAGCGGTAAACTTCAAGCATTCGAATTAAGTAGTCTCTGGTCTCCTGCGGTTTTACAATATTTTGCAGAGAAAAAATTGTCGCCATATCCCAAACCGCAGAATCCTTTTGGATGTCCGCCAACGCGTCTTCGAACCCCTCTTCTCCAATATCGACGCCATGGACAATACTCGTTGCGAAGTTCGGATCCATAAAACTCACCTCGGCGGTTGGCCAGGCAATCATCTCATCATTGTGCCGCCCGCCACCCATCGCCACATAGGCGCGACCGTATGCTTTACGAACAATCACAGTGATGCTTGGCACGGTGACGAGGCAGGACGAGTTCATGAAGTTCATGATCCATCCCGGGGCACCCTTTCGCTCGGCCTCGGTCCCAACAACAAAGCCGGGTGTATCCATAAACCGGACGATCGGTATGTTAAAGCTGTCACACATAACCTGGAAGTCGATAATCTTGCGGCAGGCTTCCTGCGACAACGCACCGCCACCAAATTGAGGGTTATTGGCAACTATCCCAACGCTCTTCCCGTTAAGGCGTGCCAATCCAACTGTGCCAGCTTTACCAAACCGGGGTTTGAATTCGAAGAAACTGTTTTTGTCGACAACAATTTCAATAATTTTCCGCATGTCGTAGACGGTAGCTTGACGCTCTGGCAAAATCTCAAGGATTTCGCCTTGTGCCTGTGCCGCACCCTCGACCGGGTCATAGTCAGGGGGAAGCAACTCATTATTGGATGGCATGTACGAAAGAAAGCGCTTCAATTCGGCCATTGCCTCTTCATCGGTGTCGACGAAGCGATCAATAAGGCCCGTTTGGTCGGCGTGCAGCCGCCAACCGCCAAGTTCTTCCAAATCAACTTTTTCACCAATCGCCATCGAAACCAAACGCGGGCTCGAAACTGACATTATCGAGCCTTTATTCATCACTGCGAAATCGGAACAGCAACAAAGCCACGCAGAAGAGCCAAACGCAGTATCAAGTGCAGCCGACGCCCACGGAGTATCGCGCATACGACGGAATTGTGTTGTGTCGTTGCCAAGCAAATTCCCCATGCCACGCGATCCCATGGCGTCTGGCAACCTTGCACCAGTCGATTCACCTACATGAACGAACGGAAATCCTTTCTGCGTTGCGACTGTACGGATATGCCCCATCTTTTTTGAATTTGTGGCACTCGTGGATGCACCCTTTACCGTGAAGTCATTAACGCAAAGCCCGATGTCCCGTCCGTCGACCCTTGCAAAGCCAACAATCTTTCCATCGCGTGGTGTCCGCTCTTCATCTGACTTTATAACGCTGGACGCGCCCAACAATCCTGTCTCAATGAAACTGTCTGGGTCGACCAATGCCTCCATACGCTCCCAGGCATTCAGTTGTCCACGCGCTTTTCTCTTCTCAAGTTTTTCTTGTCCGCCCATCCCTGCGGCCTTTTCGCGGCGGCGGTCCAGTTCCTTAAGTATGTTCTCATGCGCCATGGCGCTTTTCCCCTATTCGCGTTTTGTTTCGTATTTTTTAAAGAAGACAGGAGAGCCAGTCGATGGCGAGGTCGGCGACCTGGTTGGAGTTTCGGTCCATCATCAGCATGTGACTATTACCCAATATGCCTTGTTTCGGCAGATGGACTAACCTTGCCTCCGCGCCGGCACTCGTCAAGCCATCCACAGAATTTTGTGTGCGTTCCATTAAATTAATCCAGAACGGATTAGCTTCGATAAAATCCCCCATTATGAAAAGCCAGTGTTGTTCTCCCGGCTCTAATGCGTTGGCAGGGTCTGGGAAGCCAGACGGTTCAAGCGCTACAACATGACGGACGAGATCTGGACGCGTCGCAATTGTTTCCAGCGTCAGATCACCACCCTGACTGTGACAAATGACAGCGCATGGCCCTATACGCTCTAATGCGGAAAGCACACCGCGTCGCATAATATCAGTCGTCGTGGTCCATCGAGGAACGAATTGTCTTGCAAAACTTTCTAGCGCTTCAACTGGAAATTGAGACCCTTCAAAAGTCTGACCAGAAGCAAAATTATCGAGCGTTCCAAAACGAAAAAGAACCCATGCCTGTTGTTCGGAACGCATCACGGGATTGCCTTCCCATTCACCCGGTAAGGCACACCACCCAGAGCGACCTCGTTCGACATTGTCGATAACGTAGGTCGCAAACCCTGCCTCCAGGAAGCGTTGCAACCAACCGGAACGTCCATCCGGGGTCGTTTCCCAATTAGCACCGGTCATACCACCGCCATGCACTAGGAGCACCGGAAGTTCAAATTTTCGATCCGCCGGAATAAAGTACTGAACATAGGCTTGCTCGATATGATAATCGCCGTTTGGGTCATTTTCAAAAATCGTTGCACCCGTGAAATGCAGCTTTTCATGCGGTTTACCGCTGATCAAAACCCGCCTACCACCTACATTGAAGCTTCCAAAATCCGCGAGTGATATCATTTTTACATGCTCTCCTTTCGTACAAATGACCGTTGCGACGCATCGTCTTTTGGGTAATCTAATTCCAGACTGAAGTTCGTCTAAAAGGAAACTACCATGGCTGCCATTTTAACCCCGAAACAGATTGAACAATACAACACAGAAGGCTATGTGACGCCTATTCCGATCATGGATGCAGCTGAGGCGCAGGTTTTACGGGCCAATTTAGAAGCGGCAGAGGCGGCACGGGGAGGCAAGCTTGAACCTTCACAGCGCAGTAAGGCGCATTTACTGTTTAAGTGGCTTGACGACCTTATCAGAGACGCACGTATCTTAGGGCCAATCGAGCAGCTAATCGGTCCAAACATTTTATGTTGGAATACGCTCTTCTGGATCAAGGAGGCACAGAGCCCAAGTTTCGTCTCTTGGCATCAAGATACGAAATACTGGGGCCTCTCAAGTGACAAAGTTATTACCGCATGGCTCGCGCTCTCTCCAGCCTCGCTTGATGCTGGCTGTATGCGGGTTATGCCGCGCACCCATATTGGGGACGTCCTACCGCATGACGACCAATACCACAAAGACAATTTGCTCACGCGAGGACAACAAATCACCGAGGGTATAGATGATGATCGGGCAATAGCTATGCCACTTCAGGTCGGTGAAATGTCGGTGCACAATTATCGCCTGGCGCATGCCTCAGGTCCGAACAATACGGACGACCGTCGAATTGGTGTATCGATGCATTTCATGCCAACGGAGACCGGACAAATCGTCAGCGATTGGGACAGCGCCGCCCTGGTTCGAGGCGAAGACACACACGGCAATTTTATTCATACACCAATACCATCAGGTGATTTTGACGCAGCCGCCATCGCGTTTCACGCGAAAGCTTCTCAAGCACTTAACAAAATTGTTTATGCCGGCGCCGAAGAGAACACTGCGAAGTTGTAGGTTAACCTGTGAGAGCCCTTATTAAGGGATTAATACTCGCCTGAGATTCTAATGAGAGAACCAAGTCCACAACTGTAGTGGCATTCACCCGACCGATGACAGGTTCCGCCAGTGAATGAAACTTCTCAGTAAGTTTAGCCTCTTGTATTAAAAGGTCACTTTCGGGAATGGCAACATCGAAATCTTCGTGAAGTACAGTGCCATCCGTCAAATGGACCGTCACCCCAGCACCCCGATAGCCATATCGATCGTCAATTACTGAAGCCACCTTATCTCGGATAGCAACGAGGTCCGGCCTTGCTGCATACTCCTCGCTGTATACGTGGAGTGCACTCGTCGGCTCACCCGAAAGCGCCAACGCCACTGTCATCCGCAAACTAAACTTAATACCAAGCCCATCCCTAGGCGCCGGAATATCGCACATATGCGTAATTCGTGTGTGGACACGAATTTCGACTTTCACAATATTTTCGATAGCGAAGTTTTGGTTTTCACGGATGAGGCGAGCACATTCGATCGCAGAATGAGTGCCGTAGCAGGCCGCATGATATTTAAAAAGAATATCCTCACAAAAGAACCTCTCGCCCATACCTTCTAGCGCGGCATCTATATCGAAGCGAAGACCGTGTGTCGTTGCAAATCCGCGCTCGTGTTCGAGAATATCCACCGCGCCCGTGAAACCGCGCATAGCCCATTCGGCCGCCCGCAAACCACTCTCCGCAGCCATGCCCGCATGCAGTGGTTTGCACATTGTGCCAAACGATGCCATCACCCCCGATGCCTGCGTACCAGCAACGCCAAAAGCATGTGTCGTGGCCTCCGGATTGAGGTCCAGGAGTGACGCTGCCGCTGCTGCTCCCCCAAATACACCAACTGTCGATGTCTGGTGCCAACCATGGTCACGTGCGTCGCCAATTAAACTGCCGATCCGCGCTTCCGTCTCGATCCCTGCCACTAGGCCAGTAAGTAAATCAAAGCCGGACTTACCATCTCGCTCCGCTAACGCTAAGGCTACAGGCGCAACCGGCACACTCGGATGCCCGCCAACGCTGGGGTGTACATCGTCATAATCGAGCGCGTGCCCAGCTGCACCATTAATTAAGGCGGCCTGACTAACGCTTCCCCTGACGCCAATTCCGAGCAGTGTCGCCTGGTCGCCGAGCCCTTCGGCAGCCGCTTCATCCTGTAGAATGGTGACCAGCGACTCTTGCGAACCTGCAAGAGCAACACCGATCCAATCGAGAAGAGCATGTTTACCCACAACCTGGGCTTTTTCGGAAATGGCATCGTAAGAAAGCCCGCTCGCATACGTGGCTAACTGACGGGTGGCATCGGTTTGCTTGTCAGAAAAACTGAACGCTTGGCTCATTGTCAGCTACAATCCAGTTTTCGATCTCAAATTTTTTTATAATTTATGATTAGAAGCATAATTAATATATAATACCCTCACTAATACTGGTAAACATCTCCAGGCATACTCGAAACACCCGGGACAATTTTCTCGACGCCATACTATTAGGCAAAAACGCACCAACAAACGTGTTGACGACAACGCAGGGCAGGCCGGCCAAGCTAAAATTACTCTCCCATTTGCCAATTAGTGACCGCTCAACCACTCGAACTTTTTGACAATGCACGCTTCACGTCCTGGACACTTGCCACACCGCCGCCTGCGGAGTGGATCTGCTTCACCGCCTGTTCGACCCACCAAATATTATCACGTTCAGAAAGAGCCGGTGCATCTTCGAGCCCAACGCGAACGTGGCCGCCACGCTCAACGGTCATACCGATTAATGGTTGGATGTCGACCATCAAGCCAGAAACCATCCAAGGGACGTTTGGCGCTATGTCTTTCAGAAGTCTAAGATACGCTTCGAGACCGTATTCCTTCGGGGGAAAACTGAATGCATAACCTTCGGAGAACATCAAACGGTAAATTGGCGTCGGCAGGATCGGGAAGCGTTCTGCCATGGCCGCACCGAGGCGTGCGAACCCCGGCTCGTAGATCGCGTAGCTCGGATGTAAACCAAATCGCTCACAAAGCGACAGTCCATAACGCAGATGGTTCACTGGATTTAAATAGACGAAACCATCACGGTCACGCGCGATCTCTTTAAAGGGTGCAAAATTTACTGAACCTGGGTCGACAACTGAAAGCCAATCAAGAAGCCCCCGCTCTATTAGTCCCTCGACCGCCGCATGACGTTCCTTCACATGATTGTTCGTTGGTGCTTCGTCGGCACCGATCATCGGCAATGTACCATACACAATAGCATCGACTTTGGCACGAATACCCTCAATCACTTCCGCATAAAGCTCTACAGTATCGCTTTGCTTTTCAGTTTTGGGATCGTAAGCATGAAAATGAATAATTGAGGCACCAGCCTCTGCGCAGGCGATGCCCTCTTCAACAAGCTGAGCAGGGGTAATAGGCATGAGATGCTGGTGTGCATGCCCTCCACCTCCATTCAATGCCACTTCAAGCCATGTATTTTGGGCCATTTACTATTTGCTTTCATATTCTGACGAGCTCGGCAACAGCTTGATCAAGTAGACCTCACCTTATGCCTGTCGGCGGGGCAGCATATCAATCAATGGTTTGTTATCGATCGTATTAAGTAATGGAGATTGAAGTGTAAGTCGAACGCTCGATTTGTATTTTATAGACGACGGTTTCCAACAACGGAAGGTGGCATCATCAAATGAGTGCGGCGCACGACACAGCTAATAACTTCGTCTCTAATGGTATGACATCAGAACGGGCACCCGGGCCAATTGGGGGACCAGGTGCCTGGCGTGGTCTGGACATGGCAAAACGCGAGGATGAATGGACCTACACGCTTGCTGAAACAGAAGTGCAAGAACTCGAAGAAGCCATGCGTCGCACTCAGAAAATAGAATTTCTTGAAATCAACAAATCAAATTTTAAATTGCCTTCGCTTGGTGGCGCCTTAGAAGATATAAAGCACGAACTACTTGAAGGCCGTGGGTTCGTGCTTATCCGCGGCGTGCCAGTCTCCAATTATACGCTTGAGGAGTCCGCGCGGGTATATTGGGGCATTGGCATGCACCTCGGCAGGCCACGCTCACAGAATGCGAAAGGTCACCTTCTGGGTCACGTCCGCAATTTAGGTGACCACCTTGATCCATTTGGAAACCCGGCAAAAGCACGCATTTATCAAACACGTGACAGACAGCTTTTCCATTCAGATTCGAGCGATTTCGTTGGCCTGCTCTGTCTTCAAAAGTCTAAATCCGGTGGGGAGAGCAGAATCGCTAGTTCGATTGCGATCCATGATGAGATGTATCATCGGGACCGGATACTTTGGGAAGAGATGTACAAGCCGTTCTGGCGCGACCGACGGGGCGAGGTGCCACCAGGTAAGATTGATTACTACCCTATGGCGGTATTCCATTATTATATGGGGAAACTGTCTACGATTTATGCACGCGACTATATTGAATCCTGCTCGCGGTTTGATGAATTACCAAAATTGTCGGGAAATCAGATAGCTGCATTGAATATGTTCGACGATATATCTGAGAACCTTGATTTTCAGCTGAATATGACCTTCGAACCAGGCGACATTCAATTCCTTCACAACCATCAAATTTTGCACGCACGTGCAGGTTTTGAGGATTGGCCTGAAGTCGAACGACGACGTCATTTGCTGCGGCTCTGGCTCTGTCCGGAGAATGGGCGACCGCTACCCGAGAGTATGCTGGAGCGTTACCTGAAGATCGACATTGGCGACCGCGGCGGCATCATTGGTGGCAATACGGAACTGAATGTCCCGTTGGAGCCTTTTTAATAAACCGCCGAGTAAAATGTCAGATACAGCGATCTATAGACCCCTTCCCGCAAAACGCCGGACAGGCCCTTGCTGTTAGACGAACCGTTGCCGCAACTCCCACAATCAACCAATAACATCGATCTGGAGCCGTCTCAAATTAGGCTCCCCAAATTCTACTCACAACACTCATGACCAATACGACAAAAGCATGAAACGTCGATAGTATCGTCAGCAATTCTTTGAGCCTTCTCCAGTTCCGGTTGGATCGCGTCCAAGGTTTCTTGATCGTCCAATTTTTCGCAGCACTCTGCATAGCCAACCAGACCCCAAATATTATTCCGATGTTGCGACGGCCGTACGAGTGTATCGTCCAAACCTAAATCCGCGCGGTAGACGCTAGCGGCCTCTTCGACATGACCTTGCTCAAGGAGCAGTGCACCTAATGCGTGGCGCGGTGGCATCATCCAAGACCAAGGTTCCGAGTAGTTCAGATTGTCATAAAGTTTCACAGCTGTGCGTAAATTTCTAAAGGCGGAGTCGTATTTACCAAGCCGGTAATCCAACTCCCCCGCCAGCATTGGCCCGGCTACAGCTAAGATGTCTCTAGTGTCATTCTGAAACACGATGCGATCCTTTGGAAGATTACTCACCGCTTCCCGCAACAGCCGTTGTTGGGCCATAGCGTCATCGATGTTTCCCAGAACTGCGTGGGCAATTCCTTTGGCATATTGCCAGACTGCATGGGTTACGCAGAACAATTCCGGGTCCTGCGGCAACGGCTCATCCAAGATCTCTTGCCATTTCCCAAACCGGATCAAGACGTGCGCCTTCATACCATAAAAAGCTTCGAGGTAATTTACTAAAAAGGGATGATCGGAGAGCAGATACTCTGGGCGAACAATCGCCTCCATCTGCCGCGCGGCGCGGATCGCATGTTCATACTGTCCGGAAAAAAACGCACCATACATCTGGAAATGAATGTTGTGCAGAAGGTAGACATAATAAATACCGAGTTCGCCGTCGTATTCGAGATACTTTTCGTCAGCCTCCGCAGCCTCGATGTTAGAAGTAATTGTTTTCTCGTATTCACCGCACAATACATAAATGTGCGATGGCATATGGATAAGGTGTCCCGAACCAGGCACCAGCGGCCGCAGTTTGTCCGAGGCCTCGAGCGCACGTTCTGGCTCCGGTGACATTTCCATAATATGGATATAAAAATGCAGCAGTCCCGCATGCGGCGCATCTTTGTCCTGCTCAATACGCGCCAATGCTGTCTCAATGATATTAATAGCCTCCAGCGTATCCGTCCCTTCTGCAGGGACACGGTTCTGTAAATCCCAGAGCTTCCACGGTGTTCGCACCATTAGAGCTTCAGCCGTTAAGGCACAAACATCGTAATCATTAGAAAATTCATGATAAACATCACGCATAGCATCCGCATAATCATCGTCCCATTGGGATAAAATTTCGAGTTCATCAATATTATTCGCCTGAAATCTCCGTATGAGAGCACCGCACAAGGCCCTTTCGACGGCGTCTACATCACCGCTTACTGAGAGGTCGGCAGCCTTTCGGGCATTTTCGTAGGCAGTAGAAATCGCGAGCGGCCTCCCAGAAGGTGACATTTTTTCCCAAGGGATATTGTAATAAGGACCGGTCGCATAGGCGATACCCCAATAACCCATGGGACAATCGGGATCGAGTTCTATCACCTTCTCGAAACACCTGATAGCTTCCTTATGATGGAAAGCGTAGCACCAATTAAGCCCACGATTGAACCAAGTTTGAGCCTCATCCGAACACGTTGAAATATTCCGCGCATAAGGGCCCAGTGAGAAATATTCATCCATCACGTCATCTCCTGTTAGAACGGCCCAGCAAAACGAAAAAAATTCAAAACAATTTTAATTATGCAGAAACTACAATACTATTGCATTAAACAAATTGCCTTAGATTTCTTGAGTAATTTTTATCATTAGATCCGGACTAGCGGTATGCCAAACGGCATCACAGGTTTCGACATACCCCGCACTGACCCCGATGTTTCAACACAAATGTTACCGATCCACGATTGTGGCGACGGCTTACACCCAAGCGCCCTCGGCTATCTCTATATGGACAATATGACCAATTTATCTTTACTTGATTGAGCCCGGTCTACTTCCGATTGACATGACGTCAGTGGAACATGAGTTCTTTGTATCCACCGGCTGCAACCCTCTCTGCGATTTCGCGGTAACGCACGGCACCTCCGTAATATCCAAGTACACGTATGCTTTGCCGTCCCGGGACATTCGAATTTACACCGGTCTGCCAGCTTGGGATTTTGCCAGCGAGACGCCCTTCATTTACTTCGATGACTTGAGCCAACCATTTCGCTGCCTCCCCTGGGCGAGCCTCAACGCGGCTATAGCCTTGATCCCGCATATGGCGGACCAGGGCAATATTGAAATCCACAATCTTCTCAATATGACGTGGAATATTGCCACGCGAGGTGTGCGGCCCCAATACCATTAGCAAGTTAGGGAAGCCGTCATTAAGCACACCCAGGAAGGTTTTCGGCAATTCATCCTTCCATTCGTCTTTGAGCCGCCGTCCCCCTGGCCCACGAAAGTCGATACGGTCGTAGCCGCCAGTCACTCCGTCAAATCCGGTAGCATACACCAGAATATCAAGGTCGTGCTGCTCATCAGCAGTTCGCACACCATTTGCATTAATCCGTTCAATCGGCTTTTCCAGCACGTCGACGAGACGCACATTTGGTCGGTTATAAGCTTCGAAATAGCCACTTTCGAGCGGCAGGCGACGCAGGCCAAAGCCGTGATTCTTCGGGATCAATTTCTCCGCAACCGCCGGATCGTTGACACGTTCCTTGATTTTGCGAGACATATATTCAGTAGCGAGTGCATTGGCGCGCTCATCGGTCAAGACGTCCCGGTAATTGCCGATCCAGATACCAAAACCAGGTTCCGAATACAGTTTTTCCCAAAATTCTTCCCGCTCTTCTGGTGTCATGTCCAGTGCACTACGGGGATCAGGAGTATGAATAAAGCAGCCGACTGTCTCCCAGCACCGCGCATAGATTTCGTGGTAGCGAGATTTAATTTCCTTTTGTTCCTTCGAAGTAATCTTCGAATTATGAAGCGGAGCGGCCCAATTAGGATGCCGCTGAAATACGCTTAGATGTCCAGCTGTCTTGGCAATTTCTGGGATCGCTTGGATCGCAGTCGCACCCGTACCAATGACACCCACCCGCTTACCGGCGAATGAAACCGGTTCGTGGGGCCAACGTGCGGTGTGAAATGCTAGACCCTTGAATTCGTCTCGTCCCGGAATGTTTGGCAGAGTGGGCTCGGAGAGAACCCCAAGACCCGTGATTAACAGCGTCGCCCGCGCTTGACTTCCGTCTTCGAAAGTCACTGTCCAATGATTGCCCTCATCGTCGAATTTCGCAGCGGTAACCCGCGCATTAAAAGTCATGTCACGGCGCAAGTCGAATTTTTTCGCAACAAAATTTAAGTATTCGAGTGTATCTGGTTGTGGCGAGAAATGCTCTTTCCATTCCCATTCCTGCAATAATTCTTCATCGAAAAAGTATCCGTAGGACCAGCTTTCAGAATCAAACCTTGCGCCTGGATATCGGCACCAATACCAGGTCCCGCCAACATCGGCACCAGCTTCGAATACGCGAAAATGCATTCCAAGCTCCCGCAAGCGATAGGTCAGATACATACCGGATATACCGCCGCCAATAACAATGACTTCGTAAGTTGGAATTTTCTCTTTCATTTTAGAGCGACGTACGTGATCCAAAAAACTCTAGACCTCTGCCTCCACTGGCCGGCTGTAAACATCTTTTACGGTTAGTTTGTTGTTTCGAAAGCTGTAGCGCTCCACGCCTACCTTAGCAAATGCCTCACCGGTTGCGACCTCAGTGCCCGTCATCCGGTATGTCATGAAGGTCGCATCCGGCGCATTATGAAAAACAATATCATCAAACCGCACGTTCTCGAATTTGCCGCGGCGCTGCTCAAAAAAATTGCCAATCTTTTCGCGGCTATCGAGCACATGAACCTTGTCTCCATCATCGACGGTCCAATTGAAGTCAGGTGTCACCACTTCGTACATAAGATCAAGATCCTGCTTAAAAAAAGCGCGACCAAATTTCTTAAAAATAGCGTCACGTTCCTCACTGTTGGGTACCATGATCGCTCTCCTCAGTTCAGCATGAATTCCGTCTCAAGAATTAGTCTGTAGAGACGTGGGGGCAATACGGATTCAGAACGAAGAATACCTTATAACGTTGCTCGATCTAAAAAACCGCGCATCAGCCCGGTCACCCGAGTGGCATCCAGAACAGGCATCATGTGTTGTTGGCGGTCAAGAATATGCAGTTCAGAATTGGGAATTGCATGCGCCATGGCTTGTGACATGTGGGGTGTTGACCCGGCATCACCATCGCCTGTCATAATAAGGGTCGGACAGGAAATTTCACCCAGTGAACCAGCCACCTGATCATCGGATGTGGCGAAGACCCAATGCGCCTTGCATTTGGCGGAAAAATCACCGTCCTCCATCCAACCACAGATTTCGTCAATCATATCGCCGTGTTTCGCTACTTCATCTTCGCGGAACCAGCGGGCTCGCGCACCATCAATGGTCGCCTTAACACCTTCCGCAACCATCATCTTCGATCGCTCACGCACTATCGCTGCTTCATCCCGGGTGCGGTCATACACGGCATTGAGGATTATTAGACCGGCAAGATCAGAATGTCGTGTGGCACCGAAGGCTTGAGTGATCAGACCCCCCATCGAAAAACCACCAAGAACTGGGCGCGCGCCTGCGCAGAATTCCGCGATCACCTCTTCGACCTGACCAGTAAAATCTGCGAGTGTGCGCTTGCCAGGTGGGTTTGGAGCATCACCATGCCCCAACATATCGAGGCAGATCACACGATAGCTGTCTGAGAGCGTCGCCACCTGATGGGCCCACATCCGATGGTCCATCAACACGCCATGGACGAGGATTACGGGTGGCCCCTCCCCATTGATCCAGATCGGTGTGCCGTTTGCAGTTTTAGTAATATCAGCCATGAAAGCCCTCTTGAAATTCCGTTATTCTTGGAAACATAGAACGATTTGGCGCATGTAGGGATTGCACGTTCCGGGCTCCCGCGTTAAGTCCGCATCATGGCACGATTGCTCCCCATAACAAACGCCTCGATCAAAGAGGCGGCGGAACTGCTTCGCAGAGGCGAACTCGTTTCCTTGCCCACTGAGACGGTTTATGGGCTGGGCGCGAATGCCCTAGACGATACGGCGGTTGCTAAAATTTTTAAAGCCAAAAACCGGCCAAGTTTCAACCCGTTGATTGTTCATGTCCCAGACATATCGACAGCCAAACGTTACGCCACATTTAATGATCTCGCGGAACGGGTGGCCGATGCTCTTTGGCCAGGACCGCTGAGTATCGTGCTACCTCGGACTAGTGACTGTGTGCTTTCCAAATTGGTAAGTGCCGGGCACAAGACAGTCGCAATGCGCGTACCTGCTTTGCCGCAAGCTCGGCGGCTTTTTGAGTTATCAAATTTGCCTATCGCGGCACCTAGTGCCAACAAATCCAATCGTCTGAGCCCAACCGAAGCGCAACATGTAGTCAACAACTTTGGTGACGAAGTGGCATTAGTCTTGGATGGCGGCCCGTGCACCGTTGGGCTTGAGTCTACGGTCCTAGATCTTTCCACTACCATGCCCACGCTGCTTCGAACTGGGGGTACAAGCATAGATACCTTGGAAGACGTGATCGGTCACGCAGTGACCTATGCCGGAACTGACGACCACAGTCCGAAATCGCCCGGTATGCTGTCGCGCCATTACGCCCCGCAAACGCCCCTTCGCATGAACGCTAAACGCGTAGAAGATGGTGAGGTACTATTGGGCTTCGGTCTCATCGATGGCAAGCGAAACCTCAGTCCCTCTGGGGACCTGACGGAAGCCGCCGCAAACCTCTTCCGTTTTCTTCACGAATTGGACGCTTTGAATTGCACCGGCATCGCAGTCGCCCCGATCCCTGATGAGGGGCTTGGCGATGCCATCAATGACCGCCTTAGGCGGGCAACACAGCCTTCGAAAAATTAATTTGGAAGTAAAAACCTGCGAAGTACCTAATCTGGTCTTGGTAAAGAATGAGCCTATGGAAAGACACGGATGAACATGGATTAATGATCGCTGGTATAAATGATTTGCTCCTTCACACCCGTGTCGTAATCAATGCCTTCAGCAGTCAGAATTGTTCTTAATGGAAACACCCCGGAATGCATCAGCCCTTTACGCTCCAGTGCGGCCCAAACGCCGCGGTTGAAGAGTCCCGTTGCATCCCTGGTCATTACGACGCCTTTGGCAACGTGGAAATGATCGCCATGAGGACGTGGAATTTGTGAGAGTTGAAACTCGCCATCGTTCTCACCTGGACTGGCAATATCGGTCTCCGCGAAACCTTGGAGGATCGCAAGAGTTTTCAGTTGCAACTTATTCAACTTCTTCGGGTTACGTTTCGGCGCCATAGGTACCTCAAGTTACTGCGGGGCTCTCCACCGGGTCTGGCGTGACCGCTTAGTGCTCTATATAGAAATGATTAAAGTCTTCAAGGAATTACAAACGGAATTTACGGAAAGGGCACCCACATGCGTCTCATTGTGCACGGTCAACAGGCTTTTGGACAGGCAGTCCTAGAAAAACTAATCGAGCGCGACGAAGAGATCGTCGGCGTCTATGTTGCGCCTGACAAGGGTAAACCCGACCCATTGAAGGTCGCAGCTGAGCAAGCTGGTCTTCCGGTTTTCCAACCTACGGGTTACAAAGATCCGGTAGTCTGGGACCAGATGAAATCGCTTTCGCCAGATCTCTGTGTCATGGCATTCGTCACTCTATTCGTGCCAGAAGAGGCCCTCTATCTCCCAACCCACGATACAATCCAGTACCACCCGTCTCTCCTCCCACTTCACCGGGGACCGAGCGCAATTAATTGGCCGATCATTATGGGGCGTCAGGAGACTGGACTCAGTATTTTTTGGCCGGATAATGGTCTGGATGAGGGTCCAATACTGCTGCAGAAGAAATGTACTATCGGAGAAAACGATACCCTCGGGACAATTTATTTTGATAAGTTATTTCCCATGGGCGTGGAAGCCATGATGGAAAGCGTCGATTTGGTTAAACAAGGCAACGCCCCACGCATCGAACAAGACCATAGCCAAAAAACCTACGAAAGTTGGTGTCGTAAGGCCGATGTGGAAATCGATTTCACAAAGCCAATGCTAGACGTCCATAATATGATCCGCGGTGCCGACCCCGTACCTGGGGCCTGGACTACCTATGGTGGAACAGAAATTCAATTATACGGCTCGACCAAGGCAGAAAGCGCATCCGGCGCACCCGGCGAAATAATTGATATTTCCAGCGACGGAATAATTATCGCTTGCGGCAACGGGGCAGTAAACGTTACGCGCGTTCGGGGGACGGAAGGTAAAGTTGCCGCCAGCGAATTTGCGACGAGTGCGGAGCTTTCAGCTGGCGCCAAACTCGGCTAAGCCAACCGTTTTTAGTCTTGGACTTGAACTCCCTGAAAAGTCCAAACACCTCAATGAAGCGTATCTCTTAGCGGCGCTCACACTGTTACTAGTAGGCTTCACAGGGCAAAATGCGTTGTCCAAAGGGCGAGAGCTCCTTAAACTGTTCGAAACTATGCGAAAGAGAAAATTTTATGCCCGATCAGCTTTTCCGCGGCGTATTGGCTCCAGTTCTAACACCATTCACAGCCGATTTGAGCCCAGATGTACCTCGATTTACGGCCTTTTGCCGGTGGCTATTAGCGCAAGGCGCGGACGGCCTCGCCGTATTCGGCACGACCAGCGAAGCAAATTCCCAATCGGCTGACCAACGGATGTCTCTGCTTGATTCATTGATCGAAACAGGCGTACCCAGCGAAAAACTGATGCCTGGTACCGGTGCCTGCTCGATCGATGAGGCAGTTCGCCTTAATAAACACGCAGTCGGACACGGCTGTGGTGGCGTTTTGATGCTGCCTCCGTTTTACTACAAAGGCGTCTCTGACGACGGTCTCTTTGCTTTCTTTTCAGAAATCGTCCAGCAGGTAGGCAGCGATGAGCTGAAGATTTATCTTTATCACATCCCACCACAAACTGGGACGCCATTTAGCCTCGATCTTATTGGACGTCTCATCAAGGAATATCCTGATACGGTCGTCGGTTTGAAGGATAGCGGTGGCGATTGGTCTAACACAAAAGCGATCCTTGAAAATTTTCCCGGCTTTGGCACCTTTGCCGGATCAGAAGTCTTCCTGCTTGATACGCTGCGGGGCGGCGGTGTTGGGTGTATTACGGCGACCGGCAATGTTAATCCAATCGGCATCCGCAAGGTTTATAAAAATTGGGAAACACCGGAAGCCGATACTCTTCAAGCAGCCATTACAAAGACGCGTCAAATCATCCAATCGCGCACCTTGGTACCGGCCCTCAAAGCAATCATCAGCCATTATCACAACGATCCGGATTGGGGTAGATTACTGCCCCCAATGAATTCACTTACGAAGGAAGAAATTAATAGCTTGATTGCGGATCTAGAAGCTGACGAAGGTTTCTCGATAGCACCTTCAACCCTGGAGAACGCAGCGGAGTAAACCGCCCGCTGTAACTTGATAGGCGCAGCACTATGGATGCTATGACTTCTGGTCTGAAAATTAATCTATTGTAAAGCATCGGCGGATACGCCTACTCCGCCGTTTTTTTAAACCCGGATGATACCCATTTGACAACAAAACAACCCGCAAAAAAAATTACGATTGCTAAAAAGAGTATGATAGCCCCACTAAGACCTGGCTGAACAGAGAGCCACTCTACCCAATAGAGAAAGACTGGCACCTCTTCTTTAATTTTAAAACTGAGAATACATACAACAGCAAGGCAACCAGTCACTCCCAAAAGTCGTACCCAACCGGTTCTCATCGTTTGCGGTGGTCCCATTTTTCGTTTGGCCTTTTCGGATGTGCATACGGATGCCTATACGGCCGGGAAATATATTCGATTTTAGACAATTGTATTCGGTAAGCTCTATCTAATTTGACTAATGCGTCCTCAACTTCATAATTCACTTTAAGGTCTGCTTCGAATTCCTTGGGCATCTTCGGTGGATTGCCACGATACCAGCGCACGGTTTCCGCGAGGCCTTCTATCGGGGCTACGACGTCGGCATAACCGACGTCTGCGCGAATGGCATGGGTGTCGAATAATTGATGGTGCATTTCCATGCGACCGATCAACAGCTCCCGCGCCGGATAGGCATAGTCGCCCGGAATGCCGATAATCTCGAGTTTTGCGTCCATTGCGTCGGCAATCACCTCCACCCACTGGCCGAGCGTGAACTGATGGGTATCCGCCACATTGTAGATCTTCCCGCCGGATGCCCCCGTATCGTCTACGGCTAACAGTACCGCATGCGCCATATTCACAGCGTAGCCGCGCGAGAACATGATATGGCCGTCGTCAGGGAGAACGATATTCTTGCGACCATCCAAAATCCGGCGCATGACACGCCATTCCATTGGTACCAACTGGCGCGGCCCGTAGATCAGCGGATAGCGCAAATGCGTGGCCGAGTAATCCCCGGCCTTGTGGTGTTCCATCACGGTACGTTCGCTGATCCGGGCCAAATAACCAAAGCGGAATTCTGCCTCGGTCGCCACCTGCGGCGCATCTTCCGGAAGCGGAACTTGTAAGCCCCGGGGAAACAATCGATCCGGTTGCCGCGTGCCCCGATAACCCGGCGAACCGCCGACCGTGATCAAACGATCAGTGCGTTCCGCCACAACCTCTGCCACGTAACGAATTCGTCCGTAAGTGGCGACGATCAAATCAAATCGTCGGTCGCCCAGCGCTTCCGACAATGTCTCCTTAAAATGCGGGTCACCGATAATACGCTCGGCATGCGCGGGTATGAGATCACTATCATGCGTCCCGCGATGAAGAATTGAGGTTTTGTAGCCTCGATCGATTAGACCGTTGACAATGTGCGGGCCGGTTGGACCGGTACCGCCGATGACGAGTGCTTTTTGGGACATATCGGTTACCCCATTATACCCCCAGCATCACCTTTCTCTTGGCTCGTGAAAATCGAACCGTAGCCTATTTTACTCCAGTCGGGCGGGACAGGACATGGACGTGGATCCATGTGCGGATAGGCGGCTTGCTCACCGCGAACAATATCGCCTGATATCGCCGTCAACGTCGGATGATAGGTCCAAGCAAACGCATCAGCCGATGTATAAACATATAACAGGATAGGCCGCACCTTATTCGTCTGGTTCGCTTTCGAGCCATGAAGCGTCCGGCAGTTCAGTGCCAAGACCGTCCCTTCGGGCCCGGTCGGCCCGGCCATACTATCCGTATCCTGCTTTGACATATCCTTGTCGGACACGGCGCCAACCCAATTCCCATCCTCGTCGTAATGCCTAAACAGGTCGCCCTTGTGGCTGCCTGGGATCACCGTTAGTGGCCCCTGCGCCTCCTCACAGCCATCCAAATAGAAGCCAAGCGTAACCGGACTGTAATTTGTGTGTGGCCAAAAGCAGATATCTTGATGCCATTTCACAATCTCGCCACCACCCGGGTATTTGTAATTGATCTTACAGCTATGAAACTTAACATCGGGTCCAACCAAATCCGCGGCTATATCCACAAGCGGCGACTCCAACGCGAACTTTCGGAAAACCGGATGGTGATCGACCGGGCGCTTAATCCGTCGGACATGAGGTGTGTCAGACGAATGATTTGGCCCCAGATCGAATTCCTCTCCGGATTTGGTTTCTTCCCGACTCGCGTCAATCCGCTCATTCGATGCTATTTGCACTGCTTCGATCCATTCGCGCGGAATCAATCCTTCCAAGGCCACATAACCGTTCTCGAAATAAAATTCGCGCTGCAACCGCGAGAGTAAGTGGCCTTCGTGTTTGAGAATATTTTCAGGAGTCATTAGGACGCCTTCGCGATTGTTTCCTTGCGCTGCGAGGCAAAGATGCTGCCATAACCCTCCTTATCCCAATTTGGCGGCACTTCATGGGCGTATGGTTCCATGTGGACACGCTGCGCCGCCTCGCCGCGCACAATATCTCCCGATTTCGAACAAGGCGTGGGATTGGGCATCCAAGTGAAGGCGTCGGCGGAGCTGTAAACATACAGCAGTAACGGCCGCACACGGTCCGTCTTGTTGTCCATCGAACCATGAATGGTCCTACAGTTGATGGCGATGATGGTCCCCGCCTTTCCCGTTAGATTGACCGCATTCTGCGGTTTCGCCTTCAACAGGTCATCCTTCGATAACGAGCCGCTCCATGTGCGATCCGGATGGAAATGCGAATAAAGTTCACCCTTATGACTGCCGGGAATACACGCGAGGGGGCCTTCCACTTCACCCACATCATGAAAATAAACGCCGAGCGTGACCGGACTGAAGTTTGTGTGTGGCCAGGCTGGAATATCCTGATGCCATTTTACGACTTCACCTCCACCCGGATGCTTATAATTTAATTTACAACTATGAAACTTAACATTCGGCCCAACAAGATCCGCAGCCACATCCGTAAAGACAGACTTTTGCGCAAATTTCCAAAAATCCACATGCCGGTCAACCGGCGCGCGAATCCGGCGCACATAGGGGTTGTCAGGTGTATGATCCGGGCTCAGGTCGTATTCTTTGTTCGACTCCGTAAACTGCCGACTCCGATCGATCATTTCGTCAGAACGCTGCCTTAAACACTTAAGCCATTCTTCGCTCACCAGCCCTGCGACGGCGAGGAATCCATCCTCAAAAAAGGATTGGCGTTGTTGCTGCGTCAATACAATCGGCTCGTAATTGAGAATGTCTTCAGGTGTCATGGCAATACTCCTCTGAATAAATCTAGAGCTTGCGTTTTAAAACACCAACCTTCTGTTTCCCAGTCGAAGAGCCGGGTTCTTCCAACCGCTCTTTTCACTCACTTTGAGTGAGCCCCCCATCATGCACCTGTTTGTTCGCGAAAAGGATTAAAATTAATGTCTAAGCAGGCAAAACCCAAAAGTTCACTACATTCGGCAAGCCACTACCGTGATGAACCGTGTTTTGGGCTACGCGGATATCCTTATCTCCGTCTTTTGCGAGAATAAGATTGCCACTGTTGGTGTTGCGAGCGCGTCGCGGGAAATTACTGCTCGTCACATCGACGCGAAGACAGCTGCCAACTTCAAGAGTATGATAAATATGCCCTAGAAAAATAGTTAGCTTAACAATTTCTCCAGACTTTAAATGCTGTACCCTATCCGTGCCATTTCTCAACATGGCACGCGTCACCCCATCCATCAAAAGAGCGGCTTCACCGTCCTCTTTCTCCTCAATAAGTTTCGCAACGAAATCCGTATCCAAACAGTTGGACGATACATGCAGATCGACACTCACTGGACCCGCGATTGTCATCGCCGTATTCAGCGGATCACATCGATAGACCAGACCGTAATCAGGATGGCTTTCCGCCAGCCGTTGATCCTTAGGCCCCGGATCAATTGCCATGTTACGGCCGCCATACGTCGCTACCGGCTTGCGCGGATTGTATGTATAGGTGCGTGCGCCGTCATCGCTCACATCATTTGAGATGGTGCCATTGACACCAAGATAGAGGCGTTTTTTGACAGCCTCGGAAAGCGGCCATCCATCCGTGTATTTCCAGTCATCCGCCGCGTACTCTTGGGGGTCATCCGTCCAAGCACGCGGCGAAAAATAAACGGGCGGCTCATTCAGCAGCGGCGACCCTTCATTTTTAAGCCAATGGCCGAACCAATCGAAGTATGGATCGCGTGGCCAGAATTGTTCTTCGTAGATGAAGTAATGATCATTTGGCCCAATCCAAAGACGTTGATTACCGACACGCATTTGAATTTCCGTGAAGGCGGCAATGACGCTGGTAAGGAAAATGTCATACCAACTTGTAACATGAAAACCAGGAATCTCGATAGAAGCTCGGAAATTATGTGCGGCCCTAAATTCGTCGGGTGCCGGGTGGGTGATAATTTCGTTTAAAAAAGGCTGCCAAACGGCAAAGTCGGGATAATCCGATAGCGGCAGGCGCATCCACTCCTCCGAAGAGGTGAAAGGCGGGTTTTCAATACGGGCAGCGTCGAGCCGGTTATATCGCGCCATTGCCCGCGCCGCGGCATCATCCATCTCCGCATCACTTAATCCTGCCCTGGTCCGCGCTGCTTCCCGGTGCGAGGCCGAAAGGCCAGGAATGTTTTTCGCAACCCAAAGCCACAACCGTTCCATCTCAATCGACTGCCCTTCACAGACGACATCGTCGTAAATGCTGGAGCCGCCTACTTGCGCCCAGAACGCTCTCAAGGAAGGATGTTTGGTCGACGCAGCCGCATAGGTCGTGGTAGCCCCCGCCGACGAGCCGGACATGCCGACCCGCCCGTTTGTCCAATCTTGCTCGGATATCCACGCTAACGTGTCCCAACCATCGGACGCATCGTCTGCATAGACGCGGTCCTCGCCCTCGGACCCAAACCGGCCGCGGGTGTCCTGGTAGACCGCAGCGTAGCCGCGCGACGTAATTTTTTTCCAACCGCGCAAGATCGAACCGCGCAGCGGCTCGGCTGTCGACGGCAGCCAACCTTGCGACACATCGTGGTTCGCCGAACCGTCCTGTTTTGCGATGCCATAGGGCGTCCGCTGCAAGATCACGGGAAACCGTTCGCCGTCAGCCGGCCGAAACACAAAGGTATTGAGTCTTGTACCGTCCCGCATCGACAACATCGTTTGAAAACCGCGGGCACCTGTCTCAGGGTCTACAAAATCGAACATCAATGTGTCTCCGTATGTGAGCTCAGCTTATGTCGGCCAGCAATCTTTCAGGATACCTATGAATGCATTCGCGGCCGGTGTAATAACCCGGTCGCGGCGCCGAATGATCCCCAAGCTTTGCACTACACCCGGCCCGCTCAGCGGCCGCGACGATACATTTTCCGGATGCCCTCCTTCGAAATAGGTCGAAGGCACAATCGCGACACCTAGACCTTCGGCAACCAACCGAAAAGCGGTGGTAAACTGACCCACTGTGAAATGAGAATCCAGCTCAATGCCGGCTGCCAAGGCTGCCGCATCAAGGGTTCGACGTGCCGCAGCCTCGGTCGGCATAGAAATCAGGCGTTCACCCGCAAGATCCTTTAAGGAGATTGATTTGAGTCGTATCAAACGATGACCGTTCGGCAGCGCCAATCGGAACCCATGTTCGCCAAGATGTTCTATCTCAAGAGGACCGCCCACATCCGGGGCGTCGCCGAGACCAAAATCGGCCGACCCGGCGCGCACTTCTTCTATGACGCGCGCTTGGACACCTTCGCGCAGTTCTACGGCAACACTTGGATAACTCTCTGTAAATCGACTAATGGCACCGGGCAAGATGCCATGGGCAAGCGTCATTAGACTGGCGATAACCACTTGCCCACGTTCTACTTCGGCCAACTCGCGTACATTGCGGATACCCAACCCCAAGTCGCTAAGAAGACGTTCGGCCATAGGTAGAAACTCTAGCCCCGCTACCGTCAACGCGACGCGGCGTGTCGTGCGGGTAAACAAGGCAACACCCAGCATATTCTCCGCTTTTCGGACCGTTCGCGTGAGGGTCGGCTGACTTATCCCCAGGTCAGTCGCCGCCGCCGCGAAATTCCGGTATTGTGCAACTGCGACCAAGGCTCGCAGGTGTCGCGTGCTGAGGTCTAAACCTGCATCGTAATCCAGCCCAAGTTCTTTCCGCATAGCACATTCCCATTAATACATATTATGTATTAATAAAACGTATTAGATAATAATTGCATTAATTAAATTCGACGCCAATAATTCGCAATAATGCCGATACATCAAATGGCGATCGCACGGGTATATTCGTCAGTTAGAGATGAGGAGAGTAGACACCATGAGCCTCGCATCGAAACGTTATGAGGTCGAAGACATCCTCGCGGCGCAGGAATTTTACCACAGTCGAAAATGGACGGATGGCTTGCCAGTTGTTCCACCAACCCCTAAAGCTGTTCAGGCCTGCCTAGAGTGGACGTTGCTGCCACCGGATCATCTAGTCGGGATCGAGCCGGTCCGAGAACGTCCGATTACCGCGGAAAAATTGGCGATCAATGCGGTTATGGCCGGTTGCCTACCGATGCATTTTCCTGTCGTCGTCGCATCTGTTACCGCGATGCTGCAGGAGCCATTCCTAATACATGGTGCCACAGCCAGCACTGGCGGCTGCGCCGTTTTGATTGTGATCAACGGGCCGGTTCGCAAGGAACTGGGGATGAGCGGCACTTTCAACGCACTTGGCTCGAGCGATCGCGCGACCACTGTTATCGGTCGAACAATTCGTCTTGTGCTCTATAATTTGTTGGATGTGCGGCCAGGCCAAATCGACCGCACAACTCTCGGGCATCCCGGCAAACTCAGCTACTGCGTTGCTGAGGATGAAGAAGAATCGCCTTGGCCATCCCTCGCCGAAGACCGCGGCATTCCCGCCGAAGCGTCTGCTGTCACGGTGATGGCAGCCCTCGGTCCCCGCCAATTTATGAATGAGTGGACTACAAAACCGGAGGAAATTCTCGACACTTATTGCGCCGAGATCAAAGGCAACATGCGCGCGTATTCAATCTATCCTGGCAACTACGCCGTTGTCATGCCACCGCAGCTCCGGGCGCATTTCAAGGCGGCCGGTTGGACCCGGCAAAATATCAAAGAATACATTTTTGAAAACGCTCGCATTCTGCGGAAAGAGTGGGCCGAAGTAGGTAAAGGCAATGTTGTCGGCAGTCGGGGGGAGCAGGAATATCCAGCGTTGCCAGACCCGGACCATCTATTGCTAATCGCCGCTGGTGGCCCCGCCGGTGGTTTCGGTTCAATTATCGCACCTTGGCTAGGACATAAAAGCCGCGCGGTCACGGTCGCCATCGGCGCCTGCCTCGACTGCGAGCCGCCCGCAAACTAAATCCGTTTTAATCGACAGAGAGGAAATCGAATGAGCCTTGAAATCTTAGATCCCACCCACGAGGGAGATAGCGGAAGCTTCGCGCTCGCGTCCCGTCTCTCAGCGCTCGATGGCGCTACCATTGGCATAATTTCGAACGGAAAAAAGAACACCATACCGTTCTTCAATGCGTTCGAAAATGAGCTGCGGACGAAATTCGGGGTCGCCGAAGTTATACGGACCGTTAAATCCAACTACAGCGCTCCTGCCGACGCCCATCTCGTCGAAGAAGCGGAGAATTGGGACGCAGTAATCGCCGGTATCGGCGACTGAGGAAGTTGCTCGTCGTGCAGTTTGCATGACGCAGTAATTGGCGAAAAGGTTGGAAAACCATCTGTCGGTATAATGACGACAAAATTCGTCAGCGCCGCGGAACTAATGGCCCGTGTTTTGGGTGCCGACGGATATCCCTTCGTCGTCATCGACCATCCGATCAGCAGTGCATCGGACGAGACCATCGACACGTGGGCACGACAAGCGGCCCGCGAAAGCATGGACCTCCTCATCGGCGCGAACCGTTAAACGAATGACCAACGCTGCCAAGCAGGGCGGCCCACTTGCCGGCTACAAGATCATTGAGATCGCCGGCATCGGGCCATCACCACTTTGTTGTTCACTCTTAGCGGACATGGGCGCCAACGTCATACGGATCGACCGCAAAGGTCCAACCGGTCTCGGATTTGAATACGCAGGACCGAAGGCAGACATCCGCCGCCGGGGGCGACCTTCCGTCGCCGTCGACCTAAAGCATCCCGAAGGTGTAGAAACCGTCCTACGTCTGGTCGAAAGTGCCGACGCCATTGTCGATCCAATGCGACCAGGCGTAATGGAGCGGATCGGCCTTGGGCCTGACGTCTGCATGGCGCGGAATCCACGTTTGATCTTCGGCCGCATGACGGGTTGGGGCCAAACAGGACCGCTCGCGGAAGTCGCCGGACACGACATTAACTACATTTCTCTGTCGGGCGTGCTGCACGCCATCGGCACCAAGGAACGCCCGGTCCCGCCTTTGAATGTCATCGGTGATATGGGTGGTGGCGCAATGTTCCTTGCCATGGGACTCCTCGCCGGCATTCTCGAAGCTAAGAACTCTGGCCAAGGTCAGGTTGTCGATATCGCTATGACGGAAGGCTCTGCATACCTTGCCATGGCCTGCTTTGGTCTTGCATCGTCCGGCCATTGGAATGACGAACGCGAGAGTAACCCGCTCGACGGCGGGGCACCGTTCTGGCGCTGCTATGAGACAAAGGACGGCAAGCATATTTCGCTCGGCTGCGTTGAAGAAAAGTTCTACAACCTCCTAATGGAGACGCTTGACATCGACACGGCAACGCTGCCGCCGCAGCTTGAGCCGCAAAGCTGGCCGGAAATCATCGCATTACTGGACGCCAAGTTCGCGGAAAAGACGCGAGATGAGTGGTGTGAGATCATGGAAGGCACCGATATCTGTTTCGCGCCAGTACTTAGTTTTAGCGAGGCTCCCGATCATCCGCACAACAAATCGCGCGGGAGCTTTGTAGAGGTCGACGGCATTATGCAACCAGGTCCCGCCCCCCGGTTCAGCAGAACGCCCAGCAGCGTAAAATTCGGTCCGCCTGATTTCGGCGCCCAAACAGAGCAAGTTCTTTCTGCTTGGGGTTTCTCGGAAGACGAGATCTCGAACTTAAAAGCAGCAAACGCAATCGGCCGAGAGGAATGATCCTCAAAGACATTCGCGTCCTCGACTTGTCACAGTATTTGGCAGGTCCACACTGCACCTTGCTGTTAGCCGGTATGGGGGCCGAAGTCATACGCATCGACAATCCAAAGACGGGGGATACGCTATCAAGGGCACCCGTGTTCTATGGCAAGGATGGCCCCAAGATACAAAAATTTGATGATAGCGATGTTGGTATCGCATTTCTTAAACGCTCACGCGGCAAGAAATCAATTACCTTGGACCTAAAATCGGAAGAGGGAAACGCACTTTTTCTAAAATTGGTAAAGAAGGCCGACGTTTTGGTTGAAAATTTCAGCGTCGGCGTCACCGAGCGACTGGAGATCGACTGGTCCACTCTTCAGAAGATCAATCCTAGACTAATTTACTGCTCTATAACGGGATACGGTGCAACAGGACCTGATGCGAAACGGCGAGCTTACGACCTCACTACGCAGGCCATGTCCGGATTAATGAGCGTAACCGGACAGCCAGGTAATCCACCAACAAAGGCCGGTACGCCGTTAGGTGATACAATATCAGCCGGTTTCGCCTTCTCGGGAATTCTTGGTGCCCTATTTCACCGTGAGCGAACCGGTGAAGGCCAGCATATCGACATCTCGATGACGGATGTCCTATTCTCGCTTATATTTGACGAAGCACTGGATATTTACGAAGACCTCGATATGCCGTTCCAGCAGGGTAACCGAATTATGCGGTTCTCTCCCTTTAACACCTATCCAACAAAGGATGGCTGGTTGGTGATTGGGGTCGGCCACGATGCTATGTGGCGATCGCTCTGTAACTTGATCGGGCGGAAAGAGCTCAGCAACCATCCAGAGTGGGGGCGCATGGATTGGCGCGTGGAGAACAATAAACAAGTCGATGCCGTCGTGGCAGAATGGACGAAGACAATCACGACTGCAGCCGCGGTCAAAAAACTAGAGGCGGATGGCATTGTCGCCAGCCCAGTGCAGGACATAAACGACTTGCTCAGTTGGCCTCATCTCCATGCGCGTGGCATGATCGATACGCTGTCACATCCAACACTGGGAAAACTTGCCAATCTAAAAGCCGCTGGATTTCCCTTAAAATTTAGTGCGGCCGAGACTTTTTATGAAGGCACCGCAGTGCTCAGCGGAACGCATAACACAGAGATACTCCGCGACCTGCTGGGCCTAAATGAACAAGAAATCGAGGCACTCGCGCGACAATCTATAATTTAGCTCATTCAGGACGCAGTAATGTCTCCGCACCACTATTCTGCAAATTGACCATCGCCATATAGAGCGGATCCTCCTGCAATGTTCCCGTCTGCATAGCGTTTAGATACCCGTCCCAAAAAGCTCCTTCATCGAACGTTTTCCAGAAGGTGTAGCTCGAATCTGGTATAAGACGGCAATTACAGATCGACTGCCGATAGTAAAGATCGTTTGCCACCAAGGCGCGAGATACTTGATCTTCCTTCAAATACAATCCAGCAGCCGAATCCAAAGCATTGCGGTAATCGTCTATCGAATTAGGAACCACGTCGAAACCGCACCCCGAATAAAATCCATTTCCGCCAAGCAATACAGGTGTTCCCAGACCCGCAAACTCCAGTCCTGCTTTGCCATTAACCGTTACCAAGAACGAGGCGATTCCGGGAAATGTCGCAGTATTTAGTTCTTCTGGCACAAGATGAATGTGAGAATGCTTTTCCGAAATAGCTTTAATCCGCTCTGCCGGCTCACGGTCATCGGTGTAATGAAAGTCATAGGGATGAAGTTTGAACAGCCAATCTACATCCCGTTGACCTACCGCAACGTCGAGTGTGTGCAGGAACCATTCGTGATAATCGTCGAATATCATCCGCGGGGTATGATGGGCTGCATCCGAGAATGCGTGCATCATTATAAGACCTTTCGGACGACTGGCCTCAAGACCCATCCGTGAGCAAAACCGCTCGACCGAGGGGATCGGACGGTCTGGCGAGTAGCTTTCCTCATTCAAATACTGAAACTCGTTTTCAGTTCCGCTGATACGTCGCAACAAGGTTCTATTGCCCGTTTCGACGGCAAGTTGGCCACCTGCCTTCATCAATCTGTCCACCTCGCCGGGACGCAGCCGAAAAATGACATCCATGACTGCGTCGAGCCCCTCGCGACGCTGGATGCGTATTCCTTTTCCACCGAAACGCGTATAGACAGAGCACTCTGCCTTTGCCGCCAAACGCGCCAAGACGCCGAACCGGGAGTAAACAGTATGCCCAAGGACAACCGCACCCACGTCTAATTCACTCAATAGCCTTTCATACAAGATATAGTAATTCACAAGCAAAATGAGGTAGACCTTCAACTCATCATCGAGTTCCCTGATCGTAATCCGTCGGGTCTCACGAATATAGGTATCGTAGATTAGATCGCCGACCGGAATGCCGTTAATCTCAATTGCGAGCAGACGTTTACGTAAGTCCGCGTCGGATGTTCCCTCAAGTTGCCTGATGATTTCAACCGCTGCAGGCGAAGCCTGCTGCGTAGCCTCGTCACGAACATAGGTAATCCCGTCGACGCCAAAGCTTTTTGCCGTCAGGATGGCTTTCAAATCCGCTCTGCTCGAAATCAAGGCCCACACCTTGAAGCCCTTAGTCAACTCTAGATATTTAGCGATGATAAGGTTGCCAAGAAAATAGACCGGATGGTCGACCAACATATCAACTACAATATGCTGCGATGTGACATCGGCACCAAGAGAAGATGCAGTCTGCCAGTAGCGGTGGCTCCGCATCATAGTATCTTCGAATGTCGTCGATTGACCGCTCAAAAGATAATCTCCAAATACAGGTAATGACCTACCTGCTCAATATGCAATATAATAACACGACCGCCACGATTTGGCCGCAGCAATTTAAAATAACAGCCAAATTTATGCGGCGATTACGAATACAGAATGGCTTTAATCATGGCATCACGCGATTACTCGATTTTTGGACTGATACCTGCACGTTGTGGCTCAAAGCGAGTACCCGATAAAAATATTCGAAACTTGGATGGCCATCCTTTAATGGCGTACACTGTTCGATCAGCAATTGATTCAGGTATTTTTGGTTCAGTAATTGTGTCGACAGATTCCGAAACCTATGCAGATATCGCGCGCCATTACGGTGCAGAGGTGCCGGTCTTGCGCCCTCCCAAATTCGCCCGTGATAAATCCCCCGACATTCAATGGCTTCAGCACCTCTTATCAATTCTTGAGGACCAGGGGCGTGCACCCGATTGCTTTGCAATCCTCCGGCCAACCAGTCCATTTCGTCAAACTATTACAATTCAACGAGCTTGGGAGCAGTTCCAAAAGTCAGAAGGAGTCGATTCTTTACGTGCGGTCGAACCTTGCGCTCAGCATCCAGGAAAAATGTGGTCGATTAATGGACCACTGATGTCACCCATTCTTCCGTATGAATTAGATGGAACGCCATGGCACTCAAACCAATATGCCGCCTTGCCAACGATTTATGTTCAAAATGCAAGCTTAGAAATTGCCTGGTCACGGGTCGTCCTTAAGGGCGGAACGATCACAGGTGATACCATCGCCCCTTTCCTAACAGACGAGACAGAGGGCTTTGATCTCAATACAGAAGCTGATTGGTTTTACGCCGAATACCTGCTCGAAAATGGAAAGGCGACGTTGCCCAATATCTCGCTCCCAACTTACGAGAAAAATGCGGAGAAAAAACAAGGGTAATCTTCGATTGTTTTACAATAAAATGTATAAACCCTAGTAGAAATAATTGATGGCAGGACAGCTAAAAAAGCTATAATTTTTCAATACATATCGCTTGGGCTTCGGGTCGCCATAAATAACACGCATGCTGCCTTTCGAAACCTTCTAAGGGTAAGCGCAATGAACCGAAAACTTTCCAGTCAACTTAACCGAAAGTTTAATAAACGATAATAATTAAGGAGGGCTGCTAATTAGGAGTTAGTAATTTATTTTTAAACAAGTCCATTGGTCAAAATGTTCACTTTCTTCAGGTCACGAAAGTTACGTATATTCTTCAGAAGTTTATCAATTTTCACTTCTCCAAGCGGTGCCGCCGGCATCAAAGCCCGACATTTTTCTTCGACATCCAACCAATCAATACCATTACAACCTGCACCTTTTGGAACTAAGACGCTGTTGGTAAAAGTCCGTCCATCAGTCGTTTCGATCGAAACAATCGCACCCTGACGATACGCCGCCTCGTTTTCCATCGGCTCTGCCCCAACAATAACCTTATCGATCAATGCATGAATTGCCGGATGGTCAATCTTTTCTTGTGAGGCGTGGACCCAACCGAACACACGGTCGTGCACGCCGGCCGCAGCAAAATACGCGGGGCTATGCGCCATATCGATCAAATTTTTCGGATGTCTTGGTCCGGTCAATTTAGCCATGCCTGGACGCGAAATCATTATAGAAGCAATTTTCTCAGGCGCCACGTTCGCTTCTCTAGCTGCGTTGGCACCCGCTTCACCCAGTGCATGATAAGGATGTCCCCCAGGCACAAGTTTGAGCGCCATATCGGTAACGATATCCCAACCTAAACCCAAATCTTCGAGTATAATCGCACCATCACTACCGCCAAACAGCTGACAGAAACCCCGGTCTGTCTCGAAGATCGAGAGTTCGGCTGTATACCCCCGCATTGCGGCTTGGACCGCACTAATACCAGCCACGGTCGCGTTGCCAGCGTGATATTCACGCGCAATGCTCGTATTCGCCGCCTTAGTTAAGCCGCCAATTGTTGTAGCGGTTAGGGCGAGAGCATGCGCCGCTTGATCTGGGTTGAGCCCATAGAGGCGCGCAGCCGCAATAGTCGGACCAAAGGCGGCTCCCATACATCCATGATGACCACGAAAATCAAATGTCGGCATGATTGCCTCCCCAATCCGCCCCGCGGCTTCGTAGCCCACAACTATAGCAGCCAAGATATCTCTCCCGCAGGAACCCATTGCCTCAGCCACAGCCAATGCGGCCGCGGTTAGCGGCGTGCCTGCATGCACTATATTGCGAAGATCGCTATCGTCAGACGCGGCCGCATCGCTCATCAAGGCATTCGCCCGTGCCGCGCTGATAACGGGAAGCTTTACACCCTTCTCAAACCAAACCGATGCCTCCGCAATACCTCCTCGCTGGAGTTCTATATCACTCACAATTCGGGAAGAATCGATATGCCTCCCACAGGCCGCACTCGCCAGGGTGCTGGCAACAATCATTGCTGCGTGGTCGACGGCTTGTTCCGGCAAATCATCGTAAGCCGTGTTCATCAGGAATTTAGAAAAATCTGCAGCAATCGTCATCTTCGAAGCCTTTCTGAATCTCAGGAACGGGTTATTTAAGCTTAAAATAAACCGAAGAAATCGAGAAATAAGACATGGCCAATAAGATGCCGCCCATCGACGGTTACACGATCTATGATCCCATCGACCCTTTAGAAAATCTTGTTGGCCCCTTTTTTTGGAAAGAACTGAAGGACGGTACCCAGCACTTTGTGTTGAAAGCCGAACCACAACATTGTAATCG
>MDTE01188738.1_pt1 | contig 45141 bp, 40 predicted proteins | sample 811231 | NCBI WGS metagenome assembly MDTE01 (sample SAMN05326651, study PRJNA326480) | marine metagenome | isolation source: seawater | place: Indian Ocean: Red Sea | collected 2010 | reverse complement strand
CACGCCAAAGACAAGCATGACGACCACAAGGACCATGCACACGGCAATCACGCCAAAGACAAGCATGACGACCACAAGGACCATGCACACGGCAACCATGATGATCATGGCGAGGAACGTGATCCACACATCTGGCTTGACCCTGAAAACGCCAAGGTGATCGCCCATGAGATCGCCGAGGTACTCGGCGAGACAGACCCCAATAATGCCGCGCGCTACGAGGCCAATGCAGATGCGTTGATGAAACGCATCGACCGCGTTTCAGCGGAAATTCGCGCAACGCTCGAGCCCGTTCACGAACGCCCCTTCATCGTGTTCCACGATGCCTACCAGTATTTCGAGCGCCGTTTCGACCTGAACGCAGCCGGATCGATAACGGTCAGTCCCGAAGTGATTCCGGGTGCCGAACGCGTATCCAACATTCGACAAAAGGTTGAGGATCTCGGCGCCACCTGCGTCTTCTCGGAGCCTCAGTTCACGCCGCGGCTGGTGAACGTCGTAACCAAGGGAACGGCCGCCAAATCTGGCGTCCTCGATCCTCTGGGGAGTAAAATTCCCGACGGCCCAGACCTCTGGTTCACGCTGATGCAGAACATGGCGAGTTCGATCCGCACCTGCCTGACGTCGGCGGGCTAAAAGCTACAAAACGCGCCTAGGTCGGCCCGAACACCCAAGTCCCGCATGCGCCCGTCCGACCGACGAAAACAGCCGGAATATGTAATGATATCTCATTTATTCTTGGCGGAAGTGCTGCTGTTCGACGCCAGACGGCAGGCCCCAGCTTCAGCGTAAGAACCTGATGCACGCAAACTCTGCCATCCCGCCGCAAAGTGGCGTGCGGACGGTCGGCGCGCGCGCCGGCCTCGCGGCCATCCTCGAACCCGGAACGGAACTGGTCATCTGGGAACGCACACTCCCGTCCCGGTTCACGACCTGGATCACAGAAATGGATGACGCAAACCTTCCTGACTTTCGTGTCCTCGTCCGGCCACGCGACACTCGGGCCTCGCTCCTGCCGCTCTTAAACGAGAACGGCCTCCCAAACAGCGAAATGCGAGATCTTCTGATCGACGATATCTCGGGCCTTGCGGAAACATTCTCCGATGTCACTGAGAGCGAGCTGGTCGATATCCGACTCGAGCGCATTGACCACGACGCCTGCTGGAAGTTCCACCGCGACACAGTAGAGGTAAGACTGCTGACCACCTATCTAGGCCCGTCCACCGAATGGGTGCCGACCGACCACGCAGAAGAGGCACTGGCTCAACAGAAAGACTATTCAGGCCCCTTGGAACGGCTGCGAAAAGACAGTGTCGCATTGTTCAAGGGCAAGCTCGCCGGGACGGACAACGGCACGGTGCACCGCTCACCCCCGATCATAGGCAGCGGCCAAACACGCCTGTTCCTCTGCCTCAACAAGCATAGTGGAACTTCGCCAGACCTTCTGGTCCTAGGCTAACGCCAACCGGATAATCGCCTTATCGCCTAATCGACAGCGGCGGGAATCTCTCCGGCCGCCTCAAACCCGCCAGCCGCGAGGGAACCGGCGCCCTCTTGCAGGCCGATCATGGTGAGCGGTTCGGCGCCGGTCGACTCGAACCAGTGGATGGTGCCCGCCGGCGCGTGGAGGCAGGAACCAGCTCTGATCGCCGCCACCTCGTCACCGACCCCGGCCCGTCCCCCGCCCGCAACGACCATGTAATACGCATTCGCATTCGCGTACCGGTGCGGCTTGAAACTCTCACCGGGCCGATACACCGCGCGCGACGCCGCGTGGAAGATCTCTTGGGCGACACCCAGGCACGCGCGGAACTCGCTACCGCCCCAGCCGTCTATTTTGCCCATGTCGGCGGGCGCGACGTCCGTGTGGTTCACCAGCGACCCGACGTCGTAGCCTTTATGCGGCCCCTCAAAATCGGCCTCCGTGACATCGCCCATATACACATAGCCTGTGCTGGCAACGCTCCCGGCGCCGAGATACCAGCCGATCACCACGATGGGCTCAACGTCGCTCTCGTTGGCCAGCCAGTGCTCGGTGTCGGCGGGGACATGGTGGAAATGCCCGGCACCAATCTCCTCAGTCGTCCCACCCGCACCGGCGATGCCATTGCCGCTAACGATGTAATAGATCTCCTCGCAATTCTCGTGCTTGTGCTTCTTGTGCACTGCGCCCGGGTTAAAGCGCGCATGGAACATGGTTGTGCCCAGTCCCTGGCGGTCGCTAAAGGGCAGCCGGAACTCGGTAATCAGCCAGCCGTCGCCAGCATCCATGTTCTCTGGGGTCACGTCATCGATATGAGCGAAGTAAGTCGGCATTTTGGCTCCCCCTGTTTTATGTCGCTGGGCCTTCCATTGGCTTCGCAACCATGTCGACCATTGCATTTCTCCCACCGGGCCCGCATGTCAAGCGGATCCAGGCATACTGCTGGCACAGTCAGCTGATATCACTGGCGTCGTGGCGTTCAAGCACCCGAAGTTCCTCGGGGCCCGAGGTCTTGTTGACCCGCCGGCCGCGTTGCACAGCCGGGCGCACGTCGATCTCCGTGGCCCAGCGCACCACATTCTCATAGGAGGCTACATCGAGGAAATCAGCGGCCTCATATTGGTTGTTGAGCACCAAGTTGCCATACCAGCAATAGGTGGCGATGTCGGCGATGTTGTAATCTTCGCCGCATAGATACCGGCGCTCGGCCAGGTTTCGGTCGAGCACATCTAGCTGGCGCTTCACCTCCATAGCGAAGCGGTCGATCGGATACTCGTATTTGTTCTTTGCGTAGTGGTAGAAGTGGCCGAAGCCGCCGCCCAGATAGGGTGCGCTACCCATCTGCCAGAACAGCCAGGACAGGCACTCGGCCCGCGCCGACTGCTCGGTTGGCACGAAGGCATCAAACTTCTCCGCGAGATAGAGCAGGATCGCGCCGGACTCAAACACCCTGGTGGGGGTCGGCGTGCTGTGGTCCATCAGGGCCGGAATTTTCGAGTTGGGATTCACCTCGACGAAGCCGCTGCCGAACTGCTCACCATCGCCGATCCTGACAAGCCAAGCGTCATACTCGGCCTCGACATTGCCCAGCGCAAGCAGCTCCTCAAGCATCACCGTAATCTTGACCCCGTTGGGGGTTGCCAGGGAGTATAGCTGAAGCGGATGTTCACCACGCGGCAGCTCCTTATGATGAGTCGCCCCGGCGATCGGCCGGTTGAGGCTGGACCACTGGCTCTCCTCGTTGGTTTCCCATATCCAGACCTTCGGAGGGATGTAGGTGTTATCGCCCATCGGGTGCAGCTTTCAGGTTAGTAACGATGCGCCCACATTCCGAGGCATCCATGGATTCAAACGCCGCAAATGTTGGACAAAGTCGGAGGCGGCGCAACATGTCAGCACAAATTTAGGCTCCCCGGTTACACAGTCCAGCAAGCGCGATGCCGCTCATCTGTGTCGGCGCACAAGCAGCTGATTCGATGGTTGGGCGGTGTTCCCATCTCGAGACCCCGTGGAAGTCTGGGAATTTCTCATTGCCCTTCTGGCGGCCCTGCTGCATCCGAGATGGAATGCCGATAGAATTGCTAGGACACCAGCCCCAGAATAGCGACCGGCCCGCTCAAACAGCAAAACTAACTCAGTTTGTCCAGAATTTCCGCGACACGCTTTTTCGCCTTGCCAGGGTACTTCTTTCCCTGAACCTCCAAGAGGTTTACAGAGTCGCCAACGACCACCACGCCAACCATGCCCATCCCGTAGTGCGGCGTGCACTTGTAGACGTAGACACCCGGCTCGGTGAATTTGTAGGTCGTGTCCTTGCTGAGCGCCGATCGGAAAGGTTTCACCCCGTCCGGCACCGCACCCCTGATGAATTCAACGTTGTGACCGCGGTCCTTGGAAACCCATGTCACTGTGTCACCGGGATTAACCTGAACCAGCGCAGGCATAAAAACATTTCGCTCTTTGCTGTTCGCGGACTTGTTTAGCATCTCGACGGTGACGTCTGCTGCGACAGCAGGAATCGGGAGTGCAATTAACAGTGAAACCAAAAAAAACAACACGTTTTTCATCGAAACTACTCCTTTTACAAAAATCCTCTTGGATACGTCGACCCTGAAGGGCTGGACGACGACAGATCGTCGCATGCCCGAAAACGAAAAACGCCCGGTTTAGGCCGGGCACGGTTTTCAGGGGCAAAATTTCTCTAAGTGCCAACGTCGTAGATCAATTCGACTGATAACTCGGTCAGTCGAAAGGGCCAGCTACGCATGAACCGCATTGTTTCTGCGCACCCTAAGTGTCTGGTGCACAAGATTGATGATCCGTGGTTCTCGGCGGCCCGTAAACAAAGCAGAACGTTTCAGAGAACCCCAATGCTTGACCTTGATCGCTCCGTGATGGATTCGGACCGGGACCCGCTCAATACGATGCCGCTGGCACAGCGTTTCCAAGTGATGGAGGTGCTAAATCTCATTTGGACCACCATCTTCTGCATGGCCGCAGGCGCGTGGTTCTGGTACGGCGAACTGACCGCCATTCATTTGCTGATTGCGTCAGGTGGCGCGATAACAGGTTCCACCTTCGACGCGGGCCCAAATACAAAGTTTTATCGCGATCACCCCAAATCAGACGGGACGACGCGCTATGACGACGCCTGGGCCGCGTGAACTGCGGCGGTGACACTTTGCAAAGTCGTTTGATCGCGGTTCTAGGAGATCAGTTAAGTCCGCACATTTCGTCGTTGCGCTTCGCCGACAAGTCGCGGGACGTCATCCTCATGGCTGAGGTATCGAGGGAAACCAAATACGTCCCCCACCACAAGAAAAAAATTGCCTTCATTCTGTCCGCGATGCGCCACTTTGCTCGTGAACTCAGGGTAGACGGCTGGCAGGTCGACTATGTCCGGCTCGATGATACAGAGAACACCGGTGCGCTCTCATCCGAGATCGAGCGTGCGGCGCAGAAACATTCATGCGCGTCGGTGGTCATTACCGAGCCGGGCGAATGGCGTCTGCTCAATTGCCTGACTTCACTCCACGAGCGCGCAGTGCTCGATACCGAGATCCTCGACGATGACCGGTTCATCTGCTCGCCCAACGCCTTCGCGGCCTGGGCGGATGGCCGGAAGCAAATGCGTATGGAACATTTTTACCGCGAGATGAGGCGGAAGACCGGCCTGCTTATGGATGGCAACAAGCCGGTCGGCGGAAAGTGGAACTTCGATGCCGAGAACCGCAAGCCGCCCAAATCTGGCATGTCCTTCCCGGCACCGCTCCGCCGCAACCCGGACGCAATCACTCGTGACGTGCTTGCACTAGTCGAGGAGCGCTTCGCCGACCATTTCGGCACGCTGGAGCCTTTCTGGTTTGCGGTTACCCGCGACGCAGCAGAGGCCGCGTTCGACCGATTTGTCGACGCCGCGCTGCCTTCGTTCGGTGATTACCAAGACGCCATGTTGCGCGACGAGAAGTACCTCTATCACGCCGTCGTCTCGCTCTATCTCAACATCGGGCTGCTGGACCCGCTTGACATCTGCCGGCGCGTAGAACGGGCCTACCATGACGGCCACACCCCACTGAACGCCGCCGAGGGATTCATTCGCCAAGTTATTGGCTGGCGCGAGTACGTTCGCGGAATCTACTGGTTGCAGGGGCCGGAATACGCGGACCGGAACGTGTTCGGCCACTCGCGGCCGCTACCCGATTTCTTCTGGACTGGAAGCACGGAGATGGCCTGCGTGCGCGCATGCGTTGAACAGACCCGGGACGAGGCCTATGCGCACCATATTCAAAGACTCATGGTGACCGGTAACTTCGCCATGCTGGCCGGTGTCAACCCGCGCGAGGTTCACGAGTGGTATCTCGCGGTCTACGCCGACGCATTCGAGTGGGTTGAACTGCCCAACACGCTGGGGATGAGTCAGTTCGCCGATGGCGGCCTGCTCGCCTCCAAGCCCTATGCCGCGAGCGGCAACTACATCAACCGCATGTCCGACTTCTGCAGCGGGTGTCGTTACACGGTCCGCGAGAAGACGGGCCCCGAGGCCTGCCCGTTCAACTATCTCTACTGGGACTTCCTCGCCAGACACCGTGATAAGCTAGGTAACAACCCCCGCCTGATGCAGCCCTACCGCATCTGGGACAACTTCGACGATGCGCGGCGGGGAGCCATACGTAACGATGCGCGACAACTCCTGCGCGAACTTGACGGGCCTGCGACTGGCAGAGCGGCATGACTAACGCGCGAAGCAACTCGTTGGAATCAATCCACCACATCGGGGTCCAAGTATCCGACATCGACGCGGCCCTCGCTTGGTACCGCGAACGGTTCGCCTTCGAGGCGGTGTACGTCGACGCGAGCTGGGCGCTCCTTCAGTTTGAAAACGTAGCACTCGCGCTGGTCCTGCCGGGGCAGCACCCAGCCCACTTCGCAGTCGCGCGCGACGACGCCGAAACACATGGCGAGCTCACCCCGCATCGCGACGGGACAGCATCTGTCTACATTTGCGACCCCTGGGACAACGTCATCGAGATCATGAAACCGGCGACCGGAGACTGAAATGCCCGAGGAAGCCTCCGTCACGGTCTACTACGATGGTGCATGCCCGCTTTGTTCGCGCGAAATCGATTTCTACCGGCGCTTTAGAGGCGCTTCGAATATCGTTTGGATCGACATCGCTGACAGCGGCGACCACAACATCGCGCCAGACCTGCCGAGCGCAGCCGCGCGGGCACGCTTCCATGTCCGTACCTCCAGCGGCACGCTGCTCGACGGGGGCGCGGCATTCGCCCATCTCTGGTCCGCGTTGCCCGCGTTTCGGTGGGCTGGCCTGCTCTTTCGTATGCCACCCCTCGGCTGGTGCCTCGACCGCCTCTACGACGGATTTCTGAAACTTCGCCCCCGGCTCCAGCGATTTGCGGTACGGCACACGATAGACAGCAAACGCTGATGCCCTTCGGCGCAAACCTGAGCGCTGTGGTCGGTTTGAAGACGGGTCCGGCAGCCGTCTGATATCAACAACGGCAAAAGCGTCAGAACACACTATCGCTCAAAAGTTACTCTCTTTGGACCAAAGCCAAGTTTTCCAGTGAAAATGGTGCCGCCTGCTGGACTCGAACCAGCGACCCCCGCATTACGAATGCGATGCTCTACCAACTGAGCTAAGGCGGCGCCGAAAGACAGCGCTGTAACTAGGTGGGGCATAGTCCCCGGTCAAGGCTTTGATTTCATTAGCCCGTCTTCCTCGTTACATATTCCTGATTAATAACACCCGTCGATTCTACGGCACCCTGAATCGGATGTGAATCCAGTCTGCGTGAAACAGGACCGGAACAAGGTTCTCGTTCCTCATTGGATTAGAGTCACCCTGCCCATCCGCACCGAAAAAGCCCGGGGTGGGGGCAAAATTCGCGTTCGTACCAAAATATATAAACGGTACCCCCGATAAATTTTTGTTCTGGCTAACTGGGTTTACCGTGCTGCTGCTGCAGCAAATGCACCGCATCCCTCAATTTTCGGAGTTGACACCAAATGAAGGTTCCGACGCAGACGGTATCACCTCTCCGTCGATCGAGACGGTGCCGGCCGCCGCGCTGAGCGCCCGATAGATCCGCGGTGGCTGGGTCCAGGCCATGGTCGCGAAGGCACCGCAATGGCCGCAGACTGCGGACCAGTCGTCAGCGACCGTGCCGCAGTCCCCGCATACCCAAGCGGGATCGGCATCGGCGCCCGCCTCGAGCTCCAGCCACTCGGCAGGCGTCGTCGGGTCCTCGACATCCTCCTCCGCTAACCGAGCGCGGAGCCGGTAAACGCCCGCGCTTGGGGCCGTCACCTGAAGTTCGTCGAGTTGCTGCCGTGCTGCACCCCAAAGCCGGGCGTCAAGCGCAGAACATGCGAGCGTCAGGCGGCTTTCGGGATGATCGGGGTTTGCCCGCACCAGAGCCTCCAACGCCTTGTAACGGTCGAGCGGCGCGGCGTCGGACTCCAGCAAGCCCAGATACACATCACGAAGCTTCGGGTGAGGCATCTGTGCCCAGGATTTCTCGAGCGCCTTGCGCGCGCGCCGTTTGCGGCCATCCTCGGCCACGAGTTGGGCCAGCATGCCAGCGGCCGGCACCAGAGCCGGGTCCAGCTCGTTCGCCTTACGCGCCTGAGCGTACGCTTCGGACGTTGCGCCGGCCAGTCGTGCGGCCCGGGCGCGTTCGGTCAGGAGCGCGGCCTGTTGCTTATGCGCCTGCGCACCGGTGTTGCGTCTGGATTTCTGCAATTCCTCGATCAGGCGCTGGGCCTCGCGCCATTCGCCGGCGCGGCTAAGCAGGGCCACCATCGAATCCACGACCCACGGCGTGCGCGGCTTCAGCGCATAGGCTCGCCGTGCATAGGCCAGCGCCCGGGCGTCGTCGCTCTCCCTTAAGGCGTCGGTAATTAGGCCACGCAGTCCCAGAAACTCGGTCTCGCGATTTCCGATCATGCGTTCGAAAGTCGCGCGCGCGGTCCTCTCATCGCCGGCGATCTGTGCCGTCTGAGCCTCGAGCAGCAGAGTCACCGGCGCATTATCCAGAAGCGACCCCGCGCGCCGCGTATGCTGGCGCGCATCGTCCGCATCACCCGAAGCGATCGCCACCAGCCCGTCGGACAATGCCCGTAGCCCTGCTTCCTGGCGGTTCAGACGCCGGCGCATCGACCATTCTCGAGGGCGACGGCGCAGCCAGCGCCAGCTCGCGAACGCAAAGGCCGCGGCGGCGATTAGGAGAAAGACGGAGAACGCAAGCACACCAACCGACGTCTCGATGCGCCACCCCTGCCAATCGAGCGCGACCTGGCCTGGCCGGTCGGCAAGCCAGACGGCTATTACCACGACGAACGCAACCTCGATCACATAAATCAGGAAACGAAGCATCACATACCACCCGTGGCATTCAGACGCTTGATCGCTCGGAACTCAATCTCCGCGAGCACGTCACGGGCCTCGAGATGGTTGCGCGCGCGGGACATCCAGGGCGTGAGTAGGTCACCCGCCGAACCCGCGATCGGAGTGAGTTCCGTCACCGCACCACCTACATCATCGTGCGCCAGCAGGATCTCGGCGCGGGCGATCCTGGCCTCAATCCCGTCACCCGGTACATCGGCGCCGGTCCGACGAATACTGACAATATCGTTAATCCGGCGCATCATGCGATCGACCAGATCACCGGACCGCGTGCCTCGCTCCGCCGCCAAAAGATCGGGCACCAGCCGCGCGAAGGAGAGTTCGAGTGCCACCGCCGTCGCAACGCCCGTTTCGGCCGCCACCCGCACGCTGTCCAATGCAGCGATGGATTCCTCATTTCCATCCCTCAGTGAATCTACGATCGCGAGCGGCTCGGCGAACGGAGTGCCGCGCTCAAGCGCGGTGCGGAGCTGCCCCGCGGCAAGCGCCAGTGCCGACGCGCGCGACAGTGCGACCTGCTCCGCGCCGCGGCCGGCCTCCAACGCCGCGATCCGGGATGCCATTTGGTCGTTGGATTTCCTCCCGGCCACGGCCAGCGCCGCCAGCTTTTCATCAAACTCGACCAGAGCGCCCGACATCGCCTGCATATTCGTGGATGCGATCCCGATCGCTTTCTGAATCTCGGACCCCATTACATCCAAGCGCGCAGAAATTTCGGTATCAGGCGCGCCGACGATCGCTTCTGCCCTTGCCGCACGCGTGTCACGCAGGCCTTCGATCTCGGCGCGGAGCGGTGCGAGCAACGCATGCATATCAGGAGAACTCGTATCCGCAAGCCGAGTACGCAGTGCGGCAACCTCTTCGGCCAATTCGGCAAGCGCCACCGAGTCGGCACCCCGCTCGGGCGTGGCCTCCGCCAGGCGTGTGATTCGCCCCTCCAGCGCAGACAAGCGGGCATTGTATCCACCCAATACACCGGGCCCCGCCGTGGACCACCAAACCCAGCCGCCGGCTCCCAAGGTGATAATCAGGGCGAGAATGGCCACACCGCGACCGCGTGACGGTGGCTGTCGGCGCGAGCTGCCAGTAGACACCGAGCCGGTCGAGCCGGGCTTGCCGGACGCGCTGGCACTTCGCGATGACAGATCGCTCATTGCCGGCGCGTCTGCAGCCGATATTTGCGACTGCGCCAAAGAAGCCGCCGACGGCGAGGGGACGGACTGTTCGCCATCAAAATTGTCGGCGATGATATCGATACCGTTCGCGCGCGCGGCTTCGAGAACCGCGGCCATCCGCGCGGCAGGAACCGTGTCACGCTGCTTCCAGCCCTGGACCGTGCTGACCGGGATCTCCAGCTTGGCTGCCATCGGCCGAATACCGCCGAATGCATCGATGATCCGGACCGCCGGCTGATCCGTTTCGCTGCTCATGCTTACTTGTCCTCGCTCGCGTACTCAAACGTACATACGCGAAATCATCGCACAAAACCAGCAATCACAGTACAAACAGGTCATAAGCCCGTACGTATTGGTGCAGCGCTGTCCAACGCTTGGAGGAGGCTCTCCTGATGAGGCTCCTCGGCGACCCGGATGGCGGCGAAAGGGACGGGCCCGAGTTTGGCCGCGACCGCAGGCGAGAGCGCAACCGCCAGCATCTCCCCACACGCGTCCGCGAGCTTCGCCTGAATCAGAAGTTCTACGAACCGCGCCGCTGTGCGCGGCGAATAGAACAGCGCGGCATCGAGTGTGCCCGCGCGCAGCACCTCTTCCATCGCCTCCGGGATAGAATCGACGGGCGAGGCACGGTAAAGGACCGCCCGTTCTATGGTGAAGCCGGCCGCGCCCAGGCGTCCGGCGAGGTCGCCCGCAATCACCGACCCGGTGACATGCAACAATCGGCCGTCCGCGGGCGACAGACGCGCATATACGAGCGCCGCCAGCGTGTCGACATCCCCGGCGGCACTCGTGACAAGCCCGAACCCGCCGTCGCAGGCAGCCTCCGCGCTCGCATCACCGACCGCCAGGACATGAATATCGCGCCGGTCTGTCACGGCCGCTAGCGCTCGCGCGCCATTTGCGCTCGTGACCAGAACTGCCTGAACCCCCGCAAGGTCGATCCGAGCATCGGCGTCGATGACGACCGTGAACAGTGGTGCCACGAGATGCGCGTGACCGCGCGCCGACAGCTCTGCTGCAGTCCGGTCAGCATCGGGCCGGGGCCGTGTCACGAGGACGCGCATCAATCTGCCAAAGCGGCGAAAAAACCTGAGCCCATACGCGCACGAAGCTCCGTGCCGAGCGCGGCACCCAGCGCCTCGGGCGCGTCGGCGGTCCCCCGCCGCGACAGACGCACTAGGCCATGCCCGTCAGGCCATGCGGCAAGGCCCGACAAATGCAGCTGGCCATTTTTCAGGGTCGCCAGCCCCGCGATCGGAGTATGGCAGGTCCCATCGAGCGCATCGAGCATCGCCCGCTCGGCCCGAAGGCAGGTTGTCGCCGAAGCATCGGAGATTGCCTGCAGCGCCGTCACGGCCGACGCATCGTCTGCGCGGCAGGTGATCGCGATAATCCCCTGGCCAGCAGCCGGTAGCATCTCGTCCACATCCAGAACATGATCCGCCGCCGACGCACGGCCCAGCCGACGCAGGCCGGCATAGGCCAGGAAGGTCGCATCCGCCGCACCATCCGCGATCTTCTGCAGCCGGGTCTCGACGTTGCCGCGAATGAGGACCGGTTCGAGGTCGGGACGGACGGCGAGGAGCTGGGCTTTGCGGCGCACGGAGGCCGTCCCTACGCGCCCGCCTGCCGGTATCGCAGCGATGGACGCGGCGCCAATCAGCGCATCGCGTGGATCCTCGCGTGGCAGCGCGGCGCCAATCGTAACCCCGTCCGCGAGCACGGTTTCCATGTCCTTGGCCGAGTGCACTGCGATGTCGATCTCGCCGTCGAGCTGCGCGCGATCAATCTCTTTGGTGAACAGCCCCTTCCCGCCAATCTCGGACAGCGGGCGAGCGGTCACCCGATCGCCGGTCGTACGGATGACGACGATCTCGGGGACCTGTGCAGACGGATCGGCAACGGCCAGACGATCGCGCACCGCGTTCGCCTGATACAGGGCCAGCGGGCTGCCACGGGTGCCAATGCGGAGTTTGGCGTCGCTCATGAGAAACTCATAACCGTATGCGGGCGAATTGCAAAACCGCTTCTCCGCAGAAGCACTGCGCGCATGCGACGACGCCCGCTAAATGGGTTATATGAACATCATGCGCGTACTCGGAATAGAAACCAGTTGTGACGAGACGGCGGCGGCCATCGTCGACGACGGCCGGTCAATCCTGTCGAACGTCGTCCTCAGTCAACTTGACGACCATCAGCCATTCGGCGGGGTTGTGCCGGAAATCGCCGCGCGCGCGCATCTCGAGAATCTGGATGCGATCGTCGCGCACGCGCGCGATGAGGCCGGTATCGCGCTTAAAGATCTCGACGGGATCGCGGTGACAGGCGGCCCGGGCCTGATTGGCGGCGTCATCGTGGGCGTCATGACTGCCAAGGCAATAGCCGCAGCCAGCGGCGTCCCCTTCGTCGCGGTGAACCACCTAGAGGCCCACGCGCTTACAGCGCGGCTTACGGACAATGTGGCCTTCCCCTATCTGCTGCTGCTAATTTCCGGCGGCCATTGCCAGCTGCTGATTGTCGAGGGGATCGGCTGCTATGTCCTACTCGGCACGACCATGGACGACGCGATCGGTGAGGCCTTCGACAAGACAGCAAAACTTCTCGGCCTCGGCTTTCCCGGCGGCCCGGCAGTGGAGGCCGCGGCGCGCGACGGCGATCCCAGCCGCTTCCGGCTGCCACGCCCGCTCATGGGTCGTCCGCGCTGCGACTTCTCCTTCTCCGGCCTGAAGACTGCAGTCCGTCAGGCCGCCATCAATCTCGGCCACGACACCACAGGGCAGGATGCAGCCGATCTGGCGGCCGGCTTCCAGGCCGCGGTCGCCGAAGTAGTTGCGGATCGCTGCCAACACGCCTTCGAGGCCTTTGCCGAAAGGCATCCGGATACGAAGCCCGTGCTGGTCGCCGCTGGGGGCGTCGCCGCCAACCAAGCACTCCGCGCGACGCTGACGGATACAAGCGCCCGCCATGATGTTTCTATGGTCGTACCCCCTCCGGCGCTGTGCACCGATAACGCGGCGATGGTGGCCTGGGCAGGTCTCGAGCGGCTGCGTATCGGCAAAACCGACGGGCTCGACTTTCGGCCAAGACCGCGCTGGCCGCTGGCCGAACCGACTGCAGCGTAATAAGCTTCCGGCGCCGGAACGGGGATTAGAATGGACAGCGACAGGACGTCCAGCATCAAAATCGATATCCAGTCACCGTTTGCTACGCCGGTGGCGAGTGCCGCACTGCCCAAGGCGCCCGTATTTCCGTTGCAATCAACCGGAGCTAGGGGACGCACATGCAACGCATCGCCGTGATCGGCGCGGGCGCCTGGGGCACCGCGCTCGCCACGGTCGCCCGGCGGGCCGGACGCGACGTGGTGCTGTACGCCCACGAGCCGCAGACCGCCGCGACAATCAACGCCAACCATGAGAACAGGGTCTTCCTGCCGGATATCGCCCTAGATCCCGCAATCACCGCCACCGACGACCTCGTCCGGGCCACCGACGGGGCCGACGCCATCCTCATGGTTACGCCGGCCCAATACCTGCGTTCCACCCTGACCGCGATGCGCGCGGCCGCCGGCGTCCCGCTGGTGATCTGTGCAAAGGGTATTGAACTCGATACGGGCAAGCTGATGAACGAGGTGGCCGAGGAGGCGGCGCCGGAGGCAGCATTGGCCGTACTCTCCGGCCCGACATTCGCGGCGGAGGTGGCGCGCGGTCTACCTACCGCGGTCACCCTCGCAAGCGCCAGTGCCGATACGACAGCAGTGCTGGCAGGCGCACTGGGTACGCCATCGTTCCGCCCCTATACCGCAAGTGACCTGGTCGGCGCCGAGGTCGGGGGCGCGCTCAAGAACGTGATCGCGATCGCCTGCGGCATCGTCGAGGGGCGCACGCTCGGACAGAATGCACGCGCCGCCATCATTGCGCGCGGCCTGGCGGAAATCGCCCGCTTTGCCAGTGCCCTCGGCGCCGATCCACGCACCCTGATGGGCTTGTCGGGGTTAGGCGACCTCACCCTGACCTGCACGTCGACGGCATCGCGCAACTATTCTCTCGGCGCCGCACTCGGCAACGGCGCGAGTTACGCCGAGGCAATAGCGGGAAAGGACGCAGTCGCCGAGGGCGCAACGACGGCGCCTGCCGTCCTCACCCGGGCCGCGGCACTTGGGGTGGAGATGCCGATCTGCGCGGCGGTCACAGCCATCCTCTACGATGGCGCCAGCGTTGAGGAAACCATCACCGAAATCCTGGCGCGTCCGCTGCGCGCCGAGGATTAAACGTCGCCTCCCGATCTGACCTAAACCCGGCCGGACGAGAGTAACTTTTCGCTAAACCTCGGTCTGAGATAACTCAGCGCCCAGATATAACAAAAACTGACGCCTCGGCGCAGTTTGCGCGGGCCGAGCGATCTGGTAAAGGCTGGCCAGATGAACGACTTCACCTTCGATCCAGACACGCCTGTGATGCGAGGTGCTCGCAGGGTCCTGTGTCACGCCAACGACATCGGCGAGGGCGGGAAGGGCTTCGTCCTGCGCCACGCCCATGAGGACAACCCGAACGCGACGCTGCCGATTTTCGTCATCGCCAGCGACGGCGAGCTCTATTGCTATATGAACATGTGCCCACATCAGGGCACGCCACTTGAGCTCAAGCCCGACACCTTCCTCAGCGTTGATCGCAAGCTGATCCAGTGCTCGACTCACTGGGCAATGTTCCGCAAGGAGGATGGCTACTGCGTAAAGGGCCCCTGCGTAGGCAAGACCCTTAGAGCCTTTCCGGTCATGATAGACGACGATGGGATGGTCCTGTTCGGCGACTAGTGTAGCAAGAAGAACGATGCATCCCGGCGGTTGCTGCGGTTGTCTGACCCCGCCGATTTTCCGATAATGCGGTACAGCGAAGCGGGCGGCGCCCAACCCGTCCATGGGGGGACGGATCGAGGGCGCGGAAAACGCCGGATAAGATGATCAGACGAGGGGAGAGCACACGCCATGTTCCGCGAAAAGTTTCCCGTCCCGGATGCGTGGGCAAGCCGCGCCTGGGCCGACAACACCAAGTATCAGGAAATGTACCAGCGCTCGATCAAAGACCCGGACGGATTCTGGGGTGAGCAGGGCCAACGCCTTCAGTGGATCAAGCCCTTCACCAAGGTCAGCGACGTCTCCTATGACGCTGACGATCTGCATGTGAAGTGGTATTATGACGGTATCCTCAACGCGTCGGCCAACTGCATCGACCGGCACTTGGCCACTCGCGGCGACCAGACGGCGATCATCTGGGAGGGTGACGACCCCAAGGACGATGCTAAGCTCACCTACAAAGATTTGCACGAACGGGTCTGCCGCTTCGCCAATGGGCTGAAGTCTCTGGGCGTCCAGAAGGGCGACCGAGTTACCATCTACATGCCAATGACTCCCGAAATCGCGATCGCCATGCTGGCCTGCGCGCGCATCGGCGCGGTGCATTCGGTCGTCTTCGGCGGCTTCTCGCCAGACTCCATCGCGGGTCGCATCCAAGACTGCGATTCGACCCTGGTCATCACCTCCGACGAGGGCCTGCGCGGCGGGCGCACCATCCCCCTCAAGAACAATGTCGACCAAGCGATCGCGAAGCTGCCCGGCGGACAAGTCTCGACCGTGGTGGTCGTGAACCGCACCGGCGCCGACATCAACTGGGTCGAGGGGCGCGATATCTGGTACCACGAGTTGTGCGAGGCCCAGTCCGCCGACTGCGCGCCGGAGCCGATGAACGCGGAGGACCCGCTATTCATTCTCTATACCTCGGGCTCGACCGGGAAACCCAAGGGCGTGCTGCACACGACTGGCGGCTACATGGTCTACGCCTCGATGACCCACCAGTATGTATTCGACTATCACGACGGTGACATCTATTGGTGCACGGCCGACTGTGGCTGGATCACCGGCCACAGCTACATCGTCTACGGGCCGCTTGCGAACGGAGCGACGACGCTGATCTTCGAGGGCCTGCCTAACTACCCGGACGCATCGCGCCACTGGGAGGTCTGCGACAAGCACAAAGTCAATATCTACTACACCGCCCCGACCGCGATCCGGGCGCTGATGCGCGAGGGCGACGACCCAGTGAAGAAAACATCGCGCGAGTCCATCCGCCTGCTCGGGACGGTGGGCGAGCCGATCAACCCGGAGGCCTGGCACTGGTATCACGAGGTGGTCGGCGACGACCGATGCCCTATCGTCGACACTTGGTGGCAGACCGAGACCGGTGGGATTCTAATCACGCCGCTGCCCGGCGCTACCATGCTCAAGCCAGGCTCGGCGACCCGCCCCTTCTTTGGCATTCTCCCGGTGATTGTCGACGCCGAAGGCAAAGAGCTCGACGGCGCGTGCGAGGGCAACCTATGCATGGCCGGCAGTTGGCCGGGCCAGATGCGCACGGTCTATGGCGACCATCAGCGGTTCATAGATACCTACTTCAAGACCTATCCTGGCATGTATTTCACCGGAGATGGCTGCCGACGCGACGAGGACGGCTACTACTGGATCACTGGCCGGGTCGACGACGTCATCAATGTCTCGGGCCACCGGATGGGCACAGCCGAGATAGAGAGCGCGCTGGTCGAGCATGACGACGTTGCCGAGGCAGCAGTCGTCGGCTACCCGCACGACATCAAGGGCCAAGGCATCTACGCCTATGTCACCCTAAAGCTGGGGGTCGACGGAACCGACGATCTGCGCGCCGAGCTGGTGCAGTTCGTGCGCAAGGAGATCGGCCCCATCGCCACGCCCGACCTTCTGCAGTGGGCACCGGCACTTCCGAAGACCCGCTCGGGCAAGATCATGCGACGAATCCTACGCAAAATCGCCGAGAACGCGCCCGACCAGCTCGGCGATACCTCTACACTTGCCGACCCGGCCGTCGTCGAAGACCTCGTCGAGAACCGCCAGAACCGCTAGGAACCAAGTTTCTTACAGATTTTCATGGCGGAGTTCGCCGTCGATGCCGAGCTCGGCATCCGTTCCCCGATGATCGCCCGGATCGGGTCGGCACCTACAAAACCGGTGAAAGCATCGAGCACAGCGCTCAGTGTCGCGCCCGCGCGCACCACATCCTCGTTGCCGATGCCGGTCAACGCGACAAAATAGTCCGACAGCTACGGATTGATCGTCGGGCGGACGAGGATCGAGAAGGCGTCAACTTCGACGAAGCCGTTGCCGGCATCGAGACTCGCCGCATGGATCTGGACGTTCTCGTATAACTGTCCCGGTTCCGACCAGCCGCTTTCGAATGCGCCCTCCCAAGACGTGTATCAAGGTCCGCGACGACTAAGATGCCTGCCGCAGGTACGGCGGCGTTCCGGCTATCGGCGATATTCGAGTGCAGGTGGAGCGCAGGTCAAAAGTCGACGCAGCGGCCGCCGCGTTCCCAGTCACCAAAACGAGTCGGCTCCGGTCCCTTGGGGCCGCCAAACTCTTTTGGCGCATCCTGCGGGGACGCATCATCGCTGGCCGCCTCGGATGCGGCCGTTTCTGCCCCATTTTCGCCGGATTTCAGTGTTGGTTTCTGCCCGCCCGGCACGTGGACACGGTACTGGGATGCCGCGGGCTCCCGCAGCTCGGGGGCGATATCATGTTCGTCGGACATGGGAGTGATATGGAACATCGCGCGCGATTTGCCAAGTGAACGCGCGGGATTGCAAGCGGGCCGCGCGGACCCACATCGGTTATTTAACCCACACATTTCAAGGAACAAGCACCCGCATGTCGAACTACTTCCGAACCGCGCTGCTGCTCGCCGCACTGACCGCGATCTTCATGGTCGGCGGTTTCCTCTTGGCCGGCCCCCGGGGCATCACCATCGCCTTCGTCGTGGCGGCGGCGATGAACCTGTTCGCCTGGTGGAACTCGGGCAGTGCCGTCTTGCGATACTACCGGGCCAAAAAACTCAAAGACTCATCTCATCCGCTACACCGCATCGTCGAGCAACTCGCGGTGCGCGACAGGCTGCCCATGCCGCGAGTCTACGTCGTCGACAACCCCCAACCCAACGCCTTCGCGACCGGCCGCAGCCCGAACAATGCCGCCGTCGCGGCGACCACTGGGCTACTGCAGATGCTGAACGAGCGCGAGATCGCCGGCGTGATGGCCCACGAGCTTGCTCACGTGAAGAACCGTGACACGCTGATCATGACCATCACCGCCACCTTCGCGGGCGCGATATCCATGCTGGCGAACGCCGCGCTGTTTCTAGGCGGCAACCGCAACAGCCCGTTCGGGCTCCTCGGTACAATCGCGATGATGATTATAGCCCCGCTCGCTGCCACGCTGGTGCAGATGTCCATCAGCCGGAACCGCGAGTATCGCGCCGACCGCGAGGGCGCGCTGATCTGCGGCAATCCAGAGTGGCTGGCGAGCGCGCTGGAAAAGCTAGAGGCCGGGACGAAACACATCGACAATCAGGCTGCGGAGCACAACCCGGCGACGGCGCACATGTTCATCGTCAACCCGCTGCACGCCCACAAGCACGATAGGCTGTTCTCAACACACCCTAGTACCGCCAACCGCGTGACGCAGTTGCGGGAAATGTTGGAAAAACAGTTGGTTGCGACACCCGAACCGGCCGCGCCGCCCTGTCCCTGGTCCGCGACTACGCCCCGCGGGCACAAGGGATCGGTTCCCCGTTCGGGACACCACCGGATACGAAAATGACGCCACGTGCAGGTGAAAACCCCCAAAATCTAGATGAATCGTCAACAGAATATCCACATATTGGGGGGGCCACAGCATTTTGTGAGCTTGCCACTATATTCCCACATGATCTAGGCTCCACCACGGGATCAGGGTTGCTGCTATCGACCCGTGTGGCAATAAGAGAAGAACAGGAAACCAGAGATGTCATGGACTGACGAACGGGTAACGATGTTACGTGATTTGTGGGCCAAGGGGCTGAGCGCCAGCCAGATCGCGGTGCAGCTGGGCGGGGTGACTCGCAACGCCGTGATTGGCAAGGCACATCGTCTCGGCCTCGAGAGCCGGCCATCACCCATCCGCGGAAACGGCACCGGATCGCGCCGGCGCAACCGGGCCATCGACCGGGCGCTCGAGGCCAAGGCCTTGCGCGGCACAATGGCAGACGAGGAAATCGGCGGCGAGAAGGTGGTCCCCGACGGCGGCACACGCGTCGACGAGATGCCGATCCCACCACTAGCACGGCGCGGCGGCGAGGTGTCGGAATGCCTGTGGCCGATCGGCGACCCCGGCAACGAGGACTTTGGCTTCTGCCAAGCCGACACCGTGCCGGGACGGCCCTACTGCGCCAAACATTGCGCGGTGGCCTATATCCGCAAGGATAAGTCGGCCGCCTGATCATTACATATGTTTCAGGTTCCGGCCGCAGCGGGTCTGATGACCGGCTGCGGTCGAACTTTGTTTGGGACATAAAGCGCCATGTCTGATTCCCGCACCGCCGCCTGCCAGATCCTCGACGCCGTCCTAGACAACGGCAAACCGCTCGACACGATCCTCGCCGGCGACCGAACCCTCGCAAAGCTGGACGCGCGCGACCGGGCACAGGCGCGGCGGATCATTGCCATGGTATTGCGCCGGTTGGGCGAGATCGATGCCCAAATCGCCGATTGCCTTGACCGCCCGCTCGCCGGGCGCCACGCCCGGGTGCGCAACATTCTGCGGGTGGGCACGGCCGAGCTGCTGTTCCTCAAGACCCCGGCCCATGCCGCCGTCGATGCCGCGGTGCATCAGGCGGCGCGATACCGGCGCGGCGCCTTCAAGGGCCTGGTGAATGCGGTGCTGCGGCGCATCGGTCGCAAACCTGAGAGCCGTGAGAGCACACACGCCCCCGGCGAGATCAACACGCCGGACTGGATGCTGACGCGCTGGCGCGAGATCTACGGCGCCGACACCGCGCGCGAAATCACCGATGCACATTTGGTCGAGCCACCCCTCGACCTGACCCTGTCGAAGCGCGCCGACCCGGCGGAATGGGCAGCTAAGCTCGATGCCGAGATTCTACCCGGCGGCACCCTGCGCCGGAAAACGGGTGGGCGGGTCGCCGAGCTGCCGGGCTTCGAAGACGGTATCTGGTGGGTCCAGGACGTCGCCGCTTCCCTGCCAGCCAAATTGCTGCGCAACGACGCCGAGGCCCGGGTGATCGACCTGTGCGCCGCGCCGGGCGGCAAGACCTTGCAGTTAACCGACCGGGGGGCCGCGGTCACGGCGGTCGACATCTCAACCGGCCGGGGCGCGGCGTTGCAGGAGAACCTCGCCCGCACGGGTCTCAAGGCCAAGATTGTCTGCGCCGACGCCAGCCAATGGCACCCCGACCAGCTCGTCGACGCAGTGCTGCTCGACGCGCCCTGTACCGCGACCGGAACCATCCGCCGCCACCCCGACATTCTGTGGCGCAGGCACGCGGGCGATATCACCAGTGCGACCAGGCTCCAAGACCGCCTACTGAACGCAGCGATCAGCATGGTCGCGCCCGGCGGCACGATCGTCTACACGGTCTGCTCACTCGAACCGGAAGAGGGCACCGCCCGCATCGAGGCACTGCTTGCCTCGGGGGCGCCGGTCACGCTGGACCCGATTTCGCCCGACGAATGGCCCGAACTCGACGGCCTCGACCCGGCGGCGATCACCCCAGCCGGTACCCTGCGGACCCTGCCCTGCCACTGGTCCGAGCGCGGCGGCATGGACGGGTTTTTTGCCACCCGGCTGATAAGGAACTAGCCGGCCTCGCAGCTTGCGGCGCAGTCTGCAAATCGGTTACCAGACCTCATGGCTTCCTTGTCAAAGGCGGCGCAAGTCCGCATCGCACCTTCGATCCTAGCGGCCGATTTCGCGAAGCTGGGCGAAGAGGTTCGCGCCGTCGCCGCTGCGGGCGCCGACTTTATCCACATCGATATCATGGACGGGCATTTCGTCCCCAACCTGACCATCGGGCCCAGCGTGGTGAAGGCGCTACGACCGCATTGCGACCTACCCTTCGACGTGCATCTGATGATTAGTCCGGTCGATTATATGCTCGAACCGTTCGCCGAAGCGGGTGCGGATGTAATCTCGCTGCACCCCGAGGCCGGCCCTCACCTGCATCGCTCCCTGCAGACCATTCGCAGCCTCGGCAAGAAGGCTGGAGTCGCGCTCAACCCCGCGACGCCAGTCGCGGTGGTCGACGAGGTGATGGACATGGTCGACCTGATCCTAGTGATGAGCGTCAACCCGGGATTCGGCGGCCAAATCTTCATTGAGAGCCAGCTCGACAAGATCTCGGCTCTGCGTGCGCGCATTAACGCCCATACGGCGGCGGGCGGCCAGCCCATCGATCTGGAGGTCGACGGCGGCATCGACCGCGAGACGGCGCCGCGCGCGATCGCGGCGGGCGCGGACGTCCTAGTTGCGGGTACCGCAACCTTCCGCGGCGGCCCCGATGCCTATGCCGACAATATCGCCGCTATACGAGGCAACGGTTGACCGGCAACGTCTTTCAGGACCTGCGCTACGGCGTCGGCAAGCTTCTCTACGCCTCGCCTGTCTATCGCTATACCCTCATCGGACGCGCGCCCAGCGAACTCGCGGTCGTGCCCCCGGATTCATGGCCCGGCAACGCCGAACGCGGTACCGCCGTCTCGGCGGGCGAATGGTCCTTCCTCGGCGAGACAGTGCGCAGCAGCAAGCATGACTGGCGTCCGGTCGGTATGAGTGACGCCTGGCTCGCGGAACTGCACGGCTTCGACTGGCTGCGCGACCTGCGCGCAGTCGGCGGTGATGCCGCCCGGCGGCGCGCACGCGATCTGGTCAGGGACTGGATCGAGAACCAGGCCAGCTGGCAGGAGATCGTCTGGCGTCCGGACGTCTTGGCCACGCGCCTCTTCGCCTGGCTCGGCCAGCACGATTTCTTCTGCGCATCAGCTGACGACGACTACCGGCAGCGCTACCTGGCAACCATCGCGCGCCAGGCGCGTCATCTGGGGCGCGTCCTGCCGGGCGGGGTCGAGGGCGACGGGCTGATCCGCGCGGCCAAGGGGCTGACGATGGCCGGCCTCGCGCTGCCTGGCAACGAAGCCGCGATCCGCCAAGGCCTGAAGACACTCGAGCGTGCCTGCGATCGCCAGATTCTGCCCGATGGCGGCCATGTCTCGAGGAACCCGCAGACTCAGGCGCGCGTACTGCGCGATCTCGTCGATGTGCGCAGCGCCCTTCTAGCCGCCGAACACGACATCCCAGCCTTCCTGCTCGGCGCCATCGATCGGGCTGCACCCTTCCTGCGTATGCTGCGGCACAATGATGGCCGCCTCGCCCTGTTCAACGGCAGCGCGGAGAGCGAGGACTGGCTCATCGACATGCTGCTCGCTCAGGCCGATGCGCGAGGGCGGGCGCCGGCAAGCGCGCCGCATACCGGCTTCGAACGCATTGTTGTTAACCGGACCGTCGTGCTGCTCGACACCGGCGCGCCGCCGCAGGCGGGTCTCGACATCGGGGCGCATGCCGGCACCCTCAGCGTAGAGGTGTCGATCGGCAAGGAACGCATGATCACTAATTGTGGCGCGCGGCCCGGCAACCGGGATCCGTGGGCGACCGTGCAGCGCTCGTCGGCGGCGCACTCAACGATGATCGTCGACGATACCAACTCGTCGGAGCTCCTGGCCGACGGAACCTTCGGGCGCCGGCCCGGATATGTCCGGGTGGACCGCAGCGAGGACGAAGGCAATGTTTGGCTGTCGGCGCGCCATGACGGGTATCTGATGGCCTTCGGGCTTGAGCATGAGCGGCGCATCTTCGTGGCCGGCGACGGCGACGACATCCGCGGTGAGGACCTGCTCAGCCGGGCCGAAGTTGCCGACAAGACGCGGTCGGCAAAGGGGTTTGCCTTGCGCTTCCACCTGCATCCCGCCGTCCAAGCCTCGCTCGTCCAAAACGGCTCGTCGGTTCTGCTGCGTCTGCCGAGCGGCGCGGGATGGCGGTTGATCGCCGAGGGCGGAACGGTCTCCCTGGCCGAGAGCGTCTACCTCGGCGAGATTGAGGAGGTCCGACGGAGCGAGCAAATCGTGGTCTCCGGCGCACTCGAGGCTGGCGTAGATGCCGCGCGGGTTAAATGGGCACTTAAGCGGGTGCCAAAAAAGAGCTGACCTTGCGTCGCGGCACCTAAAACCGCGCCGATCCTTACCGCTCCTTAACCATCCTCGCGTATCATGGCGGCATCTGGATCGGTTTTGCAGCCATGAGAGTGCAAGGGTGCATTGTCTATAGCCCTGTCGATCAGCGCCGGCTGTTTTATCGGCTTCCATCTCGTCAAACGGCTCGTCGCGGAGGACGAGCATGTCTGCGCCTTCGTTGAATATGTTTCTTGCGGCTTGTTAGGCCAGCTCGACGGCTACCGCCCGGCCAACTATGAGTTTGCAAGCATCTTCTAGCCCGGATGCGGCCCCACTCTCCGCTTAGAGCTGCCAGCGACGATAAGCCTCGGGCAGCACGATCTTACGCCACATCCCTTTGATATCGGCCAGAAGGCCGCCCGAAGTCATTAGGCCCAACAACGCCTCCGCCGTCATCCCGGCGAACTCATGATGCCGGACAGCGCCGATCACGGCATCATAACCCGCCGCATCATCGAGTGACCTAAGCAAATCTATATCGAAAAATTGCTCAGCCTCCGAAGGGTCGGCGTGCGGGTCGTACACGTCCACATCATGTCCCATCGCCCGCAGGCTGGTGAAAATATCAACTACACGCGAGTTCCGCAGGTCGGGCACGTTTTCCTTGAATGTCAGCCCCAGCACTAAGACTCTCGCGGGCCCAGACCCGAGAAGACCGGACACCTCGTCGGCGATATACCCGCCCATGCCGTCGTTGATGCGCCGCCCGGCGAGCACAACCTCGGGGTTGTGTCCGATCGATTGTGCGGCATGGGCCAGATAGAAGGGGTCGACCCCGATGCAGTGCCCACCGACTAGGCCCGGGTGGAACGGGAGGAAGTTCCACTTGGTGTTAGCCGCCTCCAACACATCGAGGACATTCAGCCCGAGCCCGTTTAGGATCACGGCGACCTCGTTTACGAAGGCGATATTGATGTCGCGCTGTGCGTTCTCGATCACCTTTGCGGCCTCGGCCGTGCGGATGTTACGGGCGACGAAAACGTCGCCGCCGTTGACCGCCCCATACATGTCGGTGAGCTGCGTGGTGACCTCGGGTGTCTGTCCTGCAACGACCTTCGTTATACGGTCGACCGTGTGTTCGCGGTCACCCGGGTTGATTCGCTCGGGCGAGTAACCTAGGAAGAAGTCCTCACCGCAGGTCAGTCCCGATTCCGCCTCGAGGATCGGCGCGCAGATATCCTCGGTAACCCCGGGATATACCGTGGATTCATATACGATGATCGCCCCGACCGCGAGGTTCCGACCAACCGTCTCGCTTGCGCTGCGCACAGGGCGCAGATCCGGCTGATTGTCGGCGTCAACAGGGGTCGGCACCGTCACCACGAAGATATTCGTCCCGACGAGTGCCGCCTCATCACTGGAAAAACGCATCTTGGTGTCATTAAGGGTGCCGGCATCGACTTCGTCGGTGCGATCCTCGCCGGCATTCAGTTCAGCGATCCGCGCTGCGTCGATATCGAACCCCGTCACGTCGAAATGCCGTGCCAGATGAATCGCTAGAGGGAGGCCAACATAGCCGAGGCCGACAACGGCAATTCGTAGTTTCTCAGACATCTTCATGTACTCCGGTCACCGCCGCAGATATGCAGTATTCGTGAGCCGCTCATAACGCGGACGGGAGCATGATGCAAAACCCGATACAACATGCGAACGACCTGGTTTTGCGACAATTCTGCTTGCATCGTCTTATGATTTGACGCAACAGGTGCCAAACTCCCAGGGGTAGTATTGTGGGGGCCGGAACATTCGGGCCGCCCCTTGCACCGCCAAGCCATCTGACTTACGTGAATTAACTTCTCTTAGATGTAGCATAAAAAATTAAACACGCTCTTTTTGTATAATGGACCGTCTCGACACTCTTGAATCTCGTAGTGTGTACATTCTCCGGGAGGCCTATGCCTGCGCCCGACCTTTGGCAATGCTCTGGTCGATCGGCAAAGATTCAAATGTTGTGCTCTGGCTCGCCCGCAAGGCCTTCTTTGGCAAAGTGCCTTTCCCCGTCATACAGCTGGACACAGGCATGGAGCTTGATGAGGTCTATGCCTATCGTGATCAATATACGAAGGAGTGGAACCTCGATCTGGTGGTTATCGACTGTCCTCCAGAGAGCGAAATGGACCCCAGCCTTCCCCCGATGACCCGGTCGGCCGCGCGGAAGAGTGCCGGGCTCGCAAATCTGCTGCGTGACGAAGACTACAAGGGAATTCTTGTAGGCATACGCCGCGACGAAGAAGCCACCCGCGCCAAGGAGCGTGTCTTCAGTCCGCGCGCCTCCGACGGGGCATGGGAGTTCCGCGACCAGCCGGCCGAATTCTGGGATCAGTTCACGACGGACACGCCCGAGAATGCACACCTGCGCATTCACCCGCTACTGCACTGGACCGAGATCGACATCTGGCGCTACACCAAGCGCGAGAATATTCCAGTTAATTCACTCTATTTCTCTAAAGACGGTAAGCGGTACCGCTCACTCGGCGAGAAGAACATCACAGCCCCAATCGACAGCGACGCCGCCACCATCGACGAGATCATCGAGGAGCTCGAGACCACCAATATGCCGGAACGTGCGGGGCGGCTCATGGACAACGAGGCTGAGGATTCTTTCGAACGCCTGCGTACATCTGGGTACATGTAATGTCTAACCCATCAACGTTCGGCCGATGACAGACGGCGCGACACGGACGCGGCCGGCATCGGAGCGTCGGATGCGCGTGGTGATCGTCGGCCATGTCGATCATGGCAAGTCGACCCTTGTCGGCCGTTTGTTCCACGATACGGGCCAACTCCCCGACGGCAGGCTAGAAGCAATCGAGGGAATGTGCCGCCGGCGCGGCATGCCGTTCGAATGGGCCTTCCTGATGGACAGCCTGAAGGCCGAACGCGACCAAGGCATCACGATCGACACGTCTCAGATCTGGTTTCGCCACGATGCGCGTGAGTATGTCCTGATCGATGCGCCAGGCCATCGGGAGTTCATCCGAAACATGGTGACCGGCGCCTCAAACGCCGATGCCGCGCTGTTGCTGATCGATGCGGACCAGGGCGTACGCCGCCAGTCGCGCCACCACATGTATCTACTAAAACTTCTGGGCGTACGCGAGGTCACCGTCGCCGTCAACAAGATGGACCTCGTCGACTATGATGAGGGTCGCTTCCAGGAAATTGAGGCCGAATATCGACGGTATCTCGAGGGCATCGGGATCACGCCGCGCGAGATCATTCCGGTCTCTGCACGCGAGGGCGACAACGTAGCCTCGCGATCCAAAAATATGGGCTGGTATTCCGGTCCGTGCATTTTGGAGTCACTGCCTAGGTTTGAGCACCCAGCCTCCGCGGAGGCACAAGCCCTGCGCCTGCCACTACAGGACGTCTACAAGTTCGATGAACGCCGCATCCTCGCCGGACGTATCGAGTCCGGCACCTTGAGGGTTGGTGACGACCTAGTATTTTCTCCCAGCAACCGGACAGCAAAAATTAAGACTATCGAGAGCTGGAATGCCGGAGGCCCCGTCACATCGGCGTCGGCCGGACAGTCCGTAGGAATCACGCTGGATGAGCAGATCTTCGTGGAGCGCGGAGAAATCGTCAGTCATGAGGTAAACGCGCCGGTCGAGTCCGATGTGTTCCATGTACGTCTGTTCTGGCTAGCCGATACGCCGCTCGAGATCGGTGCCGCCTGCGAGCTGAAAATTGGCCCGAGCCGAGTAGATGCGGTAGTCGAACAGATCGAGCGCGTCATCGACATCGACGCCCTGTCAGATCATGCCGCCACACGCGTGGCCCGTGACGAGATCGCCGATGTTTTAATCCGCACCAGCCGGCTAATGGCCTTTGACGCGCATGAAGATCTCTCGCAAACGGGCCGGGTTGTCTTCGTCGATCGCCACCTGACTCTTGGCGGCGGCGTCCTGTCGCTCGGCAACTATCCCGACCAGCGTCAGCTCGTGACGGTGCGCGGCACCAACCTGACCGAGGTCGATCACAGGGTGGATCCTGAGCGCAGGGTTGCGCGCAACCGTCACAAGCCTGGGGTCCTCTGGTTCACTGGCCTATCCGGCGCGGGCAAGTCGACCCTCGCCATGGCGCTTGAACAGCGCCTGTTTTTCAAGGGCTATCAGGTCTATGTCCTTGACGGCGACAATGTGCGTTCGGGCCTGAATGCGAATCTCGGATTTTCACCCGAGGACCGCGCCGAGAACATTCGGCGCGTTGGCGAAGTTGCGGCTCTGCTCGCGGATGCCGGACTGATCGTTATCACCGCCTTCATCTCGCCCTATCGCGCGGACCGAGCGCGCGCGCGAGCCGCAGCCGGCGAGGCTTTTCACGAGGTCTTTATCGACGCCGACGTCGCGACCTGCGAATCCCGCGATCCAAAGGGCCTTTACAAGCGGGCCCGCGCTGGCGAAATCAAGGAATTCACCGGCATCTCCGCACCTTACGAGGAGCCAAAAGCACCGGATATCATTATTGACACGAGCGGCCGTAGTGTCGACGAGTGCATAGACGATCTATTCACCTATGTGGCCGATCATTTCAGCACATCGGGCCAGCTCGGCTAAGCGCATGAAAATGTTGACGTTCAACCCGTGAACGATTATTGTTCACGGCGTGAACGGGTTTGATGACTGACAGTGAGCGCATACCGGTCGGCAAAGCCGATGATGCCGAGATCACACTAGGCATTCTGAACGCTATTCATGAGAATGAGCGGATAACCCAGCGAACAGTCGCTCAGGATTTGGGAATCGCGCTCGGACTAGCGAATTCTTATCTGAAACGTTGCGTCAAAAAGGGCCTAGTTAAGGTCAGCCAAGCGCCGGCAAACCGATATGCCTACTACCTGACACCACAAGGGTTTTCAGAAAAGAGCCGCCTGACCGCGGAGTATCTTTCTGATTCTTTCCGCTTCTTTCGTGATGCCCGCAGCCAATGCACCGAGGCTCTGCAAGAGGCCCAACGCCGCGGTTGGGGACGGATCGCCCTATTCGGTGCCAGCGAGCTCGCTGAGGTCGCCTCGCTTTGTGAAGCGCCGGATGTCGAAATCATCGCTGTTGTCGACCCTGATAGCGCTCAGGCTTCGTTCGCGCATCTGCGCGTAGTGCGCAACCTCGCTGAGGCGGGAGACATCGATGCGCTTATCCTAACCGCGCTGGCAGGGCCTCAGGAAGCCTATGAAATGCTGGCTCGTGACCATCCGGACACGCATGTCATCGTGCCCAAACTCCTTCGCGTGAGCGAGATTCCAACGCCGGAGAACGCACATGCATGACGCCAAGCGATGGTTCGTTGTCCGCACGCACCCTAACGGCGAGTTCAAGGCTCTTGCCCATATTCTTCGCCAGGGTTTCGATGGTTATCTGCCCCGTTACGTCAAGCGCCGTCGCCATGCACGTAAGACCGAGAATGTGCAGAAGCCGCTTTTCCCGGGATACCTGTTCGTCGGCATGGATCCCGAGCGAGCAAGATGGCGTGCGCTCAACTCAACTGTCGGCGTCAGCGAGCTCATCTGCTACAGCGGGCAGCCAGCAGCTGTTCCCGACGAAGTGATCGATGATATTCGTCGCCACGAAGACGAAAGCGGCTACGTGATTTTGGGCGAGCATGCCGGGCTCAAGAAGGGCGACCGGGTTCGGATCACCGAGGGCTCATTGTCCGATCAGATTGGGATCTTCGATGCACCCACGGACCAACAGCGCGTGTTCCTGCTGCTGGAACTTCTGGGTCGCCAAGTGCGCGTAAAAATGCCGATGACGGCGTTGGCGCCCGTCGGATAACCCATCGCTCGGGCCGGGTTCGGCCGACCGGCCTCGGTCAGGGGCACCTTGCAGACCGCAACGCCCTTTCGTGTCAGTAGCCATTCCGCCAGTTCCAGCTCGAACGGCTCGTCGATATTCGCCACCAGCCAAATCAACCACCGCCGCAGCGGAGTTGTCGCCCAAAATAGGCGCACCATCCAGAAACGGGTTATGCCAAAACGCATAGCAAACCCTGTTGCGTCGGAAAAATGGCGGCACATCCTGTCGGCGGGCGGCGCGCGAACCATACTCAAGCAGCAATCTGATCCAATAGTCCTCGGCCGTCAGTGTTTTCTGCGCCGCGTAATGCTCTCGCGTCGGACTGACTGTTGCGGCGGCGTGCAGGCCCTCATCGGTGAACGGGGCCTCCATATTGGCAACGAGATCCCGGGACCAACAAAGGGGAATGGTCAACGCTAACAGGAGCGATACATCGAAATACCGCCTCGCCTCCGTAGCGCACCGCTTCGGGGGTGTCACGGGATCGTCCGTCCACACGACGACCCGGTCAATCTAGCATTTTGGAAGAGCAATAAGGGTTGCTCGGCCGAGGAGGATCGGCCTGCCGACCGGGCTGCCGGAAATCTCTAATAACTATGCGTCGTTATTCACTTTCATGCGCAACGTTCCCCGCAGGATAGGATTGGATCGATTGAACGCCGGCTTGGTTGAAAAAAGCTTTATGATCGCCGATACAAGTTCGGTCAAAAGCAACGGCAATCCGCGCCGAACCGAAAAAGCAACAGGTTGCAACAGAACGTGAATGGGTCTTTGGCCCGACTTGCTGTAGGTAGCACTCGGACGCTCGATCTAACCTTTCCGAATGTCCAACCCAGCGCAGCCCAACCGATCTTGTGTATCCCGACCCATGCGAAAACATCTTCTAACGCTCGCCAAACTCGCAGTGTCCGCCGCGCTGATTGCCTGGGTTATGAATGGCATCAATTTTCGCGATGTTATTGCCAAGATCACGGGGGTCAGCACTTCATGGTTTGCAACCGCCGCCCTTTTTCTGGTGGGCGCACTTATTCTAGGCGCCGTGCGGTGGCAGCTCGTTCTCGGGGCGCTGGGCGTCCGACCGCGGTTTGGTGTTACGGCACGCCTATTTCTAGTGGGAATCTTCTTCAATCAGACGCTCCCTTCCAGCATCGGTGGAGACGCAACCCGAGTGTTTTACCTCTGGCGTACAGGGACGAGCGCCCAGACGGCCCTGAACAGCGTCTTGCTAGATCGTATCATCGGGCTAACCGTCCTGATGGTGGCGACCACCATCATTGCTCCTTCTCTCACCGGACACCTTGACAATCCGATCGCGATTAACGGCTTGGTTCTTGTATTGATCGCTAGCTGGGTTGCGATCGCGGCATTATTCATGTTCGACAATTCATTGACTCGCCGGTTCCGGAATCTGCGCCTCATCGATGTCGCGCTCAAGCTGTCGCGTGACGCCGTCGACCTCTGCCGGCAGCCGTCCTTAGCTGCGGCCACCTTGGCTATCTCCCTGGCGATCCACGGAGCAACCGTCGCCACCGCATGGAGCCTCGACCATGCGCTCGGTGGAGACGCTAGTCTCCTGATCTATATCATCGCGATGACGCCGACAATTCTTCTGATCAGCATTCCCATTTCGATCGCTGGGTGGGGGGTACGCGAACAGATTCTCGTGGTCCTTCTCGGCGCCCTCGGAACCAGCGCAACGCAGGCTCTCAGTGTCTCAATCCTGTTCGGCACCCTCCTTCTCATTGCAGGCATTCCCGGCGGTATACTCTGGCTCAGCATGCGTCAGTCGCCAAAAAATGAAGGGACACCGGAAATTGACTGACGCCTCTCGCTGGCCTAGCGTTCATTTCATGAACGCCTTTCGAGGCGGACGGTTTGATCGCGTTGCTCGCTTCGTGGCGGTCGCTTCACCCCGAACAGCGGTAGCATGTCCGCACACCGACGCTAGAGCCGGTTGCTTGACCACCTCTGATTGGGCCCGAATGACCCATTTGTTGTGCGATGATGAACCCCGCATTTAATCGACCGTTCTTAGCCGCCGCCACCCTATCGCTCGGTGCCCACGCGGCATTGGTGGGTGTAATATTACTGCAGCCGTTCGAGCCACGAACCGACACGGCCCATCTAGTGCCGGTTGTCACGGTGCCGGTCCCGGCATCATCGACGCCACCTTCAACCGCGGCCGACCCGTCCGAGACATCAGCGCACCCTAACAAGACACAGCCCCAACTCGTAACATCACCAATGACAGCGCCCGCGCCATCGTCATCAATAAAGATAGCTGCATACCCGCCTATCCATGCAAAAACTCCCGGCAAACCGGCTATGCCAACAACGACAGTACGACTCGCCGCCAAACCCGATGTCGCGGAAATGGATGTCGTTGAACCCACCCAGACGACCACAATCAATCCCGCACCGATAGTAGTTGGCCCGCAAATCAAAACCCGGATCGCGATTACCCCGGGCAACGCCCAGCCGCGCTACCCTTTGCATGCTCGCAAACGCGGCTATGAAGGGCGAACGGTTGTTAGGGTTGCCGTGTCAGAGGACGGGAAGGTCGCTGCGACCAAGATCGCGCAAAGCAGCGGTTATAAGGTCCTTGACGTAGCAGCGCGTGAGGCCGTCGCCGCGTGGCAATTCAAGCCCGCCACACGCGGCGGCTATCCCGTCACGGGCCGTATTGACGTACCGGTCGAGTTCCGGCTGCGTTAACGCCACCTAGAAGGCAACCCGCAGCGTCATCCGCGGCAGAATTCCCGGCGCCCGGAAGCCGACAGCCTCTTCGTATTTGTTATCAAAGATATTATCCACTGCGACCGCCGCGTCCCACCCCTCCGCAATGCGCCAGCTCGCGGCAACGTCGAAGCGCGTGTAGTCATTGAGCGACCTGTCTCCCGTCGGAATCGATGAATCGAGGACTCGCCCGACATAGAGTGTGCGACCACTTAATTTAACATCCCGGAGCGCCTGCCAGCTGAAGTCGCCGCCCGCGCGCCACTTGGGACGGTTTCGCAACTCTTCATTATCGTCACGGATGTCGGTATCCACGAATGTAATATGCGCGGCGATCGTGACCGAACTCCCTAATACCCAAGACGTCGTCACCTCGCTGCCCCACGTAACGACCTCGCCTCGGTTAACGAGACGATTGAGCGTGTCGTCAAAATCGATACTGTCATAGAAATATGTCCGAAAAACGGAAGCCCCAACCTCGCCACGGCCATTCAGAAGAGGCAGGCGGACCGATGTCTCGACACTGGAGCTCGATTCCAGCCGGAGCGTCGGGTCGCCAACGATCGCGTTACCCAGCGCAAAGAAACTTGGGAGCTTAAAACCCTCACCCCAGCTCAACTTCCACTCCGTGCCCCGGGGGCTGAATGTATATACCGACCCGGCCGAAAGGCTCGCCTGAGAGGAGAAGCCGTCGGGGTTATCGATCCGTGCGCCTGCCTGAAGCGACCAGCCCGGCAGCACCCGCCAGCGTGCTTCGGTGAAGCCGCTCTGGGTGGTACGCCGCAGAGAGAAGCGCGAATCCGAAGGCGAACCGCCTGTGATTAGGCGGCTGTCGCTGATACCTGACTCCTCTAGGATTGCAGCCCCCGCGACAACCTCGAAATAGTCGTTCACGGACACATTCGCGCTGGCCTGCAGGTCAAAACGATCATAGACGCTCTCGCTACTGTTGACTGGCGTTCCGAAGGCGTTGCGCACACCACCCGCCACCCCCGGCGATACGAACAATTCGCGATGCCGGTATGCACTCGCATCAACGTTGTAGCTCCACTGGGACGAAACTTCCTGCTCGAAGGCAAGCCCCGCCGAGATCTCGGTCGAATCACGCGTATCACTGTCGCGCCGCACCGCGAAGGCAGGGCCGCCGCTGTCATCCGGGAAGTTCGAACTGTCGCTATCCGACATGCGGGCGACGAGCCGGAACGACATATCATCTGAGGGGTAAAGCTCAGACTTCGCGCTGACCAGGCGGTTGTGGAACCGGTTTCCCTCGGTCGCGTCACCATCATCGATATAGGCGGCACGCAGCGCCAGATCCGCTCTCGGCGACAGCGATCCACGCTCCTCAACGCTGCCCCGCCGACCTCCGTGAGCGCCACCCGACACGAAAACGGAATACTGCTGTGCTCCGCCCGCGCCGCGCGTGATGAAGTTGATCGTACCTGAAATCGCGTCGGCGCCGCGAACTGCGGATTGGGATCCCCGGACGATCTCGACCCGCTCGATCGAACGAATGTCGATCGACGAGATGTCGAAGGACCCGCCGCGGCTATTAGTCGGATCATTCACCTGGACTCCGTCGATCAGGATCTGAGTGTAGTTCGGATCCGCACCGCGTAAGTAGATGGAGCTCACGCCACCCAAGCCGCCCGGCAAGTCAATATGGATTCCAGGAACAAGCCGCATCAGGTGAACAGCGTTCGCCGGCTGCAATCTGTCGATTTCGTCCCTCGTTACAACGGTCACGCTAACCGGGGTGGTTGCGCTGGTGGAGGGCAGTCGTGACCCCGTCACAAGAACCGGATTGGAAAGGGGCACAGTTTCATCTTGGGCCAGCGCTGTACCTGTCGCTGCCAAGCCAAGCAATCCCATAGAAAACAGAAAACCTCGAAACATCCTAAGCTCACCACACGACTTGAAAAGCAACCCATTTGTTAGCTGGGGTGGCACTGATATGATCATCCTCCACTCATATAGGCGCGTTAGGATGCAACGGACACCCCCACTTCAATGAGCGTTGTCGCGACCCTCCGCCGCCTGCGTCACGGACCCTTGCGCTTTCTATCGCCGGTCTGGACACCGCTGGGAAATTTCTATCGCAGTTGCCTTTCCCGGGGCGGCTCGTCCTTCACGTCACTCCATCGCATCGGCCGATATGGACCGTTTCGGATGTCGGGAGAGTTCGCGTTCAGCAATTTCGAGAATTGGGGTAATGCGCATAATAGTGGCTTCGAATTCTGCATCGAAGCCAGCCGCGGCAAAACCTGCGTGCTCGATATCGGCGCCCATATTGGACTGGTCTCGTTGCCGTTGAGCCAGATGGTCGCGCCCGACGGCCGGGTGTTCGCTTTCGAACCTGCAACCGCGAACCGTGCCGCCCTGAAGCGGCACCTCGAACTCAACGCGATCACCAATGTCGAGGTGGTCACGCAACTGGTCGGGGATACGGATAACGCAGACATCGTTCTGTTCGAGCATGCCAATGTCAGCGGCATGAACACCCGCGCTCCGTTGAAATCTGGCGCTGAGTATATTGAGACCCGCCATCGGCAGCTTACCATTGATAGCTTCTGCCGCGAACGAGGGCTTGAACCCGACGTCATCAAGATCGACGTCGAGGGTGCGGAGTTCGCGGTTCTCGAGGGCGCGCGCGAAATACTCGCTACGTCGCGACCAGTCCTCGTGGTCAGTATCCATCCTCAGCATCTAAAGGCACTGGGGCGGAACGCGGACGAACTGCGCGCACTTGCGGCGGCTTCCGACTACGCGGTATCCGACACTGACGGAAACACCGTCAAAACCTTCCAACTGGACGAGTACGTTCTCCAACCGATTGGTAAGTGACCCGAATGTTGTCGAGCATATATACGACCTTGCGCGACCGCGGCGCGTCGACGCTGATCCGCGCCATCGGCAACCAGGCTGTGGCCATGGTGCATAGCAAACTTCTCGGGCGACGGTTTCTAGAGAAAAGCATTCACAACTACCGGATGCTGATTGACCTCGAGGACCCTGGTATCAGCCGCTCGCTTCTTCTGTTTGGCACCCGCGAGGTAGACCACAAGATTATGCTAGAGCAGGTTACGAAACCCGGTATGACCGTATTCGATATTGGCGCCAATATTGGATACTACGCTCTTATGGAACTGGGCCTGATCGGGCCCGAAGGCCGCATGCTGGCAATCGAGCCCTCACCGTCGAACATTGCGCTGTTACAGCGCAATCTAAACCTAAATAACGAGGGGGACCGGGTCACAGTTCTCGGGGGTGCAGTCTCCGACAAGCCCGGTACCGCATCCTTCCACCTTTCGGCACACTCCAATCTAGGCACCTTTCATGCCGATGGCAGCGCGGCGCACATGCTGAGTGGTGAACAGATACCTGTCCGCACTTACACGGTTCCCGAACTGGCACAGGAACATGGCGCGCCGGATCTAATCCGGATGGACGTCGAGGGCCATGAGGTCGAGGTCATTCGCGGCATGCTCGATGCGATCCGGTCCGGCACGATGCGCCCGACGATCATTTTCGAGACCCACCTCTCGCGCTACTCCGCCGAACATGACATGACGGGGGTACTCGAGGACCTGTTCGCCTGCGGCTACGGCATACCGCGCGCAGCCTCGTCTTGGCAGGAGGGTACCGCGCGCGTTGCGGAACGCGGATATAAAGGTTCGGCGCCAATTCACACGGACGGCGTCAAACGCGTGATCTTTGAGAACATCGGGAACGAAGACGCGATCGACTTCATCTGCCGGACCGGCGGCCTGCGCACCGTGGTGCTGGCGCCTGTCAGCTGAACTAGCAACCCATGCCAGCAAAGATTATCGGCGCGGAACGGTTCAGCTGGCGGCGCACGGCTGACGCGGGCGTCGAAACGCTAGCGACCGGCGACCCTGGGGCCGAGGCTGCGCTGCGGCATACACTCGGGCAGGGCTGCGCGGCACCGGCGGATCTCAGCGAGTCGGTCCGCGACGTCGAGGGCCATTTCGCCGTAATTGCGAAAGGTGGCACAACGAGCTGTGCCATCGTCGATCATTGTCGCTCGTCGCCGATTTTCTTCACTAACGACGCAATCTCGAACGATGCACATCTGCTTCGCGCGGCGCAAAACCTGAACACGCCGGATCCGCAAGCCATTATGGACGCAGCGATGGCCGGCTTCGTAACTGGCGACCGAACGCTGTTCGCAAACCTGCGCCAGCTAACGGCCGGAAGCTTGGTAGTATGGCAGGACAACGATCCGCCGGAGGTAGTGCGATACCGCGATTACATGCCGACCGCGGTGGATTCGCGCCCCGAGGACGACCTTGTGGACGCTTTTCTCGCCGTGCTCGACGCGGCGACGGCACGAACCATCAGGGCGGCGAATGGGCGGCCGATCTGGGTCCCGTTGAGCGGAGGGCGCGATTCGCGGGTCCTACTCGCCAAGTTTGTGGAACATGGGTACGACAATCTCCATGCCTTCACCTACGGACCAAGGGGCAATGATGAGAAACGCGCCGCAAGGATCATCGCCGAGCGCCTAGACGTTCGCTGGTCGTTCATGGCCAGCCACCCGGCCAGATTACGGCGTTTCTTCGCAAGTCCCGCACGAAACGATTACTGGGAGTACTGCGACGGCCTCTCCGCCGTGCCGAACTTTCAGGACCTTCTCACCCTCCGGGCCTATCGTGAGCGCGGTATGCTACCCGACGACGCGATCTTGGTGAACGGCCAAACCGGCGACTTCATTTCCGGCGGGCATATCCCGGCAACGCTCATAGATGGCGACCCGAGTCCCGATAGACTGTTCGCGGCGATCGTCGGTAAGCATTTCTCTCTATGGAACTCACTCAAGACCCCGGTAAAGCTTGATGCCCTGCGTGTAAGGGTCTTCGCCCAGCTGGGACTGCACGCCGATACTGAGCTCGAGCGCGACCATGCCGTTGCGCTGTATGAACAGTTCGAATTCGACGAACGCCAAGCAAAGTATGTGATCAACGGTCAACGCAACTACGAATTCCTCGGCCTGAACTGGTCGCTGCCGCTTTGGGACAGGGCACTAGTCGAATTCTGGCGAAACGTGCCGGTTGAACAAAAGTTCCGTCAGAAGCTGTTCGCCACCGCACTTTCGCGCTGGAACTATCGCGGATTGTTCCGCGACTTCGACCCTATGGTCGGTCAGTGGTCGGGCCCGGCAAAGGCCCTGCTCATTCCGTCGCGGCTAATTCGACTGACCCTGGGTCCTGCACGGCGCGACGCGTTCCTTCGTCGTATGCTCTATTTCGGCATGTATCGCGACCAGTACGCACCCTTCGGATATCCCGAGTTCCTGCGCCACGCAGGCGACCTGCGTAACCCGGTATCATTCCTGTCGCGCGAATGGCTTCGTGAACGTGGCCTCGATCGGGCGGCCTCGTGATGCGCATTCTTTATGTATCACGACTGTTCAGCGGCCTCGCGGAAGGACTCCGCGACCGGCGCTGGGATCCGCGCGGCGTGCCGACCGTTTACCGGCTCCTCGAGGCGCTCGACAAAACCGAACACGACCTGCGGGTCGTCTTCACCGTCAAGGACGATGCCGTCGACTGGCCCAGCAGGAAGACCTGCACCTTCCCGATCGAGGGCTTTGGGCGTGAGATCACGGTGGTACCCATGCGCCCACCGCTTCCCACCGCGTTCGGACGCGCACGGGGCTATCTCCGCGAGATCGGCCAGTATCGAGAGATCAGACGTTTGTGCGACGACATCATGCCGGACATCGCCTATTTCGACCGCGTGAACATATACGCGGCATCGCTTACCGCCCGCCGTAAGGCGGTGCCCGTGGTATGGCGCATCATGGGGGTGCCGCCAGCCATGCACGACATGCTCGATCTTGCAGGACCGGTCGCGCGTATCACCCGCTGGGCCTATCGTGCACCATTCTCGATGGCCCTGTGTTCGCGCGATGGTAGCGGCGGCGAGCAGTGGATGGAACGTGCGCTTGCGCCCGATACCCCGCGGCGCATGATGCTAAACGGTGTCGATCCTATCGAGAATCCCTCCCTCGATGACCATATCCGCGACGCGGTATCAGGCCCGGAAACCAAGATCCTGTTCGTCGCACGGCTTGTGGAGGACAAGGGATGCCTAGAGTTTGTTGAGGCCGTGTCCGGTGCGCTCGATCGTGCACCGGGCCGGTTCCGCGCGATCGTTGCCGGCGACGGCCCTTTCGCCACTCAGATGCGTGCGCGTGCAGATGACGCCGGGCACGGGAAGCAGTTCCATTTCCTCGGGCAGGTGGCACATAATCAAATGCTGGGCCTTCAGCAGGCTTGCGATGTCTATGTGTCCCTAAACCGGATGTGCAACTTGACAAACGCCAACTTGGAAGCGATGAGAGCCGGTGTGTGCATGATCATCCCCACATCGCCCGGCACGCGCGGGATCGACGTAGATACCGACGAACTCATGCCGGAGGACACCATCTTTCGCATCGCAAGCCCAGACGATGTCGCGGGCCTGCGCGAAGCGCTGGTTCATCTGGAATCCAACGCACAGGATCGGACGCGGCGCGCCCGAGCAATTGCCCTGCGGGCCGAGCAACTCATTCCGACTTGGGACGCGCGGATCACCTCGGAAATAGAGTTGCTCGAGCAGCTGACCGAGGCAGGGAATTGATGGGTATTCTGACTGCTCTTCGACGACGCATGCTCGCGGATCTTGATTCACGCCTCGCGCCACGTTTCCACGAAACCTTCAATGCCGACCCGGTAACGATCTATGACGTTGGCGCGGCCGGCGGTGCGATCACGCCTTACCCGGACGGGCCCGCCGCATGGGCGCCCGTGGAGGGCTTCGAGCCACACCCGGTGAGTTTCCAGAATCTCGTGGATGCTGGTACGCTGGAACACGTCACGTTACACAATCTCGCGCTTACCAATAAGGACGGGCCGATTACCTTTTACGCCGGCCGATCGAAGCAACGAACGAAATCCTCGCTACGGTCGATCGAATACTTAGGTAGCGAGAGCGATGAGATCACAATCAATGCGCTCAAGCTAGATTCTGCACCCCGGCAACTCGGAATCCGTCCGGCTAACTTCATCAAACTGGACACCGAAGGAACAGAGGATCTAGTCATACAGGGCGGCGAACGGATGTTTGCCGATGACATCCTCGGTGTACATACGGAGGTCGGTTTTTGGACCGAACAGTCCCGAGGCGTCCCGTTCTCCCAGATCGACAGCCACCTCACCTCTCGTGGTTTTGTTCTGTTCGACCTGCAAATTAACCGTTCCGACATCCGCGTCCTGGGCGGACGCAAGGACAAGGTACGAAGCGGAGACGCGCTCTACTTCCGGAGCTTTGATCATCTCTGGTCACCCAACGGGGACCAGGCCGCCTTGCGGTCCAAATTGCTTAAGCTGATGAGTTTACTGGTCGGCTGGCGCTATCTGAACTACGCCTTCGAGCTCGCCGACTTCGGACGAACACACGACCTGCTGCAGGCCGAGGAGTTCGACGATATTGTCACGCCTTGGATACAAACCAGTGATCTGTCGGATTGCATTCCGAACTTTCCGGGTCGCACCAGGCTCGCGCTTCTGTTTGATTCGCTGTCCTATGCGTTCTACCCGAGCATTAAGAAGGGCGTGCCCTATTCTTTCAACAGCCTTGGCAACCACTGGGTCGTGCGCACGGCGAAGAACGACCCGACGAGCGTATTCTTGCATTGCCCGGTGCTGGAAGCCGGCACCGTCAACCAATCCAAGACCATCCGTCTGGCACATGGCCATGACAACACTTGAGTCGATCCGTCATGGTTAGGCTTTATTGATCCATGCGAGCTTCCGACACCGCGAAATCACAGAATGCCCGCAGGGCCTGGGAGCGAAAAGCGTCGCTACGCGCGGTCTACAAGGATGTTTACAGACGTCTCGCCGAAAAACAGAGGCCCGGCCCAACGATCGAGATTGGCGGCGGGTCGGGAAACTTCAAGAACTTTGCACCGGAAACAATTTCTACAGACATCATCGTGGCGCCATGGCTGGACGCGGTTGCGGACGCGGTACAGCTCCCCTTCGCAGATGCATCAGTCGCAAACATCGTCCTGTTCGATGTTTTACACCACATCGAGTTCCCGGTCCGCTTTCTCGACGAAGCGGCCCGGGTGCTCGCACCCGGAGGCCGGGTCCTGCTTTCCGAGCCGGCCATTACGCCACTCAGCAACCTGTTTTATACCCACCTGCATCCCGAGCCAGTTGACGCCGAGGCAGATGTATTCGTGGCCGGAACACCGAACCCAAACCGCGACCCGTTCGATGCGAATCAGGCGATTCCCACACTGATGTTCTTAAAACAGCGCGAGCGGTTCCGGGATCGCTTCCCGATATTCGATATAGTCGATGTTCGCTACCATAGCCTGCTCGCATATCCACTTACCGGCGGCTTCAGGAAATGGACGGTAATCCCGGCCACCATCGTGCCTGCGATGTTGTCGCTCGAATCGGTATTTATGCCACTACTCGGAAGGCTCATGGCCTTTCGTCTGATCGTCACGATCGAGCGGCGAAACTGAGACGCAAAGCTGTTATCAGCTAATCCCGTCCCAGCGGAAAAAAACGATGACAGCCGTGATCGCTTTGCGTATTCGGAACAGCATTGGGCGCAAAGGTGTTCCCACCGGCAACGACACGGCTCCAAAAGGATGCATTGAAGGAAAACATGCCAGACAAGACCAACGACTCGATTGACTGGAGCGGAAAGACCGTTCTGGTTACCGGTGGCACAGGTTCCTTTGGGCGCCGGTTCGCCGAAAAGCTGCTGTGCCGTTACAAGCTTAGAAAGCTCATCATCCTATCACGCGATGAACACAAGCAATACGATATGCAACAGTCCGAAGTTTTCAAGAACCGCGACGAACTTCGTTACTTCATCGGTGATGTGCGCGATCAGAGCCGCTTGCGCATGGCAATGCGCGGAGTGGATTGCGTCGTACATGCCGCCGCGCTCAAGCATGTGCCAGCGGCCGAGTACAATCCGTTCGAATGCATACGTACCAACGTCAATGGTGCGGAGAATATTGTCTCTGCGGCGATTGAAACCGGAGTACCCAAGGTGGTCGCTCTTTCGACCGATAAGGCAGTGAATCCGATAAACATCTACGGCGCAAGTAAGCTTGCGTCGGACAAGATCTTTGTAGCCGGGAATATGCTGGCCGCTGATGCGCCAACCCGGTTTGCAGTGGTGCGATACGGCAACGTGCTCGGCTCACGTGGTAGCATCATCCCCCTTCTGCGCCAGTTCGTCGCCGAGGGTCGCAAGAGCCTGCCCCTGACCGACGAACGCATGACGCGTTTCTGGATTACTCTCGACCAAGGCGTCGATTTTGTTCTGTCGAGCGCTGGGCTCATGCGCGGTGGTGAAATCTTCGTTCCAAAGGTCCCCAGTATGAAGATCGTCGACATGATGGAAGCGATCGCCCCCGGTATTCCGAACGAGGTGATAGGCATCCGGCCAGGAGAGAAACTGCACGAGGTCCTCATCAGCGAGGACGATACAGCGATCGTACTGGACCTCGGCGATCGTTATGTCATTTGCCCAAACCACGACACGCGCATTCAGGCCTTTCACGAAAAGAACGGTGCAACAGCCGTGGGGCAGGGCTTCCGATACGCGAGTGATGCAAACGACGACTGGCTCAACGCAGACAGACTCAAGGCACTAATCGGCGAGGAATAGGCACCGCGACCCTATTCCCTCGGCGGACAGCGGATCCACCAGCTCCGGATTGCCAATCCGGAATCCAATTGCGATAAAGGCGGGACTCCAGTCGGTATCCGGCCGCAGAACTCCGTCGCCGGCATCGATTCTTTCGGGTGGGCTCGAGTCGGCAACCGGTCTGAGATCAAGGGGGTTTCATGGCAGACAAAAGCAAGGCCCCGACCGTTTACATCGGGATGACCGCTGACATCATGCATCACGGTCTGATCAATGTTATCGAGGTCGGCCGCCAGCACGGCAGGGTGGTGATCGGGCTTATGACCGATGGGGCCGTGTCCCGCTACAAGCCTCTCCCGTATCTTGAGTACGAACATCGTCGGCGAATCTTGGAAAACATCGTCGGTGTCGATGAGGTTGTTCCGCAAGAGGAATGGGATTTCGTCCCCAACCTGCGAAAGTTCAAACCAGAGATTGTGATCCATGGCGATGACTGGTGCGAGGGCCACCAGAAGATCTACCGAGATCGCGTCGTAGACGCCTTACGCGAATGGGGTGGCAAGTTGATCGAAGTCCCCTATACGCAAGGCGTCTCGACGCCGCGCTTCAATACCCAGCTGAGAGGCCTCGGCACGACATCCGAAATTCGCCGACAAAGCCTGCGGCGACACCTTGACTCTGGTGAGCTGATCCGGGTCATCGAGGTTCACAGTCCCCTCTGCGGCTTGCTTGCAGAGAATCTCGCCGTCAATCGGGAAGACAGCGTCGCGCGCTTCGAAGCAATGTGGGTTTCGAGCCTGACAGACTCGACAGTGCGCGGGAAACCCGACATCGAACTAGTCGATACCAGCAGCCGAATTGCCGCCATCGACGCACTCTTTGAAGTGACCACCAAGCCCCTTATCTTCGATGGCGACACCGGCGGCTTGCCCGAGCACTTCGCTTTCACGATACGTACTCTGGAACGCCTAGGGGCATCCGCAATCATCATCGAGGACAAGACCGGCCCGAAACGAAACTCGCTCTTGGACGGCGATGGACACCACGTTCAGGAAGACATCGATATGTTCGCAGAGAAGATCGCGGTGGGCCGGAAGGCTGCTCTCACAGACGAGTTCATGATCATCGGCCGAATCGAGAGCCTTATACTTGGTGTCGGCATGGAAGACGCGCTGGTGCGCGCGCGCGCCTATGTGGCTGCCGGCGCAAACGGAATCATGATTCACAGCCGCCGTAAAACACCTGACGAGATCTTCGAGTTCTGCGACAAGTTCCGCGAGGCCGATCCGGACACGACGATCGTCGTTGTGCCTACCCAGTACAGCGTCGTCCGAGAATCCGAGCTGATCGAGCACGGGGTGAACATCGTGATCTATGCCAACCACCTCCTCCGAGCTTCATTCCCGGCGATGCGTGCAGTGGGCGAGTCCATTTTGCGCAACGGCCGCGCCATGGAGGCCGATGACATATGCCTGCCCGTGGACGAACTGCTCGGCATGATCCCTAATACCGTCTCATGATCGAGCCTAACGCACTTCTCGATCAACTTTGCGCGGGCGGCATCGGATTTTTCACCGGTGTCCCCGACTCACTTCTGTCACCGCTCACATCGGCAATAGTCGCGCGGTTCCAAGACGGCGAGCATGTGGTCGCCGCGAACGAGGGAAGCGCTATCGCACTGGCAGCTGGACACCACCTCGCGACCGGTCAGACCGCATGCGTCTACCTGCAGAACTCCGGTCTCGGGAACGCCATCAACCCCCTGACCTCCCTGATGGATGAGGAGGTTTACGGAATCCCTGTTCTTCTGGTTGTCGGCTGGCGTGCCGAACTGAACGGCAATGAACAGCTCGCGGATGAGCCGCAACACCGCAAGCAGGGCAAGATCACGACGGGACTGCTCGATGTTCTCGGGATTCCCTACCTGATCCTCGGACCTGACGGAATCGAGAACGGGTTGTCGGACGGCGTCGCCACCCTCATTTCTTTGGCGCAATCGGAGAACCGACCTGTCGCGCTCGTCGTGCGAAAGGGTGCCCTTGCCACCCTCACGACACCGTCAGGCGACTCCGTCGGCGTCATGACGCGAGAGGACGCGATCCGCGTTATTACAGAGACCGTCGGGCCGGAGATACCAATCGTTTCGACGACCGGGAAGGCATCGCGGGAGTTGTGGGAAATTCGCCGGCAAACCGATTTAGGAGAAGGTCGCCACGATGGGCAGGATTTTCTGACAGTCGGCTCGATGGGGCACGCCTCACAGATCGCTGCGGGCGTCGCGCTTGCAGATCGCGCGCGCGCCGTCCTATGTCTCGATGGAGACGGGGCCATGCTCATGCATCTCGGGGGCTTAGTCACCTCGGCGGCAATCCCTAACTACCGACATGTAGTTCTCAACAATGAGGTCCATGATTCGGTGGGCGGCCAGCCGACCAGCGGGGTTGGTCTCTCTCTAGCGCCGATAGCCGAGACATGCGGCTATGACTGGGTTCGTAGCGTTACCAGCCCGCGTGACCTGCCGGCTGCACTCAAAGACATGCTGGCAGCGAATGGATCGGCGTTTCTCGAGATCATGGTACTGCCCGGCGCGCGAGCCGATCTCGGTCGGCCAAAGACCGCGCCGAAGGACAGCAAGGCGGCGTTCATGACTCGCCTGAAGGACGGCTCTTCCGCCTAGCCGGCAGTTAGTCGTTCGAAAGCGCGCCGCGCGATCTGCCGTGCGATAAGGCCATCCGCATGACGAAGATTGTTGGCCGCGCGTGCTGGCGTAATCAGCGAATCTCCAAATGTATCGATGTCGTCAGCGGAGAGATGTCGAGCCATGACGTCACCGACACCGAGCGCGACCAGCCACCGTTCGAGTGTGTCGGGAACTGCATCGACGGCACACTCCAGCGCTTCGGCAACCGGCGCCAATCGTGCGGCGTCCTCCTCCTGATTAAAACGTGCAATTTCTGCCAAGGTGAAGCTGCATGCAAAACCGTGCGCGACACCGAAACGCGCGGTAAACGGATAGCTGATGGAATGTGCCAGCGCCGTCTGTGTCGTTCCCATGGCGAGTCCCGCCAGCAAGGCGGCCGTCTGCAGTGCGCCGCGTGCCTCGATATCCTTGGGCCGCGCTTCCGCGACCGGCAGATACTTGTGGACCTGCGCGATCGCCTGAGCGGCAAGATAGTCGGTGAATATCGTATGCCGCCGGTTCCAGACAGCCTCGAGCGCATGAGACACCGCATCGAGTGCTGTCGATCGGGTCAACTCGCTTGGCATGGTTATCGTCAGCGTAGGGTCCAAGATGGCATGACTCGGATAGAGACGCGGATCATTGATCGAATACTTTGTTCCGTCGTCACCCCATAGCGTCCCCCAGGGAGTCACCTCGGACCCTGTGCCCGCCGTGGTCGGCACCGCGATGATCGGAATTGGGAGTATTTTCGCCGGCAGTGCGGCACCTTCGGAAAGATGATCGAGCAGGGGCGACATGTCGCCCCTGAGCGCCTTGAGTGCCACCATGCCCTTCGTCGCATCCAGCACGCTGCCCCCGCCCAGAGCGACGACCACCGACACATCGGGTATCTCCTCACTGAGTAAGGGCATCCGCGAGATCAACGGGTTCGGGTCAATATTGGAGATAACCGCTGCGGGCGAACCAGCAATTGCCGCAATGCGGGCGTCGAAGTTTCTGTCTGCCCAGGAGCGGCTTGT
>MDTE01133465.1_pt1 | contig 45191 bp, 28 predicted proteins | sample 811231 | NCBI WGS metagenome assembly MDTE01 (sample SAMN05326651, study PRJNA326480) | marine metagenome | isolation source: seawater | place: Indian Ocean: Red Sea | collected 2010 | reverse complement strand
GGAGACGGTGGAATTGAGCGGGCGGGTTAACGGCGCGTACCTGAAACGCATGTTGACGAGCGTGATTGCCGAACAGCAAGCGAAAACGCCGCAGAATCGGAGCCGGCGAGACGAGGATGCAGAGCGTGAAGAGGAGAATCGGAGACGCGACCGTGAACGGGAGATGCGGGATCAACGCGAAGATCTGATTCGCAGATTCTTTGATTGAGAGTGCGGCTGGCGTGACAGGCGGCGGGTGGGACGGTGCGGTTTGACGATTCGGGACAGGAGCAGGTCTGATGTTTCGACTGATGGATCAGGGCAGCAGTTTGTGTGACGGACTGCCACGTCGGGAGTTGCTGCGAATCGGAGGCATTGGCCTCGGTGGCCTGTCGATGGGTTCCTTGCTGGAATCGCGTGTTGCCGGTGCTGCGGCGCGGGGGTCGTTCGGGCGCGCGAAGTCGGTGATCCTGTTCGGGTTGGTCGGCGGCACGCCGCAACATGAAAGCTGGGACCCGAAACCGGATGCACCGGCAGAAATACGTGGTGATTTCGGTCTGATCGATTCGGCGACACCGGGGTTGCGGGTCGGCGAACTGATGCCGCAAACTTCGAAGATGACGGATAAGATTGCCGTCCTCAGGGCGGTGGTAAGTGGGGATAACTCCCACTCCTCCAGCGGATATCAAATGATGACGGGAATACCGCATCAGCCCTTGAATCGCGAGAGTGCTTTACCGAAGCCGCCCAACGATTGGCCCAATATAGGTGCGGTGGTGCGAGCGCTGCAGGACGGACCTGGCAAGCTGCCCGCGGCGATTACCCTGCCAGAACATATCTGGAATGACGGTAATTTTCCCTGGCCCGGGCAGGACGCCGGTTTTTTGGGTCGACGTTATGATCCCTGGCTCATTCACTGCCAGCCGCAAGAAGACCATTTTGATTTTCCTGGGCTTGCGCGGGGCGCGGATCTGCCGAGTATCAGGTTGGACCAAAGACGTACCCTGTTGGACCAGATGAATGCTGCCTATCGGCGGCTCGAAGAGGGAGCCGCGGTGGGAGGCTATAGTCTGCATGCACGCAAGGCAATGGATTTGCTGAGCGGATCGCAGGCCCGCGCTGCATTTGATCTTCGGCAGGAGCGGCCAGAGACGCGTGCGCGGTATGGAATGGGCCGTTTCGCGCAAAGCTGCCTGCTGGCACGACGACTCGTAGAATCGGGGGTGTCACTCGTTCAGGTGAACTGGACGCGGATCAAGGGTTATGAGAATCAGGGCGGCTGGGATACCCACAAGAAGCATAGCGAATCACTGAAAACGTTGCTGATGCCGCGCATGGATCAGTGTTTTACGGCGTTGCTGGAGGATCTTGAACAACGCGGTTTGCTGGACGAGACGCTGGTGGTCTGGTTGAGTGAGTTTGGTCATACACCGCGCATCAATGGCAACGCAGGGCGTGACCACTGGGGCCATGTGTATTCTCTAGCGTTGGCGGGAGGGGGGATTCGCGGTGGTACCGTGCACGGCGTGAGTGACGGGCACGCGGCGTATGCGGTGGACGGCATGGTTCGTCCACGCGACTTGATTGCGACGGTCTTTCATTGCCTGGGATATCCGCCAGACGCGGAGGTGCGCGATCCGTTGGGCCGTCCCCTGGCGATTAGCCGCGGGCGTGTGATCGATGAAATTCTCTGACATGTTCGTGAATTCGTGGCCGGGGCTCTCGGAAGACGGATTTGACCGACTGTGTCTGTCGCTTTAGACTCGCCCGCAAGGCGCTTGAAATCATTTCTGGAAACCGGCCATAGGCGTACGGGACACCGTGCGGAGTTCCGGCCTGGGTGACGCTTGGGGGAAGTGCGATGGATGGTAAAAGGCAGACAAGGCAGACGGATTCAGATCCGCAGGGCTCCAGTCTGGGGCGGCGTCAATTGATGGCCGGTGCTGGTGTATCCGCGTTGGCACTGGGGGCTGGCAAGGAAGCTGCGGCCGCTTTCGCGGAGGGAAAATTCACCGGACCTCTGGTGGGACATGTCGACACCAACTCGGCGCGCGTCTGGGTTCGTCCTGGAACGCAATTGCAGAGCGTACGTGGCTGGGACTGCGAGGTGCAAAGTGGAGGGCGGGTGGTCACGCGTGCTGAGGCACGTTTGGATCCGGACCATGACTACACGGTGGTGTTTGACTTGGCTGGCTTGACAGCGGATACCGCGTATCGATTTGCAATTTCACCTTCGACGAAAGCCGGGCGAGTGCGGGCTGTGGGCGAGTTTCGCACCCCACCTGCCGCTGGCGATCCGGCGCGAGTAACACTTGGTGTAGGCTCTTGCGCCCCTTCCAAACCGAGCCATGTATGGACACGGATTGTCCAAGAGGACTGCCAGGGATTTATTTTCCTGGGCGATACCCCCTACGTGGATACGACAGATCTTTCGGTGGCGCGAGAGCGGCATCGAACCTTCCTCGAACAGCCTGAGATCGCTCAGATGATCGCGAGTCGGCCCTGCTGGGGTACCTGGGATGATCACGATTTCGGTCTCAATGACGGCCACGGGGATTTTCAGGGTAAGCATGTGGGCAGATTAGCGTTCACCGAATATCGGGCGAATGCGAGTTTCGGCCAGGATCCAACTGGGCGACCGCAGGGTGAACGGTTCGGGCCGGCACGAGGAATTCATACCTCGTTCCGCTGGGGGCCGATTGAGGTGTTTTTGATCGATCCCCGCTGGTTCAGCAGGACCGAGGCCAGTTGGGCTGACCCAACGTTGCCTGGATGTATCGGGAAAGCACAGTGGGACTGGTTGCGCGCGTCGCTCAAAGGGAGTCACGCCCCTTTTAAGGCATTGGCTACCGGCATGATCTGGGATGACAAGAAGAACTCGGAAAAGGATGATTGGCACACCTATGCGCACGAGCGGGATGCGATTTTCGATTTTATTCGAGATCAGAAGATAGACGGTTGTTTTCTTTTGGGTGGTGATATTCATGTGTCACGGGCACTGAACTACGGTCCGCGTTGTGGGTACGACCTATGGCAGTTCATTGTCAGTCCATTGCACGATTCGACCATCGCGAGTCTTGATGTACCGCACCCGAATTTGGTTCACCATGCTCTGGAACCACATGTGTTTCTGAAGCTGGTCGCCGATACGACGGTCCAGCCGGCGACCTTGTCGGCGACCTGGATCAACCGTGATGGCAAACGTATTTTCCAGGTTGAGACAAATTCGGACGAGCTTGCCGCGGCAGCGAAGTGAGCCGACAACCTTTCGCCAGGGTGCCGCAGCGTGGAACCAACTGGCAGCGGGAACGGCGTGTGGCGAGGTTGGGCGAGGCCGACAAAGGAGCTGGGATGACGGCCAGTTACAGGATGGCGTTCGCAATGGCCTGGATGCTGGCGGCAGTCGGCTACAGTGAGGACCAGCCGCGTTTCGTGGTAATTATGGCGGACGATCTCGGGTATGGAGATCTTGGATGCTACGGCAGCCGGCGGATACGGACGCCTCGCCTGGATCGTCTGGCGGCTGGCGGAGTTCGTCTGACGGACTTTCATTCCAGTGGTGCCGTTTGCAGTCCCACCCGGGCAGGCCTGATGACGGGCCGGTACCAGCAACGCGCGGGGATTCCAGCGGTAATTTTTGCGGATCCCAAGCGGTCAACCCATCCCCACGGACTACAGGAAGGAGAAACGACATTTGCCGAGGTGCTCGGGCAAAACGGGTATGCCACGGCTCTTTTTGGCAAATGGCACCTTGGATACTACCCCCAATATAACCCGGTGCGTCATGGCTTCGACGAGTTTCGCGGGTACGTCAGTGGGAATGTCGATTTTTTTTCCCACGTGGACCAGGCCGGTCGGCTTGATTGGTGGCGTGATGGCCAGCTTGAGGATGAAGCAGGGTATACCACCCACTTGATCACCCGACACGCGGTCCGTTTTATCGAGACGAATTCCCAGGGTCCGTTTTGCCTGTATGTCGCCTACGAACCGCCGCATTATCCGTACCAGGGCCCCGGCGATGCGGCGATTCGAAAAGTGGGTGAGCCACGCGGAGCGGCGGAGCGACAGCAGACGGCCAAATCGAAGAGGCGGGCTTATCGTGAGATGGTAGAGGAAATGGACCGAGGCGTCGGTGAGTTGCTTGACACGTTGAGACGTTGCAACATTGAGAAAGAGACTTTGGTTCTCTTCTTCTCGGACAACGGGGCCACCCCGCTCGGTAGCAATGGGCCCTGGCGTGGGCATAAGGGGCAGTTGTGGGAAGGTGGTCATCGAGTTCCCTGCATCGCGTCTTGGCCTGGAAGGATTCCAGGCAACCAGACGTGTAACGCATTGGCCACGACGCTGGATGTCATGCCGACGTTGTTGGCTGCTGCCGGAATTCAATCGCCACAGACGCGTCCTTTGGACGGTTGTGATTTGACGAACGTCTTTGCCGGATCAGCTGAGCCTGCCAGACGACGCGTTTTCTGGGGGCATGGACGGGCGCGGGCGATGCGCGAGGGGCACTGGAAACTACTGCGGGGTGCTCGGGGGCAAACCCGCCCACAGTTGTTTGATTTAAGTCAAGATCCAGCGGAACGCGATGACCGGGCGTCCGCTGAACCGGTGAGGCTGGCGGGGATGCTTATGGCCTTGAAGGAATGGGAACAGGCAACCAAACGCGGGGCCACGCCCCAACCTGACCAGGTACCGGCGATCCGGCGTTGAGACCAAAATGATATGGCACCGACCCACAGAGAAGGGAGAAGAGGATGCGTAGCCTGATTGGCCTGTTCGTATGGGTGCTGATGGGGACGATTGCCATAGCGGTACCTTCCAGGCCGAATGTCGTGTTGTTTGTTGTGGATGACATGGGCGTGATGGACACTTCGGTGCCGTTTCTGACAGACCAACAGGGGAAGCCAGTCAAATATCCGCTCAACATGTTTTACCGGACTCCGCACATGGAGAGGCTGGCCGCGCAGGGGGTCCGTTTCAATACGTTTTACGCGATGAGTGTCTGTTCACCCACGCGGATTTCTATCATGACAGGTCAAAACGCGGCGCGACATCTCACCACGAATTGGATTCGGCCAGATCGCGACAACCGTGGGACGTTCGGGCCATACCGCTGGAACTGGATGGGTTTATCAGCCCAGGCTGTGACCTTGCCGAGCCTGTTGCGGGATGCGGGCTATCGAACCATTCACGTTGGTAAAGGGCACTTTGGTCCACGCATCGCACCTGGATCGGATCCCAGCAACATCGGGTTTGACGTGAACATCGGTGGCAGTGCGATCGGGGCCCCCGGGAGCTATTACGGCAGGCAGAACTACGGTGCTGGGACCAAACGTGCCTCTCACGCGGTACCTCACCTGGAGAAGTATCACGGGACAAGCACGTTTCTGACGGAGGCATTGACACGCGAAGCACAGTCTCAGATTAGCGCCGCCGTCACTGCCAAACAGCCCTTTTTCTTGTATATGTCTCATTATGCCGTTCACGCGCCGTTTCAATCGGACCCCCGGTTCGCAGCACATTATCGCGATTCCGGCAAATCGGCTCGGGCACAGGCGTTTGCCACCATGGTCGAGGGTATGGACCGTTCGCTGGGTGACCTGCGGGCGCACCTAGTGCGTGAGGGTGTCGCTGAAAATACCTTGATTCTTTTTGTTGGTGATAATGGGTCAGATGCACCGTTGGGACCCGCGCACGCCGTAGCATGCGCCGCCCCATTACGGGGGAAAAAGGGCGCTCATTATGAAGGTGGAATGCGTGTTCCGTTCATTGCGGCGTGGGCAGAGGTAGTCGAGGGCAATCTACATCAGCAGCGACTGCCAATCGCCCGTGGCGTGCTACAGAAACAGCAAGCTGCTGTATATGACTTGTTTCCGACGATCCTGTCGGTCGCGAATGTAACGCCGCCGGCCGACTATGTGAGCGACGGCATTGGGTTGCAGAGATTGTTTTCCGGACAACCTGATCAGGGCCGGCCGGAAGTCTTTCTGATGCATTACCCTCACGGCCCACACCGGAGTAATTACTTCAGCTGCCTGCGGAACGGTGATTGGAAGGTGATTTATCACTACGTTCCGTCGGCCGCCTCGCACGGATCCCATTACCAGCTTTATCATCTGGGACGTGATCCATTCGAGTCGCAGAACCTTGTCGGGGCAGAGCCTGTTCAGTTAAGAAAAATGATGCGGGAGTTAAAGCAACGTTTGCAAGCCTGTGGGGCGGCTTACCCGATCCAAGGCAAAGGTGACCAGCGGCCGAGACTGCCGAAAATGCCACCGGAAACAGGGAAACAAGTATCTGCGCTGGGTGGTGCCAAGGCGAGCAAGGCATTGTGATTGCCGCAGGGCAGCGGCCGCCGGCAGAAGTATGGAGGTGTAGCGATGCCACTCAAGGTACGACGGGTTGTTACGGGCCACGATAGTGAAGGTCGAGCCGTCGTGCTGTCAGATGGCCCGCCCCCTCAGTGCGGAGTCGATCCCGAGGTGAACGTCGGGATCGCGGAGTTGTGGGCGACAAGCGAATTTCCCGCCAGCAATAAAGGCAACCAGGAGGCCGTTCCAGACCCATTGCCGATCGCTCCAGGGACGCGCGGCACGGTTTTTCGCGTTGTCGAATTTCCACCGGAGCAGGAGGACGTTCCCAACACGGAGGCGGTGCAAACGTATCTGCGGAATCAGGGTGCGGTCACACCAGAGCGGCCACGCCACCCGGGTATGCATAAGACGCACACCGTGGATTACGCGGTGGTTGTTTCAGGCAGGGTTGATCTGCTGCTTGACGAAGAGGAAGTAACGCTGCAGGCGGGGGACACCGTGGTGCAACGGGGGACGTTTCACGCGTGGGCGAACCGTTATGCCGAGCCCTGCTTGGTTGCATTCATTCTAGTAGCGGCAGACTCCACCACGTAGTCGCGGAGTGCGTCGCGCTATCAAGATGGCAAGTCAATCCAGCTAAACCTCGGTGAGTCGGTCTTTGGCATCACCGAATTCGGGGAGTTGCAGGCCCATACGGTCCATCAGGGACAGGTACAGACCGCATAATCGCCGCTCTTCATCAGGTCGACCCTGGAAGTCAAGGACGCGTCCCGTCTCAAGCGTTCCACGCAATCCGCCAACCGTGAGCACCGGGAGTTTACTGTTGTCGTGCGCCTGGCCGGACCACATGTTGTTGACAAAGTACAGCAAGCTGTTGTCCAGTACAGTGGTTTCTCCTTCTGGCATCGCCTGCAGGCGTTGAGCCAGGTAAGCGAGCTGCTCGACATAGTAGGTAGAGATCCGCTCGTAGTCGATTTCCGTATCTTTATGGGATGCGAAATGATGCGAAATGCGGACATTAAGGAAAGGGTAGACGAGGCTGGAGATGTCCCGGCACATGAGCAGAGTACCGACCCGCGTTTTGTCTGTCTGGAACGCCATCGCGATAATGTCGCACATGAGCTTCATGTGTTCGCGGATGTCCTCGGGCATGCCGTTGTCGGGCCGCGGCATCGTGAAAATGGGTTGGCCCTTGTCGCGTGCGCGATGTTCCGCACGGTCTTTCAAGGCCCGCATCCGTTCCACCCGCTTCTCGACGTCACGGACGCTGATCAGGAATTCGTCAAGTTTGGCGCGATCGGCGATGCTGACTTTGCGTTGTAGATCTTTGGCATCTTCGAGAACCCGGTCAAGGATACTCTGCGTGCGTCGACTTCCTTTGTTGTCAAAGAGGTTGTCGAATGCGAGCGAGGGATAGACCTCCATGGGAACTGGAGCGGTGATGTCACGCCAGGATATATGTGAGCTATAGGCCATCGAGAAGTTGGTTTCGTGGTAGCCTGTGACGGGTTGTTCACAGCCTAACACGATGCTTCCCTGCAATGTTTGTTCTTCCAGGTGGCGCGCCAACATCTGGTCAACGGAAATACCTCCCTTGAGTTCAGCACCTTTCTGCAGTGAAGCGCCCGATAGAATGTTGCCGGTCATGCCTGGGTGGATTCCCACGCCGGTTGCATTCTTGTTGAACAGGCCGGAAATAACGTTGAGTTTTTCTTTGAAGGCGTCCAGGGGCTTCAGGCAATTGCCCAATTGCATTTCTTTGCCAGAGCCTTTCGCGTACCATTCCGTCTGATGGACGCCATTGCCCATAAACAAAGCCGCGAACCGCTGGGGCGGCGCCGTGGCGGCATCCTTACCCCACACGGGGAGCGATTCGAGCCAAGGCAAAGACATCATCACTCCCGTACCCCGCAGAAACGTGCGGCGACTCACGAGGTCTTTGTGTTGTGGCATCGGTGTCTTCTCCGGTGTGGGGGAATCGGCACTATTGGCATCGTAACGAAGCGGAGTGGGCTTGGGCAACACTGGTTAGTTGCCAGACTGCGTTGCGGGGCGTTTTGTCAGAAACTGTCGACTGGTAACAATCACTTCAACCAGGCTGCTGAATTTCCCGTCGCTTGTCGCCAGCGCCTCCGTCATGCGGCCAAGTGTCGGGTCGTCTGACAGAAGGAGTGTGCGACCGAGTCCGTAAGCCAGCAGCTTCTTGCAAAAAGTGGCACGCAATTGTGTCTTGCGATGTTTCTGGAGGTAGATGCGGAGTGCTGAGAGTCCCTCGCCAGCGCTACCGTCTGGAAACTCGGTGCGGGTTTCGACGGGGCGTCCCCCCAGGTCATGGGTCCGAAGTTCGCCGATAGGACCGTAGGCCTCAAATGCCAGGCCGGCGAAGTCAAATTTGTCGTGGCATGCTGCGCAGCTTTTTTGCTCTCGGTGCAGTTGCAACACCTCACGCAGCGTCTTGTCACCAAGTTCCGATTCGTCACGAGGGAGTTCGGGAACCGCCGGTGGCGGAGGCGGGATTCGTTCACCGAGAATTTGTTTGACGATCCAGTAGCCGCGTTTGACGGGACTGGTCCGCAGGCCAGGCGCGTGTTTGGTGAGAAAAACCGCCATTGGCAGCAGGCCGCCACGCCCGTACGGCAGCGCATCATCAATGCGGATCCAATCGGTTGCCGGGTTCTTCACTCCGGAATATGGGATGCCATAGTGCGCTGCCAGTCGTTTATCCACAAAGGTGTGGCTGGCGAAAAATATATCGTCGATCGGGCGGTCGCGACGAATCAGGTCCGTCAGGAAGTGTACCGGTTCCAGATACATAGAATCACGCAGGTCGTCCGTGAATTGTGTGAAACGGGTGCGGTCTACGGCGACGTGGTTGCGGAACTGGTGAAAGCCGAGCCATTGGCCACCGAACTCGGTGGCCAAGGCCGTCGCGCGCGAATCTTTAAGCATGCGGCGCGCCTGGTCGACCAGGATGGATGGAGTTTGGAGGTCGCCCTGCTCGGCCAGGCGGAGCAGCGCTGCGTCTGGCATACTCGACCAGAGGAAATAGCTGAGCCGGTTGGCTATGGCATAGCTGGTCAGGCGGTGGTCGTCGGCAGCTGGCGCGCCAAGATCGACGCGGTAACAAAAGTGGGGTGAGACGAGAATACTGGTGGCGACGTCCCGGACGGCTTGTTCGTGATTGAGGCCACGTTGTTCGCGTAGCACGCGGTAAAAGTCGAGGAGACGCGCTTGTTCGGTTGATGTCACGGGGCGCCGCCAGGCCCGGTTGGCAAAACGAAGCAAAGCGGACAGATGGTGTGACTCGGCGGCAGCAACCAGGGTGGCATTCTCCTGGATGCGTTTGGACATGGATTCAAAATAGTGCGCAATCTCGTTGATCGCTTCTTCGCTGAGTTGCCGTTCCCGCACGGCTGCAACGTACAGCTTGGAAAACTTCTCTATGGTGGCAGGCGATGTTGCCGTTCGATCTTCGCCCCGCAGAAAGTCAAACTCGGCGGCAGTAATGACCTCGCGCCCCTCGGCACGTTCAAAATAGATGTAGTCCTGGAACTGGCGTTCCAGCGCGTTGGTTACGAAATACAGTTCTTCCCACATCCGGTCGATCTCGGCCTGTTGGGTGGGGCTGAGCATCAGGTCATAGAGCGGCCGGTCATCACGGTAGTAGCCTACTTGCAAATGAAAACCAGCACCCAGGAGCCGGCCCTTGTTCTGGTCCTTGAAGGGAAGATTCATTCTCCCTCGCTCGGTGCGCACGAACGTGTCTGGGAAGATGTTGCAGAATCGTGCAATGGCGCCCCGCAGGTCCGCGTCTTGACGTTCATCATCCGTGATCGTGCCAGTGCGTCGTTGTTCCGCGATGAGACGATTCTTCCAGAGGACACCCGGTTGGGTGGTCGGATTGAGTTGAGGTATCAACACGGAGGGGAAGACGGCCACGCGTTTGGCACGTTCCTTGATGATCCAATCCCGAAGGTGCTGGACGGCGAGGACGGGGCCTTTCGGTTGGTCCTTGGAGGGAGCCGGTAAAGCCCGCCATTGTGAACGTAGTTCGGCGACGGGGCCGTGGTGGTTCTGGGCGCCCTCCAGTAATGCGTGCAGCGTGGTCAAGTATTTGGGACTGATGTCCTGGGAGTCGGCGATTTCCGTAAGCGTGGCTTGGGAGAGGCCGAGTGCGTTGGAGTGTTTGTACTTCCAAGCAGCCAGCAAGAAATCAGCATAGTCAGTGTTCTGGGCACGATAAAAATCAACGATTCGGCGGACTGCGAATTTGTCGCGATCGGAGTAGGTAAGCGCTGGGTAGGGTGAGAAAGTGATGCCGGTGGGCAACAGTACGAGATGGTCAATTACGCGCTGGCCCGCAGCCAGGTATTTGTCGAGCAGAGCGGGGGACATGGCCAGGGACTCTCCCGAATTTGCAAATCCTGCTTCATTGGCCGGGTCCAAAGGGAATTGGTGAGTTGGGCGGATGTCGACACCCGTCAAATCGCGGATGGTGTAGTCATACTCAGCATTACTGAGCCTGCGAGCCAGGACGGGACCGGGGTCGCCCGCATTCAGATGTGCTTCATAGCGACGCAAAGCGAGAATCCATCGCACTACATTGGTGCGGACTGGTGGTGGGGGGCGTACGTCGGCATCGGCCGGTGGCATCTCGTTTGCGTCGAGTCGTTCGAGAATCAACTGCCAATGCCCGAGGTCTTTGCGGACTGCGTTAAGGCTAGAGAAACCGCTGAGGTCCAGTTTGGCTTTGGGGGCCTGCGCACCATGGCAGGAGGTGCAGTAGGTTTCCAGGAATGGTTTGATGACCGCCTGGAACTCGCGTTCCAAAGCGGGGAGATTTTGGGCCTCTTGCGCGGTGGCGGTCGTCGCGCTCAGCAGGTTGCAGCTGGCAAACAGGATCATCAACGAAAGAGTTTTACGCATGTGCAGCACGTTGTGGAAAAAAATGGGTCCTGGTCGAATGATAGCACAGGCGAACCGTCGGAGGCCACAGCGGGCCGGATTCAGTGATTTTAGTGATGTGCGCTCGTGCGGCCTGGGAACGCCGGCAGATCCGCGGGGTGCGGCTGGTAGCGACAAAGCAAGATTGCCCCTGATGGCCTGCTTTGTTAGCGTGGATCGGCGAGGCCTGGCACGTGCTACAACTGCCCAGCTGATTGCCGTAGTCCGGTGGGTGGCGTGCGGGCCAGGGGAACCGATGGTGGCGTGGGAACGACATAGCGTCGCTGGGCACCTGTGGGCCTGCCGCTGAAGATGTTGTTCGGTACACAGGGGAAACGCCACATGATCCTTAAGTAAATGGAGTTTGTCCGGTGCGTGTCCTCACGGGAGCCATTAGTCACGAAACCAGTACGTTTACCCCTGTGGCGACGACGGAGGACAGTTTTTACGAACGTTTTGGGGTACGTGCTGGCGCCGACATGTTGGCCGCGTTTGACGGCACGAATACGCCTTTGGGTGGGTTCATTGAGGGCGCAGCGGCGCACGGCTTCGAACTGGTGCCTGCGCTCTACGCCGAGGCCCATCCTAGCGGGCCTGCTCCGCGAACCGTGTTGGACAGCATTCTGGCAGAGTTCCTCACGTATGCGGATGACGTTGAGGGCATCGACGGAGTCCTCCTGGAGATGCACGGCTCGATGGTGGTGGAGGGATTGCCGGATGCAGACGGACATATACTGTCCGTTATCCGCGAACACGTGGGCCCCACAGTTCCGATTGTCGTGCAACTGGATATTCACTCGAATATTTCACAGCGAATGGTGCGCGAGGCCGATGTGCTGATCGGCCGTGAAACATTTCCAGAGGTGGATATGGCGGTTCGTGGACGCGAGTGCGCCGACGTTCTGGTTCGGATGGTTCGTGATCACCTGCGGCCAACCATGGCACTGGCCAGGATCCCCATGGCGTGGGGACTGAACCAGGTGACGGCGCACGCACCGATGCGGGAGGCCATTGCGAGACTGCATGCGTTGGAAGCGAATCCAGACGTGGTCTGTGGTTCGATTGCCACCTGTTTCCCGCTGGCGGATGTACCGGACATGGGCGCGTCGGTCTATGTCGTGACAGATAATGATGAGGCAGCCGCGCAACGTTACGCGGACAATCTGGCGGCGTGGATCTACGAACGGCGAGAGTCCTGGCAGGGTAGCATGCCCAGTACGCAAACCGCGCTGCGCGACGCGGAGGCGGCAGGGCGGTATCCAATCGTGTTGGCAGACCGGAATGACAATACCGGTGGTGGCGCGCCCGGCGACAGTACTGGACTGTTGCGGACGTTCGTGGAAGCGAAGCTGGAAGCGGCCTGTGTTTTGTACCTGGTTGATCCAGCAGCGGTTGCCTGCTGTGAGAGGGCAGGTGTCGGCGCGGTGTTTACGGTCTCGCTCGGTGGGAAGTCGTCTCCGTTGCAGGGGCGTCCCGTGTCGTTAGACGTTGAGGTACACGCGCTTTCCGATGGACGGTTTTGCTACGAAGGGCCAATGTACGCTGGTCTTGAGGGGTCGATGGGTCCCTCAGCGTACGTTCAGTCTGAAGGAATCCACATTTTGCTGGTAACGACACGCGAGCAACCGTTCGACACCGCGTTTTCGCGGTCGCTCGGGCTCGATCCACGTGAGATGCGGTATATTGGCGTCAAGTCGGCAGCCCATTTTCGAGCGGGGTTCGAATCGTGGGCGGGGCAGATTGTCGTTGTGTCGGAAGCGAGTGTGCACAGTCCCGAGCACGTGACTTTTTCCTCCTTGGGACGCGAAGTCTTTCCCTTGACGAGTTGCGCAGATCAAAGCAGGTGAAATGTTACCAGGGCTCGTCCGGTTTGAGACCAAAGCCGACCTTCAGGTATTGCCGCATGGTTTCGTTCGTGCTGGCCTCCTCCCAGTGTGTGATACCGTATTTTCTGCAGAGAGCGAAATACTGACGAAAGTGGGGGCGTGTGCGACGCGCTACTTCGACAGGTAGTGGATCGTCTCCGGGAGGCCAGATCCATAGAAGCGCCTCGCTCAAGGCGGCCATGTGCGTGCCGATAGACGCTTTTTCGAGTCGTGTTCGCAGGGTCGCGTTGGGTGCTTCGGCGATAGCCTGTTCAAGCATCAGACTGCCCTCTCGGGCCAGTGCAGGGTCAATGCCGTAGTGTCGGGCGTGGCCGACCCAGCCATGCTGTATTCCCTTGTCTGTTGCTGCCGAGTGGATTCGGTCAATATAGCCCCGGATGCGCGGGCCGGCAGCTCCGTAATGCAGCCGCAGGAATTCGTTCATGAGGGCGTCGCTGTCGGCGCTGGGGTTCCAGAGCAGTCGGGCGGTGAGGTAATTCATCAGGTCGTTGAGGCCGGCATGTGGAGCGTTGAAGACGGACTGGGCAAACACGCCTGTCACGCCGTGCGTCGCAAAATAGCGCAGATTAGGCGCCAGGGTGAGCATGTTCGGAACCGGCATGTGGTACATGGCGAAATCGGTGTTGTAGTACCAGAGATGGATACGCCTGGAGATACGACCCCAGCCTGCCAGATCACGACGAAACGCAACGCTGGCCGGGTAGTCGGACGTGGCGACAGGATCGGTGATGCTGCAGTCGTGGCTGGTCAATTGGATGTATACGTTGTCGCGGGCACGCAGCGTCCTGGGCGGCCGCTGGGAATAGGAATAAGCCAGTGTGCCAACCAATACGTCAGGGTGTTCTTTCGCGACGCGTGCGGCGACCGCATTGACGAACTGCAGCAGCGTGCCGGCGCCGGATTCTTCGCGTCGGTCGATCGCTTCGCAACGATCGCAGGTACATTTGTGTCCCCAGTCATTCTGGCTGACGGCGATACTCTGCTGGTCAGGATGCGCGGCAAGTTCGTCCAGGACCGACCGTGTTACGATCTGGAGAACGTCTGGATTGGTGAGGCAGAGCTGGGCGTCATATTGTTTTGCAATAGCGATGCCGTTGCGGAGGCCAAAATATTCTGGAAACGTTTTCGAATATTGGCTCCACGGCACTTGGCGGTAAAAACTGTGGCCGGCCAGTCCGATCGAAGTATTGCCACCAAGGCGGGCTTGCGGCGTCACCGTGTTACAACGCAAACGGGCAGCAAAAGCAGAATTCTGCGCGTTAATTTGATACGCCGGGTACCGATACGTAAAACGTGGTCGGTAACGTCGGTCGGTATCGGGAAACGGTTTGCCGGTTGGCAGTTTGGGCGCGTGGGTGTGGTCGACGGTGAGGAAACGAATCCCCAGGAAATCCTCGAGGAAAGTATAGACGCCGTACAAAGTGCCACGCGTACCGCCGCCAACGATTGCGAGTTGACCTTGGCGTATGACAATCCGGTGCTCTTCTGCGGCCAGGTCGTCTGCCACGACGCCCGGAAGGTTAGTTCGGAGCGGTGCGCTGTCGCCAATGTAAACCTGCTGCGGGAGAGGTCTGGTGGGTACCGTGACGATAGGCAACGTGACACTAGCCACCATTGCGAAACCTCGTTGGAATTCGAGGGCAGCGTAGCGGGTGTGCGCCAGCGCGTTCGCCGGAATAACAATTTCACAGGTTTGGAGTGCTGCGACGGTCTGGCGGGCGGCTCCGCGTGCGAGGAGTGCGTTGCAGAAAAGAGCGCTCGTCGTGAGGCCAACTAGTAGTGGAATACGGTGCATACGCTTGGATTGACATGATGGGCAGGCTGTTTTCTCGCCGCTCGGCGCGGCGTGAATGCCCAACCTACCATGCTGGCGTCGTGGCCTGAACCGTTGCGGGGTAACTGGCGGTGGGCGGTGGCCGCAGTTGCAGCCGGCCTCACGCCCCGCGGCCGGCCGTCGGTCGACGGTTTTCACGCAGGTGTCAGGCGTGTTGCAGGGGCCTGTAAGGCTGCCGCGGTGCAGGTCGCTGAGTTCAGGGAACCGGCATTGATTCCCGCTGGACAAGCAAGGACACTAGGGGAACAAAAAATGCCCTGATTCGAACTGCGGGTAACTTATGACTTGTCGTCCTGGAACAAGACGCTGGCAGCTGGCTGGATTGGCGTGTGTCTTGGCAGGGGGGCTGGCCTCGGTACCTCTGCAGGCGGCGGAACGTTTTGATTTTCATTCGATCCGTAGGACTCCCGTTTTGCGTGGTGCGAATGGGCGGTTTGAAGGGGAGGCACATTTTCTGCCGCACGGAAATGCGCGCTTTCAAGGGCTGCGGGGGTATGGCCGGCAGTGGAGCGGCGATGCCCACTTCTTGTGGGATGGCGTGGCGGGCGAGGAGGCTCGGTTGCGATGGGTTCTGGGGAAGAGTTCCCGCTATCGGATGACGGTTCAACTGACCCGTGCCCCGGATTACGGTGTCTGTGAAATCCTGGTGGACAACAAGCCGGCGGGGGTCACAGTTGACCTCTTCTCGAGTCGTGTCGAGTTGGCGCCGCTGGTGACGCTGCCGGCCCTGTCTCTGGAGGCGGGGCCGCATGTGCTCACGTTGAAACTGATCGGAGCGAATCCGAAGGCGTCCTTGTTTAAAAACAAGGGCTACTTGCTCGGTGTGGATTACTTCCAGCTGGTGGACCTGAAGCCCACTCCGCGTGTTGCCGTAGCGGCAAGGGTGACGACGGTTGCGGCGTTGAAAACGGGTGCCGCGATGAAGTTGCTGAATCGCTACTGCGCGGAATGCCATGCAGGCGGCAAGGCGCCGGCGGGGTTGCGACTGGCAGACGTGGACAAGGGCGGCCTGGCGGGCATGCCACTGGACCAGATTGAAGGGATTGCCGATGCGTTAGCGTTTGGCACGATGCCGCCTGACGAAGCGGAGCAGCCTCCGGCGAAAGTGCGACGCCAGCTGGCACGGTTCTTCGAAGAACAGCTGGCGGAACGTACTGCGCAGTCGGAAAATGTCGTGCCCACGGTAATGCGGCGGATGACACGTTATGAGTACAACAACGCGGTCCGCGATTTGCTCGCGCTGGAGGGTGATGTCTACCCTTTACCGGAACGTACGTTACGGGCATATCACGAGTATTACCGACCCGCGTCAGGTGTGTTTCCAGATCGTATTCGGGTGGGCAATCGCACCCTTGGAAAGAATCAGGTTGAGAAGGACTTGTTGGATGGTGTGTCTCCCTTTGCGATCGATTTGCAGGCTGAACACGGTTTCAATAACCGAGGCGATCAGCTGAGCCTTTCTCCGTTGTTGTTGGAAACCTTCCTGAAGCTCGGGAAATCGATTGTGGAGAGCCCCCAGTTCCACGCGTACTGTCGTTCCTATGGGAGTTTGTTTGTTGGTACCGACCCGAGGAACTCAGATCGCGATCTTGAAATGGGTCGCAGTCGGCTTAAATCGTTGTTGAGTCGTGCGTTTCGGCGCCCTGTTGATGCAGTAACCTGGGGCCGTTATTGCGCCTTTTTCGAGGCTCAGTACAAGCGTCATGGTTCGTTCACGAAAGCCATGAAGCGGACGGTCGCTGGCGTTCTGGCATCTCCGCATTTTCTTTACCTGGTGGAAACGGGCAATGCGACCGAGGTGGCGGTTCCGCTTTCCGACTATGAGTTGGCGACACGATTGTCGTTTTTTCTGTGGAACACGATTCCTGATGCAGAGTTAGGAGAATTGGCAGAGGCCGGGCGGTTGAGCAATCCGCAGGTCCTTAGGCAACAGGTCGAACGGATGCTGACGGATCAACGCAGCCGGGCATTGGCGGAGAACTTTGCCCGGCAATGGCTGAGGTTGGACCAGTTGATCACCGCGGTGCCGTCGATGGAAAGGTTTCCACACTACTATTCTCGGATTGGTTGCGAGCAATGGAAGTTTGGCCTGCAAATGATGGTGGAGCCACTTCTGTTGTTTGAAAGTGTCGTCGTGGAAGACCGGTCGATCATGTTGCTGGTGGATTCCAAATACAGTTATCGGTCGGACGAGTTGCAAAGCTGGTACGAAGACGAGATTCCCCTGTCTGGGAAAGGGAATGTGAATCGTTTCGATACGTTTCACCAGGAATTCAAACGCCGCAAATTGGCGACGCGTCGGCAAGGCGGGGTGATTACGACGGCGGCTACTATGACGATGACCTCGTCACCACTTCGTACACGTCCGATTACACGTGGCGCCTGGGTTGCGACAGTGATCTTGAATCGGCCGCCACCCCCGCCACCAGACACAGTCCCTGAGATTGAAGCAGACGATGATGTCATTGAGGCCAAAGGGATAACGCTGCGAGAACGACTTCAACAGCATCAGATCAATACCGCGTGCGTGAGTTGCCATGCGGCCATCGATCCGCTTGGATTCGCGCTGGAACAGTATGACGCGGTCGGACGCTGGCGGGAGGCCTATCGTTCAGGCTTGCCGGTTGATGCCAGTGGAAGCCTGTTTGGTGAAGCGGAGTTTGCGAACATTGAGGAATTCAAGGACAGACTCCTAGAACGTCCGGAAATCTTTATGCGGGCCTTCACGGAGCACCTGCTCTCTTATGCGTTGGGGCGTTCACTCGAGCCAAGGGATCGCCCGACCATTAACGGGATGGTGAGGCGGATTGCGGCGGACCACGGCCGTTTCTCGACGGCGATCACGGAGGTCGTTACAAGTCGACCGTTCCGGTACAAAAACGATGACCGACGAAGGAGTCAACCATGACGTTGCGACCGATTTCACGGCGCGCGCTGTTGCGCGGGAGCGGTGTCGCTATGGCGCTGCCGCTGTTGGATTGCATGGGGCAGCGAGTGCGAGGTGCGACAGTTGCCGCAGCGCCGAAGCGGGCTGCGTTCTTTTACGTTCCCAACGGTGTGGTGCAGTCGCAGTGGAAGATTCGGGAGACCGGCGGACAGTTCACCCTGAGTCCGACGTTGGAGCCGTTGGCGCGACATCAGAAGAAGGTCGCCGTGTTTTCCGGATACGATCGGATTAAGGTGTCGGGAACCGATGGGCACGCGCAGGCCAGTACCTGCTGGCTGAGCAGCGCCGCACACGACGCGTTGTCGCCGGCCGGCTATCCTTTAGACCGGACACTCGATCAGGTGATTGCGGATACGACCGGCAAAGAGACACCGTTTCGCTCGTTGGAATTGAGTTGCAACCCCTATCGAGACAACAGGGAGTCTGTCTACTTCGACAATATTTCCTGGTACGGGTACGGGCATGTAGCCCGGTCGCTGCGCGATCCGCAGCGTGTGTTTCAGCGGTTGTTTGAGGTTCAGCCGGAAGCGGAGAGCCGCAGCGTTCTGGATCTTGTCCTGGCAGATGCAAAATCGTTCGGGCCGCGTCTGGGGCGTGCGGATCGTCGCAAGCTGGACGAATACATGCAAGCGGTGCGAACCGTGGAAGCACAAATTTCGCGTTTGCAGACGCGTCGTGACGTGGTTGAGCGGTTGCGGCCGGAGCGGCCCGCGACGCCCTGGCCGGAGATGCGCCGCGATGAATATATCCAGCTCATGGGCGATTTGATGATCCTGGCGTTGCGGACCGATTTAACACGGGTGACGACCATGATGGTCGCGCCTGAGCGTTGGGGGACGCCGCAAACAGTGGAAGGTGTGTTTACGCAACCGATTGTTCATCACAGCATGACACACGAGCAGGGGAATCCTGAGGTGAGCCGGAAATTGGCGCTGCTGGATCGGTTCCACGTGGAGCAATTCGCCCAGTTGGTCGGCAAGATGGACGCCGTGGAGGAGGGGGCCGGCACGCTGCTGGACAGTCTCCTGTTTACCTTCGGGTCTGGTTTGAGCAGCGGCAAAACACACGTCTATTCCGATTTGCCGGTGGTCATTGCTGGGGGCGGACAGGGGGCGCTCACCACGGGCCGCCATCAAAGAGCGGCGGAGGGGACACCGGTAGGTAATCTTTGGTTGGCCGTCGCCCAGGCGATGGGCTGTCCAACAAGGCGGTTTGGCGACAGCAATGCAATAGCGCCGCTGGCGTGACACGCGACCCGGCGGGTGGGGCGTCCTGGCGTATTTCGAGTATACTGCGCCATCGATAGCTGCATTATTTCAACAACGGCAGGTACGTCATGCGACTCTGTTTGAGCTATGGTCTTCTTTCACTGGTGTTGGCAGGTCATGGAGCCCATCGTTGCCAGGGGCAGGAGTCGCATCGATTCGACCAGGTGGTCGCGCCAATTCTGGCCAACCACTGCCTGGAATGTCACCGCGGGGCGGACGCCAAAGGTGGACTCGATTTGTCCCAGCGGGATGAAGCCCTCCGGGGCGGTGAGAGCGGACCGGCATGGCGGCCAGGAAAACCACTGGAAAGCTTGTTGTGGGAACGGGTTGCAAGTGGGGAGATGCCTCCCAGGAAACCACTCCCGGAGAAAACCAAGGAGGTGTTACGGAAATGGATCCAGGACGGTGCCCCCTGGGGAACGAATCCAATTGACCCGTTTCGTTTTACTAACGAGAGTCGCGCAGGGCTGGACTGGTGGTCATTGCAGCCATTGCGCGACCCGCGGGTCCCCGCCGTAAAGACCCGAGATCGGGTTCGGAATCCGGTCGACGCCTTTATTCTGGCGAAATTGGAGGCGGAACAGCTGGGGTTCTCAGAAGACGCCAGCCCACGTCAGTTGATCAGGCGTCTGTATCTTGATTTGATTGGATTGCCGCCCACGCCAGAGGCGGTGGCGAAGTTTGTTGAGGATCCGAGCGATGTGGCCTACGCCGCAGTGGTAGATCGTTTACTGGATTCCAGTCACTACGGGGAACGCTGGGGCCGTCACTGGCTGGATGTCGCACGTTTTGGTGAGAGTGACGGTTTTGAACGGAACGGGCCACGTAATCATCTTTGGCACTACCGCGATTGGGTGATTGACGCGTTCAACGCGGATATGCCTTATGACGAATTTGCCCGCCTGCAGATCGCGGGTGACGTGCTGCGGAACAATGCGCCAAGCGGCCTGGCGGCCGTGGGGTTCTGGGTTGCGGGCGTCCATAACACGGTGGTCGGTGGCAGCGAATTCATGAAGCGGGTGGCCCGTGAAGATGAATTGGAAGAAATGGTGGGAGCACTGGGCCAGACGTTCGTCGGCCTTACTTTCAACTGTAGCCGCTGCCACGATCACAAATTTGACCCGATTCGCCAACGCGAGTATTACCGGCTTACTGCTGCTATTTCGGGGGTCAGGCATGGTGAAAAAGAGGCGGTGGAGACACGTTTTCGTGACCAGATATCCGCTCTTGAGAAGGAACTCGATGCGCTCAATGGCGTCGTGAACAGACTGGAGAAGAAGGCGCGTCAAACAGTCCTGGCGGTACGCAAGAAAGAAGGCCAGAAACGAACGGTGCCTCCGCGGCCTTATGCGCGGTGGGAGTTCGAGTCGGATCTTAAAGACAGTCTGGGTGCGCTGCACGGCACTGCGCATGGATCCGCACGGGTTGAGAATGGTGCCCTGGTGCTTGGTGAGGAAAGTTATGTGGAGACAGCGACGTTGCCGACGGATGTCAAAGAGAAGACGCTGGAATCCTGGGTGCTGTTGGCCAATTTGAAACAGCGCGGTGGCTCGGCGCTCACGCTTCAGACCCGCAGCGGACTCGTGTTTGACGCGATTGTGTTTGGTGAACGCGAGGCAGGACAGTGGATGGCCGGTAGTGATGGGTTTGTACGCACCAAATCGTTTGCTGCTCCCGTAGAGACGACAGGCACCAAAGAGCCGGTACATTTTGCCATCGTGTATCAGGCAGATGGCACGATCACCGGTTACCGGAACGGCGTGCCGTACGGGAAACCGTACAAGAGTTCCGGTCTTCAACGATACAAAGCGGGTGACAGTACTGTCCTTTTTGGCTTGCGGCACAAACCGCCGGTTGGCCCGAATCGGTATCTGAGCGGAAAGATCTTGCGTGCCCAGTTGCATCTGAAAGCATTGTCTCCGGCAGCGATTGCCGCTTCGGCGGGCGTGGAAAGCGACTATGTCGCTGAGGAGGAACTCGTGGCGGCGCTGGCGCCGGCCGAACGTGGGCAACGTCGTGAGTTGGTGAAGCGACGTGCGGCGCTAGTGAAGCGGAAGACGGAACTGCAATCCAATAGCAAGGTCAAGTTCTATACCGTGGCCCCGGGGAATCCCGGGACGACGTATTTTCTTCCTCGCGGTGACGTCATGAAGCGAGGCGAGGTGATGACGCCCGGTGCGGTGCGCGCAGTTCAGGGAGTGACGGCTGATTTTGGGCTGGCTGCAGACTCGACCGATGCGGCGCGGCGCGTGCGTTTGGCATCTTGGATTGCGGGTGACAAGAATCCGTTGTTCCCGCGGGTGATGGTGAATCGGCTCTGGCATTACCACTTTGGGACCGGGATCGTGGAGACGCCGAATGACTTTGGCTTCAACGGAGGACGCCCGAGTCACCCGGAGCTGCTCGATTGGCTGGCGATTACGCTGCGACAAGGCGGCTACCGCCTGAAATCGGTACACCGTGTGATCGTAACGTCCTCAGCCTATCGGCAGGCATCGAAATTTCGTCAAACGGCCCATGAACGGGATGCGGGGAACCGTTTGCTGTGGAGAAAGTCGCCCCGACGCATTGAAGCCGAGGTCTTGCGTGATTCGATCCTGGCGGTTGCCGGCAAATTAAATCTACAGGCAGGTGGTCCGGGGTTTGTGGACGTCTCGATCACTCCGAACAACGGTACGACGTATTATGAACCGCTCGACAAAGAGGACGACCAGTTGCACCGACGAACGGTGTATCGTTTCTGGCCACGCGGTGGCCGCAGCGCATTGTTGGACACGTTTGATTGTCCCGATCCGTCGTCCACAGCGCCGCGCCGCACCGTCACCACGACTCCGTTGCAGGCGTTGAGCCTCTTGAACAATAGCTTTGTTTTGCGGATGGCAGGCCATTTGGGAGAACGGGTTGGGCGAGAGGCGGGGGCCAACGCCGGGGAACAAGTGCGACGTGCTTACGAACTGACACTGGGCCGGCGACCGGACGCGGAAGAAGAGCTGTTGGCAATTAAACTGGTGGAGCGTCATGGAGCCGCGGCACTGGGTCGCGCGTTGTTTAACAGCAACGAATTCGTGGTGTCGCAGTAGTTAGGCATGAGGAAGCCCTTTTGGGTATACATTTTTCTGGGAAGTGGCGATGTATCAAGGCAAACGAAGGGATTTCTTTCATTGGGGTGCACAAGGGATCGCCGCTACGGCGTTGCTTTCCTTACTGGAAGGCGATGGTGTAGTTCAGGGAGCGACGACGACTCATCCTGTCCGGGCGAAGCGGGCGATCCATATTTGTTTGATTGGCGGCATGAGCCATGTTGACTCTTTTGATTACAAGCCCGAGTTGGTGAAGTACCACGGCAAACCGCTCGGTGCTAGTGAGAAGCCGGATATATTTTTTGGCCAGGTTGGTTTGCTGCGGCAGCATGACTGGGAGTTCAAGCAACGCGGGAATAGCGGGCTGTGGATCTCGGAAATGTGGCCTCACATTGCGGAGCAGGCAGACGATTTGACACTGTTGCGGTCGATGGTGTCCGATTCTGCGAACCATACCCCCGCGTTGTTTGTGCAGAACAGCGGTTTTCAATTTAACGGGTTTCCTTCGTTGGGGAGCTGGTTGTCGTATGGAATGGGGACCGAAACAGAGGCGTTACCGGCGTACGTGGTCCTACCTGATTCTCGCGGGGGTCCGAACGGCGGGGCGTCGAACTGGACGAATGGTTTTCTTCCGGCCCAGCATCAGGGGGTCGTTTTGAGTGGCGGTGATCAGCCCGTGCGAGACCTGTTTCCAGCCAGAGCCATCGATCGTGTGGAGGAGGCCGAGACACGTGAGTTTCTGCGTCTTGTGAACCGGAAACATTTGGCCCAGGCGGGGCAGGATGCTGCGTTGGCGGCACGCGTGCGGAGCTATGAACTGGCGGCGCAGATGCAGATGTCGGTTCCGGAAGTCAGTGATCTTGCCGGTGAGACGGCAGCGACACGCGAAATGTACGGTGTGGATGATACGCAGACGGCAGACGCGGGGCGCCGGTGTTTGCTAGGCAGAAGGCTGTTGGAACGGGGTGTGCGGTTCGTCCAGATTTATTCGGGTGGGCCGATTGCTGGTAACCCTCGGGCCAGTTGGGACGCCCACGAGAGTGTGAAACAGAACCATTCTTTTGAGGCTGGCCGTATCGATAAACCGGTGGCAGCGCTGTTGCGAGATCTCAAACAACGTGGCATGCTCGCGGAAACACTGGTTCTCTTCACGACGGAGTTTGGACGGACGCCATTTGCGCAATCGGCGGCGAACCAGGTCGGTCCGGGACGTGACCATAACCGGTATGGGTTTTCTTGCTGGATGGCGGGTGCGGGTCTGAAACCCGGAACCTCGTATGGAGCGACCGATGACATCGGCTGGAAGGCGGTGGAAAATCCGATGCCGTGGCATGATTTCCACGCGACCATTCTGCATTTGTTCGGAATCGACCATGAAAAACTTACATTTTATCACAATGGGATCCGGCGCCGGCTCACGAACGTTCATGGAGAGGTGGCGGATGAGATTTTTGCCTGATTTCTGCGCGTGATACGGCGGATTCAGCAATGGCACGGTAGTTTGTTCAGGAGAGATGGAATGCAAAATGTTGCACGTGCACGAAGTCAACGTCGACGCGCGACGGCGTTGTGGGCGGTGGGAATGTTCCTGGTGGTCTCGTATGGAAATGCTGCCGCCGCCGCTGCGTTTCCCCTGAAAAGCAAGAGAGTGCTGTTCCTGGGCGATTCGATTACGCATGCCGGCGGCTACATAGCGTGGATTGAAACGCAATGCCGACTGCAAGGAATGGACCCACTCCCCGATTTCATCAATGTGGGGCTAAGTAGTGAAACGTGTACTGGCTTGTCGGAGCCGGATCATCCGTTTCCGCGGCCGGACATTCATGAACGGCTCGATCGGGCGCTCCAACAGGTTCAGCCCGATGTGGTGGTTGCGTGTTACGGAATGAACGACGGGATCTATTATCCGTTCTCAGAGGGGCGGTTCAGAGCGTACCAGCAGGGGATCGGCCGGTTAATTGAGAAGGTGCATGACGCGGGAGCGAAGCTTGTGTTGATGACGCCGCCTCCGTTTGATGCGGTTCCGCTGCGGCAGCAGAAGGGAAAACTCAAGCCAGCGGGGGAGGAGAAATACGCGTGGTTTGCGATTTATGAACATTACGACCGCGAGGTGATCTCGCGGTATGCGCGCTGGATTCTTGAACAAAAGGATCGTGTCGCGATGGTGGTTGACCTGCATTCGCCATTGACCAGGCACCTTGTTGAACAACGGAAGCTAGATCCCCGTTACACGTTAGCTCCGGACGGTGTGCACCCCAATCCACTCGGTCAACGGATCATTGGCGAGACCTTGTTGCGGGCCTGGGGAGTCGCCGAAATCAAAGAACCCGGCGCGAAGCTGTCGTCGATCATGCAACGGCGGATGGAGTTGTTGCACGACGCGTGGTTGACCTCGGTGGGGCACAAAAGACCCGGAGTTAAAAAAGGGTTGCCAATGGAGGCCGCGAGGAAACAGGCGGCGTCGTTGCTGGAGCAGGCATTGCCGTTGATTGCGGAACGCCTTGACTAAAGCTCGCAACGGAACCTCGCAACGGAACCTTGCGGGAGCGCGTCCAGCAGCAGGCTCAGAGCAGTTCCGAAATTGCGGACGCGCCTGCTGGGAGCAAGTAATGCGGGCGGCCAGAATAGTCCGGGAACTGCAATGTGGCCGGTACGCCCAGGACGTGGAAGAGGGTTGCCATCAGGTCCTTGGGCTGGACCGGGCTGGAGGTCGGGAACTCGCCACGCGCTGAAGAGGTGCCGACAACTTGTCCCATCTGCAATCCGCCGCCAGCGAGAGCCAGGGTGGACAGCCCGGGCCAATAGTCGCGCCCCCCGAATGCGTTGATTTTTGGCGTGCGGCCAAAGTCGCCAGTCAAAACGAGGAGGATGTTCTTGTCCAGGCCACGTTCCGCAACGTCTTCCAGAAAAACAGCGAGCGCGTGATCGAGGGGAGGGCAGATTGCCTGGAGCTGTTGGCCCATGGGGGGGGCGGCTGGTTGGCTAGGACCGAGGTGCATGTCCCAGGCAAAAGGGGTTTTGGCCGGTTGGGGCGCCCAGCCATACGTTAAAGTCACAAAGCCGCAGCCGGCTTCACAGAGACGCCGTGCGGTAAGAAGTTGTTCACCCAGGCCGCCGCCATACCGGGCGCGGAGAGATGGGGTTTCCTGGGTCAGGTCGAATACGTCACGCGTTTTCCCAAGGATAAGGTCGGTTGCCTGTTGTTCGAATGCGTCCATGCCAGCCATCGCATCGGTTTGGTCCAGGTCCCGGCGCAGACGGTCCAGCTGGTGCAGCAGCCCGCGACGGTTTGCCAGGTGTTTGGGATCAACAGACAAGTTGAGGTTCCTTCGCGTACCACCCGCGACATCGAAGGGCGCGTTGGCGCGACCCAGCCAGAGCGGCTGGTCAAAGTCGAAACTCACGGTTGGTTTCAGCCGAACAAATGTCGGAATCCGTGTGCGAGGATGATTGGTGCCACGCACACGCGACGCGATGGCTCCGAAGGCAGGTTTGGTCTGTTGTTTGGAGCCGGCGGGGTTATCGTTGGCGGTGAGGACATAATGCGACGCGCCCAGATGGTCGGGATTGGTGTGGTGGAAAGAGCGTACGACCGCCATGCGATCGGCGCAGCCGGCAAGCCCGGGAAACAGCCCACCGAATTCGACGCCGGGCAATCGTGTGGAGACCGCTCCGATCATACTGCGGTAGTCAGCGGGCGCCTCCATCTTGGGGTCAAATGTCTCCAGATGGGGCGCACCACCCTGGAGCCAGACCCACACGACTGAGGTTTCAGGCGGGAACACTCGACCGGATGCCTGAGAACGCGCACGTAACAGATCCGAGAGGCCGATGCCCGCGGCGCCGAGGCTCCCTATCTGCATCGCGCTACGGCGGCTGATGTGCCGCGCTCCCGGGCGAACATGCTGCATGGCAGATTCTGGAAACGGAAGAGACTTGGCGACGGGAAACAGGGACGCGCCGGACGACAGACGCCTGAACGCCTGTCTGCAATGGTAGCTGCTGGGAAGTGGTGCGCCCAGGCAGAAGCCCCGCGTGGCAGCGGGGCTTCTGCCTGGCGTTCAATCGATCTCCCAACCCTTCCGGTAGACTGGGTGAATGAACTGGTCGGCATCGGGACAGTTGTGGGCTCGCATGTTTTCGCCGTCCCAGTCCAGGTGCTGTTGCGTTCCCGGGTTGGGAATCGAAGATCCGCCGTCGTCCAAGATACCACAGGCAGGCGACGGGCCGCCGCGTGCTGCAAAGGCAACCTGGTCAGATGGCGGAATGTGAAAAGCTTCGTCGCACATTTCGGTGGCAGGCACGGTTGACCTGACGGCTCTTCGACGGACGACGGGTGGTAACCGGAAAGTCGCCCAGGAGAGTTGCCGCAACGCGAAAACTTTGCGTCAGGATTGTGTGTGCTTGCCAGGCCAGCCGAGAGGTGGCAGGGGGATTGGGGCAAGCATCTGGATGCGCCAGCAAACGCGACTTTCAGGTGCGCCGTGGTCAGAAGTGGCTTGGGGCCGCCGAGCGGAAGCCGTCCTTGCCGACGCTAGATTCTGCATGTTGTTTCACATGTTGCAGTACGCGGTGGTGAATGCGGTGAATGAGGAGATCCGACCACAATGTCCAGTAGGAATGGGGAAGCAATTCGAGTTGATACCAGGTCCTACCGATCAGTCGGGTTCCGCCATCTGCTGCGCGGTGGAGAATAAACTCGCCACGGGTACTGCGGAGTGCTCCATCCAAATGCGGTGGATGCAGGTCGTGGTAAGGACTGAGTTCAAACATGGGTGCGGGTTGCTGGGTCACATCAAATGCGAGCCGATACGGTGCATCCCACGCCGTGATGGGCTCTACAAAGACTCCGGTCGTAAAGATGCACCGACGTACAGCGCCGACGCCGGTACCGGAAATCTCGGCGCGGATTGGGCAGGCAATACCCCATCGGTAGTACCATGCCTGAGGTGGGGGCAAGTCCGGGAAATGGATGACGCAGTTCCAGACCTCGTCGATATCGGCTGCGACATGGATTTCCGTTTCCACGACCCATTCAGGCTCGGGGCGGGTGAGATGTTCGACTCCAGCGAGTCCGGGTAGCAGCAACAAAACCGCTGAGGTGCCGCGGATTGGCCGTCTGGACGTGTCGGCGAGAAGCTTTCCGATGGCACCCCCCAAAGCGCCCAGCGGGAGGGCGAGTGGAGCCGCCATGGCGAGGCAGATGATTCCCTCCAGGGCGAACACCCACAGCGCGCCGCCGGCCAGGATGACTGAGAGCATTCCCAAATAAACACTCGTGGAGAGGCGGGTGGGGGCAGCGGTATTGGTGATGACGGATGCCACCGCACCCATCAAAATGGGTGTGCCCAGGAACAGCGAGCTGCCATAGGTGCCAAAGGTGTACACGCTGATGCCCAGCATTCCGAGCGCCAAAAGGAGTCCAACTGCCAGGCCAGCGAGCGCCGCGCGGTAATGAAGTACGGTGTGGCGGATCGGGGTGGATGGGGCATTCGCGGGAATAGACCGGCGATTGGGAAGCAGGGCCATGACCACCATGGTTACGAGGTTGACTGCTGGAATCAGGATCAAGAGACCGGGCCAGACACTGTAGCCAGCGCTGTAAGCGCGGCGGAGCGTCATGGTGACCGCAATCCACAGGAACGGAAGCGTCCAGAGGAACCAGGCCCAAGGCAGCCAATCGGGTGCCCCGCGAACCAGCTCCTCACGAGCTGCCAGGACTGGAGAAAAGAACTGCCATGGGGACATCGTCGTTCCGGCAACGAGGTACAGCACGCTGCGCTCGACGGTGTACTTGCCCAGCATGAGTGTGAGCCCTGAGACCGCGTAGTAGACGCGGGGCACATCTCGGGAAAAGCCGAACCACCCGAAAAATAGCCTGCGCATTGCGCCCAACAGACGAAGTGCCGGAGTGGAAACGGTAATCATGAGCGAGATACAGGTAGCGAGTAGGTAAAGGAACGTGTGGCCATTAGCTGTTGTCGCGCGGTATCAGGCTAGTAGTTGTTCCACAACCCTGGCGTTCGAAACCGGCGAGTCGGTGAGCGTTTCGTCGCGCCCGTGGTGGTGATAGGTGAGCGCATCGTGGTCGAGGCCCAGTTGATGCAGGATGGTCGCGAACAGGTCCGGGACGCTGACGGGGTCCTCTGTGGCGCGGTAGCCGACGTCATCGGTAGCGCCATGGATGTGGCCTGGTCGAAATCCGCCTCCGGCGAGAAGTGCCGTGAATGCGTTGCCATTGTGATCCCGGCCCAGACCATTTTGCGACACGGGCAAACGTCCAAATTCACCCGTCCAGAGTACGATCGTGTCTTCCAGTAAACCCCGTTGGGCGAGGTCCTGTAGGAAGCCTGAGGTCGGCAGGTCCGTTTGCGCCGAGATCGTGGCAATCTCGTTTTTGACGTTGGCGTGACTGTCCCAGGGGGCACCGTTGAGAAATACGTGGACGAAACGGTCGACCATCGTCCTGGCTGCGGTCGTATGGTCTGATGACGGTGGCGGCATTCGTCGGAGCGGCTGAAAAGCCCAGTGGGATCGGTCCCCAGGGTCGATGGGGGTAATGCTGGCGGGCTCGGCAGGAACAGGCGGTTCCGCGCTGTCCAGCCACCGGCGCAGCGTAGTCAACTGTGCGTCGGTAAGGGGTAGTTCACCTTCAGGGGGCATGCTGCGTGAGGCAACTTTGCGGTAGAGAAGACTGCGCGCTGCGCTGCCCGGTACGATGGCGGGACCTTGCGTGCCACCCTGCATGAGGAGTGGAAGGGTTCGCAAGTCGAGGTTGCCTGCGCGTTTTTCCAGACCATGACAACTCATGCAGTGCGCGCGGAGTAGGGGACGTACGTCGCGTTCGAAATGGACCGGTGTCGGGTCGGGGGGGATTTCCCCTGCCAGCGGGGCAGAGTTAATGACCCAGAGCCAGAGCAGGCTGGCACAAGAGAGGGTAATGCTGGGGAAGGCTTGAAAACCGTGCATCGCTCTATTGTAGCCGGTGGCCAGCGAATCGGGCGAGGTCACGTGGCTCGCAAAAGGATCGAGATCGTGCTTGCGGCCCGCCTGGTTAGCCACTCCGGTGGCTTTACATCGCTAGCGCTCCCACCTGGCAAGATGGAGACGCCGGATATGTGACGTTGGCAATGGCCCTCCAGTTGGCGCGCATCTCCTGGGGAGAAGTAATGGTTGACTTGGCGCCCGTGCGGTGGCTGTTCTGCAGGTCGTCTGCGCAGCCAAACGAGATCCCTTTGAAACCGATAATGCGGAGTCACCGAAGGAGCGGCAAGGTGACATGGGAAGGACGATTCGCATCGTGGTAAATGGAGACCTTGGCGGTGAGAACGTCGGCGTGAAACGGTCCTTTGCCGGTGTTGGTGTTCCGGTCATAGATGGGGAAATAGCTGCCCTGGATGTGGACTCCCAGGCGATGGCCAGATGGAAGCGTGGCGGCACAATCACCGATGTCAATCGAGAGGCGGTAGACTTTGCCGGGTTCAACGGGGCTCCGGTGTAACGTGGACTCGCGTGCGGTGGCACGGAGGATGCCCGTGGCCAGTGGGTGGCGAAAGCCGTCGGGATGGATGTCGAGCACCATCGCCACCAGGTCAAAATCAGGGGTGTTGGCGGAAGCGTAGACGACCGCCTGTAGGTTACCGGCGAGTGCGAGTGGTTCGGCGAGCGGTTGGGTTGTATAGGCCAGAACGTCAGGCCGCGCAGCGGCAGCTTGCTGGTCGTATGGCCCGAACCCATCGAGGTAGGCGGCACCGTGAAAGGGTGCCGACGGGACCGGATTGGCGGGGTCGGAAACCAATTGCGTCGGTGAGTTAGGGCCGTGCTGTGGCGTCTTGCGCAATGACCCTGCCTCGCCAGGACGCTGGTCTGTTTCGTGTGCATGCAGGTAAAAGGGGACGGGGTAGGTGGACGCCGGCGGCCAGGCAGAGGATTCCCTCCATTTGTTGATGCCCATCATGAAATAACGTACGCGAGGATAGGGGACGCTTTTCTGCTTCCCTTTGAACCAGCGGTCATACCAGATGAGATTCTCGGACACGATGTCGAGCTGTGCTTCCTTGCCAAAGACGACATCGCCGGCGCGATCACTTCCGGTGGCATGGTCCCAGGGACCCAGAATCAGTTGCTGGTTATCGCGTGCGTGTTGGCTGGCGGCCTGCGTCCGCATCCCATGGTAAGCACGTAAGGCACCTGCGCACATGAAATCGTAACAGCCAACGATGTGCTGTGCCGGGAAGTCCATGTCGGAGAAGTTGCGGGCGTCGGTGCCTTTCCAGAAGCCGTCTGGGGTAATGTGTTTGATCATACTCATCTGGAGCGGCGCCGGGTGGCCAACGACACGGTCCAGGCTCATCAAGGGGAGTGTCAGGTACCACTGGGGCCATCTGTGGGACGCCCCCGCGGAGGTTGGAGGTCCATAGACGTTGGCCCCAAACCCGGCCCGACCTAGCGCCAGGATATAGGCCCCGCCGCGGTAGATGTTACTGTAGAAATACGGTACCGCTGCAGTGGGGGCCAGAGCGTCGAGTTGTACGCGTGTGCTGGCGGTGAGCCACTGAGAACTCCCCATGTAAGAGGCGCCCCACATACCCACACGACCGTTGCACCAAGGTTGTTCGCGAATCCAGGTGACGGCGTCAAAACCATCGGCAGCCTCGCCCCAGTAGAGATTGAATTCACCTTCGGATCCATTGCGGCCACTGCTGTCTTGCGTGACTGCCACATAGCCGCGGGCGGCGATGCGGCGTGCCTGCTGCTCAAATCCCGCCGTACCGTAAGCCGTTTTTAGCAGCAGTACCGGGAGTGGAGTGGTGATGCCCCGTTGGCGATAAATTCGAGTCCGCAGACGGGTGCCATCCCGTGTCGGCATGGCCTCGATGTCGACTGAGATATTGTCCTGGGAGATCGCCGTGTGCGTGGTTACCAGTGCGCCGCAGAGCAGTGCCCAGCTCCAGAACATCAACTGCCTGCAGTGAGGGCGATTGGCGGTACAGATCTGCGGTATTTCTTCGCCGCCGGGCTGCTGGTGGGAGTCTGTTGGCGTTCCCACTCGTGTATCTGAGCGTTGCATGGGAAAACCTGCGTGGGGAGGAGGCCCGATGATGGCTGGGAACAGCGGCTGGTGTACGCCAGAAGTGTGACGGCCCGTCGCAGCGGTGCGTGGGGTGGACTATAACGACTGAAGCGGCGCCCAGCGAGTAGGCTGAGATTGAGTCACAAGAGAGGATGTTGGAGATGGTGGAACGACCCCTGGACGCACCCGACTATCTAAATCCAGAGCTCCCTCCAGAGTTGCCCTGGGTGGATGTGCCGGTCGTTGATGCCAGCGCGGAATCACTGCAAGGCTACGGCCGCCTGGTTGATCAGGCCGATCATTGTGAGGTGGAGATCGTCCGCTGGCCGGCGCAGGGGTGGCGGCCGGTTGACCAGGACTCGGGGGACGAGGGGGGTACGACGGAGGGAATCTTCTTGAGTGAGTGGAAAGGCGACCTCCTGTACGGCCAGAACGAGGCAGTGGGGGGCCATTACATACTGGGATATGCGGTGTCACCCGAAGAATCGCGGGAGGAATCGTTGCGGCAACCCGAGCAAGTCCTGATGTGGCACGCCAATTACCACCCCGACGGCGGGCAGCTGTTTTTTCCACTGCAGCAAGCCTCGTTTCTGGTGCCGTTAGCGTTGCCCGGCGATGACGTGGCCCCGACCGATTTTGTGGCCTTCCGGTTTTCCGGAAGCCAGGGATTGTATATCCATCCTGGCGTGTGGCATGAAGGTGTCTATCCCGCTTCAGGGCGTCAGCGGTTTTTCGACAAGCAGGGCGCCGTCCATGCGCGGGTATCGGTCGACTTTGCACGCGAGTTCAGCTGCCTGCTGCGCGTCCCCTTGTAGAACTAAATGCGCCCTGATGAATTGCCGTCAGGGGGACCGGCAAATTCCCTGAATGACTTTGCCGTGGACGTCAGTTAGGCGGAAATCGCGGCCGGCGTAGCGGTACGTGAACGTTTCATGGTCGAAGCCCAGGAGGTGCAGCATGGTCGCGTGAATGTCGTGTACGTGAACGCGATCTTCGACGGCCTTCCACCCGGTTTCATCGGTGGCACCGTGAACGTGGCCGCCCCGGATCCCCCCGCCTGCCAGCCAGACGCTGAAGCCGTGATGATTGTGGTCCCGGCCGAGTTGTTTGCCTGAGTTGAGTAGCGGTCGGGGTAACTCCACAGTGGGAGTACGCCCAAATTCGCCACCGCAAAGGACCAGGGTTTCATCGAGTAGTCCGCGCTGTTTGAGGTCTTTGAGGAGTGCGCTGATGGGTTGATCGATCTGGCTCGCCAGCTGTCCGTGGATCTGAATATTGTCGTGGTTGTCCCAGGGTTGCCCGCCGGAGTACCAGACTTGTACAAACCGGACGCCGCGTTCCACAAGACGACGGGCCAACAGCAAGGTACGGGCCTGGACGGTGCTTCCGTACATGTCGCGGATGTATTGTGGCTCCTGCTCGATATCAAAGGCATCGGCTGCCTCGGATTGCATTCGGTAGGCCAGCTCAAACGATTCGATGCGTGCTTCCAGGTTAGGGTCGTGGCCACGAGCAGCAAGGTGTTCCTGGTTAGCGGCCAATAACAGATCGAGCTGCCGCCGCTGGTGTGTTGTTGTCAATGTCGTGTTGCGGATGTTTTCGATCAACTTCTCAATATTGGTGAACTGGGTATCGATGTGGGCGCCCTGGTAAATCCCGGGCAAGAAGGCAGATCGCCAATTCTCAGTTCCTTGAGTTGGCAGGCCGTGGGGGCAGAGTGCGACGAAGCCGGGGAGATTCTGGTTCTCGCTGCCGAGCCCATAGGTGACCCAGGAACCCATGCTGGGCCGCGGCAGACGCGCGTCCCCACAATTCCACAGCAGAAAAGACGGCTCGTGATTGGGGACGTCGGCATACATGGAACGGACGACGCAGATATCGTCGGCACACTCCGCGGTCCTGGCAAAGATCTCGCTGAAAGGGAGGCCACTCTCCCCGTATTGGGAAAACCGGTACGGAGACGGGAAAGCATTTCCGGTTGCGCGTTCTGTGGGCAAATTGTCCACGGGTAAAGGACGCCCCTGGTAACGTTGCAACAGAGGTTTTGGATCAAAGGTGTCAACGTGGGAAGGACCGCCGTTGAGAAAGATGTGGATGGCCTGTTTCGCGGCGGCCCGTTGTGGAGGTGTTTTGGGCGCCAGGGGGGATGACGCCGCGGCGGACGTGTTCAGTAATGGTGCCAGACCGAGCGCTCCGATGCCCATGCCGCAACGGTTGAGGATTTGGCGCCGATTCCAGGTGGAGGGATTCATAACGATTCCGAGTACGTCAATCGATAAAAAGAAACTCGTTGCTGATCAATAACATTTGGGCCAGATTGGGGAAATCCAGCGTGCCTTCCACGAGCCCCTGGTGGCAGCGTGCCGTTTCGTCCGGTGTGGGATGTCGGCCCAGCGTGACCTGGTAGAGGGATTGGATTACCGCTTCCGTGGAGTGTGCGCCAACACGCGTCGCAGCGTCCTGGGCGCGCAGGGCGACGCCGGCAGCCCGTTGTTGCACAAACGCGTTATTCATCAAGAACAAGGCTTGCTGGGGCGCGGTGGTGTTGGACCGAGTTGGACTATGCGTGTCAGGGCTGGGGAAATCAAACAACCGTAGGATGGTTGGAAGTCCGCTGCGATCGATTCGGCCATAGATGCTTCGTCGTGTATTGCTGGCCTCCAATAATTCGACGGGAGGCCCCTGCATCTGCAGGTCGAGTTGTCCGGCTACGGAAAGCATGGAGTCACGCAGGATCTCGAAGTCCAGGCGGCGACGGCGGTAACGCCACAGGAGCTGGTTTTCGCTGTCAACTTGGCGGGCGGCCGGCCGATCCCGGCTGGCTTGTTGCCACGTTTGTGACAAGAGAATCTGGCGGTGGAGCCGCTTGATCGACCAGCCGTGGTCGATCAAATCCGATGCCAGGTAGTCGAGCAAAAGGGGGTGGGTCGGTGGGGTGGCGCGGAGGCCAAAATTACTCACCGTGGCAACTAGTCCGCGACCAAAATGGTGTGCCCAGATGCGATTGACTACGACACGGGCAGTAAGGGGATTGCGGGGATGGGTGATGGCGTCAGCCAGTTCACGTCGACCGCTACCCCTGGTGAATGGAACGGAGAGTTCGGGCCCCAGTACGCGCGGCGCGGCGCGTCTCACCGCGCGGCCGACACGTTCCGGGTTGCCGCGGACAAAGATATGGGGTTCATGCACGCGTGGTGAATCGTAGAGCACATGGGCGCGCGGGGCGGCTCGGCCCGTTCCCGCAAGCCAGGCGTCGTAGTCAAGATAGGCCTGGGAAAGGGCGCGGTTCCATTCGGCGTCGAGAAGGTAGGCGTCAAGTGCTTCCCGTGGAGAGACGGCGAAGGGCGAACCCGGCCCGTAAAGTACGGATCGCAGCTGTTCCTTGCTGGGGTCCCGAAAGGTGGTGAAGTCAGGATCGGTTTGCAGTGCGGCGCGGGTTTCTCGGTGAATTGCCAGCAAGGCCTGACCGTATCGATCTGCGATGTCTCGCATGGTCGCTGGCGGATTAGCTGCGATTTGGTCGAGAAGGAACTGGTTGAGTGGCTGGGGCGCCGCTGCGGTAAGACGCGCGAGCGTGGAGCGATATTGGCGGGAGAAGTCGGCAGCGGGAAGGGCACGCAGCGCGTGCCATGGTGCAAAGACGGGGTGAAAAGACCGTTTGGTGCCTTCGAGATACTCCACCCAGCGTTCGACGAACGTTTGCCGGAGTTCGCCCTTGGCGGCCGGCAGCGGAACCAGGAAGGTCTTCCGGCCGGCTAGAACTGCCCGCAGATATCTCGGGGTGTCGGCCCGTAACATCTCCAGGGTCGGTGGCAGATATTGTTGGATTTGTTTGTCGAGCGTGTCCCGTTTCTGTTGGTAGAGTGCGGAGTTGCCCTGGAACGTGATCGGCTGCGGAGTTGTGGAGCGGGTAAGGAGGTAGGGCAGGTCGGACGGCTCGACGGTATTGGAGAACACGCCGTACAACCCGTAATAGTCGGCCGTTGGGATGGGGTCGAACTTGTGGTCGTGACAGCGTGCGCAGCTGACGGTAAGGCCGAGGAACGTCCGCGTGACGACATCAATCCGGTCATCGATCACGTCATGCTGGTTGCCTGTGAACCGGCGGCCGAGCGTGAGAAAGCCGAGTGCGGCCAGAGCGCTGCGGTCCCCTCCTTTGGGAAGGAGTTGATCGCCGGCCAATTGTTCACGCACGAAACGGTCGTAAGGCATGTCGCAGTTCCAGGCGTTAACCACATAGTCGCGGTAGGTGTACGCATAGTAGTAGTTCTTTTGTTCCTGGAGACGCACGTAGCCTTTGGTGTCGGCGTACCTGGCAAGATCGAGCCAGTGCCGGGCCCAGCGCTCGCCGTATTGAGGCGATGCGAGTAAACGGTCCACGAGGCGGGCCATGGCCATGTCGGGGTGTGACTGGAATGCGCGCTGAAACCGATCGCGCGCCTGCGCCTCGGGTGGTAAACCAGTGAGGACGTAGTGAACACGGCGCATTAATGTGTGCGCGTCGGCGGGTGGCGAAAACGTCAACTGACGGGCCTTAAGTCGGGCAGCAATGAAGCGGTCAATGGGAGAGGCCTCGGTGCCGGGAGGTAGCACAGGTCTGGCAAAGGGCGTCGCGGCCCAATGTGAGTCCCAGGCGGCGCTGGGAGATACCGGGTTGTTTTCTCCAGGGGTCTTGGGCCAGGGGGCTCCGGCCAGAACCCATTGCTGCAAATCCCGCACTTCGTTCGCGGCAAGGCGGCGATTGGGTGGCATCTGCAGGTCGCCCTTGTACTGGATTGCCAGCAGTAAGGGGCTGGCATGTGTCTTGCGGAGGAGAACGGCAGGGCCTGCCAACGTTCCACCCGCGAGGAGGGGTTCCCTGGAATCCAGCCGCAGACCACTTTCCTGTTTGCCAGGCCCGTGACAGGGAATGCAATGGTTTACCAGGATCGGCCGTACGCGCCGCTCAAAGTGTTCGAGTTCGGGTTCCTGTGCGAAACTCGGAACGGCCGTTAGGCTGAGCAAGGCGATCAGTGAAAATAGAATAAAGCCAGAAGACATCGCGTTACCTGAAATCAGTGAGAGAACGTATCGCACCGAAACGGAGTGTCCGGCCCATTGGCGGGTCGATATGCGTCTGATCCGGGGAGCCGTATTTGAATCCCATAAATGTGACGGCATCTCAATCTTGCGGCGGCGTGGCGCGGGTGTCGAGACGCTGTGCCAGACGCCGGGCGGCACGGCGAATGTAGTCAACCGGTTCCCGATCCGCCAGCTGGCGCAGAACGGGCAACGCTGGCTGGGCTGGGGAACCCATGACAGCCAGCGCGGCAATGGCCGCGGCGCGGTGATCGGCACTGGGATGGAGGAGGCGTTTCACGCAAGGCTGAAGGAGTTCTGGTGATGCGATGCGATGTCGTGCGATGACCGCCAAGGCGGCCAGTTGGCAGGCGTCTGCCGGATCCGACAGGCTCTGGAGAACCAAACGCCGCACAACTGGCGCAGCGGTAGCAGAGGTTGCCAGGGTGGTCAGGGCCGCCACCCGCTGCGGCACCTTCACCGCGAGGCAGCAGGTTTCCAGGGCCCTTTGGCCCGCGTCACCGCACGCCAGCAGTGCTTTCATCGCGGCGGGAAACAGCAGCGGGTCGTCGCTAGTGGACAAGGGGCGGATCTTGTGGAGAGCCGTGGGTGGTAATTGCGGAAACTTCGCCAGAGTCAGTAGGGCCGCGCGCTGGACCTGTGGTGTGGTTTTCTCGAGGAGTGTGAGAAGAACTGGCGTTGCTGGGGAGCCGATCGACGCCAGCCGGAATGATGCTTCTCGGGCTGCCATCCAGTCGGCGTCTGGTAACGCCGCGGCCAGCGCCTCAACGGCACGGAGATCCTGGCGTGTGGTCCATTGCGCGGCGGCGGCGCGCACCCGAACCAGGGGGTGGGGGTCTCTGCGCAGGCGTGTGACCGCTTTCTGGGTCAATGCGTTTTGGGGAAACAGCTGCGCCAAGACGTCGATTGCTGCGCCGCGGACGTCGGCGTCAGCATCGCGCGAACACGTCAACAGGTCGGGACAGAGCCTGGGATCGGCAACACCGATCGCGCCGAGTGTCTCGATCGCCTTCCAGCGTACATTGGCGTCATCGTGGTGCACCAGTTGGTGGACCTGTGGGAGCGCCGAGCGACCGGATCTTACCAGGTGTGCTACTGCCGTCTTCATCGCCGCTTCGTCGTAGACGATGGCAGCCTGACGCAAGGCTGAGATGGCATCAGGCACCGAGGGTGTGGTCGCGTCACAGGCGGTGAGCTGGTGCGTCAGCAGACCGCAGCTGGTCGCGACCGACAGGAATGCAGATAATCCAAAGTGTGGCATTAGTCAGGTAATCATTTTGTCGACGACCCGTCCGGCGACGTTCGTCAAGCGGACATCAAGTCCGCCAAAACGGCGGGTGAGTCGCAGGTGGTCAAGGCCCAGCAGGTGAAGGAGCGTAGCGTGGAAATCGTTGACGTGAACTGGTTCGTCGACCGGGGCCCAGCCAAAATCATCGGTTTTGCCGATCACCTGTCCGCCCCGTACGCCACCACCCGCCACCCAGGCGCTGAAGGCGCCGGGGTGATGATCGCGTCCATCACCGCCCTGGGCTAGTGGGGTGCGGCCGAATTCTCCAGCAAAGACAATGAGGGTGGAATCGAACAGGCCGCGCTGTTTCAGGTCGGTGATCAAGGCCGCCAGTGGCTGGTCGGCCATGCGGGCGTTGTAGGTAAGCTCTTCGGTTAGCTTGCCGTGCTGGTCCCAGGACGCATGCATCAGGGTGACAAAACGAACTCCGCGTTCCACCAGGCGTCTGGCCAGCAGACAATTGCGTGAAAAGGTCTGGTAGACGCCCGCACCACCGCCGTGTGCAGATTTGACATCGGTCGGTTCAGGACGCTCCATTCCATACGCGTCCAGAGTGGCTTGGGATTCATCCGTCAGGTCAAGTACATCCGGTGCTGCCTTTTGCATGCGGAATGCCAATTCATAGGATGCGATGCGACTCTGGATCTCGGAGTCTCCGAATTGTTCGGCTCGGCGGCGATTGAGGCTGGTAATGGCCTGCAGGCTGGCCTTTTGCAGGTCTCGTGTGATTCCCGCGGGTGCGCGGAGATTGAGGACCGGTTCGCCCTGGCTACGGAAAACCACGCCCTGGTAGGAGGATGGTAGAAAACCGTTGGTCCAGTTCGTAGAACCTCCACTGGCGCCCCGGCCTGCGGAAAGCACGACGTACCCGGGGAGTTCTTGCGATTCCGATCCGAGTCCGTAGAGCGCCCAGGAGCCAAAACTCGGGCGGCCAAATCTCGGTACACCAGTGCTCAGCATGAGCTGCGCCGGATGGTGATTGAACGCTTCGGTGTTGAGTGTACGGATGAGTGCCATGTCATCCACATGCCGACCAAGGTGGGGTAGCAGGTCCGACAATTCCGTACCGCATTGCCCCTGCGGCGTAAAGGTGCGCCGACTCCCGAGGAGCGTGGCCGTCTTCTGGATAAAGGCAAATCGCGCGTTTTCGGTGATGGATTCGGGAAGTTGCTGTCCGTTGCGGACCACCAGTTCCGGTTTGGGATCGAAAAGGTCAAGTTGGCTGGGACCACCCGCGGCGTAAACGAAGATGCAACTCTTGGCGCGTGGTGGAAAGTGCGGCTGCCGGGGCGTCAGCGCGTTCAGCGGAAGGGGCGGCTCTACTTGGGGTGGCGCCGCCGCCAGAAGTCCATCGGACTGAAGCAAGGCGGCCACGGCCGCGGCCCCCAACCCGCTGGAGGAGGATGTCAGGAAATCCCGGCGCGTGCGGGCAGTCAATGGATTGGATGGTGTCGTCATACCGGTGCGTTTCATTCCCGTGTGATGAATTCGTCAAGATTCATGAGCGTCCGCACGACCGTGAACCAGCTGGCCCATTCCGTGGATTGCGAATCACTTTGGGTTTCGCTGGTTCCCAGTAACGTTCGGGCAAGCGGTGGATCGCTGCCGTAGGTCTGACGCGAGTTCTCGAGCAGGGTTGTCATCGTGTCCAGTTCGAGCGCTTCTGGACGCCGCGCCAGCGCGGTCACAAAGAGGTGCTCGATACGCTGGCTGTCCGTAGCGTTGGGCATTTCCAGGATTTGTCCAGCCAAATGCTGCGCGCATTCCAGAAAGACTGGGTCATTCCAGAGCATCAGCGCTTGTAGTGGTGTATTCGAGCGTTCGCGGCGCGTGCAGCTGGTGTTGGAGTCTGGCGCGTCGAACAGGGACAGCATGGGGTAGGGGGCCGTCCGTTGGAAGAAGGTGTAGAAGCCGCGTCGGTAACGGTCACCGCCGCTACTCACTTTCCAGGGGCCGCGATTAATTACGTCAACAAAGGCCAGTTCGAGTGTCCCCGGGGGCAGGGGAGGGAAGACACTGACGCCGTGGGTTGTTCGGTCGAGCAGTCCTGATGTCGCGAGCGAGATGTCGCGAATCATTTCCGCGTCCACCCGCGTGCGACGCTGTCGCGCCAGCCACAGATTGTAGGGGTCCCGCTCTTGCAGGTCGGGCCGTTGGGCGGAGGACTGACGGTAGGTCCGCGAGGTCACCAGCTGGCGGTGTAGCCATTTCATTTGCCACTGGTGCCCAACGAAACGAGAGGCCAGCCAATCGAGCAGCTCGGGATGGGTCGGGGGATCACCCTGGGTGCCAAAGTCGTCGCTGGTGGCGACCAGTCCGCGCCCAAAATAGTGTTGCCAGACGCGGTTGACGGCGACGCGTGCCGTGAGTGGGTTGCGGGTGTCGAGAATCCAACGCGCCAGGTCGAGGCGGTCGGCTTGAGCACCACGTGCTGAGAGTGGAGGCAGGAATGAGGGAACGCCGGCCTGGACCTCGGTTCCTGGTTTCAGAAAGTCGCCGCGGAGGTGGACAAACGTCCGCCGGGGGGAGGCTGATGTGGCCAGTGCCATACCGGTGTCGGTTTCCACCTCGGGCGGTTTCATGGTGAGCTCGCGGATTTCACGACGCTGGTTGCGCAGATCGGCGTCGCGGTCGATCAGGTAATCGAGCATTGTTTCGGTTTCGGCGGCGCTGCGTTTTTCAGGAGCGATCGCTGCCAACGTGAGGAACTGCTGCAATCCGGGGCCTTGAGTGAGGTGGGTCACTTCCTCGTCGGTGAGACGGCGGTTGTAGATCGAGATCTCGTCGAGGTAACCCTGGAAGTAGCTGGTCCGTTTCCGGCTACCGATTCGAATCGGTTCGCTGGAAACAGTTGTGTCCGTGAGAGCATCGACTTGGACCTTGAGTTTCTGTGGTTTTCCGTCGACCAGAATCTCGACGCCCGCGGCCTTGCGCGAACCGTTGTATCGGACCAGCACGTGGTGCCACTGCTTGGTTTTGATAACGGATGGTGTGGTGACCTTGATGCCGTTACTCGGCCATTCGTGCACCAGGTGCAGTTCCATCATTCCCTGGTGTGTCGTAAAGTCGAGGCCACGAAACGACTGAAATTCGTCCAGCTGGGTGACGATGCTGCCCGAGGGTTGCGTGGTGTGGATCCAGGCTGCGATCGTAAAGGGTCCCTGCCCACGGAAATGGCTCGGCTGGCCCAGGACCCAACGCGTGTTTTTGCCATTGAACTCGAACGCCTGGCCGATGCGGCCGTCGACCTGTTTGGGCACCCCGTCGCCCTCCCATGTAGCGTCTGCGAGGCCTCGGTCTGCGGTTTGGGAGGGGTCGCAGGACGCGTAGATGGACAAACCTTTTTGAGGTGGCCTGGCAACGCCATCCGGAAAGCGTTTTTGCAGTTCCCGCGTGGTGGTCAGTAGACCATCCGCCAGCTTTTCACGAGCGTTTTCGTACGCGGTGCGCAGGGCGGTGACGCGGGCGTTATGGGCGGACAACGCCCGTTGGTATGTTGCGGTTTGGGATGCCGTGGGAGCCAGCGGGAAATCGGATTCATCCGAGTTGTTGAAAAATCCGTAGAGTTGGTAGTACTCGTTATGGCTGATGGGGTCATATTTGTGGGAGTGGCACTGCGCGCATTTGACGGTCAGACCGAGCCACACCGTGCTGATGGTGTTCACGCGGTCGACGGCCTGCTTGACCCGATCTTCTTCTTTGTCAATTCCACCCTCCCGGTTGGTCAACGTATTTCGGTGGAAGCCGGTTGCCAGCCGAGTTTCTTCGGTGGCCCCAGGCAGAAGGTCGCCTGCCAGTTGCTGCTCGGTGAATTGGTCGTAGGGTAAATCGCGATTGATGGCGTCCATGACCCAGTCGCGCCAATGGTATGCATGTGGTCGGGGCCGGTCCTTTTCGTAGCCGTCGGTATCGGCGTATCTCGCCAGGTCCAGCCAGAGGCGGCCTACGCGTTCACCAAAGTGAGGCGAGGCAAGGAGGGAGTCCACCATCTGGTGGTACCAGTCGAGGTCAGGGTGCGTCAGCCAGTGCTGCGACTGTGCGGAGGTCGGAGGTAACCCGAGTAGATCGAGGTGGACGCGGCGGACCAGAATGGGCCGCGAGGCCGTGGGGGATGGTTTGGTCTGTTCACGTCGGAGACCGCGGAGAACAAAACGGTCCACTGGATTGAACGACCAGGCATCACCTGTCAGGTTCGGATGGCCAGCATGGGTGACGGGTTGAAAAGCCCAATGCGCGGCCGCCGTTTCACCTTCCGCCCAGCTGGCACCCCGGTCGATCCATTCCGTCAGTGTGGCGATTTCGGCAGGCGTCAGGCGAGCGCCGTCGGGGGGCATTCTGGTCGCAGGATCGTTGCTGCGAACGCGGCGCAGCAGTGTGCTGTTGGTCGGATTCCCTGGTCGCAGGGCAGGGCCCGAGTCGCCGCCCTGCAAGGCGGCAGCGCGCTTGTCGAGCCGCAATCCGGCTTCCTGTTTGTCCGGGCCATGGCAGGAATAGCAACGTCGCCGCAGAATCGGTTCGATGGCGGTTCGAAAACTGAGCTGCGGTGGCTGCGGAGCTTCGGCAACGGCAGTTCGCTGCGGAGATAGGGTTCCGCCGCAGATCAGCGCTGAAGTGACAGCGGTAATTAACAGGCGATGCGTCATCGGAGAACGTTCCAGGTGGAGTCGGTGCCGCGTGGGGTGGTGCCGCGTGGTCTCTATCGTACCGTGTCTCCCGGGAAAGTCCCAACGTCTCCCGGGAAAGTCCCAACGTCTCTCGGGGAAGTCCCAACGTCTCCCAGCAAATTCCGAACAGGTTTACGAACTGGTGGCGGGTCTGCTGGGCGGGCGAAAGGGCCAGTGAGGCGGTTGACGGATTGGGGCCGGAAAGACAGGCTAAGCGGTCCGCGCGGCGCGTACCGCGGGGTGGGTGTTTTGGTGGCATGCGAACGAATGGCTGGATCCATGGCGTTGATTTCCCTCGAAGACCTTCACATCGGCTATCGGGGACCACCTCTCCTGGAGGGAGTGGACTGCCGTATCCGTGCGGGGGAGAAAATTGGCTTGCTCGGGCGCAATGGCGCCGGAAAGACCACGTTGTTGCGGCTGCTTGAGGGAGCCGAGGAACCGGACGCAGGCAAGGTGACGATCGAGGAAGGAGTACGGGTGGCGTCGCTCCCGCAGGACGTACCGCGTGATCTGCGTGGTACGGTTGGGGAAGCGATCCGGCAGGGCGTTGCGGGACTCGAGCTGGCGGACTGGGAGCAGACGGCGCGTGTGGAACGGCTGGCCGATCGGATGGAACTGGGGCTGGATGCGTCCTGTGACGTCCTGTCGTCTGGGATGAAACGACGCGTGCTGCTGGCCCGGTCGATGGTGGCTGAGCCCGACGTGCTGCTGCTCGATGAACCGACGAACCATCTTGACTTGCCGGCCATTGGCTGGCTGGAGGAATATCTTGTCCAATGGCCCGGGACGATCTTGTTTGTCACGCATGACCGCACGTTCCTGCAGAAGCTCGCAGGTCGCATCCTGGAGATCGATCGCGGACGTTTGTTCGACTGGTCGTGCGATTACGGAACGTTTGTCAAACGAAAAGAAGCTGCGTTGGCGGAGGAAGAAAAGCAGAATGCATTGTTTGATAAAAAGCTGGCGCAGGAAGAGGCCTGGATACGGCAGGGGATCAAGGCGCGACGGACTCGCAACGAGGGACGCGTACGGGCACTCAAAGAATTGCGAAATCAAAGGCACGCACGGCGCGAACAAACTGGCCCGGCAAGGATTCGGATTCAGGAAGGGCAACGCAGTGGCCGGCTGGTCGCGGAGGTCGAGGACATTACGTTTGCCTACACGGATCAGCCGATCGTCACGGCGTTCAGCACCCAGATTATGCGGGGTGACAAGGTCGGCGTGATCGGTCCGAACGGCGTTGGGAAAACAACGCTGTTGCGGCTGCTCCTGGGAGAGCTGTCACCGCAGGAGGGGAACGTACGGTTGGGAGCCAATTTGCAGGTGGCCTACTTCGATCAGTTGCGCGAACAACTTGACGAAGAGACTAGCATTGCGGACAACGTCGCGGACGGGTCGTCGTCGATCACCTTTGACGGCCGTGGGAAACACGTACTGGGTTATTTGCAGGAATTCCTGTTTACTCCGGAAAGATCCCGCCAGGAAGTTAAGTTCCTGTCGGGCGGAGAACGTAATCGACTCTTGTTGGCCAAGTTGTTCGCCAAGCCGTCCAATGTGCTGGTGCTTGACGAGCCGACGAATGACCTCGATACGGAGACGCTGGAACTCCTGGAGCAGCGGGTGGTCGAGTACCAGGGGGCGGTCTTGCTGGTAAGTCATGATCGCACGTTCCTGAATAATGTGGCGACCAGTACGATTGCCTTTGAAACCGGGGGGGTGCGTGAGTATGTAGGTGGTTATGACGATTGGGTGCGTCAGACTGCGTCCCAGCCTGGGAAAAAGGCCACGCCAAAACCCAAGCACAACAAGCCCGGGAAGACACGGGCCCGTGGGGACACGAAAAGGGGCGGCCTCAATTACCAGCAGCGTCAGGAGTTGGCGGCGTTGCCAGCACAGATCGAAGCCTGTGAGGCTGAGATGGCGAGTCTCTACGAGACGATGGCGGACGCCGAATTCTACAAGCAACCGGATGATGTCGTGGCGGAGGAGACCGCGCGAATGAAGGAGTTCGAGGAGCAGCTGGCTGCGGCGTATGCCCGCTGGGAAGAACTTGAGTCGTTGGCGGACGGACAGTGAATCAGATCTTTGACTCAACCCGATGATGCGCCAGCGTCATGGTGTCGGACGAGACGCTACGCGGGGGCTGAGCAGGAGCCCCGCCAGTTGTATGGGCCGTGGTGCCGGAGCGAGGTAGCTGGCCGCGATACCGACCAGGATGGCGGGGATGGTGGTGAACAGCCCATCCCACCAGGTGTTGGTGGCCAGCCCAGCCAGTGGACCCACGAACTGGAGTAGCTGTTCGTAGCTCACGGGATCCCACATCTCCAGCACTCTGGGGAATAGTCGGACGAGTGCAAAGGCGGTCAGGCCGGCCGCCAGGCCCAGCGCGGCACCCAGCGTGTTGACCCTGGGAACCAGCATGCCCAGCATTAATACCGCCAGCAAAAGGCCGAGGGTGGCGCCGGCGATCGACAACAGGATGTCGAACACGGGTGAGTTGATTAACGAGAGCAGGCAAGCGATTGTCGTCACGGCGGCGCCGAAGAGCGTGGTCAGATAACGATTGACCGCGGTCCCCATTTCGCGGCCCCCCAGCCAGTCGGTGACCAACGTCGCGGTCATGCTGTTAATGCCACTATCCAGGCTACTCATCGAAGCCGCGAACAGGCCTGCCAGGATAATGCCGGTCATGCCGTAACCGCCGGCGTAATGAATCACAAAGTGCGGGAGCAATTGGTCCTTGCCAGCGCCGCTGGCGAGGTCGCGATAGATTTCCGGATGTGACTGCTGGTAATAAACGTAAAGTGCTGTACCCACCAGGAAGAAGAGCGT
>MDTE01083600.1_pt1 | contig 45249 bp, 44 predicted proteins | sample 811231 | NCBI WGS metagenome assembly MDTE01 (sample SAMN05326651, study PRJNA326480) | marine metagenome | isolation source: seawater | place: Indian Ocean: Red Sea | collected 2010 | reverse complement strand
GGGCGCTTAGCTCAGTCCGGCAGAGCGCTTCCCTTACAAGGAAGAAGTCACAGGTTCAAATCCTGTAGCGCCCACAAGGGTTTTTCAGAAATATACACTGTATAAACCGCTTAAGCCCACACTAAGCCTACATTTTGCAAAAAAACATACTTAATAAATAATAAAAATTTTTTATTATTTATTAAGATTAACAATTTCATTATGTGAATACTTAACAAGTTCAAGATGGTTTTCATCAAGAATATTATTCTGAATATTGTTAATAAATTCATTTAATTGAATCTTTGCAGTTTCAATATGATTTGAAAAAGACAATGCAGAGTGATTTACCTTAGAATCCAATAGGTTTGTGGGGGTATAATTTATTGATCCCGATTCATAAATATCAAGAGATTTTTGCATCAAATCAATTTTATATAGCTTGCTTTTAGTTATTATTTCCCACTTTCTTATTTTTATTTGAGACTCACGAGAAGTTGAAATAAATATATTTATTCCTTCAAAAGAATACAAAAGGTCAACTGATTCAATAGAGTCTTTTAAAAGATTAAAATTTTGACCAACAAGTTGCAAATTTGGATTTTCAAACAGATAGCCTAACACGGAAATATCATGTAGGGTGAGGTCAAAAAGCACATTATCTAATTCTCTCTCTGGAGATGCTGGCTGTGAATGTCTATATATATGTATTGAAATTATGTCATTTAAATTTAATTCTTTAATGAAATTAAATATAGGATTATAAATTTCAATTAATCCACATCGAAAAATAGTGTTTTGAGCTTTAGCGAGATTTAAGAGTTCTTCAATTTCATTTTTTTCTGTTGATATAGGTTTTTCTAACAAAACAGGAATTTTTTTTGCTAAAAATTTTTCGGCAATCTTATAATGTGTCCTTGTTGTCGAAGAAATTACTACTGCATCAATTAATCCATCATCTAAATTAACTAACTGGATTTCATTAAAATATTCGACGCCATTGATTTTTTCGTGTTTTTTTTTGAAGGATGTATCAACGATCCCAAATAAATTAGTTTGACTATTATTTTCTATGACACGTTTATGGATTTTACCCATGTTTCCTAAGCCAATAAGAAGTATATTTAATGGACTCATATAAATTTGTTTATCTTTGTTATTAAATAGTCTAACTCTCTATCTTCTGGAAATGAATAAAAAGGTAAAGAAATAACAGATTTGCTTACGCTTTCAGTATTTTTCAAAATTTCTCTTTTATATCTGTCTAAAACAACTTTTTGAAGGTGAATTGGCTTTTTATAATAAATGGATGCTCCAATACTATGTTTATTTAAATAAGACACAAATTTATTTCTGATAAGAGGTGGTACTGTAATCGTAAAATAATTAAAAATTGTATTTTTGTTTTCTTTAGTGGGTAGGTTTATCCAATCAAAATGAGACAAGTTAGTAGTATAAAAATCATAGAATCTATTCCTACTCTTTTTAATTTCTTGAAAAATTGATAATTTTTCGCTTAAAACAAAAGCGTTTAATGAATCTAGTCTTGAATTAGCGCCTATAAGTTCATGCTCATAATTTTTTCCTTGACCATGGTTTCTAAATTTTAATATCTTTTTATATTGCGAAAAATTATCAGTAACGATACATCCTCCATCCCCAATGCCACTGAGTGTTTTGCTTGGAAAAAATGAAAAAGCACCCATATCTCCAATTGAACCAAGTTTTATATTTTTTTCTGTGCCACTTCCAAAAGCCTGGGCTACATCTTCGATAATTTTTACATCATACTCATCGCATATTTTTTTAATGGTATGGACATTAGAGTTGTTTCCAAAGAGATGAACTGGTATTACGGCCTTTATAGTTTTATTAACTTTTTTCTTAAAATCTTCAATATCAATAGTGTAAGATTCTGTATTTATATCAACAAAAATAGGTACAGCTCCTAAGTGCATAACTACTTCTACTGTTGCAAAGAAAGTAAATGATGGAACAATAACTTTATCCCCTTTTTTTATTCCTAGTGCAATAAGACTCAACAGTAAAGCATCTGTTCCAGAATTTACAGCTACACAATACTTTGAACCTATATAAGATGCGAGACGTTCTTCAAAAGTACTTACATCCTCACCCCCGACATATACCCCTTCCTTGAGTTTCTTATTAAATCTTGGCTCAAAATCATTTATTCTTTCAAGCTCTCTTGCTGGGTTTGCCAAAGGAATTTTCATAATTTAATTTTATAGCTTTTATTATTCTTTATAATATTTTGTTTAATTATAAGTTAAATAAATTTACTAAAATAGTAATTGTGGTTAACAACTATTTTAAACATTCAAGCTCAATTGTCTCAGAAAAAGCAACAATTGGTGATGGTTCCAATATTTGGCATTTTTCGCATATTAGAGAAGGTGCAAGTATTGGTAAAAATGTAAATATAGGTCAGAATGTTTATATAGATAAGGATGTTGTTATCGGAGATAATTGTAAAATACAAAACAATGTATCAATTTATAAAGGGGTAGCTATTGGTCAAAATGTTTTTGTCGGTCCTGGGGTTACATTTACAAATGACTTATATCCAGAAATTTATGGTTGGAATGAGGAAAAAATTATTCCCACTTTTGTAAAAGATGGTGTTTCTATTGGTGCTAACTCAACTATAGTTTGCGGAGTTACTTTAAATGAGAACTGTTTAATTGGTGCGGGCAGTGTTGTAACAAAAGATATAAAATCAAACATGATCGCTTTTGGAAATCCTGCCGTAGAAATTAAAAAGAATAAATCTTAAACGAACTTAAAAAATGAAAAATAATGAAATACTTTACGTTCTTGGAACTAAAGCGCAATTTATTAAATCAAAGTTTATATTAGAAAATTTAATCAAGTATGATTTTAAAATATTCATTCTTGATACTGGGCAACATAAAGAAATTACAAGTTCTGAGTTAAACTATTTTAAAAATAATTTTGAATATATAAGCATTTCCAATAACAAAAAAAATATTTCATCAATTTTTTCTATGATTATTTGGTTTACAAAAGTAATTTTTTCAAATAACAAAATTAATACTTTAAAAAACGTAAAATATTGTCTGGTTCATGGTGACACAATTAGTACTCTGATAGGTTTGATTGTTGGTAAAAAAAATAATTTAGAAGTGGTACATATTGAATCAGGCCTCAGGTCTTTTAACTGGTTTAAACCTTTTCCAGAAGAAATAATTCGAACTATTGTAACACGATTTTCTGACATCTTGTCTGTTGATAGTAAAGAAGCTGAAAGAAATGTAAGTAAATATCAAACAAAAAAGAAGATAATTCGGCTTTCTAGAAACACAATCTATGACTCAGTAGTTATGACCTTAAATGATGAAAAACGTATTGACAGTAATAATTTAATTGTAACAATTCACAGAACCGAAAATATTTACAACAAAAAAAGACTTAAGAGTCTTGTAAGTTTGCTAATTAAGTTAAAAAAGGAAAATTTATATAGTGAAATAGAGTGGTATTGTCATGACATAACTATTAATGCGCTAGAACGAAATAACTTAATTATGCTACTTAAAAGTAATGATGTACATTTAAAAAAACTTATATTACACGATGACTTTATTAATAAAATTTATTCTTCCAAAGCTGTAATTACAGACGGTGGCTCAATAGCTGAAGAGTGTTCGATAATGAACTTAAGAACTGTGCTTTGGAGAGATGTTGTAGAAAACAAAGAATATTTAAATGATAATATGCTCTTGTCAAAATATAATCATGAAGAAATAGTATATTTTTTGAATAAAGTTTCTAACATTAACAAGATTTCAGTTGATAAAATTAGCCCATCTAAGCAATTTGTAGAACAATTAATGTCACTATAAAAACCATTCAATTGTTTAAATTAATCTTAGTATGAGCAAACCTTGGTGAATTCAAGAAAATAATTTAACTATATATACTCTTTTATTCTTTCCAAATATTTTTTAGATGCCAGTAAAAAATTATTATCGTAAATCATTTTTTTTGTTAAATTATGCTGAGGACAATCTGTGAAATAATCAGATGAATTATATATATATTTTTTAATATCAGCCTCGATTGAGCCTTGGTCAGAAATTTTCCCAAATCTTAAGATCTCTTCTTTAAAAATACCTAATTTAAATGAGCTAGGAACATCTAAGAATAAAGTTGGCCTATCAAGAAGTAGGAAATCTAGAGCTATGGATGACCAGTCTGTGATTAGCATGTCTGACATTATGAGAAAATTTTCAACTTCCTCATATTGACTAAATGGAAAATAGTTGACATTCTTTAAAGACCTCAGTGTTTTTATAAATTTATTATTTAATTTTGTATTTAAGTGAGGTCTAAATATAAATGTTATATTATTTAAGGTTCCAAATTGATTTAGTTGCTGTATAAACTTTATGTTATCCGGTCTCAAAAACTCATTGTGTACTTTTTGTTTTGAATGTATCCACGTAGGTGCATAAAGAATTATTTTCTTCGTGTCTTCCAAGCCATACTTTTTTTTGAGTGAAAATATATAATTCAATTTATCATTTGAAGAATTAAATTTATGTAAGTAATCAAGCCTTCCATATCCTGTTATCACTAAATTATCTTTTTTATACCCAAAATCTTCAAGATATACTTTTTTATGAAACTCAGAAAATAGCCATACCTCATTGTATTTATAGAATTGTTGCATTACATTTTCATTCCATTTTTGAAAAGGTAATCCATGATTCGTATCAAAAAATAAGTTATCTTGTTCATTTATAAGTTTTCTCATAAAGTGAAGTCCATGATCTGTGACTATTATTTTTGAAAAAACTACTTTTTCCATATCTTTAACTCGTAAACCATACAAAACATTTACAGAGCTTTTTTTAAGTTTTTTGTAAACTTTGTAATCAAGAGTTAGAAAATAAAATTCTATATCTGTTTCATCTAATTCTTTATACAAACTTTTTAAATTGCCATATAACTTATGACCATAAAGAATTACTCTAGTTTTAACTTCTTTAGAAGAACTCTTTTTGTACAAGAAAATAAAATTAAACAAAATCCATCCATAAATGTAAATGAATACATGAAAAATATTAAACTTATTAAATTTCATTATTAAAGGATATAGTAGTAATTGAATATCTACTAAAGTGGTGATTTGTGGATAAAAAATATTGGAACAAATATTATAAATCAAATTATAAACCCTTTGTACAATCAAATTTTTCTGAGTTTGTTGCAGAAGCTCTTACAGCTGAAAGTAGCATCATAGATATTGGATGTGGAAATGGTAGGGATAGTATTTTTTTTGCTAACCAAAAATTTAAAACAACTGGTATTGATCAAAGTACTGTTGCCATAGAGAATTTAAAAAAATATGAAAATGAGTACCTCAAATTCAAAACTTTATCTTTTTCGGAATTAAAAAATGGTGATAAATTTGACTATGCTTATTGCCGTTTTATATTTCATAGCATTAATGAATTAGAAGAAGATAGTTTATTACATTGGCTCAGAAATAATGTATCTAAAAATATTTTTATTGAAGCTAGAGTAGATATTGATCAAGAAAAATATATGAAAACAAATCACTATAGACGGTTAATGAACATAGAAGAGTTTAGTAAAAAACTTAAAAAAATTGGCTTTGTGATTATATCTTCAGAAATTTCAGACAAATTTTCAATTTACTCAAAGAAATATAGAGTTGAGGATATTAAATTCAACCCAATATTAGCTAGATTAGTTATAAAAAATTCTTAAAAATGTTTTCAAAAAATAGAATATCTAAAATTTTTCAAATAATTATTACAATATCCAGTCTTTTTTATTTTATTTATTTTATACAAAACAATATAGAGCTATTAGAAAATATTATTGAGATTACAATTTTTGAAATATCTTTAGTTTTGATATTAAAAATATTAAATATACTATTTTTATCAAACATAAATATAAATATTTTAAAATATCTAAACATAGAACTGTCTCAATTAGAGTCAATAAATATTACCGTTAAAAACACTCTGGGAAATTTAACAACTCCATTAAAACTTGGAACAGGTTACAAAATAAGTTATTTAAAAGATAACTATGAAATAAAAATTACAGATTTTATTTTTTGGAATACTATATTTTCAATCATAAATTTAATTCCGATTGTATTTGTATTTATTTTCTATTCACTATTTATAAAAGCACCATTTATTTTTGGATATGAATCGATAGCAATAATTTTATTTTTTACATTTCTTGTTTGTCTTTTTATAATATCAAAATCAACTGTTTTAAAAAGTAGGTTAAAAAAATTTAGGTATTTTTCAAAAAGAAATTTCTTAATTCAAATATCTAACTTTCTTTATTTTATTTCCTCATGTTTAATAGTATTTGTTATCGCTTCAAATTTTACTAATGAATTACAGTTTTATTCTTCTGTTTCTTACAATACGCTAAATTCGTTCGTTAATTTAATTAATTTGACTCCGGGAAATGTTGGAGTGAAAGAGACAATATTAATCATATTTAATAACATTCATCAATTAAGCTTTCAAGTTGTAATTATTACTTCTGTTATTGAGAGATTGCTAACTCTAATTAGCTTATTTTTTATGCAGATAATTTTAAAAAATTTAAAGTAACTACATTGCTACTTTAAATTTCTTTTATAAGAATATTTAGAAGTAATACTTTTTGATTAACTAATACCTAAAATTTTTAAATAATTTATTTATTTAAATTATTCTATTTCTTTAATAAATTTTTTTAACTTATTGATAACTAAACTACCACCTTCTATTGATAAATGTGTTTTATCAATATAAAACAACGTTGGTTTTTTATAAACTAAACATTTATTTGAATTGTTTTCACAAAATAAATCAGTAACTTCTAAGACATGAATATTATTACTTCGATCTTTTAGTTTGCTAAATAAACGTAAAGTTGTTATTGTATTTTGCCTCCAACCTTTTAAAGGGATATAAATTTCATCTAGGGTATTATTTGAAGCATAAAGTACATCTTTTGGATCCATTTGTGTAGCAATCATTGTTGGAAATGGTTCTACTACAATTACATTATTTGAAATACCAGAAAGCTTATCTATCCAGGTAATAAAATTATCTATGTTTCTAAATTCTGGTGTTCCATTTTGGTAATAGATTCCGCTTTGTTCAACGTATCTGTGAATTTCAACGAGCACTATGGTTGTTACATTATTTTTTCTTTGTTTTATCCAATTAAAAAAACATTCATTACATTCATGTTTTTTTGTAAAAGTTGGAAATAAATTACCATATTCCATGCTTGCAAAAATATAATTGTAATCGCCAAGTTGGTTGTTTTTGGTCAAACTTTTATGAAGTGAAATTGTGGATGAATCACCAATAATTAAAAGATATTTGTCAGAATTATTATTAATAATACACTGATCTAATTTCTCTATTGGGTCTTCAAAACTGTCCAGTTTATCCCAACAATTATATAATGATAATACTGTTTCTTCAGTTACTGTATTTTTAGATTTCTCAGAAGCTATATACGTTTTATAATTAGAAACTTGAAATATTGCAAAAAAAGATAAAAGTAAAAATAGTATTAATAATTGACTTATTTTTGTAAATCTAAGTTCAATATTTTTGTAAGACCAAAAACTAATTAATAAAAGAAATATTATTAATAATGTATTAACTACTATGTAGTTGGTTTCATATAATCTTGTGACTTCATAATCAAAGACATTTAATATATTTGAAGATAAATTAAAGTTTTTTATAGTTAGTAGATTAAAATTGTTTAAAAATATTCGATAAAAAGCAAACAAGGGCTGGTGCAATAAATAAATTGAATAGCTACTCAAACCAATAAAAGTAAGGGGTTTTAAATTTAAAAGTTTTGAAAGAATTGTATTTTCTGAATTTGAAAATATTATTAACGAAACACCTGTTAAAGCTAGTAGTTTTGGCTCGGTATCGTTTATCCAGATATCACTAAAATAAAAAATTGGAAAAAACATTAAAATAATTCCTATTTTTTCTAAATGTTTTATTTTTATATTGCTACTTAATATCATTATTAAAACACCAAGAAGCAATTCCCAAATTCGATACTCTAATTTATAAAATTTTTCAGAACCTTGGGGTAATGTGTTTATGTAGATTGAACAAAATGTAATTAAAACTATAAATAAAGTGAAATATTTTTTGAAGTATTTATAAATTAAAACGGTAAACAAAGGAAATAATAAATAGAATTGTTCTTCAATTGCCAAGCTCCACGTATGAAGAAGCGGCATTAATTTTGTTGATTCTGCAATATAAAAATCTAAATTCATAAAATGATAGTTCGCATAAAAGAAAATAGAAGCAATCATTGATTCAATATACTCTTCCATTGCTTTTGGAGTTAAAAGTACATAAGCAAAAGGTATTGTTAAAACAAGTGTTGAAAATAATGCGGGCAGTATTCTTTTTATCCTTCTTAGATAAAATGCTTTAAATGAAAATTTGTTTTCGTTTAGTTCGGAAATAATTATATTAGATATTAAAAATCCAGATATAACAAAAAATATGTCAACCCCCAGCCAACCACCTCTAAATAGTTCTAAATCGGCGTGATAAAAAACAACTGATAATACTGCAATAGCTCGAAGTCCATTAATATCTTGTCTAAATGAAATTCTTTTTATTTTTGATATGTCAATTAAATCTAAAAGTTGTTTCATATGTTTAAATTTTATTTAAACGCTCGAGAAAATATTTCAAAATTGTAAGCAATTGATATCAAATAAAATTGCAAGTATGCATAAATATATCTGAGTGGAGATTGCAATTCCATATTTTTCCATACAGAAACATATAAAGCTAAAACTAATACTAAATTTACAATTGGAATCACAAAATAAATATATTTTTCAATACTCTTTAAATTTGAGTAAATTACTGAACAAAAGAAAAATATTATATATGTAAAAAAAATAATAGAAAAAGGCTTATCGATAAATAAATTTTTAAAAATTATTGTAATGTTATTTAATTCTAGATCTCTGAATAAAAGCAAATCTATGATTGTATCTAATACATCTATCTGTCGTATATGGTGATCCTTGGGTACGTGTTTAAAGTAAGTAATATAACTTAATTCTTTAATAAAAAATGAACTAAGTAAATATATAGAGTATTTTCTCAACTTTTTGGTAAGTAAAAATATAACAAAAAAAATAATTATTAAGGTTGAAAAAAACTGTTTGGTTAGGTAAATAAAACTCAAAACAAAAAGAATTAACCTAATATTAGGCATTTTATTTGTGTAATTTTGGAAAAACGTAACTAATATTCCCAAAAATAAATAGCTTGTTAACCTTTCTGACATTAAAGATGTCGTAAACAAAAATTGCATCCATAGACTATTTAAAATTAACGTTGAGAAAGCTACAATTAGAAAAATTTTATTTAATTTTTTGATTTTTAGTTCCAAAAACAAAAGTATATTAAGCCAGAAAAAAAGAAAAGTTGTACTTGGAAAAAAATTATAAGATTTTGTACCAAAAGTTATTTTGTAAATCATAGCATCTAAATAGCTTAAAAATTGCGGATATCCAGTCATCACTGGCTCTGAAACTGACTGGAAATAACTGCGGTTGTAGATTTTTTCAGTATTTGGATAGAAAACATCGTAGACATCTCCTAATAAATTTGGGTTAAGAGTCATCGACTCAAAGAATTGATTATTAAAAAAGAACATCATAAAATACGAAAACATAATTATGAAGAAATACTTTTTTTCATTTAAATTCTTTAAAAAATAAAAAGACCAGAGCATATTCGTTATTCCAAAAGAATAATTTATAGTTATATCTTGCAGGAAAAACAAAATCAATAATTCAACAAAGAAAAAGCTGAATAAATAACAAATAATTCCAAAGGTAATATTTAAATTTGGATTAATTAAATTAAAGCACTTCCCAATCATCAAAAAAAATAAAAATATAAAAATCGATGAAATTAAATCAATTGAGTTGATATTTTCTATTAATTTATTTCCATTTAATAAGTTATAAAAAAGATTTAAAATTAAAGGGGCTGGAATTAAAAAAATAAAATATTTATTAGATACAATTTGTTTAATTTTTAAAACTCCAATGCTCATATTCTTGAAGCGTTAAATACAATAAAAGATTTAAAAAAGTATTTTATAAGTTTATATCCATCTCTAAATCTTGAAATTTGGGTTTTGCCGTATTTTCTAGCTTTATAGTGAATTGGGTATTCTATTATTTTTTGGCCTGTATATGAAGCTGTGAAAAGTAGATCAAAGTCGCCAAAAGGATCGTTTAATTGAAAAGTTTCCTGCCACCAAAATATTTTTTTAACTAAATTTTTTTTAAATACTTTTGTTCCACATAAGGAATCTGTTAAGTTAGTTTTTATTACTTGAGAAATTAAAAATTGAAATAATCTATTTCCAAGTTTGTTTATAAACCTCATAGACCCTTTTTCCATTTCATAGATTAGTCGAGTACCGTTTACAAAATCTGCATGGTTTTTTTCTATGATATCAAAAAAATGCTCTAGTTCTTCTGGATCAACACTAATATCCGCATCTAAAATTGCTATGATTTCTCCAGAAGATACTTTTAATGAGTCCCATACTGCATTGGCCTTACCCTGTCCTGTTTGCATAAATACTTTAAATCTAAAATCTTTGTTAAAGATTGCAATTTCTTTTGCTAGTTCATAAGTTTTGTCTTTTGAAACGCCACAGCAAATTATTACCTGACAGTTTTTAAATTTTGGAATTCTATTGATTAACTCATTTAAATTTCCCTCTTCATTTTTTGCTGGAATAATAATAGTTTTTGAAAGACTTAGATTTTCCTGACTTATTAAGCGAAAAACTGAGTAAGTTTTTATTCCAAATGAAAATCTAAAAAGAAATAATTCTAAAATTTTGTTTAAAATATTACCAATTCCTAATAGTCTAAATGGGAAAATTTGTTTGGAAGTTGTGCTTACTAATTCGAAACCTAACCCAGACGCAATACTTTTTATTTTTTTGTTATTAGTGTCAGAGTAAATGTAATTTTTATCTTTTAAATTCAATTTATCTAAAATTTTTGAGATCGTAAAGTATTTCGTATTAACAGATGTGACAATCAACTTTCCGTTTTTCTTGAGGCTCTTTTTTAAAATCGAAATTATTTCATATATGTCATTTGAAGACTCTAAAATATCTGTCAAAATTATTGTTTCATACTTATCCGTGCCAATATCTATATCCTGATTTGTATTATTCATATCAATATAAACTTTTTTTGATATGTCTTCTTTTATTTTGTTTTTAGAAATTTTATTAATTATGTGTATTGATGATTCTGAATGCAAATATCTCTCTAGCTCAAGATTGTGTCTTTTATAAAATGTTATATTAGATAAATTCATTTGTCTTTATTGTAATATTTTATATTTATTTTTAAATGGGAAAGCATCATATTAATGAAAAAGCAATTAATCTATAATAATGATTCCAAAAGTAATCTATCAAACATGGAAAACACAGAATTTACCGTCAGAAGTTTATAAACTTCATCAAAAAATGCTTAAAAAAAATGTCGGCTACAAACACATAGTTTATACAGACGAGCAAATGAATGACTATATGCAATCCAATGCTGCTAGTGATATTAAAAAAATGTATTTTAAATTAAACAACATTGTTGCCAAAGCTGATGTTTGGAGATATACAATATTATTAAATAAAGGTGGTGTTTATCTAGACATTGATTCAGAAATAATTGGTTCACTTTCCACATTAATAAATGAAAAGGATGAAGGAATTATTACCGCAGAAAAAAACAAAAATCTTTTTGTTCAGTGGGCATTAATTTTTAATAGAAATCATCCTATTTTATCTTTGACTCTTGATAATATTTTGAGAGCTATTTCAGAAGAAAAATATAAATTTGACCATCACTCATTGACTGTAAAAACTTATGCTGAAGCTATATTTACTTTGTCCAGAAACAATGGTGAAGAAGTTGATTGGAGCAAAATAGATACTTCAACTGATAAGACGTTTAAATGCAACAACAGTACTTTTAGATTATATGGCATCGACTATAACAAATATTTTAATTTTAAACATAAGTTTAACCACAAGCTTCGAGATAGGAATAAGGGAGAGTTTTCTAAAGATCACTGGACTGAAGAGCAAAAAAGTAAGAGTATCTACTAAAAATAAAATATGGTTAAAAGCGCTTATAATTATATCAGTTAATAAAAATTGGATAATCTTTGTAAAATGACTAGAAAAATTATAATTTTGCTCCTTTCATCTCATAAGTACCCCTCTCCTAGAAATGAAAAAATACAACAGAGAACTTGGATTAATGATGCCAAAAAGTACGATATTGAAGTTATTAATTTTATTGGTGGTTTTCCCGAAACAGCCTATGAAAAGCCTTACTTAAGGCTTACCTCTAAAGACTCTATCGAAGATGTGGGATATAAAACACTTGAGTCTTTTGAATGGTGTTTAGAAAACAAAGAATTTGACTATATTTTTCGAGTCAACAGCAGCTCTTATGTCAACGTAGAGGAACTAATTAGGTACATTAATTCTATAAATAGTGATTATGTTTATTCTGGAAAGATTATTGACTTAGATATGCTAAATATAAGTTTTATATCTGGAAGTGGAATAATTTTTAATAAACATACCATAAAAAAAATTGTAAATAATAAAGAACTATGGGATCACTCTCTTATTGATGACTTAGCAATAGGAAAATTAATGAAATTTTTACAAATAACACCTTCTGAAGGAAATTTTTTTGAAATTAATAAAAACGCTTTTTCTTATAAGAACATAATTACAAGCTACCACATAAGATGCAAACTAGAAGATTATGGATATCCAAGATTTTTAGAAAGTTACAATATGCTTTATTTACATAAAATCCAAAAAAACATACAAATTACAACCTTCACCAAAAAGATATCGATACTCATATTTAAAATAATTAAAATACTAAATTTTAAATTTTATTTAAACAAATATATTTTGAGAAATAGACATCTTAGAAACAGGTTAAGACATTATAAAAATATATTAACTAGAAAGTCAGTAGGATGATAAATTTTCTTTATTGTTTTGATAAAAACTATCTTCAACAGGCAAAAACTTCTATAAGCTCTCTATTAAGAAATGTTTCTGAAAAAATAACAATACATATAATTTGTGATAGTAAAAAGTCTTCTTCAGAAATATTTAATATTTTTAAAGAACATCCTAAAATCGAGGATATAAAAACTTATCATATTCAAGCTGATAACTATACATTTCCTAAAGTTGATGGAAGCCATGTTTCTAACGCTACGTATTTTAGAATGTTCATTGATAGGTTTCTTCCTGAAGATTTAAAGCAAGTAGTTTACCTTGATGCAGATGTTATTTGTATGAAAGATCCAATAATACAGCTAAAAACAGTTTCAAAAGAATTGGCAAACAGTGGTTTTGGCCTGGCAGCATTAACGGAAGCGACAAGAAAAGAGGCTCCAATAATATTTAACAAGTTGAAATTAAATCATGATAATTATTTCAATGCAGGTGTCGTAATGATAAATTATGAATTCTGGAAAAAAAATTCAGTGGGTGATTCTCTTATCGACATAATGGAGAATCGTGGAGATGATCTTATATTTTGGGATCAAGATGTGCTAAATATTTTTTTTGATGATGAATATATTAAGTTTTCCAATACTCTTAATTACAATTTTACTCAATTAGACAAAATCAATAATAATGAAATAGTTTTTCTACATTACGCAGGAAAAGGTAAACCTTGGGATGTAGAAAATATAGTGAAAACATTTTCGCGTCCATATCAAAAGGAATACTCAAAATTAGGTATTCAAACTTACCATGTTGTTTTTAAGAGGAATAAAAAAACTATTAAATCATTTATAAAAGTATTATTTAAATTACAGTTTATGAATTTAGAAAAACCATTTACTTACATTGCACTTTCACTCAAATCGTTTATAAAAAATGAAAATTAAAACTATCAAAAAATTAAAAATAAGATTTTTTTGGTTAACTTTAGAAAGATTTCCAAACATTTTTAGACCGAGTTCTAAACCATATATTAGTGGAGACACTTTAAGAAATATGTCTGATCATATATTCGATGAATCAAAAAATATAAATATCAAAAAAATAAAAACCAATGATATCGTTTTTTTAAATTCAGATTTAATAGAGATATTTTTTAAATATTATGACAAAAAAATTAATAATAGATATATTTTGATTACACATAATTCAGATAGAAATGTAGGTGAAGAAGAAATCTCCTACATTTCTAAAAACGTCATTCACTGGTTTGCACAAAACCTAGTTTTAGAAGAACAAGAAAATGTCTCATTCATTCCGATTGGTCTTGAAAATTTGAGAAGACTAAAACATGGTAGAAAAAAGTGGTTTAAAAATGTTAATGGTAATAAATCAAAATTTATCCTAAGTTCTTTTGATATTTATACCAACTATCAAAAGAGAAGTTTAACTAAAGAGGAATTATCAGAAATTGATATTGTAGATACCAAATATTTCGACTCCACTAAAGAATACTATGAAAATTTGAATAGCTACATGTTTGCAATTTGTCCTGAGGGAAACGGTGTTGATACTCATCGTATTTGGGAAAGTCTAATACTAAAAGTTATGCCAGTTGTAGTTCTAAATTCTTTTACTAAAAATTTAAAAAATAATTCTGTACCATGTCTTTATTTAAATGACTGGAAAGATTTACATAATTTTTCCAATAATGAATTAAAAAAAATTTATAGTGACTTTTCCAATCATCTCGATAATAAATTTGTTATGTATAATTTTTGGGAAAACAAAATAACCTCAAAATCAATCACTTAAAATATTCCACATAATCTTTACTTACATATTTTTCAAGATTTTTAGAATGAATGTGTAAATTGGCTAAATCGTAGAAATTATTTTCAAACTTTACCAAAGGTATACCTTTTTTATACATTACTTCAACACGTTTAGACTTTAATTCTCTGCCCACTATATGATTAGTAGATATCCACCTTCTTTTAAAAATATAATTGCCTCTTTTCAAATGAGTGCCATTTAAGTATTGCCCATAAGAAGCAGGGTCAAAGATAATACTGCTTTCATAAGGAAGGGAAGGAAGAATAGAAAATAAATTAGGGTTTGTATCTTGTGCTAATTTCATTATTCTCATCTCAGTTAATGGTTTTCCTTTATGAAAAGAATTAACAAAGTATTTATATTGATTCAAAACTTTATCAAAATATTCTGCCAAAATTTTTATACATTCAGAGCTATCAAAGTACGAATATCCAAAAACTAATTTTGTTTCGTCAATTTGAGTAATATTTATTTTATTTTTCTTTATAACATTTAGCTTATTGATTTCCGAAAACGGCTTGTAAATTAAAACATCGTTATCAAAATGTATAAACTTATTAATTTGATAGTGTTCAGATGCTTCTTTTAATCCGAATACTCTTAAAAACGAGGTGTACCACAATGGATTGGATTCTAAGTGAGTGTTTTTATAAATAGACAATATTTCTTCTTTTTTTAAAAGTAGAGTTTTAAGGTCATTAATATTTAAAATTTCTACTGCGTTTAACTTTAAGTCATTATCTGTCAGGACGAAAATTTTTGCATCTTTGTCAGTGCTAAGAATGTTGTTTACACATGTGTAAAAATGTTTTGGAATTTTTCCTAAATGAAATAATAGGTAATTCATAACTGAATAATATTGCTCACTTTTTTAAATGTTCTTTAATTTTTAATAACTCAAGATTGTCTTTTTTAATAAATATAAAAACTAACAAAGAGTAAAAAATTATAGCCTGTAAATATAATAGTGAATCACTTTTAACAATATTTAAAGCAATGAAAATAAATAATAAATAACTATATATTGATAGATTGGTTTTATTTTTATATATTGCGTAAACGAAAAAGGCAAAAAAGCTTGCTATGCCAAATACACCAATAAAAATAAGATAAGACAAGACTGAGGAGTGTGGCAAAAGTAAAGAATTAATTTCATCAACTTTAATTTCCCCAAAATATTTTCCAAAAGAAAGTGGTCCTGTTCCAAAAAGAAGTTCCAAGGAGCTTGGATTATATCTTGCTATGAAAAGTCCCCACAGGATTGATCTGTTTAGAAAAAATGAAAAAATACTTACAAACCCAAAAAAAGAACCGGACACACTTTCACCATTAAAGGTGTTTGTTAATAAATTATAAAAAGATGAACGATTACCAGTAATATTAAATTCACTTGCTTTACTAAATGTATAATTTTGAATAAATTCAAATGAATATGTAAAATTATTGAAACCAATCTGATAAACAACTAATAACATAAATAAACTAATCAAACCCCAAAATTTGTATGAACTAATAACAAAATTTCTATTTGTCAAAAAGAAAATTAAAAGTCCAATAAATATTAGAAGAAGGAATGCTGCTCTATTATTAGAAAAATAAAGTCCTAAGATTGATGAAATAATGCCAATATAATATATTTTTGAATATCTAAATTTTGAAAAGTACATATAAGTTGTAAATACTAAAAATAATGCAAATACTTCCCCAGCAAACTCAGAGCTAGAAAAAATTCCTCTCCAAGCAATTTTTTGACCATAGATATCAAATGAAAAAGGGTTCCTAATTGAAACACCGTATTTTTGTTGCCCTAAATAAAAATAGTTGAAAAAATTTGCCAAAGGAAAGTTTGCTCCAACAACTCCAAAAAGTATTATCAAGATTGTTGAATTACAAAAATGTTTATATATCTTTTCAAAATTTAAATGATTTAAATTGTTTCTATACACATCAAATAAGCCAATTAAAACAATTATAAATATTGTCGCCCACAATAAATTTGAACTTGAATCAAAGCTTGAACTACTAAAGCCTCTTAACTTATCTACCTTAAAAGAGTACCTATCATTTGCGTTATATGTCCAAAAATATAAAAGCGGTATTGTGGATGACAGAAAAATAATTGAGTTCATATTTTTTCTAGTAATTAGTGAAAATATTCCACAAAATATTAACACAAATAGATAAAAAGAAATATTAAACCCGCTATAAACCCCTGAAAAAATCAATATATAGGGTAATAAATTAACAATACTGCCTAGTCTTGGGACAATTATATTTACAATATGAAAAAAAGAAAAAAGAATTAAAATTCTAAGACCAATTTTTGTTTGAGAGTTTGTAAAGTCAAACAGATAAAAATTTTGTTCATAAAATCTTGATTCTGAAATTATCAAGTTCGTCAACAAAAAAGTTGATATTACAATTGTTAAAAGTCTCTCTTTGGACAATCTAAATTTGGAGCTTTTTTTTACAAATGAAATTAGTGTTATCCAAAATAATGTTTGTAAAATTAAATTAATAAAACTATTTGTTCCAATCGAAATATAAAACTCATTATTTAGCAAAGTTACTCCAGAGATCCTACCGAAACAAGAAATAGATGAATAATTATTAAATCTAAAATGATAATGATCTTGATAAGAAGCTATAGGTACCTCTAGTAAAAATTCTACTAAAGATACTTTGCATGGATTTATTTCATAAAAACTCATATCTTCTTGAACAGGAGCCTGAGGATATATTTCATCAGAATAGTCTGCATTTAGCCAGGGTGAAACTAATAGAATTAATAAAGCAATAACTTTTAAGTAAAGATACTTATTTTTTTGCATTATAAAATTTTTCAATAAATTTAAATATAAAAAATGTGGTTACAAAAAATAATAATGCATATATCTGCAATTGCTCTTCTTGCATTACAATAGGATTAAATGACCAACCACCGTCAAAATAATGATTACATTCTGTAAAAGAATTTACAAAAATTGTATTACCCTCTTTATCCCATAACTGCACTGCTGTATAAGCAGGATCATTCTCAAATATAAAACTGGGATCACTTGCAATATCTAAAGGAGTATAATTTTCAGGAAAATTTCCACAAACTTCTTGCAATTCTGTACTCATAACTCAAATATTAAGTATATCTGATAACATTTTATTAAAATTATCTAAAGAAAAGTCTTTTTTAACGATCTCGCTTGATCTTTCACTAATATTTTTTAAAGCTTCAGGATTATCATAAAGTTCAGAAATTGATTTAACCCAATCATCTAAACTATCAGAATTAACAAAAATGATACTTTTGTTATCTTCATATGCATCTCTGTCCCAAAACCCATCAGTATTTGAAATTATCACTGGAACTCCTAGAGACATAGCCTGAAGAGAAACACTTTGACCAGATGGTTGAGTTGAGTTTTTTAATGGTAATATTACAAATCTAGAGTTAAGATAATAGTTTTTTAACTGTAAATCAGTAATTTCTTGGCTTCCCCACCTTCCTTTATGTGTTTTAGTATTTTTAAAATTTGCTTTAAGCACCAATTCATTTTCTGAAATTAATCTAAAATTTAAATTTTCTAATTTTCTGGTAATTTTTGTTAATAACTCAAAATCTCTGTTTCCATCATTACCTACAAAAAGAACTTCTTCATTAGCTGTAATATTTTTATTATTTGTATTCTTCCAAAAATCTATATCAATACAAAATGGAAAATAATAAAGCTTTTTACTTTTTTTATGAAATTTAATTGCCTTATTGTACTCTCCTTTACCAAGAATAAACACATCGTCAATCAATAAAACTAGGAGCCTAATAAAAAAATTATGAATAAATCTAAATATTCGAAATCTTATTTTTTTACTATACATACCCATAACAAACAAGGAAACTCTAGAACTTTTATTTCTTAAAAAAAAGAGCATAAACAGTGCAGAATATCCTGTCGATTCGGAGACTAAAATAATATTGTCAGAATCTTTTAATTTTTTAAAATTAGAAATAGAATTTAACTTGTGCGTGTAGCTTGGAATGCTAAATAGTTTGTTTAAAATCTTGTCAAAAATTCTTAAAAAGCTTATTGGCTTAGTAAGATCATCATCGAATTCAATAATATTTATTTTGTAACCCAAGTCAGAAAAATAAGTTAGCCCATAATAAAATTCTTTTGCTTCAACGGTGCCAGAATAAAATTTATCTTTTCTTCCACTTATAAAGACGTAGGAAATTGTTTTCATTATTTACATTTTAACTTATTTATGATTTCGATAATACTAACTTATCTAAATACAGTTGCCTTATAATTAATTGTATGCAGATTGCAGTTTTTTTTACTTTTGATTACTCATTAAAGACCTGGTCTAATTCTGGAACCATTGAAAGAGAAGTAGAAATTTATAAAAAATTAAAAGATGAATATGGAGTAGAATTCATTTTTTTTACCTATGGAGATAGTACAGATAATTCTTATAAAGAAGTACATGATCATTTTGAGGTTATACCAATATATTCCAAAATTAAATATTCAAATTCAAAAATAATAAGGCTTATCAAATCATTTATTATTCCATTTATTTACAGGGATAAATTTAAAGATGTGTCAATATTGCACCAACATCAATTATTGGGGTCATGGGTTCCAATTATAATAAAATTAATTTACAAAAAACCCCTGGTTTTAAGAACAGGATACAATTCGGAAGTTTTTGCCAAAAATGACAAGAAATCTTCATTGATAATAATGAGTTATAAGATTTTGAACTATTTAGCCTTAAAAATATGTGATCTATATACTGTTGCTAGTTTTTCAGATTATGAACTTTTAAAAAAATATTTTAAAAAAGACAAGCTAAATCGTTTACAAATAAGACCGAACTGGGTTGAGATTAAAGAATCACAAGAATCATTTAATAAAAGATACAAAAACAAGATATTAACTGTTGGTAGGCTAGAGAATCAAAAAAACTTTGAACTACTAATCCAAGAGTTTAAAGATACAAAGGATTATATATCAATTGACATTGTTGGGTCTGGCAGTTTGCAAAATGAGCTTAAAAAGTTAGCGGAAAAAAATAATACTCAGGTAAATTTTATTGGTAACTTAAAATATGAGCATTTATTAAATCTATATTCCAAATATATGATTTACATTTCGACATCATTTTTTGAAGGTAATCCAAAAACAGTCCTTGAAGCGATGGGTAGTGGCTGTATCGTAGTTGCAAGTGATATACCCAATCATAGAGAGCTAATCGATCATAAAGTTAATGGGTATTTATTTGACTTAGAATACCCATATCTATTAAATATATACAATGAAGTAATTTCAGAAAAAAGTTTCATGGAAAATATATCAAAAAAATCAAAACAAAATATTAAGGAAAACAATAATATCTCAAAACTTTCAAAAAATATGTATGAAGATTATCAAAATATTCTAATTTAAAAATTTAATAAATAATTTTCTAAAGTATATATTTTCCAAATCCTTAAAGCGTTCACTCTAGACTTGTAAATAGATAATTTTTTTGTTGGATTTTTAAAATAATTACCTACAACGCTTCCATCTTCAAAAGTATCATATATGAAATTTAGATTATTAAATATCCAAGATTCTAAATCAAAGACAAACCCCTGTTTAGGTCTTTCAACAAATTTTTTGTCAAAATCATTCATTAAAAAATCTTTAAGAATTGGTTTTGATCTTTTTAAGTTTAAGTAATTCGCAGTATGGCTCATAATGTACTCAATAAGTTCATGATCTAGAAATGGAGATCTTACTTCAAGAGAGTTAGCCATAGATGTCCTATCAACTTTAAACAACATTTGTTCAGGAAGAAAAAATTTGTAGTCACTAATCAAAAGAGCTTTATATAAATTTTTTTCTCTACCTAAAAATATATTTTTTTTTGATTCTCTACTTTCAGAAAATAGTAACTTTACAAATTTATCATCAGATAGTGTAGATTGATAAGATTCTTCTTTGTTTTTGACTTTGGATAGAAAATAACTTCCAGTTCCTAAAAAACTTGGATAAATATTGTAAATTGTTTTTAATAGTCCACTAGGAATAGGGTTATTATTTAAAGTCATAAAAGTTCTTTTATATCCACCAAGTAACTCGTCACCACCATCTCCAGAAATTGCAACTTTGTAATGTTTTGATATTTCTCGGTATAGTTTAAATGATGGTATGACAGACGGATCTGAATAAGGTTCATCTAAAGAGTCCAGGCTTTCTCTAATGTCTTCTTTAGAAATTTTAGAATTTATAGATATAGTTTTATGTTGGGTTTTATACTTATTCGCTACTTTATATGACCATTTACTTTCGTCATATTTTTTATCATCACTTATCACAGAGAATGTATCAATATTATTTGATTTAGAAATAAATTTTGTAATTGCTGTAGAATCTAATCCTCCGGATAAAATGCTTGCAATGTCTACATCAGCTTGTGTGCGTATTTTTACAGAATTATTTAAAATTTCAAAAAATTCCTCATTAATAAATGGTTTTTCATCCAAACTATCTTCAACATCCCAATATATTGAATCTCTTATTTCTAAAGTTCTGTTGTTAAAATCAACTTCAATTATCTGGGAAGGTTCTACTTTATAATAGTTTTTAAAAATAGTATTTGGTGAAGATACCACTCCATATCTTAAATATTCATCTAAGCTTTTTGTATCTAGGTCTTTTGAATTATTTAATTTAACAAGAGATTTTAGGTTAGATCCAAATACCAAACTATTATTTAAAGTTGAGAAATAAAGTGGTTTTTGACCTAACCTATCTCTTATTAAATAAGCTTTATTTTTATTTTTATCAAAATAAAAAATAGCAAACTGCCCTTTTAATTTCTGTACGAATTTTATATCTTCAGCAATAAGTCCCTTTATAATAACTTCGGTATCAGAGTGGCTTGTTTTAAAATTCATACCTTTTTTAATTAAGTATTTTCTTAACTCTTCATGATTGAATATCTCTCCATTGAACATTAAAATATTTCCGGAAAATTCATCTATCATTGGTTGGTTTGCATTTTCTGCTAAATCTAAAATAGATAGTCTGTTAAAAATAAAACAATATTTTAGTAATTCACTTGAAGATGAACGTACTACTTTTGAATCGGGGCCTCTACACTCTATATATGAATTGCATGTTTCTAGAGAGTTAACATCTATAATGTCATACGAAAATTTTCCAATGAAACCACACACATACGTAATTATATTAAGTTTGTTAAAAAGAAATAGAACAATTTAATAGAATATATAATTTAATTTTGTTAGTTATTATTGTTATTAGTAAATTATTAACCTAATTAAGGAAATTTATTGAAAGTTTTAGTTCTAGGAAGTAGTGGACTTGTTGGTTCTTCATTAGTAAGAGTTCTTGGTGAAGAAGGTAAATTTAAAATAATTCCAGCTAATCGAAATATGGCAGATTTATTTTCATTTGATGCAACATACGAAATGATAAAAGATGTTCAGCCTGATATTGTTATTAATGCAGCGGCAAAAGTTGGTGGAATTGTTGCAAATAATACTAACCGAACAGAATTTATTTTAGAGAATTTAAAAATTAACATCAATCTTTTGGAAAGTTTAATTGAATTTAATAAAATTAAACTTATTAACTTAGGGAGTAGCTGTATTTATCCTCTTGGGGTTGAAAACCCTATTGAAGAGAAAAGCTTAATGACAGGTAAGCTTGAACCTACTAACTCTCCTTACGCAATGGCTAAACTCACAGCAATAGAAATGGGAAATGCTTTAAGCACACAATATGGTCATAAAATAATTAATCTTATGCCTACCAATCTATATGGGCCGAATGATAATTATTCACCAGTAAACAGCCATGTTATACCAGGATTAATTTTTAGAATGCATAAAGCGAAACTTTCTCAAGCCAGTGAGTTTAGTGTATGGGGAACTGGAAAACCACAAAGAGAGTTTTTATATGTAGATGACTTATCAATGGCTGTAAAATTTGTAATTTTAAATGAAATTGAAGATGAAGTTCTAAATGTAGGGAGTGGAGAAGAGATAACAATATCTGATCTTGTTGGCAAAATTAAAGACGTTATAGAATTTGAAGGAAAGATAATTTTTGATGCTTCTTATCCGGACGGTAATCCAAGAAAATTATTAGATTCAAGTAAAATCAAAAATCATGGGTGGTCTCCTGAAACAACTCTTGATTTTGGTTTAAATAAGTCTTATGAATGGTTTATAAATAATTTTTGAAAATTAAACTTTTGGATATTCCCAAGTTGGTTTTAAAAGTTTTTGTTCTAACAAAACTTTTTCTCTATTAGCTAAATCTAAATCATGCTCAACCATCATTTTCACAAGTTCATCAAAGCTTGTTTTATTCTCCCAACCTAAATGTTTTTTTGCTTTTGAGGGATCACCAAGTAAGTGGTTTACTTCGTTAGGCCTCTCATATTTAGAGTCTGTTTCAACAAAATCTTCCCAATCTAAATCAACGTATGAAAATGCTTTTTGAACAAAGTCTCTCACTGTATGGGTTTCGCCAGTAGCTAGAACCCAATCGTCCGCTTTACTGTGTTGCATCATTAAGTACATTCCCTGAACATAATCACCTGCAAAGCCCCAATCTCTCGAAGAATCAAGGTTGCCTAAAGTCAGTTTTGTTTGAATACCTTGTTTTATTCTTCCAACTGCTCTAGTAATTTTTCTAGTTACAAAAGTTTCTCCTCTCATTGGAGATTCATGATTAAATAAAATACCATTTACAGCATGTATTCCATAAGATTGTCTGTAAACTTTTGTTATTTCGTGTGCAAACACTTTACCAACAGCATATGGACTTTTTGGTTCGAATAATGAATTTTCATTTAAAAATTCACCAGTAACTCCACCAAACATTTCTGAAGAAGAGGCTTGATAAAATTTTATTGAAGTGTCTACATTTTTAATGGCTTCTAAAATTGTTAAAGGACCTACAACACTTGTTTGAGCTGTAAATAAAGGGTTTTTAAAAGAGACTGCAACATGCGATTGTGCACCTAAATTGTATATTTCATTTGGATTTATAGATTCGATTAGATTGCTGAGTGAAGATGGATCTAAGAGGTCGGAGTAGTGAAGGTTAAGAGATTCTTGACCTTCATAATCAGATATTAGCTTATCAATTCTTTCAGTGTTAAATGTAGAAGATCGTCTAATAATTCCATCAACTTTATAACCTTTTTCGAGTAATAATTTACTTAAGTAATAACCATCCTGTCCGGTAATTCCAGTTATAAAAGCTTTCATATATTTTAAATATTACAGTCTAAATATATTTAATTTGATTTTTTCTATTTACAATAAACCCGAACATAAAGTAAAAAATTAATGGGTAATGAGAGTTTTCCATTGCGACATCAAAAAAAGAGGCAAATAATAAGGCTGCTAATAGTGGTAAGAAGTGAATGGTTTTTATACGTAATTTCAATATTCTAATTAAATAAAAATACAAGAAACCAAAAAGTAGCAAGTGTACCAGTCCACCCCTTGCGTAGATTGTTACTAAATAATTGTGAACATGTTCGTTTAGTTTGTCTAAACCCTGTCTAGTTTCAATTTCCATAGCTGGTATTTTATTTTTATATCCATAACCCGTAAGGTACAAATTATTGTAATGAATATCGAAGTAGACATCTTGCCAGATCTGTAGCCTCCAATTTAGATTGTTATCAGTTGATTTAATTCTCATTTCTTTTGTCCAATAATCTTCTTCGAAAAACAACAGCCTAAACTTTTCATCATCCGGATCAGCACGATACTCAGTAATATATCTTATGCTTTCGTCTGTTTCTTGAAGCTTTATGAAGCTAGACCCGTTTATTAAAAATATAGATTGTAAAAGAATGAATAATGTTAAGAAAAATAAGATAAAATTTCTTTTTGCTGAAACTTTTAGACTTTTTCTCAAGTATAAAAATTCAAACAACACAAAAATCAAAAAGCCAATAAATGCTCCTCTACTTTTGAAAAGTAACAGGGGTAAATACAAAAAAGTAAATAATGAAAACACTTCAAGAGCAGTTCTCTTATTTTCAATGTATCTGTTGAAGATAAAAAATGTTGAAGAGAACATTATTAGCAAGTCTGACCCTTTGTGTGGTTCAAATTTATCAGAAATAGACCTTATAAACTCTACAACACTTGAAGGTAAGCCAAATATAGAAAAGAAATAAAGATATATTAACCCGATTAAAAGTACAATTAAGTACTTTAAATTAACTCTATATTGATTGAAAAAGTATATGCCTAGAAAGAAAAAGCCAATAGGCCAAATATATGATGAAACTTTGTAGGTGTATGGATTTAAAAAGCTACTATTTGAAATAAATACATTGATGACAAAAAAAAGAAATATTAACAAATTGACTATAAAAAATTCTTGTCCAAGAATAAATTTCTTATCTATTTGCTTATATAAAGCAAGGCTTAAAATATAAAATAATAACGAGAAAACCATTGTGTATTCGCCCACACGGTAACCAAAAATATAAATACCCATAAAAGACCTAGAAAAAAACAAAACAAATACGAAGAAAATGCTGATAGCGTATTTAGTTATCGGATTTCTTATTAAAATTTCAATCATAATTTTTTATTCTTTATATAAATCATGGCTTAATAATATTACACTTTTCATTTATAAGCTCAAGATTGTCCAAGATCATTAATATACCCCATAAACACAACAATGAACCATGTATATCTGCTGATTCATTTCCTTTACTTATTGGAACTCCATAATAATGAGTTTGTGAGTATCCTGGGAAATAAGAAAATGCATTATCTTTTTTAACAAATAACTCTAAGATGGCGTCAAGCAACTCTGTAAATAATTCATTTATCTCTATTTTTTTATAATTTTTCTGTTTTGAACATTTATACAAAACGTAAATAAAATCAACAACATCACATCCTTCTAAAACTGGTTTATTTGTAAGACAGTAATCAATTAACTTTTCTGGGTGATGTATTTCGCCACCTATCCAATCTAAACCTGTAATTACTTTCATGGCTCCATTTATAACTTCTCTCGAATTTATTGGTCTTTTTGCAAAATAGGATCCTGTTTCAAAATCTACTAATTCTGTAATATACTCATTTAAGCTATCTTCAAAATTCAGATTTAATAAGTTTGAATAAACGCAAAACGAAGAAAACTGTGCACCTGCTGACCAAGGTTTAGACCAGTCGAGAGAATTTAAATATTTTTCAACGTCATTATAGTTTTTATAATCTAAATCCAAATGAATTTTATCTAATTTTCCAACTTCTTTTAAGGTTGCAATTGCTTGCTTTGTCTCAGCATTGATTCCTTTTGCTTTTTTAACTTTTTTTATTTCATAGTTTTTCGAAGGAAGAATATTCAAAATAGTCTTTGTGGTAGAAACTATAGTTTCTTTGGATAAAGTTTTGTCATAATAATTTACATATTCAGGATCAATAAAATAACCTGAAAAATTTTTATAGTTATTTTTTTGAAAAGATTTAATATAATTTGTCCAATCAGAAAGTTCTTTGTTCGTTAAATTTGTAATTTCTCCAGTCATATAATATATTTTCAACGCATAGCAGGAAAATCCTAGCTTTAATGATTTACCATATGATGTGAGGCCATCTTTAGCGGGTAAGAACTCATATGTACCTTGGTTTTTTAATGATTTTGTAAAGTCAAGTACAACTTCAGGTATGTTTTGTAAAAACTTCTTATCCATATTTCTTTCCAAACATTTTTTTAATTAATTTAATAATAAAGCCTCTGGTTTGGTCTTTGAGTAAGCTTAAAAAATTATCAATGACTTTGTGTTTAAATCGAAATAAAAATGAATTTAGAAAATTTGGTCTAACTGATTCATTCTTTCTATTATTTTTTACAAGGTTTTCAAATAACTTGTAATACTCATCACACATAGATTCTGAAACAAATGGGTATTTAGACATTTTGTTTTGATAATAAGAATAATTCTCAATGATTAACTTGAGCTTTTCAGAAAAATCATCGTTAAAACTTTCACCAAATTCTTTTGCATATTCTGGAACTCCACCACTTTCTTTATACAGAACTGGAAGTCCACAGAGTGCGCCTTCAATATGATGGTTTCCGGATGGTTCGTTAATTGAACCTGTTACATAGATATCATGTTTACCAAGCTCATCTGACAACTGACTTCCAGAAAGAGGGTTTAAAACTTTTACATTTTTAAAATTTTGTTGCTTGTCTAGATTTCCAATATATGTGAATTCTATTTTATCTTTCCAATACGCATCTTCGAGTAAGTTATCAATCAAAAAATACGTTTCAAATCCTTTATTTTCATGGGAGCTCCAATGGTGGGTAACTAATTTAGTTTTTTCAGATTTATATTTAATTTCTGGTGGTTTAAATATTTCATTATCAGAACCGGACATAATTACAGATGTTTTATTTTTATCCATGCCTAGGTCTATATAAATTGATTCTAACCAGCTACTGACAAAAACAACCTTGTCAGCACAGTTACTTGCGTTTAAATAAAATTGATTAATTCCAGATGTATTTTTTCTTTCATCACACTCATTTATCCTTTGAACTACATTGACATTTGGGTTAACAAATTTTTTATACTTAACAATATCAAAATGATTAAATCTAGATGTAGATTCTTTTTTTGACCTAGGGTCTGTTAATAAAATTAAATCAATATCTTTATGTGACAGATCGTAAACAACCTTATGTCCTTGCTTTATTAAATACTGAGATAAATTCACAACAAAAAGATTTCCACCTCCCCATGGACCTGATATTATTCTTGAACCAATACTAATTTTCATAAAAATCAACAAACATATTTTCAAACAAACTCATACCATTTGGTAATGAGTATTTTTTCACGTTTTTTAAAGCTTCTTCACTATCTGGTATTGCAGACTTGTACGTTTCACTACTTTGGAAAATTGAACCCTTGCTTAGAATTTCAGGCGCTACTCCTACATTTGTAGATATAATAGGTGTTTCAGAAATAGCACATTCCAAAATTGCTTGAGGACCCCCTTCTAAACGAGAGGATACTATATACAAGTCGAGAATATTGTATAAAAGGTTTAATTTACTTTCATCAATCATTTCAAAATATTTATACGGAATGCTGTAATTATCTAACTCTTTTAATATAAATTGTCTCCTTTTTCCTGCAAGAACAACTTTCATATTTGGTTTATTTTTATATTCTTCAATCAAAATCTCTAGAAGAATATCAGGTCCTTTGATCAATTTAGGTGTTTTCAAATCAATACCTTCAGTGTCTCTTTGAAAACTTCCAATTAAATAATCATTATCTTTAAATCCAAAGGTTTTTCTTATTTCTTCCTTATTATCTAATTTTCTAAAGATGTTTTGATTGACCCAAAAAGGTATTGATATAATTTTTTTTGAAGTTAACTCACTTAAATCTTTTTTTGTTTTTTGAGAAATAACATGATATTGGTCAACAAACTCGTCTCTATAATAAAAATCTTTTTTTTGTTTATCATCAAATTTTGTAAAATCTAAATGATAAATTGAGCAAATTACTTTCTTTTTACTTAAATGTTTTTTTGATACATTTTTCCATACCCAAGGTGCAATAATCCAAATAATATCAGATTTAGAGATTCTGTTGGTAGTAATTTTAGCATTGTGAAAGTTCCATTCATTTTTTAACCTATCTACAACCCAAGATTCATTGAGATCGTTTAAATATATCTTCATAAGTTTCCCAAATATTAATGCTAAGGCATTTATACTTTAAAATAACCTATTATCTATAAATAAAAATGAAAAAAATTATAATTACTGGAATTTCAGGTCAAGATGGATTGTTTTTATCTAAATTACTTCTTAAGGAACATAAAAATATTTCAATTTTAGGTTTTACTAGAAATGACGATCAAAGTTTTTTTTTCAATAATTTAAAAAAAATTCACAATAAAGATCATGAAAAAATACAATTAATAAAAGTAGATTATAACAATTTTCACCAAATTACTGATTTAATTAAATCATTTTCACCAAATTATATTTATAATCTTATGGGTCCAAGTTCGGTTTATGATTCGATAACTAACCCAAAGAATGGGGAGTTTATTAAAAATACCTTCGATTCAATAACAAATGCTTTGATTGAGGATAGAAATTTTTGTAACTTTTTTCAATCCTCCTCTTCTGAAATGTTTGATATAAGCAATTTACCTTTGAGTGAAGATTCGATTATGCGTACTCGATCACCCTATGCTGAAGCAAAGCTTCGGAACCATTTAAAAGCTAAAGAGTACTATGACATTTATGATTGGAAAATAACTTCTGGAATTATGTTTAATCATGAGTCTGAATTTAGATCTACCGATTATTTAATTATGAAAATAATCAAATCAGCAATTGAAATATCTAGAGGCAAAAATGAAAAATTAACTGTAGGAACAACAAAGTTTATCAGAGATTGGAGTTTTGCTGGAGATATAATGCGAGCAGCTTTTTTAATTAATACAAAAGGTTCGCAATCAAGTTACGTAATTGGTTCTGGAGTTGGAACCTCAATTGAATATATTTTAGATTATATTTTTAGCAATCTAGGTTTAAGTTGGGAGGAACATACTATTGTTGATTCTTCTTTACTAAGAAAAGGTGACTCTAAAACTATTATATCAGACCCTAGGAAATTAAAGAAAGAACTTAACTGGGAACCCTCCTATGATATTTCAAATCTTTTGGATAGATGTATGGCTGCAAAAATAAACTAGGGCTGTAAGTTATTCTTAACGCATTCTGCATAGTAGTTTTGCTCTTTTTTGAATTTCAGTGAAATGTTGTCCTCCATATTAAGAATGTATAAAGGTTGCTTTATTGTTTTGATTTTATATTTTTTTTGAAGTAGGTCATGAAACAGCTTGTAATCCTGAGCGTAGTAGAAATTTTCATCATAACTTCCTAATTTACTAAGAATTTCACTTTTAATAATTAAACTACCGTGAATAAAAGGGTTTTTATATCTTATAACCAAATTATCAGGAATAAGATAAGAAAATTTTGGAACTTTTTTTTTCGTGCTTTTTATAAATGCTCTTGATGTGCACGCATCTAAATTGTATTTATTTAGATATTCTAATTGAATTTTAAGTCTATTTGGTAGTGAGATGTCATCTCCATCTTGGCGTGCTATTAATTTAGTATTAGAACTACTAATCAATTTATTTAAAGACTTAGTTAAACCTATGTTTTCATTGTTGTAAAAGATTTTGATTCTTTTATCTTTACTTTTATATTCATTAAGAATTTCTCTTGTTTTGTCTGTTGAGCAGTCATCTAAAATTAAAAATTCAAAGTTTTCATACGTTTGATTAAGAATACTATTTATTGAATCTTCCACTGAGGTTTCTGAGTTGTAAACAGACATAATGATTGAAATTAAATTTTTCATATTTGTAATTTTTTTAGTATTTTACTCAAGTTTTCGTGTTGGATTTTTGAAGAGTGAAGTTCTAATGAGGTTTCAAATAATAACTTACTTGTATCTTCAAGAAATTTCTTGTCTTGCAGTAAATTTATTTTTTCAATTAGATCTTTGTAATTGTATTGTTCAAAGGATAGTAAGTAATCACTTGGGAAGTACTCAGCCATTCCCCCAAAATTAGGAAATATTGAAGGTATTCCCATACTTGAAGCCTCTGCAAGTAATCGTGGCTGGCCCTCATACATCTTAGTAGCAGTAAGAACTGCTCTCGAATTCTTTATTTCTTTAATAACTTCAACATTGGAGATATTACCTAGAAAATCTATTTTTTCATTTTTATATTCATTAACTAAAAATTCCAAAAGATCTCCTTCTCCAATAATTTTTAGAGGTATATCTTTCATTTTTGAGTTCAACCAGGCATTAATTAATAAATCAACTCCTTTTGAGGAGTCTATTCTTCCAGCATATAGAGCATAGCTACTATCAAAATCAAAAGTATTTTTAGTAACATTAATTGGCATAGGATTGTGTAAGATATTAAGCTTTGATTTATCAATCCCTAGTCTAATCAAATAGTTTTTTTGAAAGTTATTCAGACATGCAATTTGGATATCGTTGTTCTTAATGATGTTGAAATATCTTTTAGAATATATCGTTAATAAGAGGCTCTTAATAAGTGACTCTTTATAATATTTATTAAAATAAAGGCTGTCACTCTTTTTCATTGAGCATTTATTACATAAGAGTTCGTCCCTCAAATGATTCTTTTTTAGAAAAAACCTTCCACAATCAAAACGATAATTATGTATTTTTACAATTATTGGCAAATTAAGCTTTTTTGAGATTTTAAATACTCCTAAATTTGCCTTGAACCAGGTATTGTGTACATACAGAACGTCTGGTTTAAAACTACTAATTTTTTTATAAAGAATCTTGTTAGAAGAGTGGTTGTTGCCGGAAATAAAACCAAGAATTGAAGATAGGTTGTTTGAGTTATTAGAGAAGTTTATAAATTCAACGTCAAAATATTTTGATAACAAATTAAGCTCATCCTTAATGTTTGCATCTTCACCTCCATATTCTCTATATTCTGTGTTAATTAATAATATCTTTTTCAATGTGTCTATACTTTAGTTGCATCTACTTTTTCAATGTTATAAATGCTGTCTACATTTTGAAAGCTTTCTGGAATATGTATTTCAAATAAAACATCAAAAATAATTTTTTTTAACTTATACATATGAATTAGTATATTTATGGTTATTTAATATATACTTGCATTTCTAAATTTCCTAAATTTTTGATATTTGAATAACTTTTAAAACTTTTAAAGTAAATTAAATAAAACCTGTGTCTAAGAAGGTTTATTGTATTTTTTCAATTATTTTCGAAATCAAACTTGTTTCCATTTTTAATTTTTGCTTTTAATTTGATTTTTATCTTTGTGTAAAAACCCTCTTTAATTGACACGGGATTATATTTTGAATTAATTGTGTAATTTCTGATTAAATTGTTTTTAATAATTAGACTGCTGTGGGATATGTGTTTATATTCTAGTTTTTTAAAAAGGTAAATTTTCTTTCTCATGTGATTAAGCATCAGCCCATGAACTGTATGATCACCCCATCTATTTATCAATTGCTGATCAGATAGTGAAATTCTTTTTAGTAATTGATTGACTTCCTTACTCCTCCAAAAATTTACTGATGTTGCAAACACATTAGTATAAGGATTTTTGTGATTATAAATTTTATGGATGTTCATGTCTGTATTTTTAATAATAAATTCAGGTAAAGTTCTGTTTGTAAGTCTATGTATGTCTTTTGTAAACCTACCAGTCATATAAGTAATATTTTTTCTATTCATTAACTCAAATACATAAGGATCGAATTTTAAAATTTCTATGTCCTCATCTACTCTCAAGATATGTGAGTATTCTTTGACCTCATCCCAAATATGATACATATTAAAACGACACATTAGTCTATACCCCAAACTAAATTTTTTTTCACCTTCTAATTTCAGATCAGGAATTACAAAATATTTTGAAACATCTTTAAATTTTATATTTTGAGACGAATGAGAGTTTATGTAATTTTGATCGTCTGTTGATATGTTTCCTTCGTGAAATAAAATTAAATCCAATGGTGAAGACCTTAAACTATTGATATTTTTATAAATATATTCATTTCTTTTTAAAAGACTGTCGTATAATGATCTGTTTTTGGGATAACCCCTAGTTAATGCGACAATTGCAGCTTTCATAATCAAAACATTAGTATATTTTGTTTTTTTGTTCCTGTATTGGTTAAGAATTTATCTTGACAAATTAATTCTAATTAAAATTGACTCTTCATTAGTTGTTAAATTTCTTCCTGGCAACAATATTAAAAATATAATTTTTATTTCAAATTTATTTACACCTATATAAGTATTTTTTATTCATTTTTAATTTTTACCCAATTTGGATTAATAATTAGATCATAATTTATAAAATCTAGTTTTTTAAACCAGGGTTGTGGTGTAATTACAATTTTATTGTTATGACGAGACAGATATGCAGACATATAAGAGTACGTACTATTTGAAATTACAAAATATTTATAATTTGACATTTCAACAAAATCCTTGATTGTATCTTCTAGAGAAGCATTTTTTATGAAGTTTGCTTCATTGAACAAAGAATTCTTTTTACACCATTCGACATCATCTGTAAACACATTAAATTCTAGATTTTGAACTGAATTTTTCAAAAATGACAAAGATTTTTCATAGTAAGATAAGTCAAGCTCTTCTCCAATCTTTAAGTAATCTTTTCGCCTAACGTGTACTACTGCTAAGTTATCATGTATATCATTTGTATTTGTTAAATTAAATTTTGGATCAACAGTAAGTCTTTTTGTTAATTGATCAGCACTTTGGAGTAGAGAATAGTTTTGAAAATACCCATCAAAAAAGAATATGCGCTTTGAACCTTTAATTTGTTCAAGTAAATTATTATCATCAGCAAAGCAAATAATTAATTTTAAAAATCTAAAAATTAATTTTTGTAAAAAACTTTTTTTTCTAGAGTTAATTTGAATTATCATTGACAAAAATTTCGAATATTTTACTTTTGGTATATTTAAATTCATTAAATTGCTTTCAAGATAAAGATGTCTTTGTTCAGTATTTAGAGAATTAGCCTGTTGTTCTGTGTAAAAGTTAGTTAAAGAGTAGACTTTAAAGTTATTATTTTCTAAGTATTGAATAAAATTTAAAATAAATAATTGGTTTCCTAATCCACCTTTAATTTCTAATATACCTATTTTTCTCATAGGAATAGGTTAATTCAATATTGATGATTAACTTGGCACAAATTAAATTTAAAATCAGTATTTAATAAAATTCATTACATGATTTTCTAATATTTTTGTTAAATCATTAGAGAAAGATTAAAACGTAGGGGCAAAAACGCATAATTGAATTATATTTTATGACAATCACCCCACTCTTAAGAGTGCTGAGTTAATTGTTAATCGAATAGAGTCAATTTCAAGATTATTTGATATTGTTATAGAATTCTCTATTAACATATAATAAATCTACTTCTCCTTGATAGGTTTTTTTAAAAGATATTCTATGTTTAAAATTATCTAAGAATAATCTAAAACTTTTTTTACCGTGTCTTGAATTGAGATGAAGCATAAAATTATTTTTCAAAAAGTTGTGAACTTCTAAAAACTTTGATGCACCGATATAATTTTCAGATATATTTGTTTCTAGTATTATAAATTTAACCTCATTTAATTGGTGTTCAAAACCTTTTAGAACATCTAGTTCAGCACCTTGAACGTCCATTGCAATTAAATCTGGGGTTTCTAAGTTCAAACTAGAGTATTTTTTCATTTTTATATTTATAGCCTTCTGAACAGATTCCCTATTTCGATCTGGATCCTTTTTTACTCTATTGCCAAAATTTATTTTATACAAACTTCCCACACCTAAATTGTCATACTTATCAGTATCTACTGCGAAAAACTGCACATCTTTGTTTTGATCACCAACTGCAATATTAAAAATTTTGAAAATATCTTGATTTTTAGTGTTTTCAACGTTTTGTCTAATCAACTTGATTAAGCTAGGATCTGCCTCAAAAATATAGTTTATGTCAGATCGAAATGTTTCTGCTAAAAAAATTGAGTCCAGACCATCCCTGGAACCTATTTCTGCAATAACATCAAGCTTTTGACTTAATTTTTTAACTGAGTCAAACGCCCATTCATAGTTTGATTTTTTCATGTTGATGATTATACGGCATAATAATTTTTTAGCATGTAATAGCTAAAATAAGTACAAATTTAGATTTTTATATGTGGTAGTTCTACATATTTATTTTTAAATCTTCAGAATATTTGTTCAACAAATCTTTCTTCGTCTAAAATTTCAATGTTGTACCTATAGGATACATTTTTAAACTTTTCTGGATCATGTGTGCAATTAATTATTGTTAAATTTTTTGATTCTAATAACTCAAATATCAAATCTTTTGAGATGTCATCTAAATTTGAAGTAGATTCATCAAGTAACAAAACTTCCATATCAGACATAAGCGCTCTAACAAAGGCAATTTTTTGCATTTGGCCAGATGAAAGAGTCTTGTTACTAATTTGTAAATCTAAATCATAAGATGACTCCTCTTTGAAAACTTCTAATTTTTTTAAATAACTAATTATTTCTTTAGTATCTATCGACAGTTTGTTCCCATACATTATGTTTGATAGCAAAGAATCATTTAATATTAGTGGGGTTGGCCCAACGTATCCATATTTATTAGTGAATGAATTAACACTTCCGGAATTTGGTAATAATACGCCAGATGCTAACCCAAGCAAGGTGCTTTTTCCTGAACCATTTTGACCAGTTAATATAATATGTTTATTTTTTTCAAAATTTAAAGATAAATTTTTGAATAAATAATCTTTAGAATTAAAAAATTTAAAGTCTACATTGTCAAATACTATGCCTGTATTTTCCCTTGAATAGAAAAAATTTTGCTTATCGGGTAAGAAACTATTTTTTTCAATTTCATAAACTTTCTCAAGATGAACCTGTGAATTATTTACATTATTTAATGACTTAGTAAATGTACTTAATGTTTGAAAAAGTCTCAATGTAACACCAAGAAAATCTAATGTTAATTTTTCAGAATATGCCGTGAAAGAAATTACATAGCTTAATATAACCATTGTAAATAAAGTTGGAATAAATGAATTTATAATTCCATATTTGTGATTATTAATTGCATACTTTACTATTTTTTTCTGGTTTCTCAAAAAATGTTCTTTTTCATCTTGCTCTTTCTTTAAAATCTTTACAAGCAACATATTGTCAATTATTTTTTCCAAATCCTGATTGGTCTCATAATCTTTTTTATATACTTTATCTAAATTTCTACGTGCAATTTTTAACAATTTTATTGTTGGGTAAAAAAGAAGCAAAATACCTGCTCCAAAAATTGAAACAATAGTTAAATCAGAGATTAACAAATATACACTGTAAGCAATTACTTGTAAAATACTGTTCAGTAGATTTGCAAAATTATTATAGAAAAAAGAAACATGACTCGATAATGTATTGATGTAAAAAAAAGCATCACCCGATGAGTAGTTTTTTTTAGAAAAAACTTGATTCAAAAAATAAAATTTTAGATTTTTATGAACGTCTGCTTCTAACTTTTTTAATAAAATATTTTGTTGATAATGACAAAAGTATCTAACAAATATTATTAAAAAGATTATATATTTTTGTTCAAGTATTAATTCAAGAAAGTCATTAACAAGAGAAATATTTGTAACTTGATTGGCTAATAATGATGCAAAGACAACTATTATGGCCACATCAGTAAAAACTACAAGCTGAGATAAACAAACTGTAAAAAAAATTATTAATTTTTTACTCTTTACATTTGTTAACTTGGATACAAGTAGTATGTTGTCTATATATAATTTAAATTTTTCCATTTTTAATTAAGTGTAATCATGTAATTTAAACTTGTGAGATAGCTTTTTGTAAGTGGTTTTATACTAGGTATTTTGATTAAATCTTCTGAGAATATATTCATAATTTTTAAATTGAAACTATTAATTTTCAACAACAAAGATAGTGCACTTTGATTGTATTTGTGCTTTTCAAATTCTTGATTGTTTAAATTTTTTAAATTTTCTCCTTTAAGTATTTCTATATTGTTAAAGAACGACTAATCTAAAACATTTGTTAAATTTAAGTAATAGTCACTATTACCAGTATATTTAAAATTCGACAATATCTTTTCTTTTGAAATAAGGTTTAAGTTGTAAGCTATTTCTTCTGGTGAACAGATCAAAGTATTATTTATTTTTTGGTAAATATGTACAAAATCATTTGCTAATTTTAAATCCTCTACTGTTCCGCAATCAACCCAAGTTATACCTCTTCCAAAAATTTGAAAATCTAAGTTTTTACTTAATAAAAATAAATTTACTATATCAATTATTTCTGTTTCGTTTCTTTTTGAGGGTTTAATTGTTGGAATGAGATCAAAAATTGAGTTTGGAAATTTATACAAACCAGTAACAGCCCAACCAGGTTTATTGCTTTTTGGTTTTTCTTCAAGATTTTTGATTTTGCCATCACTAATTTCTGCAGAACCAAATCCATAAATATTACCTACATGTTTAATAAAAATTGTTGCTTTGTTTGTATTATTTGCTTTTTCATAAAGCTCTTTTATTCTTGAACCAAAAATAAAATTATCACCAAGTGAAACCCAAATATCTTCGCCATTAGCAAATGATTTTGCTAGATATATAGCAGAAGGAATCCCGTCAGGACTTTCTTGTGCTTGGTAGGAAATACTTACACCAAACTTTTCTCCATTTCCCAATTGCTCTTCTAAGAGAATTAAACTTTCTTTACTACTAATAACTAGAATTTCATCACATCCTGTTATCAAAAGATTACTGAGAGGATAGTAAATTAAAGGCTTGTCGTAAACAGGTAACAAGTGTTTATTTACTGTTTCCGTAATAGGTGATAGCCTTGTACCATTACCACCCGCTAATATTATCCCTTTCAATTTGCCAACATTAACTTTCGAGATTATTTAAAAATAATCTACCTTTTCTATTTTTATTTACTTGCAAGACACCTCTTGATAACCATTCTCTATTTGCTTTATACCAATTTACAATATTTTCTATTTCAATATCAAACTTTTTTTGTGGTTTCCATCCTGTATCAAGAAGCTTGTCAAAATTAACTGCATACCTAAAGTCATGACCGGGCCTGTCTTCAACATAGCTGATTCTCTCAGAATCTAGATTTAATGATTCTAAAATTTTATTCACAATATAAAAATTATTAAAATATTCTCCTGATCCAATATTAAATACTCCATTGTTAAAATTGTTCTCCAATAAATGCAGTATTGAACCAACTGTATCTTCTACGTGAAGCCAATGTCTTATGTTTTTTCCATCGCCATATAATTCAACATTCTTTCCTTCTAACAAATTTGATATACTATATGGAATCAGCTTTTCTGGCTGTTGATAGGCGCCGTAATTATTTGATGGACGAACTATTAAAGATTCATATCCATATGTATTTGCAAAAGAACTACATATTAATTCTGCGGAAGCCTTGCTGGCAGAGTAAGGAGACGATGGGTTAAACCTATCATTTTCTGTAAAATACTTTTCATCAGAACTACCATAAACCTCATCTGTCGAAAAATGATAAAATTTAGGAATATTTTTATTAATTGCAAACATAAGTAATTTAGCTAATCCTGATACGTTTGATTCTATAAATTTTTCAGGATGCGAAATGGAATTATCAACATGAGATTCTGCTGCAAAATTTATAATTAGGTCAATATTACTAACTTGGTCGTTAAGGTCTGAGATGTTGTTTATATTAAGTTCATAAAATTTAAAATGTTCATGTTGAAAGTTTTCATTATTATATTTTGAAAGCTGCCCTTCTAATGAATCAACTCCTATTATTTGAAAATCGTTAGAGAACTTTTTTGATATAATCTTTAAAAAATTAAAACCTATGAAGCCATAACATCCAGTAATTAGTACTTTCACTATATTATTAATGATAAATGATTATGATAAATTTATGTCTACAAGCAAAAAAAAAGAATCTTACTTTAAACATTATGATTTTTTAAAATCTGAATTTCCAAATCATTCTCAGTATGAAATAGAAAAAGCATTAGAAGGCTTTATGTGTACAAATCTTTTACATAATTTACAAGATGTTATTGAATGGTATGAGCAACAATTAAAAAAAATTGAAATAACTGAGGAAATAGTTCCATTAAACAATCTAGAAAAATGGAAGTTTGATAATGAAAATTATTTGGTTCATGATTCTGGTCAGTTTTTTAAGATAATTGGTATAAAAGTAAAAAATGTATTGACTAGAGAAGTTTCAAGATCAGGTTGGGATCAGCCTATTATATCTGAGGTTGGTAAAGTTGGGGGTATTCTTGGTTTAGTAAGAACAAAAATTAATGAACTTCCACATTATCTAGTTGAAGCAAAGTATGAACCTGGAAATTATAATAAATTGCTACTTAGTCCTACATTACAAGCAACTTTTTCTAATATAAATCAAGCACATGAGGGAAGAAAGCCAAATTATTACGAATTATTTTCGGATTTTGAAGATAAAAAAAACTACCAATTTAATAACTGGCTCACTGAAGATGGTGGTAGGTTATATAAAAAAAGAAATCTTGGATTAATTAAATTCATACCCTATGAAAATATACAACTAAAAGATGGTTTTATATTCTTAAGTTTGCACCAAATTAAAAATTTGCTGTCAAACCATTCTATAGTAAACCCACATTTAGCCAGACTAGCCTTCCTGTAGTGAAAAAAGTATTAATAGTAGGTTTTGGAAATCATGCTCAGCGGAGAATCCTGCCTGCATTAAAATCAATTAATCAAATCAATGAGATAGTAGTAACTTCTAGATCAAACAAAATAAACCACAATGATGAAATTTTATATTTAAACAAAGATGATATTTTAAATTCAGATATTTTTTTTGATGCAATCATTATTTCCAGCTATCCAAATGCACATTTAGATAATTTGAAAGAATTTAAAAATAAATCTAACTCATTTTTAATTGAAAAACCAGTCACAAACAATCTTGAATATCTTGAATCTCCTGATTACTTGAGTTTTCATCAAAATTATGGTGCAAGAGAATGTTTAATGTATTTCCACCATCCAATATATAGGAAGCTTCAGGAGTTAGTTAATTCAAATAAAATAGATACTATTTCAGCTTCTTTTCAAATCCCACATATAGAAAATAACAATTTTAGATATTCAAAAGCTCTAGGCGGAAGCGCGATACTTGATCAAGGTGTTTATCCTATTTCTTTGATATTAGAAAATTTTAAAATAATTGAAGACTCAATAAAAAGCTCTATAGAGATACAAGATAATCAGAGTATAGATTCAAGTGGTTATTTGTCGTGTAAATCTGAGGAGGGTGTTGAAATTAATATTAACTGGGGAATTGGGTTTGAATATTCGAATTATGTAGAAGTAACGTCTAAAAACATAATTTATAGTTTTCCAATGTTTTTTTCAAAACCTGAAAACTTTTTAAGTGAATACAAAATAATATCTCAAGGCAAAGAGGAAACTGTCGTTTTAGGTACATTTGACCAATTTAAGATTATGTATGAAGATATGATTATTAACCAGAAAGAGTATTCGTATAACTCATATGATAATCTTTGTAAAAGGTATAGATTTATAGGAAAGTTACTAAATGATAAAATTTCATGAACCATATATTTCTAAAAAGCTAGAAAAAAACTATAGTAAATTGGCTAAGAAAAATTTATTCGGCTCAACATACTTTCGTGAGATTTGTACAGAAATCCTGAAGGATGAATTTGGGTATAAAAATTTTCTACTTACTAACTCTGCAACATCCGCATTAGAGTTAATCTCAATTTTATTAAAAGATCAAGAATTCCAAAAATTAAAATTGCCATCTTATACGTTTTCTTCCACTGCAAATGCATTTTTGAGATCAGGGTTTGATATAGAGTTCATTGATATTGATGTTCATACCTCAATGATTGATATTAATAATTTGCAAAAACTTGAACAGGGTGAGTTATTAGGAGTTGTTCATTATGCTGGATCCAGCTTGAATTTTGAAAAATTGTATGAAAAGATGGGCAGTGAGGTAAATTTTATTGAAGATGCTGCTCAAGCGTTTGGAGTAAAGTTTAATGATGAAAATGTTGGACAAATTGGTCTAGCTGGTTGTATTTCTTTTCACCCAACAAAAAATATTCATTCTGACTTTGGTGGAATGGCACTTTTAAGCGATCAAATTGATTATGAAAAAGCGAAATTTGTCTACGAGAGAGGAACTGACAGATCTAAAGTTGTGGCAGGTTTAAAAAATAAATATGAGTGGGTTGAATTAGGATCAAGTTTTGAAATTACTGAATCATCTTGCGCTGTTTTAGAATCTCAGCTTTCAGACTATCAAAGAATTTATCAAATAAGAAAAGAGCTTTATTTAAGGTATGTTGAAAATTTAAAAGATTTTGCTAAAGAAAATAATTTTTACATTCAAGATCATCCTTCTAATTTTGAACCAAATTATCACTCTTTTTATTTAATTATTCAAAATAACCGTGATAATTTAATAAAATATCTAAGCGAAAATGGAATTCAAGCATACATAGGATACGTGCCATTACATTCATCAATCTTTTCCAAAAATAAAGGTCTTTACGAAGACCTTGAAGTTACTGATTTTGTAGGTGAACGAATACTAAGGCTTCCTCTTCATACAAATCTTAGGTCAAAGGATATTGATTATATTTGTAAAAACATAAAAAATTATTTCAAAACAAAAGAATAAAAAAAATTAATAACAAACTTGAAAAACTGAAGTTTAGTCCGAGAAAAATAAGAAATGGTGAATCAAGGTATGAGATGAATTTTCGAACAAAGAAAGAAAGATTTAACTCATGTTAGGTTAATTTTATTTCCTTCATGCATATACCTATGAGGAAGAATGGACTTGCTTGAGGTTATATCTTCCGGATTTATATTTAATATATTTAAATCTTGCTCATTTATTTTTAACATTAATGAAAATAAGCTTTGTACATATCTACTTTCCACAAAGTTTTTTGAATTTTCTAATTTACTATCATTAGGTGAAAAAATATAACTATTTGCTTCAGTTACTTTTTGGAGATTTTCGAAAAAAGCTAATGTTTTTTTATTTTTTCTAACTGAAAAAAATATATCAGTATAATGACCTGTTGCAGCATGGGGAGAATCTAAATTTAAAGAAAACAAATTAAAAACATCTCCAGTAGTCCATTGATTTTCTTCAAAGTTGGTTTGCCATGCTGCAATGTCGTATTTTTCATTTTCCAAGAAAGTATTGAACCAATTCATTTTTTTTATTTTTAGAATAAATTTATCAAAAAATTTATCAGATATGCCAGACCTAGAATCAAAGTAAAGACTAACCTCACCATCCTTGCTTTCAGTGATCATTAGATTGTAAACAAATGGTTTCCAAAAATAGTACCCGAATCCTCTTCTGTATTTTTTTGCATTTTCTAACACTTCTTGGGTCAAATCTGAACTTGTATAAAGTTTCGTATTGCTATTTTTGTAAATGCCATTAAATTGAGATAAAGTTTTTTTTGCTAACCCTTGATAATAACTATCTGACCCAAAAGTAACAAAGTTAGTCATTAAACTTTTCAATTTTAATTTTATATTTTTGTCCATTTTTAATAAAAAAAGCGGGGTATCTTTCATTATCGACAATTCTTAATAAATTAAATTGATTATCAATTGTTTTATTTATGTCGAGTTTCGAATCCTGAGGTGTTCTTTTGTTATAGAATGTTTCACTTCCTTTTTGTGAGTAAGATTTGTTTTCTGGAAATCTTGAGATATATTTATAAATTAATTTAAAAGTTGTACTGGCTTGAATTTTTCTTAAATCATCATTTAACTCATCACCCTTTAGCAAAACTGTTTCTTTATAGTAAATATCACCATCATCAACACCCTCATTTGCTTCAAACAGTGTAAAAGTAATTTCATTTGAACCATCTAATATTTCCCAAGCAATAGGAGAAAAACCTTTTCCTTTTGGAAGATCCGATGGATGACAAACTATATTTGATGTATTTTTTAATAAACCCTCTTTAGAAATTATTTTTGTACAAGAAATAAAAATTGCTAAATCGCCACTAGACATATCTTTTTCAGATGAATGCACAGATACCTTGTGTCCTTCATTGACAAGGCTTTCAATAAAATGTTTTTTATAACTCCAAAACCAAGAATTTTCGTCATTACACAATACATTTATTTTCATAAAAAAATAATAATGTAAATTTATTTGATTACATTCAAAAAATTAATTTTTGTAATGCTGATATTGAAATATGCTTCAATCAAGGGGCAATTTTTATAAACTAATTAAAAGTAACTAAATAATCCATACCTTCAGAATTATTTGGTTGGTCTATCTTTAGTGGTAAATTATCAGTAAATCTAGTATCGGAAAAAGTAACTATTTCTGAATTTCTAGAAAAGCTTAGCTCTATGACTGATGGTGTTCCGTTTACAATAGGGCCAAAATTATTTATATGAGTGTGTACCAACAATAAATCAAATTTATCGATAAATGATTCGATTTTTTCAAGATTTTCATGAACATTGTGAAATTCTATATTTAAACCTATTATATTTCTGCTAAAGCTACAGATGTCTTCAAGTAATTCATATTCACCACCTTCAATATCAATACTTAAATAAACAGACTTAAGTTTGTCTGAAATTATACTGTTAAATTCTATAAATTTTGGCTCATATCCATACTCTTTTTCAAAATCCTTAAAACTCGATGGATCTGATGTAACGAATTTTTCAGTGTGACCAATTTTTCTAAATAGATTAAATTTATAAAATATTGAAAATTCCAATAAGAGATTTAATCCTTCAATAAAATTCATAAATGTTTTTATATTGGGTTTGAGCAGAAAATTTTTTGTTCTATATTTACATTTTTTACGATAATATTTAAACCCTACTGAGCCGTCATAAGATCGAAAATTAGTTTTATTATTCATTTTTAAAAATCCTTCTTCAAATGAATGATCGAAACTTATTCCAAGCGAAATAAGGTTTTTTGCGTTGTTAACATCTATAGCATTTACGATATAACCACCATCATTATTTTTACCTAAACGAATAAGATTTTTAACTTTGTAAGGATTTAAAAACTTTGGTAGAACAATTAAATTTTCCATGTTGAATATTTAATTAAACTGAAAATATTTATTTTTAGGGGAAAAGGAATTTAATATATAAAAATCATCAATCTGCAGAAAAGGGAATTTTAGTTTTTTATAATTATTTTCCATAAGATGATTGTGGATTAGATCTCTATTCATATTGAAATTGTGCTCTACGCATATAACATTTATCCTATGCTTTAAAAAGTCTAGTGACTTAATAATGTCTAATTCAGATCCTTCCGTATCTAGGCTAAAGAAGTCTATTTCAATATTTTGAAGATTTTCTTCGATTAATTGGCCCAAGGTTTTTGTAGGAACTTTTGTTATATTGTAATTCTTACGATTTTCAGAATGGAAATCGTTGTCTTCATATCCTTTTATTGTTGAGAGATCTTTGCTAGCTGTTATCAGAAAATCTAATTCTTGATTGTTAACTTGAGATAATGCAACATTTGAAATAATTACATCTCTATTTTGCTCTAATTGTAAATAGTATTCTTTGATTGGCTCAACTAACAATCCAGTCCATTCATAATTTTTCTCAAGAAGAAAAGTATTGCTATTTAAAATTCCATCACAAGCTCCCGCTTCTATAAATACACCTTTCCTCTTAAAGCCAAATAAATCTAAGGCAATTAAATCTTGTAAATTCTGTGATTTTATTTTCTGATAAGTATCTTCTGGTAAATTTTCATTTTTGATAACCAACTCTTTAATTAGTTTTTTGAACTCTTCAGTTGTTTTTAAATTTTGAATATAATTTTTCTCAGAATTAATAAGTTTTAGATACATTTTTACTTTTATTACTCTTATACCGAAAAAATTTAATAATTTATTTATCAACGTTTTCATATTGTGGCCAGAGACAGAATCGAACTGCCGACCCCTTGTTTTTTAGATAGAGGCAAACCAATTGACCTTCCTTTATTTTACATTAATCATTATTAATCTGCGCTCATTTATAAGAGGCTCTAAAACACAATGAGCGCTATGAAATAAGGATTAATGAAATGAGTTTGCCCCTGTTTTGTCCCTGTTTTTAGAAATTCTTTTGGCCTTTTGGTATTTTCCAAGTAAGCGCTGCACTAATTGCAAAAACTGCTGCTATCCAAGGAGATAAATTTACAAAAGCCCACGCAGAAACTGCAACTACTATTGCTATTAAAATATCAATCAAATTTTTACGCCTCATTTCATCCCCTTTATTTATTATTCATTTGGTGGGCAGAGGCAGAATCGAACTGCCGACCCTTGTTTTTCAGATATGGGCTAACCATTTGATCTTAGTTTGTTTTACATTAACTTACTTTAAATTACGCTAGTTGCTTAAGGCTTTGTTGAAGTAATTAGCGCATCTATAAACAACTGTCGGAACTTGATGTGCGCGGTTTGTGCGCGGTTTTGACTACTATGGTTTCGGTAGCATCAACTTAAGTAAACCATCT
>MDTE01112382.1_pt1 | contig 45276 bp, 40 predicted proteins | sample 811231 | NCBI WGS metagenome assembly MDTE01 (sample SAMN05326651, study PRJNA326480) | marine metagenome | isolation source: seawater | place: Indian Ocean: Red Sea | collected 2010 | reverse complement strand
TTTCCTGAAGGGTGACGATTCTGGCTGGAAGGACCAGCCGCGCGTATCACTGAATGTTCGTCACCCCGGTGAAAAGTTCGTGCCGCGCGCGGAAGACGAGTGGCCGTTGGCGCGAACCGAATTCACCACGTATCACCTTGAGCCGGCCGGCCAGATCCTGTCGGAAACACCTGCCGGCGAGAGCGCCGAGATCACCTACGAGGCGATGGGCGATGGTTTGACGTTCCTGTCGAACCCTGTTTCCGAAGACACGGAAATCTGTGGTCCGATGGCGGTGAAGCTCAACATTTCCTCGGACACCAAGGACGCAGATCTGTTCGTCATCCTTCGGGTGTTCCAGTCGGACATGAAGGAGGTCACCTTTCGCGGTGCCCTCGACCCGCACACACCGGTCGCTTCGGGCTGGCTGCGGGCGTCCCACCGTAAGCTCGACCCGGAATTGTCGACCGAGGCAGCGCCGTATCACACCCATGACGAACTGCAGGAACTGACACCGGGCGAAGTCTACGAGGTCGATGTGGAAATCCATTCGACGGGCATCGTGGTGCCGAAGGGCTATCGCTTTGGCCTGTCGATCCGGGGCTGTGACTATGTCTATCCCGGTGAGCCGAACAGCGGGCTGTCGAACATGAAGAACACTTTCACCGGCGTGGGCCCGTTCCTGCATGACGATGAGACCGATCGTCCGCCGGAGGTCTTCGACAACAATGTCACGGTGCATCTGGGCGGCGACAATGCCGGCTATGTGTTGCTGCCGATCATTCCCGCCAAGTAGACGGGGCGGGGGCGTTGGTGGAGACCCGCTACAAGGACGATCCGCAGTACCGCACCGAGGTGCGCGACGGCATGCGCATCGAATGGGATGTGCCGCTTGAAATGGATGACGGCAATGTGCTGCGCGCCGACATCTTTCGCCCCAGGGGGAAGGGCAAGCACCCGGTCATCATGAGCCACGGACCCTATGCCAAGGGTCTGGCATTCCAGGAGGGTTACGAGACCGCCTGGAACATCATGGTCGAGAATTTCCCGGAGGTCGCCCAGGGCACGACCAACAAGTATGCCAACTGGGAGGTCGTGGATCCGGAAAAGTGGGTGCCCGACGGCTATGTGGTCATCCGCGTGGATTCCCGCGGCTCGGGGCGGTCGCCGGGGGTTGTCGATGTGCGCTCGCCGCGCGAGACTCGCGATTTCGCGGCCTGTATCGAATGGGCCGGCGTGCAGCCCTGGTCGAACGGCAAGGTGGGCCTGAACGGGATTTCCTATTATGCGATCAACCAGTGGCATGTTGCGGCCCTGAAACCGAAACACCTGACCGCGCTTTGCGTGTGGGAAGGGGCGGGAGACTATTACCGGGATTCCAACTATCACGGTGGAATCCTCTCGACCTTTGTGACCAACTGGTACGACAAGCAGGTCGAATCCGTGCAGTACGGTCTGGGCAAGAACGGCCCGCGCTCCGCCGTGCATGGCGATCTGGTCTGCGGTCCCGAGACGTTTACCCGCGCGCAGCTTAAGAAGAACCGCACCGATTTGCCACGCGAACTCCTGACCCGCACCCTGGACGATGACTGGTATCGGGGGCGTTCGGCCGACTGGTCAAAGGTCGATGTACCGGTGCTGTCGGCCGGCAACTGGGGCGGGCAGGGCCTGCATCCGCGCGGCAATATCAACGGGTTCGTGCATGCGGCCTCGAAGCAGAAATGGCTGGAGATGCACGGCCGCGAGCACTGGACGGAGTTCTACACCGATTACGGTCTCGATCTGCAGAAACGCTTCTTCGGTCACTTCCTGAAGGGCGAGGATACGGGCTGGAAGCGACAGCCGAAGGTGCTCTTGAATATTCGCCATCCGGGCGAGACGTTTGTGCCCCGGGCCGAACGCGAATGGCCTCTCAAGCGCACCAAGTGGACGAAGTCATATCTCGATCCCGGGACCGGGGCGCTCGCGGCGCGGAAGCTCGAACGCAAGCAAACCGCGACCTATGCCGGCTTGGGTGACGGTGTGACGTTCCTGACGCCGGCCTCGGACAAGGCGGTCGAGATCACCGGCCCGTTGGCGGCGAAATTGTTCGCGTCCTCCGCGACCCGTGATGCCGACCTGTTCCTGGTGGTGCGTCTGTTTGCACCGGATCTGAAGGAGATTACGTTCAAGGGCGCGCTCGATCCGCATACGCCGATTGCCCAGGGTTGGTTGCGCGCCTCCCGCCGCAAGCTCGATGTACGGAAATCGCGCAATTACCAGCCCTACCACACACATCACGAGGAACAGCCGCTGACACCGGGCCGGATCTACGAGCTCGACGTTGAAATTTGGCCGACCTCCATCGTGGTGCCGCCGGGTTACCGGCTGGGGCTGACCGTGCGCGGGACGGACTATGTGTATCCGGGCGGGTCGGGCGGAAAACTGTCGAACATGAAGAACGAATTCACCGGCGTCGGGCCGTTCATCCATGACGGCCGCGATGCGCGGGTCTATGGCGGCAACGTCACCATCCATTGCGGGCCGAAGCACCCGTCACACCTGTTGCTACCGGTGATTCCGGCCGCGAAAAGTTCGAAACGAAACGCATAAAGAGGGGGAAGTGCCGTGACCGAGGACACGATCTATACCGATATCGGCCAGAACTACGACAAGGTGATCGCCGGTATTCACATCGACTGGGACGTGCCGATCGAGATGGACGACGGCGTGGTGCTGCGGTGCGACGTTTTTCGCCCCGACGATGACGGTCAGCATCCGGTCATCATCAGCTACGGCCCCTATTGCAAGTGGCTGCACTGGAAGGACGGTTATCCGCACCAATGGAAGCAGATGATCGAGGATTATCCCGATTGTCTCGCCGGTTCGACGAACCGCTATCAAAACTGGGAGCTCGTCGATCCCGAGAAATGGGTGCCCGACGGTTATGTCTGTATTCGCGTCGATTCCCGCGGCGCGGGCCGGTCGCCGGGTGTGCTGGATGTCTGGTCGGCGCGTGAGGCGCAGGATTTTCACGACTGCATCAACTGGGCCGGCACCCAGTCCTGGTCGAACGGCAAGGTGGGCACCTCGGGCATTTCCTACTACGGCATGAACCAGTGGCAGGTGGCATCCCTGCAGCCCAAGCATCTGGCCGCCATGTGCGTTTGGGAAGGGGCCGCGGACTTCTACCGCGACATGGGCCATCACGGCGGCATCGCCTGCCGTTTCCCGTCCGTCTGGTACAATTCCGCCGTCGTCCCCCGTCAGTATGGCAAGGGTGAGAACGGTTACAAGAGCACGATGAACGGCGAGTGGATTTCCGGACCGGAGACCCTGACCGAGGAAGAGCTTGCACAAAACCGCCGGGATTTCGGCAAGGACATCCTCGACCACCCCCTGGTCGATGATTACTGGAAGGCGCGCTTTCCCGACTATTCCAAGATCAATGTGCCGTTGCTCTCATCGGGCAACTGGGGCGGGGTCGGCCTGCATCCGCGCGGCAACACCGAGGGTTTTGTCAACTCGGCCAGCGACCAGAAATGGCTGGAGATGCACGGGCTCGAGCACTTCACCCATTACTACACGGATTACGGCATAGATTTGCAGAAGCGCTTCTTCGGTCATTTCCTCAAGGGCGAGGACACCGGTTGGGACAAGCAGCCCAAGGTCCAGCTGCTCGTGCGGCATCCGGGCGAGAAGTATGTCGAGCGGGCCGAGGAAGAATGGCCGATCCCGCGCACCGAGTGGACCAAGAAATATCTCGAGCCGGCCGGGCGGACGCTCGCGGACGCGCCGATGGAAGAAACGACGGCGACGACCTACGAGGCGCTGGGCGACGGTCTGACCTTCCTGACCCCGCCGGTGGAAAAGGAGACCGAGATCACGGGCCCCGTGGCAGCGAAGCTCTTCATCTCTTCGGAAACAGAAGACGCCGACCTGTTCCTGGTGCTGCGCGTCTTCACGCCGGACTTGAAGGAGATCGTCTTCAAAGGCGCGAACGATCCGCACACGCCGGTCGCGATCGGTTGGCTGCGGGCGTCACACCGCAAGCTTGACGAGGAACAGACCCTGCCATACCGACCGTATCATACCCATGATGAGGTGCAGCCGCTCACACCGGGAGAGATCTACGAGCTCGATGTGGAGATCTGGCCGACCTCGATTGTCCTGCCCGAGGGGTACCGGCTGGGTTTATCGGTGCGCGGGCGCGATTATGTCTGGCCGGGATATACGCCGGGCGACCCGATGATCGCGGGCCGCGTCCAGTACGGCGTCGGGCCCTTCAAGCACGAAATGAAGGGCAATCGACCTCTCAAAGTCTATGGCAAGACGGTGACCCTGCACACCGGGCCGGACCATCCGTCCCATGTGCTGCTGCCGGTCATCCCAGAGAAATAGCGCTTCGCCTCAATTCGGCTTTTCGGCCTGGGCCAGCATCGTCATGCCGGGGATCATGGGTTCGACGGAAATATCGTCGAAACCCGCTGTCTCCAGCGCATCCGTGAGCCAGGCGTCGTCGAGGGAGCGGGCATGGGGCGTGAACGCCGTGTGCTGCAGCCGCCAGAGATCTGCCAGCTTGGGGCCCGTCCGGTCCGCCGACACGACGGAGTCGTGAAATAGCAGGCGACCGCCCGGTGCGAGGTGGTTGTGGGCACGCGAGATCAGCTCGTTGTGTCGCTCTACCGGAACGCCCGAGAACAGGTACGACATCAGGATGACGTCCTGCTTATGCGGCCACGTCGGGTCGAGCGCGTTGCCGGGCACATAGTCGATACGATCGGCGAGACCGGCGTCGTCGACATACTCGGCGCCGATATCCGCGACATTGGGGAAATCGACGATCGTCGCCGACAAATCCGGAAAGGCCTGGCACAGGGTGATGGCAAAGACGCCGGTGCCGCCTCCACGGTCATCGGGTTGCCCGACAGGCAGGTGAAGACATCGTGGTGCAGCGCGGCGAACAACGCCTTCGATCCCATGAAGCCAAACGCTATGTCGGAAACTTCTTCGGCCTTGGTCAAAAGTGTCATCGAACAAACCTTGCCTCTTGCAGAAGGCCACAACCTATCGCGGCCAACCGCCAGACCCAACTGTGCGGCCGCATATTCGGTGGATTCGCGCCACGTCCGGTTGTTCGGATGAGTGTCTATCTGCGGCTCGGGTCGAAACGGACCTCGAGACCGGCCCAGCAGTCCAAATAGTCGGCCTGCAGCAGCGGGGTTTCCATCGCGAACGGGGTCGGCCGGGCGAGGTGGCGGGTCTCGAACATGAAGGCGAGCGTGTCGTCCAGCTTCTCGGGCACTAGTTCGGCGTTGCTTGCAGCTTCGAAGGTGGCCGCGTCAGGGCCGTGCCCGGCCATGCAATTGTGCAGGCTGGCGCCGCCCGGTAGGAAGCCGTCGGCCTTGGCGTCGTAGACCCCCTCGACCAGGCCCATGAACTCGCTCATCACGTTGCGGTGGAACCAGGGCGGCCGGAAGGTGTCCTCGCCGACCATCCAGCGTGGGGGGAAAATCGCGAAATCGAGATTGGCCGTGCCTGCGTCACTCGATGGCGACGTCAGCACCGTAAAGATCGACGGGTCGGGATGATCGTAGCTGACCGTACCGATCGTCATGAACTTCGTGAGGTCGTACCTGTAGGGCACATGGGTGCCGTGCCACGCGACCACATCCAGCGGTGACCGGTCGATCTGTGTCGCCCAGAACCCGCCATCGAACTTGAACACGAGCTCGAACGCACCGGTCCGGTCCTCGAAGGCGGCGACGGGGCTCTGGAAGTCGCGCGGATTTGCCAGGCCGTTGGTGCCGATCGGACCCAGCTCTGGCAGGCGCAGAGCAGCACCGTGGTTCTCGCAGATATAGCCGCGCGAGGCGCCTTCGGGCAGCTCGGCCCGGAACTTGATGCCGCGGGGCACCACCGCGATCTCCCCGGGAGCGGCTTCGACAATGCCCAGTTCGGTGTGCAGTACCAGGCGGCCCTGCTGGGGCACGAATAGCATCTCGCCGTCGGCATTGTGAAAGAAGCGGTCTGTCATGGACCGGTTGGCGGCGTACAGATGGATGCTGATGCCGGCCTGCGCCGTACCGCACACGGCGTAGGTGACGACCCCGTCGATCAGATCGGTTGGCGCGTCGGGTATGGGCAGGGGGCTCCAGCGCATCTGGTTGGGGTTCCCGCCGGGACCGGCGCTGCCCGCAGTCAGCCAAGTCCGATGCTGGGATTGGGCATAGGGCGGATGTTTGGCGGTCGGACGAATGCGATAGCACCAGGTCTGCCGGGACTGACCACGCGGGACCGTGAATGCCGTGCCGCTGATTCCCTCGGCATAGAGACCATAGGGTGCCTTCTGCGGCGAGTTGCGCCCCTGCGGAAGGGCGCCGGGCAGGGCTTCCGTGGTGAAATGGTTTCCGAAACCGCTCTGGTAGGCCGTCGTGGCCGAGGTTGATGCGCCGTCCATGGGTCTGTCCTTTCGTCTGCCCACCAATATTAGTTACATATGAAACTAAAACAAGGTTCAGACAGCCGTGTAGCCACCGTCGATCAACAGGTCGGACCCGGTCATGAAGGAAGATTCCTCGCTCGCCAGAAACACGGCACCGGCGGCGATCTCGTCGGGTTTGCCGAGACGGTCGAACATCGTGTCGTTCGCCGCACGGGCGGCCTCGCGATCGGCGAAGTTCGTCACGAAGCGGTCGGTCTCGACGGGGCCGGGCGACAGGCTGTTGACCCGGATGTTCTGGTGGGCATGGTCGAGGGCCATAGCCCGGGCCATGTTGATCAGCGCACCCTTCTGGGCGCAGTACCAGGGCCGCCCGGGCTTCGCCGTGCGGCCGAGCTGGGATGCTATGAGAATGATGCTGCCGCCGCCGCCGGCCTCTATCACCGGGATCGCATGCTTCGAGAACAGAAAGGCGCTGTTCAGGTTCACATCCATCGTGCGTTGCCAGTCCGCGTAGGAGATATCCGTGAGCGGTGCCAAGGGAAGGTCGTAGATCGCATTGCTGACCAGGACCTGCAGGCCGCCGAAACTGTCGCCCGCAGCCCTGACGGCCGCGACGGCGTTGTCCTCGACCGAGACATCCACAGCCATTGGAATCCCTTGGCCGCCGTCCGCGTTGATCTCGTCGACCGTCGCGTTGACGCGTTCCTCGTTGATATCGACGCAGACCACCGCTGCACCCTCCCTGGCGAACCGTGTGGACATGGCACGGCCGATGCCGCCACCGGCTCCGGTGACGATCGCGGTCTTGTTGTCGAGTACACCCATAACTTCCCCTCCTGTTTCTGGGTCAATCATATCGGCCGGACGCCCGGTTCGCAGCCCAACTCTGGGATAGACGGCATTTCACATAAATTCGATTAGAAGTTTAACCAATGGAAATTGCGGATATTTTTGATTCGAACTAATTTGAACATCACAACAACGCAGACAGTGGCGGAACCTAGAACGGAAACAACCACCGCAAACAGATCCCATCCGGGTTAGCGCCTTTGCCCCGAACATTCTTGGCATCGCAACCAACCTCCCCGTGGACCGCGCAACCAGCCCCAATGCGGGTGCGCCCCGGGGGGAGAGACGCAACCGGAATGGCATCAAATGAACTCGGGCCGGGTCAGGTAGACCCGGCCTTTTTCATGGCCGAACCGCGGGGGCCGAATCGTTGCCTGGTATAGACCTATGGCCATTGCGGAAGGGGACGCGATGACAGACTTTGTACAACCGGTCCTCGGGCAGCTCGGCTGGTTGCTGGCACCGGAGCGGAAATCCGATCGGCGTTCGGGGCGTCGGCTGGATTGCGATATACTGCCCGGTTATCCGGAGCCCTGCTGAACAGGTGATGTCATCAACGAACCGCGTGCCTTCAACGAAGCGGAACGAACCCGCTTCCACAACCTGCTGACTCTCGCCAAAGAAAGCCCTTACGAGGGCGAACGCGTGGCCGCGCTCGCGGCTGCCGAGCGCATGGCGAAAAGCCGCGGCATGAGCCTGGAGGAGGCCGCCGGTGGTGGGCCGGCGCCGCCGCGGCCCGAGGCCAGGTTCCCGCGGTTCACACGGCAGCAGGAGAAGGACGCCTACGGTCTGGCCAAGGCCGCGCAGATGACGGATGCATGGATCAACGCCGACAAGGCGCGCCGCGATGCGGCCATGGAAGCCGCCAGGAAGCGCGGTCTGGACGAGGAGGAGCGCCGGAAAGCCGAAGCCGCGGCCAATCGCATCGTGCGGCGCAATGACCGCAAGCGTGACCCGGTCAGTCATGCGCGGGTGTTGCTGGGCGAGACCTCGTTGCCACTTGAAGAGATCAGCAACCTGACCGGTCTGGATATCTACGAGGTCGTCGGGATGAAACTGAAGATGCGGCGCGCCGGATAGACGGAGTGCGGCTCGGACAGCCGCCTATTGACCTACGGACCTCTTCGCATTTCACTCGATATTGTTGTTGGCGTAGGCCAAACAGGAAACGCGCCCGAAGAGGCGCGGTCAGGGGGAAGACGTGAACTACGACGGATATGAGGCGATTAAGGCCAAGCGGGACGGCCGAATCCTGACTTTGACCATGTCGCGGCCGGGAACATTGAACGCGGTCGACGCGGTTCTGCATGAAGAGCTCTCGCGGATTTTCTACGATGTCGACGCCGACACCGAGGCGGATGTCGTGGTGCTCACTGGTGATGGCAACGCGTTCTGTGCCGGTGGTGATCTGCAATGGCTCAACGACATGCATGGCGATCCGGCCGCGTTCACCAAGACGGTCTGGGAGGGTAAGCGGCTTGTGAACAGCCTGCTCGATCTGGAAAAGCCGATCATCGCCCGCCTGCCGGGCCACGCCATCGGGCTGGGCTGCACCATCGCCCTCTACTGTGACATCATCTACGCGGTGCATGAGGCCAAGCTGGGCGACCCGCATGTGGCGGTCGGTTTGGTGGCGGGTGACGGCGGCGCGGTCATCTGGCCGCAACTGATCGGCTATGCACGGGCCAAGGAATACCTGATGACCGGCGACAGTCTGAGCGCCGCTGACGCGGCGGAGATCGGGCTGATCAATCACGCCGTCAGCGCCGAGGAACTGGACGATACGGTCTACGGAATGGCCAACCGGCTGGCCGGGGGTGCGATCAACGCGATCAAATGGACCAAGGCGTCCGTCAATGCCGGTCTCAAGCAATCGGCCAATGCGGTCCTCGACACCGCTTTCAATTTCGAGGCCATGTCGCAGATGACCGACGACCATCGAATTGCAACCGAGGCCTTCCTGAACAAGGAAAAGCCGAAGTTCACCGGCAAGTAGGCCCGCGCGATGGAGCATTTCCAGGAGGCCGAGCATGTCACGATGCTGCGCGACACGATCCGTCGCTTCGTGGAAAACGAAATGCCTCGCGCCGAGGCCCAGCGATGGGACCGCGAGAACCATTTCCCGCTTGAGCTCTTCGGCAAGCTGTCCGCGCTGGGCGTCAACGCGCTGACCGTTCCCGAAGAGTATGGCGGGGCGGGGCGGGACATCACTGCGGCCATGGTGGTGATCGAGGAACTGGCGCGCCGGTCGATGGCGGTCGCCGTGCCCTACATCATGTGTTCCTGCTATGGCGGCATGAACATCGAGGAGGTCGCCAGCGAGGAGCAGAAACGGGAGTTGCTGCCGAAACTCGCGAACGGCGAGTTGCTGTTTTCCTACGGAATCTCCGAGCCGGATGTCGGGGCGGACGTGGCGAGCGTGCGAACGACGGCGGTCCGCAAGGGAAATGGCGCAACCGTGACCATCAACGGTGCCAAGCGATTCTGCTCGGGAGCCAATATCGCCGACTACATCTACGCGGTGGTGAAGAGCGACCCCGACGCAGAGCGCTACAAGAACCTCTCGATCGTGCTGATTCCGCCGGACGCCCCCGGTGTCACCATCGAACTCCAGGATGCGATGGGCATGAAGGGCGCTTCGACCTGCGACGTCACATTTGAGGATGTCGAGGTGCCGGCAGAGAATATCGTCGGCGGAGAAGAGGGTTGGAACGATGGCTGGAGCCGCATCGTCGGGCCCGGCCTGGATGTCGAGAAGATCGAGGTGGCGGCACTGGCGCTCGGCAACGCGGCGGCTGCCGTGGATGATGCCTGGCAGTACGCACAGGAGCGCAAACAGTTCGGCAAACCGGTTTCCGCCTACCAGTCGGTCCGTCACATGCTGGTCGATTGCAAGACCAAGCTGCACGCCTGCCGCCTGATGACCTATCACGCGGCCTGGTTGCTGGACGAAAAGAAGCCGGCCTCAGTCGAAACCTCGATGGCCAAGCTCTATGTCAGCGATGTCACCAAGGAGATCGTGCTCACCTGCCAGCAGGTGATGGGCGCCTATGGTTATATCAAGGAGTTCGACATGGAGCGCTACGTGCGTGAAGCCCTGCTGATGCCTATTATCGGCGGCTCGTCGGCGATCCAGAAGAACAATATCGCCAATCGCCTGCGCCTCGCGCGGGAGTAGGCGGGCCGGACGCGGGAGGGGGCAACGATGCGAACCGATGTGAGCGGCTGGAAGACCCGACTGACGGACGAATTGATCGCCGAGAACACGGCCAGTGGAATCTGGCGCAACCAGACGCTCGCCGATCAGTTGGCAAACGTCCTGGCGCAAAACCCCGACAAGGTTCTGATCGTCGAGGGAGATCGCCAGTGCACGGCGGCCGAACTGGACCTGCAGGCGCGCACCCTTGCCAGCGCGCTGCAGCGCCGCGGTCTTGAGGCCGGTGATGTCGTCAGTTTCGAATTGCCCAACTGGCCGGAAACCGTGGTCATAGACCTCGCCTGCTCGATGCTCGGGCTGGTCTGCAATCCCATCATCCCGATCTATCGGGACGCGGAGGTCTCCTACATCCTGCACGATGCCGGCACCAAGGCTGTCTTCATTCCGACTGAGTATCGCAAGTTCGACTACGCCGAGATGATCGCGCGGCACCGTGCGGACCTGCCCGACCTGGAGCATGTCATCACGGTGCGCGGTGCGGCCGACGGGACGACATTGTTCGAGGAGTTGCTCGCGGAGGGTGATGGGGCCGACTTCAAGCCCGTTGATGTCGATCCGAACGCGGTGAAGCTCATCATGTACACCTCGGGCACCACCGGCCGGCCGAAGGGTGTGCTGCACAGTCACAACACGATCGACACGGAAATTCAGGCCATCTCGAAGTTCCTGGGATTGGGGGCGACCGACGTCATCCTGATGCCATCGCCCGTGACCCACATCACCGGATACCTATATGGCATCCAGATGCCGTTCACGCTGAATGCACCCGGTGTTTTCATGGAGACGTGGAATGCGGCCGCAGCGGGCGATCTGATCGATGAGCACGGGGTGACATTCACGATTGCCGCGACGGTGTTCCTCCAGGAGCTGACGGATTTCGCCGTGAAGAGCGACCGGCGTTTCCCCAGCTTGCGCTATTTCCCGTGCGGTGGCGCGCCGGTGCCCCCCGAGATCATCTATAACGCCCATGCCGCCTTCGACCGTTGTGTGTGTTCGCGGTGTTACGGCTCGACCGAGGCGCCCACGATCACGCTCGGGGTCAATGGTCGCGAGGAGGAGACGCTGGGGGCGACGACCGAAGGTCATATCGTCGGTCATGAAATCAGGATCGTCGATCCGGCAACCGGTGCGGATGTCGGGCCGAATATCGAGGGTGAGGTTCTGTCGCGCGGGCCGGAAATGTGTCTGGGATATGCCGACGATGAACACAATGCCGAGGCCTTCGAGCAAAACGGTTACTTCCATACCGGAGACCTGGCGATGCTCGACGACGACGGTGCGATGGTCGTCACCGGCCGGCTGAAGGATGTGATCATCCGGGGGGGCGAGAACCTCAGTTCGCGGGAAATCGAGGACGCGCTGCATGAACATCCGGCGATCCACGAAGCCGCGGTGGTCGCAATGCCCCATGAGCGCATGGGCGAGACGGTGTGCGCCTATGTGGTTTTGGCCGAAGGTGGGTCGCTGGAGTTCGACGAAATGGTCGTTTTTCTCGACGGAACCGGTATGGCGAAACAGAAATATCCCGAACGCATCGAATTCATCGAGGATTTTCCGCGCACGGCGGCCGGGAAGATCCGCAAGAACGTCCTCCGCGATCGGATCGCGGAAACACTCGCAGCAGACACATGACTGCGGCGATTTGGATCAGGTAACCCGTCCAGTTCTGTTGACAGGCTTGGGAGGGGGGGACAACCTGATTTATATAAACACACCCGTTTCACATGGGTGAAATAGCCCCTCTAGGGAGGAACCAATGCAAACACGCGATATCGAGTTCAACAGCTGTGGCGACACGGTCCGGGGCACGCTTTACCTGCCCGACGGTGTCAAGAACCCGCCCCTGGTCGTGATGGCCGGCGGCTGGTGTTACGTCAAGGAAATCGTCATGCCGTACTACGCGGATGACTTTGTCGAGATCGGCTGCGCATGCCTGATCTTCGACTATCGCCGGTTCGGCGAAAGCGACGGTACGCCGCGCCAGCACATCGATCCGTGGGATCAGATCGAGGATTATCGCAACGCGGTCAGCTACGCGAAGACCCTCGACGATATCGACACGAACCGGATCGGGGTGTGGGGCATTTCATACTCGGGCGGACATGCCGTTTGTGTCGCCGCGCTCGATTCCCGTGTGAAGTTCGCGATGTCTGTGGTGCCCGTGGTCGATGGTTTCCCGACCATGCGTCGCTGTCACGGCGAGCGGAAGTTCGCGGCCATTCAGAAGCTGATCCTCGAGGATCGCGAGGCGCGCCAGCGCGGCGAGCCGAGCCAGATGATCGCGATGTCCACGACCGATCCGGACAACGAGATCAGTTCCTGGCCGTTCCCTCATGTCTGCACGATCTTCAATGACATCAAGGAGCGTGAGGCGCCGAACCATATTCATGAGAACACGCTGGAGTCCGTCGAGCTGCTTATGCAGTACGACGTGATGCCTTACGCCAAGCGCTTGTATGAGACGCCTTACATGATGGCCATTGCCAAGGGCGACAACATCACATCGGCGGATCTGGAAATCGATGTCTATAACGCGGTGCCGTGCCCGAACAAGGAGCTCGCGATCGTCGAGGGCGTCGACCATATGAGCCTGTATTCGAACAATGAGCATCTCGCAAAGGTCTCGGGAGCCCAGGCCGAGTGGCTGCGCAACCTGCTGTTCGCGCCGGATGCGCTGTTGGCGCAGGTGGCCGAGTAACCGAACAGCGAACCCATACCGAGTTGCCGGGGGGCGAACAACCGCTCCCCGGTCCTGTTTCGGGGTGGATCGATGCCCTGGAACGGTGTGTCGAGACAAAATATTTATCTATGTGAAAACGACGATATTTGTTGCGTCCATTAAGTGTCTGCAAGTGGAAAAAGGAGGCGATTTCGCGATTATCCGATCACTTTTTTAGAAGCGGAAACATTCACACATTCTCGATGGACACGGAGGCGTCGTTGTTGGAAGCTCTTATCTGGACTATAAAAGTCCTACGGAAAACTTGAAAACAAACAGGGAGGGACTTGGATGTCCAAGATTTCAAAACCCACCGCGCTTTTGATTGCTGCGGCGGCTACTGCCACGGTAGCAGTGTCGGCACCGGCAATGGCGCAGGAAACGATCAAGCTAACCGCGATCTCCGGTTATCCGCCGCCCGCCACTTGGATCGGCTCGCTCGTTGATGCCTATCTGCCGGCTGTCGACGCCGAACTGGCGAAGACCGGCAACTACAAGATTGCGTGGAACAAGGGCATCAGCGGTCAGATCGTTAAGCCGCGTGGTGAGCTTGAAGGTGTTGAGACAGGTCTCGGCGATCTCGGTGTTATCGTTACCGCGTTCCATGCCGATAAGGTTCCGCTGTACGACGTTTCCTTCAAGACGCCCTTCAGTTCCAACGACATCGCTTTGATTGGCCGTACGACCCAGAAGATGGTCGACACGTTCCCGCAGTATAATGAAACATGGGTGCGTGAGTTCAATCAGGTGCCGTTGGCCCCGACGGGTGCGGTTGACAACTACATGCTCTGGTCGGCGAAACCGATCAACGACCTCGGTCAGGTCAAGGGCCTCAAGGTTGGCGCGGCTGGTCCAAACCTGCCGTGGGTGCTCGCGATCGGTGCTGCCGGTGTGCAGACCAACCTCGCGGATGCCTATAACAGCCTGAGCACGGGCATTTACGAAGCGATGATTGTCTGGCGCCAGGGCGCCGGCGCGTTCAAGCTTTGTGAGCCGGCTCCGTTCGCCTTCGATGCCACGCTGGGTGGCGTGAACGGCTTCTCCCTCAACGTCAATCGCGACGTTTGGGACAGCCTGCCCGACGAAGTCAAGAAGGCTCTTCAGTCTCAGACGCCTGCTTGGGTGGAAGAGAATGTGAAGCGCGTGAACAATGGTGCCAAGTCCGGTCTTGCACGTTGCCAGAAGGAATTTGGAACCAAGGTCACCAAGGCCTCGGTTGAGCAGCGCAACGCGTGGGCCCAAGCACTGCCGCCGCTTGGCAAGCAGTGGGCCGAGCAGCGCAACAAGGCCGGTCAGCCAGGCACAGAAATCCTGAAGGCCTGGATGGACGAGATGCGTGCGAACAATCAGCCGATTGCACGTCATTGGGATCGCGACTAGTCGTTCGTCCAAAACATTTGTGATTTCGAACTCGAAACAGGGAGGGGAGCCGTCGAAAGGCGGCTCCCCGACTTCCATTGAGCGCTATTCTTGGTTTGCTGGACGTTCTTCGAAGAATATTCGATAAGATCGTTCTGGTATCAAATGCGGTTGCGTCGGGATGGATTTTCATCCTGATGTTGCTGGTCACTCTCGATATCGTCCTGCGATTTGTCTTCAACTCTCCATTGAGCGGTGTGACCGAAATCGTCGAGATATCGATTGTGACGATTCTGTATCTGCAACTTGCACATACACTGAAAGTCGGACGGGTCACCCGGTCCGACGCGCTCTATGGGCGTATTCTTATCAAGTGGCCCGCCATGGGCAATATCATGGGAATCCTTTTCCATCTGGCCGGTGTCGGGCTGATGTTGGCCATTGTCATCGGCGGCTGGCCAAAATGGCTGCAGGCTTTTCATGGCGGGCATTTCGTTGGGAACACCGGTGTGTTCACCTTCCCCGAATGGCCGCAGCGCCTGGCACTGGTTGTCGGCTGCACCATGATGGGCGTTCAGTTTTTCCTTTCGGTGGTCGACAATCTTCGCGGCTTGTTCGGCAAGCCACCGCTCGAACATGAGGAAGCCGTCGATGTCGAAGTGGCAGCCATCGAGGAGTCGGAATAATGACCGGCTTTGAGATTGGAGTTATTTCCATTATCGCGATGCTGCTGCTGATTTATGTTGGCATGCACGTCCCCGTGGTTCTCGCCCTGATTTCTTTCGTCGGGGTCTGGGTTATCAAGGGCAACGTCAAGATTGCGGTCAGTCTCCTATGGATGTCAGCAGCCAAAACGGTTGCGGATTTCCTATTTGGCGTCATCCCGCTATTTGTCTTGATGGGGCTACTCGTCAGTACGGCCGGGATGGGCCGGGATACCTATGACATCGCCCAGAACGCGTTGCGGAATGTTCGCGGCGGCCTGGGCATGGCGACCGTGATCGCGAACGCGATTTTCGCGGCGATCACGGGTGTCTCGATCGCTTCGGCGACCGTGTTTACGCGGATCTCGGTGCCCGAAATGCTGCGCTACGGCTACAAGGGCCGCTTCGCCGTGGGTACTGTCGCGGGCTCGTCGGTCCTTGGCATGCTGATCCCGCCGTCGATCCTGCTGATCATCTTCGCGTTGATTGCAGAGGAATCGGTTGGCGATTTGTTTATTGCCGGCATCGGTCCGGGGGTATTGCTGACTTTCTCCTTTTGCATGCTCATTGCAGTGATGGCTTATGTCTTTCCGAACAAGGTGGCGCAGCCTGGAGCACTGGACCAGCATAGAGAACAGGAGAAGATGCCGCGGCGTGAATTGTGGGCGAAAACCTATCCGATCGTCATCCTGGTGCTGGTTGTGCTGGGCGGCATCTATGCCGGTTTGTACACGCCGACCGAAGCCGGCGCGGCAGGCGCCTTTGTGGCGTTCCTGTTTGCATTGGCCCGGCGGCAACTCACCTTCCGCAAGCTCTGGGATGTTCTGGTCGAGACCGGCCATATCACGGCAACTCTGCTGTTCCTGATCATCGCGGCAAGCATGTACAGTCGCATGCTGGGTATTTCCGGTCTGCCAACAGAACTGGGCCGGATCATCGGCGATATGGATGCTAGCCTTGCCGAGTTGCTGATCATCTATATCGTGATCCTGATCATCCTCGGGACGATCATCGATTCCGTATCGATCATGTTGATCGCCGTTCCGCTCTATCTTGTGGTTCTGGCGCCGTTCAATGTCGACCTCGTCTGGTTCGGCGTTGTGACGGTGATCGCGGTCGAGATCGGCCTGCTTACCCCGCCACTGGGGCTTGCGGTCTACGTGATCAAGTCGACACTTGTGCAGAAGGATATTTCGCTCGCCGATATCTTTATCGGTGCGGCGCCTTTCGCACTCGTGATGCTGTTCGTACTGATCCTGGTGACGGTGTTCCCCGAAATTGCGCTGTACCTAGTGGAGCTCAAGCGCTCACTCAGGTGACGATCGGAACGACATAAATCTCGAAATCAGGGGCGGTGGGGCAAGCCACCGCCCTTTTTCGTGCACCTTGGGCGTGATTGCCGCGCCCGGCCGGTGCTAGACTTCCCGAAACCGATACCCGGGCGGTATCGAAGAAACGATCCAGGGGGAAATCATGGCTGCCAGCGGAACCGTTGCTATCGATATGCATTGTCACGTTTTTTCGCCATCGGCCAAGACGCTGATGGACAAGCACTATGCGGCGGAGGAAATCCTGACGCCTGATCGTGACCCTTACATGTTCTACGCGCATCCTGCCTCGATGGCGGTCGATAATGAGAACATCCCAAGCCTGGTTCCCAAGATGGTCGACTTGAAGCCGCGCGAAGCAGACATGGACAGCACGCGGGTCGATATCCAGATCGTCAGCCCGGTCCCGATCCAGTTCTACTACTGGGCGGATCCCGAACTCGGGAACGAGCTTGCGCGGGTGCAGAACGACGATGTCTCTCAGCTGGTTGCGGGCAATCCGGACAGGTTTGTCGCGATGGGGACCCTGCCGATGCAGGATGCGGCCGCATCCGTAGCGGAAATGCGCCGTGCCGTGAAGGAACTGGACATACGTGCCTTCATCCTATCGACCAACGTCGACGGTGTGGAGTTATCGGACGAGCGCTTCGATCCGATCTATGCCGAGGCCGTGAAACTCGACGTACCTCTGTTCCTGCATCCCTTCGGTTTCACCGACGGCGCGCGACTGCGGCCGTTCTTCATGCACAATTGCGTTGGCCAGCCGCTCGAAGAGCAGATCGCGATCACCCACCTGATTTTTGGGGGCGTCCTGGATCGCCATCCGGACATCAAGATCTGCATCGCCCATCGCGGCGGATACTTCCCGTACTATGCGGGGCGCATGGATCACAGCTGGGAATACCGGCCCGAGCTGCGTGACAAGATCAGCCGACCGCCTAGCGAATATCTCAGCCAGCTCTATTATGACACGGTCGTGTTCCGACCGGACCAGCTGGAATATCTGGTCAACATGGTCGGCGTGGACCGAGTCATGATGGGAACGGACTATCCGTTTGACATGCAGGAATTCGAGCCGGTCGCCTTTGTCGAGAGCGCCACGAAGTTCGGTGATGCAGAACGCAAGAAGATCCTGGGCGGAACTGTGGCCGGGATCATGGGTATCGGATAGCTGTCTTCGGGCGATCTTTTCGGGCGGGGAGCATGGCGCTGAAGCACGGGTTCAAGCAGATGCTGGCGGAAGCGAATGCCGCCGTCAAAACCATTGCCGTTAAGGACGGGGTCGCGAATGTTGACGAAGAGGGGTGCCTATTCGTTGACATTCGCGAGGCAGAAGAACGCAACCAGAGCACCATTCCGGGCTCGGTGTATGTGCCGCAGGGCTTTCTTGAGTTTCACGCCGATCCAAAAAGTTCGGCCCACAATCCCGAATTGGCGACGGATGATCGCCGGGTGCTGTTTGGCGCTGGCGGCGGGCGGTCGTCCCTTGCCGCGAAGACCCTGGTCGATATGGAGTTCCATGATGTTTGCCGCATCGCTGGCGCCGTGGCTGCGTCGCCCGAGGCCGGTGGAGACACCGACTAGCCCAGCAGCGTCCAACTCGTCTGGATGAGCGCGACCCCTTCGCCGGCGTCGGCCGTCTCCAAGTCGATCCGCCCGAAGACCATGCGCTTGCCGCGTCGAAGCACTTCGCCGCGCGCGATGATGTCGGTGTTGTAGGCGGGGGCGAGGAACGACGTCGTCATATCGATGGTGGCCATCTTCTGAAACCCGCCTATCGCGGATGAGATGACCACCACCATCGCGGCATCCGCGAAGGACAACAGCGCCTGTCCGGTGATCAGTCCGCCGTCACGCGAGATGCGCTCGTCCCACGGAAGACGGAGAACCGCACCGTTTTCGGTCAGCTCCTCGACCACCATGCCCAGATCGTCGAGCCACGGTGTCATGACCGTATCGATGACGCGCTGGGCCTCGTCGCGAGTGAATTCGCTCATGGGATGAAGGGGCCGGCTACTTGCCCTTGAATCCGGGGCGACGTTTCTCGACGAATGCCGCCACGCCTTCGGCGAAGTCGTCGGTCACGGCGCAGCGCAGGAAGGCTTCGTGCTCATGGGCCAGATGGCCGGCCATGGAGTCCGATTCGAAGGTCCTGTTGATCAGCGCCTTGGTATTGGCGTAGGCGACGGTCGGACCCTTAGCGAACCGTTCAGCCATTTCCATGGCCCTGGATTCTGCCTCGCCTTCGGGGACCACCCGGTTGACGACCCCGAGGTCGAGCGCAGTCTGTGCGTCGACCGGCTCGCTCAACATGGCGAGCTCCAGTGCCTTCCTACGGCCCACAACCCGCGGCAACAGGTAGGTTGAACCGCCATCCGGGATTGTTGCGATGCCGATATAGGCCATGGTGAACACTGCATCTTCCGACGCGATCCCGATGTCCGCGTTCAGCGCCATTCCCACGCCCGCGCCGGCGACCGGCCCGTGGATCGCCGCCACGACAGGTTTTGGTAGGCTCGAAAGCCCGAGCACGCCCTGGTGGTACAGGCCGATCAAGTCGTCGATCGTGCTCTGGATGGTGTCGATGTTCTCGTGAAAGGTGGCGACGTCGCCGCCTGCCATGAACCCACGCCCCGACCCGCGCAACACGACGGCGCGTATGGAATCGTCGTCTGCCAACTCCTGGACTGCGGCATCGAGTTCGACTGCCATCTCGCGGTTGAGCGCGTTCAGGACGTCCGGCCGGTTCAGCGTGAGGGTGGCGACGGCGTCGTGCTTGTCCAGTAATATGGTCGACATGTTGGGGCGTTCCGTTTTGCTTGGTTGGATGACCGAACTTAACGGTGTGACTGCGCCACAGCAATCGTTGGCGAATTCCCGGGGGACAGCATGGACGCGCGGTTTGATCTGGATGGGCAGGTGGCCTTTGTCACCGGCGCCTCGAGCGGCCTGGGGGCGCATTTTGCAGAAACCCTGGCCGCGGCAGGTGCGAAGGTCGCGATTGGGGCGCGGCGGGCCGACCGACTGGTCGTGCTTGCCGAGAAAATAGAAGCCGTGGGCGGGCACGCCTTGCCGGTAGAGCTCGATGTCACGGACGCGGAATCCGTGGCGCGGGCGGTCAGGGTTGCCGAGGAAGAGCTCGGCGCGATCAGCATTCTGGTTAACAACGCCGGCGTGCCGCCGAAGTCGCTGACACTTGATATGGGCGAAGAGGAGTGGGACCGGGTCGTCGGGACCAACCTGAAGGGTGCGTGGCTGGTGGCGCGTGAGGTCGGCCGCCATATGGTCAAACACGGCAAGGGCGGCCGGATCATCAACATCGCGTCGGTCCTGGGCTGGAAGACGGTCGCCAAGGGCATCCAGTCCTACGGCGTGTCCAAGGCCGGGTTGGTCAGCATGACCGAGACGATGGCGCTCGAGCTGGCCCGGGACGGCATTCTGGTGAACGCGATCGCCCCGGGCTACATCCGCACGGAACTGAACGATGCGTTTCTGGACAGCGAGCGCGGACAGCGCATCCAGACCCGGGTGGCCGTGCGCCGGTTCGGCGAGGCCGATGACCTGGATGGTGCTTTGCTGCTTCTGGCCGGTCCGGCCGGCGCCTATATCACGGGATCGGTGATCGCCGTTGATGGCGGGCTTACCCTGTCCACCCTGTAAGCGACGACCAAGGAGAGACGACGTGGATTTTTCTCTGCCGAAGGAGCTCGAAGAGCTGCGACAGAAAGTGGTCGAACATGTCGACCGGGAAATCATGCCCCTGGAGGCGGACCCGGCGAATTTCGATGAACACGAGAACATTGCCGAGCCGGTTCTTGAGGCGGCCCGTGAAAAGGCCAGGGCGGTTGGCCTCTGGGCGCCCCAGATGCCGGTCGATCGGGGCGGCCTGGGCCTCAACACCGTGGGTATGGCGGTGTTCTACGAAGCCGCGGGCCGATCGCGGTTTGGACCGGTCATTTTCAACTGTGCAGCACCGGATGACGGCAACATGATCTTGCTCGATCGGGTGGCACGGGAAGATCAGAAGGATCGCTGGCTGCAGCCGATCATCGACGGGACAGTGCGCTCGTCCATCGTGATGACAGAGCCGGCGCCCGGGTCGGGTTCGGATCCGACGATGATGCTGACCCGCGCTGAGCGCAAGGGTAACGACAAGTGGGTCGTCAGCGGGCGCAAATGGTTTATCACGGGCGCGGAGGGTGCCGAGCACTTCATCCTTCTTGCTCGCACGTCCGATGACAAACGCGGCGCGCTAACCACCTTCCTGTTTCACAAGGGGCAGCCGGGCTGGCGGATCCTGCGCCGGATTCCGATCATGGGGCCGGAGGAACATGGCGGCCATTGCGAGGTCGAGTTCGATGGGCTGGAGATCGAGGATGAGAACCGGCTGATGGAGGTGGGCGAGGGCATGAAGTCCGTCCAGATTCGTCTCGGCACGGCACGCCTGACCCATTGCATGCGCTGGCTAGGCATGTCCAAGCGCGCGATCGAGGAATGCCTCGACTATGTCCGGACCCGCGAGAATTTCGGCTTGACCCTGGCAGATCATGAAGGTGTGCAATGGATGCTCGCCGACGCGGCGATGGATATCGAGATCGGCCGGCTGATGACCATGCGGGCTGCGGCCAAGCTCGACACGGGCGATCAGGCGCGCAAGGAAGTCTCGATGGCCAAGATCTGGGTCTCGGAAATCCTGCACAAGACCATCGCGACGGCGATCCAGCTGAACGGTGCGCGTGGATACTCCAAGGATCTGCCGCTGGAGTGGATGTATCGCTATGCGCCCCAGGCCAAGCTGGTCGACGGCGCTTCGGAAGTTCACAAGATGGTCATCGCACGAAACCTGCTGGCCGACGGCATGGGCTTCTGGAGCTGGGAATAGTGCTGGACGGCGTGCACGCGTCCGGTCTGCCGGATTTCCCGATCGCGCAGGACGCGCTGATCGATTGGCTGCGTGCACGCTTCGGCGTATCCGATGTCCGTTTGGATCGGGTGTCGCTGCTTCCCGGCGGGGCGATTCAGAACAACTGGCGTCTTGATCTTCGCATTGATGACCAGACGGTACTGCTGGTCTTGCGTTCGGGTCCCGAACTTCCGCTTCCCGAAAGCCGGCCCAAGGCCGAAGAGTTCGACAATTTACAGCGTGCCTGGCGCGCCGGTGTTCCGGTGCCCCAGCCCCTTTGGTTGTCCGATGGTGATCTGAGACCTGCTTTCATTGTTTCCGAGTTCTGCCGGGGGGATTCGGCCCGTAACCGGTTGATCGCGGGAGGGGACAATGGGGCGTTGTTGACAGACCTGGCGTCGGCGCTGGCGAGGATTCACACTGTTGGCGCGACGCCGGAAACAGCACCGGCTTCGCCGTTGCGACGGGTGGAGACGCTCGACGAGTGGGCCTGCGTACTTGCGCGCGTTCCCGATGGAATCGCAGCGGGTCTCGACTGGCTGCGGGCGAATTTTCCCTCGCGCGGCGCCGTCACTCTTGTCCACCGCGATTTCCGCACGGGCAATTTCCTCGTCGAAGACGGGCGTCTGGTGGCGGTGCTGGACTGGGAGTTCGCGAACTGGGGTGATCCGGCCGAAGATATCGGCTGGTTTTGCGCCGCGTGCTGGCGTGGTGACGCGCAGGACAGAGAGGCGGGCGGTCTCGGTGCCCGTGGTGACTTCTATCGCGCCTATCAGGATGCGGGCGGGCGATTGCCCGGGCCGGAACATATCCGGTTCTGGGAGGTCTTTGCCCATGTCCGCTGGGCCCTGATCGCGATGCAGCAGGGCGAGCGTGGGCGCGCCGGCGCCTATCCGGCCCGGGAACTCGAGGAGGCGGAGGCCCGCGTGCCGGCGCTGGCCCGTACCGTTGCCGGAATGATCTGAGACGTCGTCAGGCGCCTTCCGGGACCACTACAACGCGACCGATGATACGGCCTTCCTCGAGGTCCTTGAGCGTCTCCGTCACCTGGGACATCGGACGCGAGGCAACGGGGATCGGCTCTACTTTCCCGGCCTTCACCAGATCCATCAGTTCGTGCATCTCGCTGAGGGTGCCCACATAGGACCCACGCAGCGCGATATCGCGGGTTGGCAAAGATAGTGTGGGGATATCGATGCGGCCACCATACAATCCGACGGCAATGTAGCTGCCGCCCCGGCGGAGCACGTCGATACCCAGGCTGGCGGTCTCGGTGTTGGCTACGAAATCAACGACCGCGCCGGCCCCAGCGGTTGTTAGCCGGGCGATCTCGGCCCGGGCGTCGTCGCGCATGGGGTTGATCGTATGATCAGCGCCCGCCTCGCGTGCGGCGGCCAGTTTTTCCTCGTCCACATCGATGACAATCTTTTCGTTGGCGATGTATTCGCGGGAGATGCCGACGCCGGTCAAGCCGACACCCCCGGCACCGATGATGACGAGCTTGTCGTCCGGGGAGATGTCCTTGGCCTTGCGGATCGCGCTGTAAGAGGTAATGCCTGCGCAGCCGAGCGTGCAAGCGTAGTGGGGGTCTACACCTTCGATATCGACCAGGTAGCGCGAATGGGGTGAGATGATGTGGTCCGCATAACCACCGGGACGGCGCACACCCAGCGGTGCTACCGCATTGCAGTCGTTCTCGCGGCCTTCCTCGCAACGCGCACAATTGCTGCATCCACACCAGGGAAAGACCATGTAGGTCTTGCCGATCTCGATATCGTCGGTTACTTCAGGACCGATGGCCACGACTTCGCCCACGGGCTCGTGGCCCATGGTGAACGGCAGATCAATGCCCCGCTCCTCAAGTGTCATCTTGGTGCCATCGCCGAGATCGTAATAGCCGTGCCAGAAATGTAGGTCTGAGTGGCAGACGCCGCAGGCCGTGACCTTCAACAGAACCTCGCTGCCCTGGGGCTCCGGATTGTCGGTTTCGACTAGTTCGAGCGGCGCGTTCGCCGCGACCAGTTGATAGCTTTTCATGGCAGAATTCTCCGTGGTGTTACGTGAATGATACCGAAACCGAGCCTAGGCCCGGGATCGAATGGTCGATCCGGTCACCCTGTGAGACCCAGTAGGTGGCAATGACGGAACCCAGTGTTACGAACTCTCCGGCCTTCAGGTACCGGTTTCGTTCTGCAAGGCGAATGGCCAGCCACGCTAGCGCTTCCAGTGGGTGCCCCATGATCAGGGATCCCAGCCCTGTGCCGAGCAGTTCACCGTTGAGATGGATCGTGCCCTCGGCTGCCGCAAGGTCGATATCCTGCCAGTCCGTGACAGGGTTGCCGAGGATCACCGCGGCATTGAAGAAGTTGTCGGCCGCCATGGTCGGGGTATCAAGTTCCCGATAGTCGCGGTAGCGGGCATCGACGAGTTCGAACGAGATCATGACCGCCTCGACCGCGTCGCGGACCGACTGCCGGTCATAGGGTGCCCCGCTCGCCGGGAGGTCCGATCCGAGGCGGACGGCGATCTCGGCCTCGATCCCGGGGTTCACGTAATCTGAAAAGGTCAGGTCCGCATGGTTATGGTGCACGGTAGGTGCGAATACCTCGCCGAAGGCAGGCTCGTGAATGTTCATGTACTCCTGCATCACCGGCGTGGTGCACCCGATTTTGTAGCCCACCAGCTCACCTAAGCCCCGCTCACCGAGGATGACATTGTGTCGTTCCTGGACCGCGTAGGCGTCGTGCAGGTCGGTCGGCCGGATGCTCGCAGGGAGTAAATCGAGTTTGGACCGGTTGAGACGGTTTTCGGCAATCACCGTGGCTGCCTGGTTGACCGCGTCGACTTCCATGAGTTCCCCCGTTTCTAGGACTTGAAGGCGCGTTGCAACGCGTCGATCGATAGCTGCAGCGCCTCGCCCGAGGCGTCGATTAGCTTACCGTAATGCCAGTATCCGTGAATCATGCCGTTCATGCAGGTGTACTCGACCGTCACGCCAGCGTCGGCGAGCATCTCGCCGTAATGTTTCCCATCATCGCGAAGCGGGTCGAACTCGGCGGTGACGATCTGGGCAAACGGCAGGTTCGCGAAATTGCCGGCTTTGCTCGGCGACAGCAGGATTTCGTCGGTCTCGGTTCGCCCTGGTGCATAGCAGGAGTAGTACCAATGCATTTGCTCGCGGGTCAGGAAATAGTCCTCGTCCAGATATGCGTAGGACGGAAGGTCCTGTTCGAAGAACATGTCCGTGACCGGGTAGATCAGTATCTGGGCGCACAGCGCCGGACCACCTGCGTCGCGGGCTCGCAGGGCGAGGCCTGCCGCCAGGTTGCCGCCGGCGCTTTCGCCGCCGACAGCAATCCGCGAGGGGTCCCCGCCGAGCGCCGCCGCGTTATCCGCAAGCCATTGCAGTGCGGCCCAGCAATCCTCGGGCGCGGCCGGATAGGGGTGTTCGGGTGCCAGCCGGTAGTCGAGCGAGACCACGATGCATGGTGTGTCCCGGCAGATCAGCCGGCACTGCGGGTCCCGGCTCTCGATGCTGCCGATGACGAAGCCGCCGCCATGGATAAACACGAAGATCGGAAGATCGGTGGCGTCCGTGTCGGGCCAGTAGATGCGGGCGCGAATATCGCCCTCCGCACCCGTAATTTGGCGGTCTTCCACCTTGCCGATCTCGGCGGGGTCGAAATTCCGGGGCACGATAAACCGGTCATATGCTTCGCGCGCCTCGGACGGCGGCAGGTCCTTCAGCGGTGTAGAAGCCGCATTCAGGAGATCGAGCATGGCCTGTGCCTGGGGGTGTAGTGTCATAATCCGTCCCCGTGTAGCCGGGTTCTTACGACCGGCACCCGCAGGGGAAGCATCGTTTGACAGGATGGGACGGTCAACAGGTTTCGGGCTTTACCGGTTAGGCGTAAATATCACGGATGGCAAAACTGGTTTCGACCCTGGCCACACCGGACAGGTGGGATAGCTGTTCTTTGTGGAAGGTTTCGTAATCCGCCATATCACGCATGGACACGCGCATCAGTTAGTCGTAGCGGCCTGACCGAATGTTCGGCCGGAAAACACATTGGCGGCCTGAGTCTTGTTGTTGGGCATCGGGTTCTTCAAAATCACAGCCTACCGAAGCCCGGTGGCTGCAAAATCCGGGCACGGGAAGATGAGGGGAATGACGCATGCGCTTTGCCTGTGACACCGGCGGAACGTTCACCGACCTGATCGTGGAAGACGATCAGTGCGCTTTGACCATGTACAAGGCGTCCACGACGCCAGATGACCCCGTAAAGGGCGTGCTAGATGCGCTCAGCCTTGCCGCCGAAGACCGGACTATCTCGTTGTCGGAAATGCTGGGCCAGGGTGAGATGCTCATCCACGGGACGACCCATGCGATCAACGCGATCATCACTGGCAATACTGCCCGAACGGCATTCCTGACCACGGCCGGCCACCCGGATATCCTGGTGTTGCGCGAAGGCGGGCGAATCGAGCCTTTCAACTTCGTCGCGGCCTATCCCGAGCCCTATATCCCACGCGCACTGACATTTGAGGTGCCCGAGCGCGTCAACAGCGCCGGTGACGTCCACACGCCTCTCGACGAGGCGGGTGCCCTTGAGATCATGGAGAGACTGAAAGCCGCCAATATTGAGGCCGTCGCGGTGTGCCTGTTATGGTCGATCTACAACCCGGCCCATGAATTGCGGATCGCGGACCTGCTTGAAGAGCATCTGCCCGGTGTCCCCTACACGCTGTCCCATCGCCTCAATCCGGCGCTGCGCGAATATCGTCGGGCATCGTCCACCGCGATCGATGCGTCGCTCAAGCCGCTGATGGGCCGATATCTCGGCGGTCTGACGGAACGGCTGACCGGGGCGGGATTCTCGGGACGGACGCTCGTGCTGACGTCGCAGGGCGGCATGCTCGATGCCCATGACCTGGCACAGAAGCCGATCCACGCGATCAATTCCGGTCCGTCGATGGCACCGATTGCCGGGCGAACCTATGCAGAGCTCGATTCCGAGGCACCAAACGTCATTATCGCCGATACCGGTGGTACCACCTACGATGTCAGCCTGGTTCGCGACGGGCGCATTCCGCTGACCAAGGAAACCTGGATTGGCCAGCCTTTCCGCGGCCACATGACAGGGTTCCCGTCGATCGATATCAAGAGCGTCGGTGCCGGTGGTGGTTCCATCGCCTGGGTGGATGCTGGCGGCCTTCTGCATGTGGGGCCGCAAAGCGCCGGGGCCGTGCCGGGGCCGGTTTGCTATGGCGCGGGTGGGACGGAGCCCACAGTAACGGATGCCTGCGTTGCACTCGGTTATCTCGATCCCAGCTATTTCCTGGGCGGGTCCATGAAACTCGACGAGGCTGCATCGGTGGCTGCGATCAAGGAATATGTCGCAGACCCACTGGGATTGCCGGTCGCCGACGCGGCCGCGGCAATCGTCAGTGTGGCGACAGAGAACATGGTGCAGGCCATCTCCGACATCACCGTCGACCAGGGGATCGACCCGGCGGAATCGGTCCTGATCGGGGGCGGCGGGGCTGCCGGACTCAATTCGGTGTTTATAGCGCGCCGACTCGGGTGCCCGACGCTGATCATTCCCGAGACGGGTGCGGGTCTCAGCGCGTCGGGGGCGCTGATGTCCGATCTCACCAATGAATATCGCGCGACGTTTTTCACGACCTCCGACGAGTTCGACCGGGACGGGGTGAACGGTGTCCTCGAGGCGCTGCGCGCCGAGTGCCAGGAGTTCATCGACGGGCCGGGCGCCGCGGCCATGTCCAGCAAGATCGAGTATGCGGTCGAAGCCCGCTATGCCTCGCAAGTCTGGGAAATCGAGGTGCCTCTGCCGATGGACAGGGTCGAGAGTGAAGATCAGCTCGACACGCTGGCAGGGGCCTTCCACGCTATGCATGAACGTATCTTCGCGATCCGCGATCCCGGTTCGGTCATCGAGTATGTCGGCTGGACGGCGACGGCACGGTGCCACCTGCGCGATGGCGGGCCGGGACGGTTGAGCGCCGGCGAGGGGCACGACGTCAGCGGCACCCGCAAGGTCTATTTCGCCAATGCGGGCGAGGTTGATGCCGCGGTGTATGATTTCGAAAAGATGATGACCGGTGAAGAGCATTTCGGCCCGGCGATTATTGAATCGCCGTTCACGACCGTGGTGGCCGATGCTGCCACCCGCTTCAAGCGCTCGGCCTCGGGCAGTTTGGTGATGCGGCCATAGGGAACAGAATCATGAACGGGAAACCCCAAAAACAACTGGACGGCGCCCAACTGGCTATCCTGGCGAACCGCTTCGAGGGAATATCCTCGAAGATGGGGAACACGCTGCTGCGAACCGGCCGGTCCGGCGTCCTGAACCGGGCAAAGGATTTCTCCTGTTGTATCCTGACGGCGGACTGCGAGCTCCTTGCCGTTGCCGAGAGCCTGCCGATCCACGTACTGTCGGGCCCGGACATCATGGCCCGCTCGATGATGGAATTCCATCCGGAACTTAAGAAGGGCGACGCGTTCCTGCACAACTCGCCCTATCACGGCTGTTCTCATCCCGCGGATCACACCATCATCATGCCCGTGATCGACGATGCGGGAACCCATCATTTCACGGTTCTGGCGAAGGCCCACCAGGCCGATATCGGCAACTCGATTCCGACCACCTATCACGGCACGGCGCGCGACGTTTACGAGGAAGGCGCACTGATCTTTCCCGCCGTCCAGGTGCTGAAGGATTACGAGACGGTCGACGACATCATCCGCATGTGTCAGTTGCGTATCCGGGTGCCCGAGCAGTGGCACGGCGATTTTCTGGCGATGCTGGGTTCGGCTCTGATTGGCGAACGTGAGCTGCTCGCGCTCGGTGAAGAGGTGGGCTGGGACACGCTGCACACCTTCACCGACCAATGGTTCGACTATTCCGAAAAGCGCATGTCCGATGCCATTGCCGAGGTCCCGAAGGGAACCGCCTCGGCTCAGTCGACCCATGATGCCATCCCGGGGACGCCGGATGAGGGAATCACGGTCACCTCCAAGGTCACGGTAAACCCCGAAGCGGGACGGATCGAGGTCGATCTGATGGACAATGCCGATCAAATGAATTGCGGGCTGAACGTGTCCGAATCCTGTACCCGGACGGCGGCCTATATCGGCGTGTTCAACTCCATCGATCACACAGTGCCAAAGAACGAAGGTTCGTTGCGGCGTATCGAGCTGAAGCTCAAGGATGCGGGCGTTGTCGGTATTCCGCAGCACCCGATCAGCTGTTCGGCCTCGACCACGAACCTGGCGGACCGCATCGTGTCGGCCACCCAGCGCGCGATGGCCGAGATGGGCGACGGATTCGGCATGGGTGAGGTAGGTTGCTTCTGCGCACCGTCCACGGCCGTGGTGTCGGGCATCGATCCGCGCAACGAAAAGCCCTATGTGAACCAGCTGTTCCTGGGGCACACGGCGGGGGCCGGTGCACCGCATCAGGATGCCTGGCTGACCATGTTGCATGTGGGCAATGGCGGCATGTGCTTCATCGATTCTGTCGAGCTGGACGAGGTCTACACCCCGATCCACGTGCACACGCGCCGCTTGATCCCCGACAGCGAGGGCGCCGGCCGTCACCGCGGTGCGCCGGCGATTGAGGTCGAATACGGTCCCGTCGATTGCCGCATGGAGGCCGGGTTCGTGCATGACGGCAATATCCATGTCCCCCAGGGCGCGCGGGCGGGCCTGCCCGCGGCTCGGTCGAACCAGTTCAAGACCACCCGCAACAAGGAACGTGAGACGCTCGACCAGTGCTCGATCGTCTGGATCGAGGATGGCGAGACCCTGGTCTCGATTGCCCAGGGCGGCGGCGGCTACGGCGATCCGCGGACGCGCGAACCCGAACAGGTGTTGCATGATGTGCGCGAAGGTATTGTGAGCCGCCAGCGGGCAGAAGAAATCTACGGTGTGGCGATATCGGACGATTTGTCGATCGATGCGGCACGTACCAATGAGCTGCGGTCGGCATAGTCGCCCGGCCGGAACGAAATCTCGAAGGGAGAACAGAGATGAGACTCAAGGACAAGGTAGCCATTGTGACGGGCGGTTCCGTCGGTATCGGCGCCGCAATCGCAAAACGCTATGCGGGCGAGGGCGCGACAGTGGCCACGGTGTACAAGAGCAACGATGACGGCGCGAACGCCATCATCAAGGAGATCACGGATGCGGGCGGCAAGGCCAAGGCCTTCAAGGCCGATGTGTCCCAGGTCGCGAATATCGAAACGCTGATCGCCGACGTGGTCGCTGAGTTCGGCCGGGTCGATATCCTGGTCAACAATGCGGGCGTCTTCCGCACGGTCCCGGTCATGGAGACTACCGAGGAAATCTGGGACGAGCAGCTCGACCTCAATCTCAAAGGCTATTTCTTCATGGTGAAGACCCTGGTGCCCCATTTCCGCGAGAACGGCGGCGGCAAGGTGGTCAACATCTCCTCGATCGCCGGTACCGGCGCCTTCCCGAACTGCCCGGGCTACTGCGCGTCCAAGGGTGGCGTGGTCAACATGACCCGGGCGCTGGCCGCCGAGCTTGGCAAGGAACTCATCAACGTTAACTCGATTGCGCCGGGCAACGTTGCAACCCCGCTGAACGCCCATGTGCGTGGCCCCGGGAACGAGGAATATGTGGAGTTGATGAAGACCTTCACACCGACGGGAATCGACTTCATGGACCCCGAGGACATGACAGGCACCGCCGTGTTCCTGGCAACCGAGGATTCCAAAATGATTCACGGGGAGACCATCATCGTCGATGCGGGCTGGTCGGTCTGGTAGGCGACGGAATTGCTTGATCGCGAGAACGCGCACTTTCTGCTGCTAAACATCGGTCACTTTCTCGACCATCTGTTCATGCTGATCTTCGCGACGGCCGCGGCGCTCGCGCTGTCGCAGGATTGGGGCATGAGCTACGGCGAGCTCATCACCTATGCGACACCCGGTTTCATGGCGTTCGCGGTCTTCACCATCCCCGCCGGTTGGTTGGCGGACCGGTGGAGCCGCGAGGGCATGATGACGGTGTTTTTTGTCGGCATCGGATTGTCGTCCGCCGCGACCGCGTTGGCCGATACGCCCCTGCAGATGGCGGTGGGACTGTTTGCCATCGGCATGTTTGCGGCGATCTACCACCCGGTGGGTATCGCGCTGGTCGTCCATGGGCGCGAACGGACCGGTGTGCCGATTGCGATCAACGGGATCTTCGGCAATCTCGGGGTGGCCTCTGCGGCCCTGATCGCCGCCCTTCTGATTGACAATGTCGGCTGGCGTTCGGCCTTTGTCTGGCCGGGGCTGGTCTCTGTTGCCCTCGGGCTGGTCTATATCCTTGTCGTGAAGGGCCGGAGTCACGAGGCCCATGCGCGCGCCAAGCCCGATGCGGCGAACGATGTGGGGGTGCTGAGCCTCGACCGGATTACCATGATCCGGGTTTTGACGATCGTTATCGTCAGTTCGGCCCTGGGCGGACTGATCTTCCAGAGCACGACCTTCAGCCTGCCGAAGGTGTTCGAAGAACAACTGTCCGATATCGCCGTCTCGGCGACGGCGGTCGGATCCTATGCGTTCCTTGCATTCGCGATCGCCGCGGTGGGCCAGCTTGTGGTCGGTTACCTGGTGGACCGGATGTCGGTCCGCCGGGTCTTCATGGTCGTGGCAGCGCTCCAGGCAGCCCTGTTTGCACTGATGCCGGGCCTGACGGGCTGGGGCGCACTGTTGGTTGCCGTGGGATTCATGTTCGCGGTGTTCGGGCAGATCCCGATCAATGATGTTCTGATCGGGCGGGTGGCGCGGAGCGACTGGCGCGCGCGCGTCTACGCGCTTCGTTATACCATCAATTTCACGATTATCGCTTCGTCTCTGCCTCTCATCGGCTGGATTCACGGCCGATGGGGATTCGACACCCTGTTCGTGATCTTGTCGGTAGTCGCGCTGGGCGTTCTGTTGTCGGTCGCGATGCTGCCGGTCCTGCGCTTCTCTGCCGCGCCGGCGGAGTAGCCGCCCGCTCTGTCAGGTCAGATCGAAACCCTTTTTGCGCACGAACGCGCCGAAATCCGTCCGCTGGGGCTCGGCATACTGGCGTGCCTTGTCGTCGGACCAGGTGTAGGGATCGCGGGTCCCGAAACGGTCGGGATCGCGCTGGGATCCGTAGGGACGCAGCTCTGCGCGGCGCGCATCATAGGCCTCGATGGCCGGCTGTTGCGCATCTTCGTTGTAGGTATCGGAGTGGACGGTCGCGGCCAGCGGCAGCCGCAGGTTGATCCGCGGTGTCCGGCCGGGCCAGCCCACCGTCATTCCGGCGACAGGGAACACCCAGTACGGCAACTCCAGCAAATCGTCAATCAGGTCGACATGGTCGCGAATGGTGCTGATGGGACAGGTACCGAGCCCGGCGGCCTCGGCCGCGATGGTGAAGGCGGACAATGCGATACCGGCATCGACGGCCGCGTTGAAGAACGCATCCAGGTGATCGTTCTCGAAAGGGATACCGTGCCCGTCAGAAACCTGCCGGAGTCGGCGATTGTTGCCGCAGAAGATCAGGAATACCGGTGCATCGGCGATCCATGTACTGTCGGGGAATAGAGTGTTGATCGCATCCCGCTTGTCCGGGTCCGAGACGATGACAATGTCGCGCTGTTGCAGATCGCTCTTGGTGGGCGAACTCAACGCCAGCGCACACAGCTGCCGCAACAGCGCCGGGTCGACCGGGTCTCCGGTGTAGCTGCGGCAGGATTGCCGGCCCGCGATCGTCTGCCAGGCGTCCGGGGTCTGCCCGCCGTATGCGGGCACATCGTTGAAGCGCAGCTGAAGCTGGTCGTGAACGGTCTCGGATGGGGGCATGAATGCGCCTTTCTCTGCCCGATCGGGTTCGCTCGCGTTATCCGGCGTCCGGCAGTGTGTGGTCGCCGAATTTCTCTCGCAGTTCGGTCTTGAGCACCTTCCCGGTCGCCCCCAGCGGGAGCTCGTCGGTCAGGATCGTGTCATCGGGCAGCCACCATTTGGCGACCTTGTCGGACAGATAGACTGTCAAATCCTCGTGGCTCGGCGTCCTTCCGGCGGCCGGCACGACGATCAGGAGGGGCCGCTCGTCCCATTTCGGATGCGGCACGCCGATCACGGCGGCCTGGGCAACGTCAGGGTGGCCCATGGCGGCATTTTCCAGCTCGATCGAGCTGATCCACTCGCCGCCGGACTTGATCACGTCCTTGGCGCGGTCGGTGATCTCCATGTAGCCGTCCGCATCCAGGGTGGAGACGTCTCCGGTCGCAAACCAGCCATCGTCTCCATGGACGTCCGATGTCTCCATCTTGAAGTAACCGGAGGTGATCCAGGGGCCGCGGACGTGCAGTTCTCCGAATGATTCGCCGTCGTGAGGCAGTTCATTACCGTCATCATCGACGATGCGCATCTGGACACCGAAGACCGGTCGGCCCTGCTTGATCTGCTTGCGCAGTATTTCGTCGGGCTTGTCCATCGAAGGTTTGGGCAGCGAGACCGTGCCCAGCGGGCTCATCTCCGTCATGCCCCAGGCGTGCCGGACATCGGTGCCGAACTCGTCCTGGAAGGCCTGAACCATGGATTCCGGGCAAGCAGACCCGCCGATAATCACGCGTTTCAGGCTGGGAACGTTGGTCTTGGCCTCGCGCCAGTGGTTCAGCAACAGGTGCCAGATCGTGGGCACGCCCGCGGTCATGGTGACGCCTTCGTCGACCAGCAGTTTGTGAATGCTGGCGCCGTCGAGCTTGGGGCCGGGGAACACAAGCTTCGCGCCGACCATCGTGGCGCCGTAGGGGATTCCCCAAGCGTTGACGTGGAACATAGGCACGACGGGCAGAATGACCTCGTTCTCGCCCATATGCAGGACATCGGGCAGAGCGGATGCGTAGGCGTGGATGATCGTCGACCGGTGGCTGTACAACGCGCCTTTGGGATTGCCCGTGGTGCCGGACGTGTAACACAGCGAAGAGGCCGTATTTTCGTCGAACTCCGGCCATTCGAAATCGTCTGACTGGGCGCCGACCAGGTCTTCGTAGCAAAGTGCGTTGGGGATCGTGGTGTCGGGCATGTTGGCCCTGTCGGTCATCACCACCACGCCCTTTATGCTGGGCATGTCATCGGTGACCGCCTCGATCAGCGGCACCAGGTTCACATCGGCAAAGATGTAGGAATCTTCCGCATGGTTCACGATATAGGCCATCTGCGTGGGGTGCAGGCGCGGGTTCAGCGTGTGGGTGATCGCACCAATACCCGAGACCGCGTAGTACACCTCGAAATGGCGGTAGGTGTTCCAGGCCAGCGTCGCGATCCGGTCGCCCAGTTTGACGTCCAGGGCCTGAAGCGCCCTGGCGAGCTGGCGGGACCGCCGGTGGGCGTCGCGATAGGTATAGCGATGGATCGGGCCCTCGACGGATCGGGTGACGATTTCGCGCTCGCCCGAGACATTGTCGGCATGCCGCAGCAGATCCGAGATCAGCAGCGGGCGGTCCATGATCAGTCCCTGCATGACCGGTTCCTCCCTTTGGTCCGGGCATTGGGTGCCCGGTTGATTGCGATTATCGAATGCGCCGGTGGCGCGCTCAAGCGAGACTTTCCCTAACCGGCGACCCGGTTCAGGAACTCCAGGCAGATCTCCGCGAACATCTCCGGTGCCTCCATCAGCGCGACATGTCCCGTCCCCTCGAGTATTTTCAGCTCGGAGCCCGAAATCCGGGCGTGGATTTCCTCAGACAGATGCGGTGATGCGATCAAGTCGAGGTCGGAACAGGTGACCAACGTCGGTACCAAAATGGCGGCCAGCCGGTCATAGGTGTCCCCCTCGATGCAGGCCTCAAGCTGCCCGATCCAGCCGGCATTGACCGGAGACCTTTCCAGCAAGAACTGCCGGTGCGCGTCCATTTCCGCCACATGTTGGTCGTAATAGGCGCTAGCATGCAGCGCCAGCATGCTGATTTCGGCCAGCGCGACCCGCTGGTCGTGCTGGGCGAGATAGAGCCGGGTTTCCTGGAACTTCTTCAGGCGTGCACCGTTTCGCGTCCAGCTGTGGTGGATGCCCAGGCTGAGCACGCGGTCCGCATGGTTGAGCGCCAGTTCCTGGGAAATATGTCCGCCCATGGAGAAGCCCATGACATGAGCCTGTGCGATCCCGATATCGTCGAGGACATGTGCGGCGTCGTCGGCCATATCGGCGAGACTGTAGCCGCGTTCGGGGACGCTCGAGGCCCCGACGCCGCGATTGTCGAACACGATGGTCTGAAACCTCTTCGAAAAGAACGGGATCTGGCCCGACCAGAAGGTCAGATCGTGGCCGGTTCCGCTGACCAGAATGAGGGGCGGTCCGTCGCCATGGACCTCGTAGTTGATGGAAACGCCGGCGCGCGGCGGTGTCATGGGCATTGCGGCTCTCCGGTATCGGGCGAGAGCGCAGCATGTCCGTCTGCCGTGCGGGGTTCAAGCCCACAAAAGGCAACCGCCCCGGACAAAAGGCCGGGGCGGCTCCAAAACGAACGTAATGTTGACCGTCCGAGTTCCTCGGCGGTCTGAAAGTAACGTGCTTAGTCGGGTTTTCTCTTGGCAAAGAGCCAGAGGATGATCGCCACTGCGATCAATCCGACGAGGCCGTTATTGCCGAGCGCCTGGATCAATTCGATCAGGTTTCCAACAACGTCGCCCCCTAAGAACTCAACACCGCGGCCGAACAAGATCTGTAGAACGATCGCCAGTGCAATTAGAAGCAGTCCGAGCTCGGTTATCTGACCGAGGAACCGCTTTACTTTGTCGAGCATACCTTCAGGCATGTATTCCCCCTCTGGGCTATTTCAGACTAAAAGAGCCTTACGACCACACGATTTTGTAGTCGGTGAGAAGTATCACACAACATGTTCGAAATCTGTCAAGGGCACGAATACAAGTAACTGGTCAATTGTAGATGTAAAAATCATCGATTATCCTAACTATAATTAGTTTTGACGCACTTTCTTGATTTAAAAAAGTTTGTATCTCTACAGAATGTCTCGAGGTGGGGAAAAAAATGCGATAACATTTGTTTCAGCCGGATATATCGACCGGAAAATACATATTTTTACTTGATTCCGGATGCCGGGGTTTCGGGTGCAATCCGCCCCGAAGCGATTCCGAGCCGTTTTCCGGCAAGATGACCGGCGATCCAAATCACCGATTCTGGCGCGTCAATTTGCGTCCAATCCGCTCAACATATGGACCTTTGCCGGTGCTGCTGTTGCAATCAGCCACCGGTCAACGCTACACCGTTATGGATACGTTTTCCCGGCCCTCGGCATGCGGAAAACCGGGGAAAAAGGTGGAACGCATGCCTGATACACTGTTCGATAGCCGCGAATTCCGGAACGCGTTGGGAAACTTCGCCACGGGCGTCACGATCATCACCGCAAAGGGGGAGAACGGGGAGTTGGCCGGGGTCACCGCCAGTTCGTTCAACTCCGTTTCATTGGACCCGCCGCTCATCCTGTGGAGCCTCGATCGAAGCTCGACGAGTTTGAAAACGCTGGAGGATGCGAGCCATTTCTGTGTTCATGTCCTGAGCGACACGCAATCGGATGAGTGCATGGCGTTTGCAAAGTCCGGCGCCGACTTCTCGGACCTCGACATAAAGGAAGGCCTGGGTGGCGCACCGCTAATCGATGGCTGCCTGGCCCGCTTCGAATGCCGCAATGTGGTGCACCATGACGGCGGCGATCATGTGATCATCGTGGGAGAGGTCGAGCGTTTTGAGACGAGTGAAGGCAATCCGCTGATCTTTTTCCGCGGAAAACTGAGTGATTTGGCGTCGAACGGCGACGACGGCTGAGCCCGTGAAACCGGGGCTGCTTGCGTCGCATCCCGGCGTTTTCTATACCCGAGGGTAACGGTATCGAGTTCCGCGTATACGGAACCCCGCAGCAGGGCACAGGCGCCCATTGAGGAGAAACAGGTCATGAAAACCTTGGATCATTGGATCGGCGGCAAGTTCGCGACCGGGTCATCAGACCGCAAGGGCCGCGTGTTCAATCCCGCCACCGGCGAGCAGGTCGCCGAAGCCCGACTCGCCAACGTGGCAGATGTCAATGCGGCGGTCGCGGTGGCCAAGGCCGCACTGCCGGAATGGTCGGCAACGCCGCCGCTGCGCCGTGCGCGGATCATGTTCCGGTTCAACGAGCTTATTCTGGCGAATGAGCAGGAACTGGCCGAGATGATCACCAACGAGCACGGCAAGACGATCGAGGATGCGAAGGGCGATATCCTGCGTGGTCGCGAGGTTGTCGAGTTCGCCTGTGGAATTCCCCATCTGCTGCGCGGTGATTTCACCGAGGATGTGGGGACCGGGGTCGATGCCTACTCGATCCGCCAGCCGGTCGGCGTCTGCGCCGGCATCACGCCGTTCAATTTCCCGGCGATGATCCCGCTCTGGATGTTCCCGCTGTCAATCGCCTGCGGCAATACCTTCATCCTGAAGCCGTCCGAGCGCGATCCATCCTGTCCGCTGCGTCTTGTTGAGCTTGCACATGAAGCCGGCGTTCCCGAAGGCGTCGTCAACATGGTCAACGGCGACAAGGAGGCTGTGGATGCAATCCTGACCCATGCTGATATCGATGCGGTCTCCTTCGTTGGCTCGACACCGGTCGCCCAGTACATCTATTCCACGGCGGCCGAACACGGAAAACGTGTCCAGGCCCTGGGTGGGGCGAAGAACCACATGGTCGTCATGCCCGATGCAGACATGGAGCAGGCCGCCGATGCGCTGATCAGTGCGGGTTATGGCTCGGCGGGGCAGCGCTGCATGGCGGTGTCCGTGGCCGTCGCGGTTGGCGATGACACAGCGGACGCGCTGGTGGAGAAACTCACACCCAAGATCCAGGAGCTCAAGATCGGCCCGGGCAATGGCGACGACATCGAAATGGGCCCCGTGGTCACCAAGCAGGCCCAGGAACGTATCTTCAGCCTGATCGATCAGGGAGAGAAGGATGGCGCGACGCTCGTCGTCGATGGCCGTGGCTTCAAGATGCAGGGCTATGAGAACGGCTATTTCATGGGTGGCACGCTGTTCGACAATGTCACCGAGGATATGTCGATCTATCGGTAAGAAATCTTCGGTCCCGTCCTCTCGCTGGTGCGTTCGCAGGACTATGAGGATGCGGTCGATCTCGTGAACCGGAACGAATATGGCAACGGCACCGCGATCTTCACGCGCGACGGCGATGCGGCGCGAGATTTTGCCGAGCGGGTCCAGATCGGCATGGTCGGCGTGAATGTTCCGATCCCCGTGCCCGTCGCCTATCACAGCTTTGGCGGCTGGAAACGCTCATTGTTCGGTGACATGCACATGCACGGCATGGAAGGTGTCCGGTTCTATACCCGGCAGAAGGCAATCACCTCGCGCTGGCCGAAATCGGGCGTACGCGAGGGCCACAGCCTGACCATGCCGACGATGCAGTGACCGACGGCGGCACGTCAGCAAAGATACGCCTCGCGGGCGTGACCCATAGCTTCGATGGGGTGCGCGCGCTCGACAATATCGATCTCGAACTGAGCCCGCGCCAGTCGCTGGTCCTGATCGGCGGGTCAGGCAGCGGCAAGTCGCTGCTTCTTAAATCCATTCTGGGCCTGGTTGAGCCCGATGCGGGCACCATCGAGGTGGATGGGGAAGAGACCGTCGGCATGCCTGAAAACCAGCGCATGCAGTGGATGAAACGGTTTGGCGTCCTGTTTCAGCGCCAGGGGCTCTTCGACAGCCTGAAGGTCTGGGAGAATGTGGCGTTCCGCCTGTTGCACGAACACGATGTGCCGCGGGCAGAAGCGCGCGAAATCGCGATCAGCAAGCTGGGGCAGGTCGGGCTGATTGCCGGGACCGCAGATCTTTTCCCCGCCGAGCTTTCCGGTGGAATGCAGAAGCGTGTCGGTCTTGCCCGCGCGATTGCGACGGATCCGGATATCCTGTTCCTGGACGAGCCGACGGCGGGCCTCGATCCGATCATGAGCAACATCATCAGCGATCTGATCAACGACCGGGTCGATGATCTCGGCGCCAGTGTGATCTCGATCGTCAGCGACCTGGCGGTGGTCCGTAGAATCGCGGACAGCGTTTTGATGTTGCACGAAGGCAGGGTTGTCTGGCACGGGCCGGTGTCCGACCTCGACACCGCCGATAATGCCTATTTGCGCCAGTTCGTGGCGCAGTCGATCGATGGGCCGATCCGGATGCCGGCGCTCGCCGGATAGGAATCAGGCCTCTTCGTTGGATTCCAAAATTTCTCGGACCTCTGACCGGCCGCGATATTGGTGAAGCGGGCTGCCTTCTCAATATCCTTTTCTTCGCCGATGGCGAGGGCGAAGGCGCCGTGGAACACGTCCCCTGCACCCAGCGTGTCGACGGCTGTGATATCCAGTGCGGGCAAATGATGTTCAGTGCCGTCTTCGTCAAGCGAATAGAACCCGTCGGCGCCGGCCGTCACACCGACCATGCCCTCTGTCGATTCCGCGGCCTTGGCGAGCCCGGCGGCTATGTCGATGGACCCGGTGTACTGCAGCAGGCCTTCGCGTGAGAAGATGACATGGCTGGAAAGCTCGACAAGTTCGCGGGGGACCGGGTCAGGGCCGACCTCGCCGTCGAGAATTGCGGGTATCCGGCGCTCGTGCGCGCGTTCCAGGGCGCCCATGGCCGCTTCGGGCCATCGGCTGTCCACGAGGATGGCACCGGTGTCCTCGATCCGTTCATAGGGCAGCCAATCCGCATCGGGGTCCAGGTCGCGGCCGGCGAAGACGGTGATGTGCCGTTCACAGTCCGGGCCGATCGGGACGGAGGAGACCGGCGAGAGGGCGCCGGGGACACGCCGCACCTGCTCGGTGTAGACGCCGTGCCGGCTCAGGCCGTTGAGAATGCGCGCGCCGGTTTCATCGTCGCCCAGACGCCCCCAGAACGAGGCGACACCCCCCAATTTCGCGACGGTGACGGCAGCCGTGGCGGCCATCCCGCCGCCAAACAGATGGTGGTCGTGCGCGAATGTCTTTCCGTCCGGTGCCGGCGGGCTTTCGGATTCGAAGAGATAGTCCAGAAACGCAACACCGACGCAGATGACTTCTGCCGTAGCGATCCTCAGACGTCTGACGCGCCGTAGTAAAGCATGGCGCTGTGCTGGGCCTCGGCAAAGAAAAGCCAGCGCTCCACCAGTACGCCGATCGCGGTGCCGAGCAGTGCCAGAACAACCGCAGCCAACGCCGGCATACCGCCGAGAAACCCGGCCAGGACCAGCGCCACGATTGGTACCAGAGCGCCGGTGACCATCGATATGGTGCGCAACCGGGCTGCGTGCTTGCGCGCGATTCCATAGCCCATCTCGCGCATGATGTAGTTGGCGCTGCTGTTTGGCGATTCCAGCAGCCGGACCTTTCCGATCTCGCCGAGCCCAGTGGCGCTTTCCGCCGTGGCGGTTGGCGCGGCGGTATCGATGTGGCGCCAATAGGCCTTCTTCATGGCCCAGGTCAGTGCGGTCGCTGCCGCCGCAATCCAGGCCCAGATGCCGGGCGTCATGCCGAAGATCGCGGCAAGGGTCACCATCAGGATCGCCCCGCTGGACAGGGAAAAGCCGAGATAAAGCGGGACGACAAGCGGATTTGACCATCGGGGAATGGCCCGAAGGCTGGCGTAGATCATGCCTGTGCACGCGACGGTCGCGGCGGACAGGATGGCAGCCAGGATGCCGACCCACAGCCATATCCCCTCGACCGTGCCCAAAAGGAGCCATCCGGCGGCGAAGACGAGCGCGGGAACGTAGGTCACCACGGCCGCGACACCCTCGCGCGACAGCCAGGAAGAGCGCCATTGGCTGAGCGCGCGCCATGCACGTTCGGGGTGGCCGAGATGAAATGTCGAGGATAGCAGGCCGGCGGTGATCAGTCCCAGCGCGATGACGAAGGTGACCGCCCCGAACGCGAATGTCGGGGTCGTTGCGCCGGTGCCCGCAAGGATCACCAGCCAGATCAGCGCGCCGTATCCGGTACCCGATGCGGTGGTGAAGAAAATGACGGAATAGGCGGGATGCATCGAGAGAACCGATCTGCGTACTAACGCGACAACATGCGGTCGACCCAGCCGAGAAAGCCGTCCTCGGCCTCTGTTTCCGGTGTCTCTGGTGCCAGGGCCGGGGCCTGCATGGCCGGGTTTTCACGGGCCGGAGCGCGCGGCGGCAGATATTTGTTCACCGGCGCCATGTCCATTTCGGGCATCAGGTCGTAACCGTCGCGTTCTTCCACGAGCCGGCTGACGGCGGAGTCCGGGTCGCCGAGGTCGCCAAAATGACGTGCCGAGGCCGGGCAGGTCGAAACGCAAGCCGGCACCCGGTCTTCCTCCGGCAGGTTCTGGTTTTCGATGCGATCGATGCACAGGGTGCACTTTTTCATCACCCCGTCGGCGTGGTCGTACTCGCGCGCGCCATAGGGGCATGCCCAGGAGCAGAGCTTACAGCCGATGCAGGTCTCCGCGTTGACCAGGACGATGCCATCGGTTTCGCGCTTGTAGGATGCCCCTGTAGGGCAAACGGTGACACAGGCCGGTTGCTCGCAATGCAGGCAACTGCGCGGGAAATGGACTGTCCGGCCATCCGCGCCGTCGCCGGCCTCGAAAGTGTGGACCCGGTTGAACCAGACGCCCAACGGGTCGGCCCCATAGGGATTCTCATCGGTCAGCGGTGCAGAGTGTCCGCCCGTGTTCCATTCCTTGCAGTTCACGGCACAGGCGTGACACCCGACGCAGATGTCGAGGTCGATCACCAGGCCGAGTTTCTTGGTGCCTGGATTGGCGGGGAGGCTGGTCATGATGGCGAGCCCCCACGCTTCCGTCGCCAGCTGGACTTCGGCAGAAACTGGGCGCCATAGCGCGACCGGGCCGGTGCTTTGGAGACACCGGGCGCGCGGGGCGTGGTCGCCTCCGCGTCTATATCTGCCGCGCGGCTGTCGTCCTTGATCACCCGGACCCGCAGGTCGAACCAGGCGGCCTGTCCGGTGATCGGGTCGGTATTGGTGAAGCGGTATCCGTCCTTGGGTGGCAGCAGGTCGGTAATCAGATGGTTGAGCAGGAACCCCTTGGTGGATTCCGGTGCATCGTCGGAGAGGTTCCAGGCGCCGCGCTTCTTGCCGATCGCGTTCCAGGTCCAGACCGTATCCGCATTGCAGCCTTCCATCAGGGCGATCTGGGCCCGGATGCTCCCATAGGGGCTCTCGACAAGGACCCGGTCGCCGTCGACCAGGCCGTGGTCCTCGGCAGTCTTGCGGTTCATGTAGAGGGGGTTCCAGCCGTGAATCTGCCGGAGCCAGGCATTCTGCGAGCCCCAGGAGTGATACATCGCCATGGGCCGCTGGGTGAGAGCCCGGATCGGATAGGCCTGGGCGTCGGTGTGATCATCCTCGAAGGGCTGGTACCAGAGCGGCAGGGGATCGAAGGCCTCGACGATACGGTCGCGATAGCGAGCCGGCGGCACGACAGCCCCGAAGCCCTGTCCCGCCAGCTTGAACTTCTGCAAGGGCTCGCTGTAGAGCTGGTGGACGATCGGGTCCGGTGACGCGATCCAGCCCATTTTGGCTGCGCGCTCCAGATAGGCACGGTTGGCGTGCTTGTAGTAGCGCTCGTCTGGGGCAAACTCGTCGCTCCAGAAGCAACCGTTCTCGATGTAGCGCGACAATTGGTCATCGTTGGGCTGGCCGACCCCGTGGGTCTCGCCATCGGCACCGCGCCACCCCGCAAGCGGTCCGACACCCGGTGTGCGTTCGTGATGCACGAGATAGTCGGGATAACCGCCCCGGTAGCGGGGATCACCGGTTTCGCTCACGAACGCCGGCAGGCCGAGGCGGGCGCCCAGATCGATCAGAACATCCTGGAACGGCCGGACATCGCGGTCGGGTGCGACCACGGGCTGGCGGATTGCGTCGGCCGGCCCGTCGGCACTGCAGATCGGACGGTCCAGCAGGCTGACGCAGTCCCAACGTTCGAGATAGGTGGTGTCGGGCAGGATCAGGTCTGCATAGGCGACCATTTCCGACTGGAATGCGTCGGCGTAGATGATCTTCGGGATCTTGTATTCGCCTGTCTCGGGATCCGTGTCCGTGAGCATCTCGATGGTCTCGGACGTGTTCATCGAGGAGTTCCAGCTCATGTTCGCCATGAACATGAACAGCACGTCGATCGGGTAGGGGTCTCCGGCCCAGGCGTTCCGGATCACCGTGTGCATCATGCCGTGAGCCGCCATGGGTGCATCCCATGAATAGGCCTTGTCGATGCGCAGCGCTTGCCCGGCGCTGTCGATGAGCAGGTCTTCCGGGCCGGTCACGAACCCGAGTGGCGGGCCGACCATGGGCGAACCGGGTGAAACCTGGTCGGGTTTGCCGGCCGGTTTCGGCCCCGGCGGCGCGGGCCGGGGAAACGGCGGCTTGTAACGGAACCCACCCGGACAATCGATGCTACCGAGCAGCATTTGCAGCAGGTGGATGGCCCGGCAGGTCTGGAAACCGTTCGAGTGGGCCGAAATTCCGCGCATCGCGTGCATGGAGACCGGGCGGCCGACGATCTTATCGTGCTTGTTTCCGGCCCAGTCGGTCCAGGCGACATCGAGGCTGATTTCCTGCTCGAAGGCCGCATGGGCAAGCTCGGCTGCGATGCGGCGGATGTTGTCGGCATCGATACCCGTCTCTCCTGCCACTGCATCTGGGCTGTAGCGCCCGTCGAGATAGCGGTCGAGGACCAGCTGGAAGGCCGGCACGGCCTCACCGCCCGCGCCGCCATCTCCCGGCGTTGCCTGGTGCAGCGGAAAACTACCGCGCATGGCCGGGGCTATATCGGTCTGTGTTGCATCGACCAGCTGGTCCGTATTGCGGTCGTAAGCGATCGGGTTTCCGTTCGCATCGCGCACGAACAGGCCGTCCTCGGCGGTGCCCGGCGCCTTGCGGACCAGCCAGTGCGCATTTGTGTAGCGGGCCAGATACTCCAGATCGACCTTGCCGTTGCGCAGCAGCTCGTGGATCAACGCCATCACAAACAGGCCGTCGGTGCCCGGGCGAATGCCGACCCACTCGTCTGCGATGGCCGAATACCCCGTGCGCACTGGATTGACCGATACGAACTTGGCCTGACCCTGGGTCTTGAGTTTTCCAAGTCCCGTCTTGATGGGGTTGGAATCGTGATCTTCGGCCACGCCGAACATCATAAAGTAGCGAGTGTTCTCCCAATCGGGTTCGCCGAATTCCCAGAATGAGCCGCCGATCGAGTAGATCCCTGCGGCGGCCATGTTGACCGAACAGAAACCACCATGGGCGGCATGGTTGGGGGTGCCGAACTGGCTGGCCCAGAAACCGGTAAGCGACTGGCTCTGGTCACGGCCAGTGAAGAAGGCGAGCTTGCGCGGGTCCGTGCGGCGCACCGACCCGAGCCAGTCTTCGGCGGTTTGCAGTGCTTCGTCCCAGCTGATGGCCTCGAACTCGCCTGATCCGCGCGGGCCGACCCGCCGCAGGGGTTGCGACAGCCGCGCGGGCGAATAGTGCTGCATGATCCCGGCGGAACCCTTGGCACACAGGACGCCCTTGTTCACCGGGTGGTCGCGGTTCCCCTCGATATACCGGATCGCACCGCCCTTGAGATGAACGCGAATGCCGCAACGGCACGCGCACATGTAACAGGTTGTGGTTTTGACCTCGTCGGAGACGTCAGGTGAGGGATCGATATGCTCGTATCGATCGTCGGGGCGGATATCGTCTGGCATGAAATAAAACTACACGAGGGTGTCGATCTGATCGTCCGTCAGGCCACCGGGAACAATGGTAACGGGAATTCGGAGTTGGCCAATCACCTTCTTGGTCAGATGGGTGATCAGTGGGCCCGGACCGCGGCGCCCGGTCGATGCGGCAAGCACCAGGATACGGATATCCTTTTCTTCCTGGATGAGGTCGACCACGGCCGATTTGGTTTCTCCCTCGCGCAGGTACAGCACCGGCATGCCGCCATACAGGCGCATGACCTCGGACGCATGCTCCTGCAGCAATTGTTCGGCCTCCTCGCGCGCCTCGAACTGCATCAGGTTGCCGACGGCGGCCCAATGCTGGAAGTCGGCCTCGCGGATGACCCGCACCAGCCCGACACGGCCACCGGTGCGACGCGCGCGCAGGCTCGCCCAGCGAAGTGCGACTCGCATTTCGGGTGAATTGTCGACGACAACGAGAAACACGGCGGACCGTTCGGTCGCCGGCTTGTCGTTGCTGGCTTCGATATCGGGGCTTGGCGAGTCGGACATGACGATCAAACCTTACGGAACACGAAGCCGGCGAACCAGCCGGCAATCAGGGCAATAACGATGGCAATCAGGCCATAGATCGGAGCTTGCTGGAAGGCGAACTCGGTCACCTTTGCGCCAAGCCCGATTTTCCGGATCTGCAGCAACGATTCCTTCTGGCTGGCGATTTCGTTGCCGCTGACCAGATACACGGTGGCCTTGTACTCTCCCGTCGGTACGTTCGCGGGAAGAGCGACGCGGGTTTTGAACAGACGTTCGCCGCGAAACTCGACGGGGGCGGGTTCGAGGGTATACAGCCCGCTGCGCTGCTTGTTGCGGATCAGCGCGGCGCGGAATTCCGCCTCGTCGGTCAGCGAGAACACGAAATGGGGATTGAGGGCGATATTCTCTGCGCCGATCTGCTTGGCTTCCAACAGGGCCTCGGGCAGCAGGTCGGTGAGAGGTGCGGAGGCCGCGACATGATAGAAGCCCGGCGCATCGTC
>MDTE01186268.1_pt1 | contig 45278 bp, 36 predicted proteins | sample 811231 | NCBI WGS metagenome assembly MDTE01 (sample SAMN05326651, study PRJNA326480) | marine metagenome | isolation source: seawater | place: Indian Ocean: Red Sea | collected 2010 | reverse complement strand
TGCTTTGTATGATTTCCACGCTTCAGTGATATCTTCTACTTTATGATCTTCATATACTTTTGTTTCATCTACATGTACAGGTTGACCATTTGCACCCAAATAGCGTCTAAGGCTAAGGTCCGCAGGACTACCCAATGGCCCTTTATATTCTTCTGGGTTAGGCTCAGTGGTTGCTTCGCCTGGCATTTCTTCTGCTACAGGAGCTTCGCCTGTCAATTTATTTAATTGCTCTGGAGTAACCAATGCAATTAATGTCCTCATACCATCAGTTTCATCAACTGGTTGTTCTTGCACTGGTGTGTCTGCGTCTGACTTTGCAACTCCTGCAAGTTTAATTAAGTCATCTAAATTCATTTTATCACACCTTATATTCTGTTTGTAGCTCACTCTTGGGAGCATTCTTTATCATTTTTTCATTGTATGCATCACCAAAGTGGTCTTCGACTTTAACTTTTTCTGCATCTTTATATTCAGCATCTGCTAGCACACTAGTAGCTTCTTCATCTGATTCTTCTTCAACTTCCCAAAGTTCTTCAGATTCATTCATGCTGTTTACAATCATTTCTCCTAAACTTACACCACAAATACTTGCAATCTCTTCTTGTATTGCATTGTTTGTTGCTGGTAGTTTTGTTTTAATATCATATGTGTATATTTCTCTTGCTCCTACGTCACCAAATCCACGTGGTTTATGCATTATAGTTTTCTTAGGCGCACTCATACTTTCCATGTTATATTTTTTCATATGAGATTCTACTCTGTCCATACATTCATCTGAAATCTCGTTTAGACTACGTAGTCTGAACTCGTATGTTTTCTCAGATTCTGCTAGATATTGTGCTAAACTTTTCATCGCTGTTTCCTTCATTGTAATTATTTATCAGAGTTATTCATTTTTTCAATCACAGCATTTATTAAAGTATTGCGATCTTCAAACTCTTCTGCTTGACCTTGTACAGGCTCTACACCTGGCTTATTTCCTTGTTGATCAAGCCTTGCTTTTTGTATTTGTAACTGGACCATTTTAAGTTTTTTATCCATTTTAGCAGTTTTTGCCGTAATAGCATTGGTCATCATTTTGCTAGCAACGTCAAATACACCTGCCGCATGTCTATCTTCTACATTTTGTCCTAGATCCATAAGGTCTTTGAATGCATTCATCGCTTGACCTGCATAATTATCCATATCACTATCTAATGATTCAAGATCTCTTACCATTGGTAAGGCAGAGTCAATCTTGTCTGCAATATCTAATTGCTGTTGCATTTTATTAAGATCCAACCCCATTTCTTGTTCTTCTTTATCTGTTGGGTATGCTGAATTTACATCAGTTTCTACGGGCGGTAAATCGAACACATCTTCAATTTTTTTATTCATGCTGTTTTCCTTTTCTTAGGATTGTTAAACAATTCATTTTCTGTAAGCACTCTGAATCCTACACCCTGTCTAACACAAAATTGTTTTGCCGCCTGCCACTTGGCTTCATTTATAATTGCTTGTGCTTTCTGCACTGTTCCTTTGGCATATGCAAGTGTTTGTCCAGCTGGTTTAATTTCAATCATTTCTGCTTTACGATTTTTATTTTTATCTTCGTATACTATAAAGAAGTCAGGTACGTAATGTGTGTTTTTTCCTGTTGCTGGATTACGATAAGGTATTCGATGACTTTCACTTGCCCATGCTAGTATATTAGGATGAGTATCACACATACGCATAAACTTTAATTCCCAACCACTGCGATATCGTGGTCTATGCTTTCCAATATATTTGCTTGGATTGCGTACTTCATATATACCTTGTTGAAATTTATGTGCCATTCTAGTAGTATTTATCTAGAACTTTTTATGTTGGTCCTACATCTGCACTTGCATCTTCAGGTAACCCTTTAGGCACTATCATTGTTACACCATTAATTTCACGCACTACTTCATTTACGCCAGGTGCACCATCAAATGCTCTACCAACTTCTTGCACTACTTGTGTACCCAAAGACAATTGATTTTGCAATCCGGCTGTCCTATTTACTACATTACCTGCTATAGGATTAATTGCCGCACTTTGTGAAATTGCTTCTTCTCCTGCACTTGTGCTTATTACACCTACATTGAAATGTTCAGGTTGAAAAGTAACTGAATATTGTAATGGCTGGCTGTCAGCATGGGCTAATGTGTCGTGATTTATTGCAGTTATCATACAGTTGTATAATGCAAATGATCTACCTCCTTGTGCAGAGTCTCTGTTATGTATTCTTATTTCCTCAAAGAAAAATCTACTACTTGTTGGTATTGACTGAGCACCAAACGGATGTGTTAATCCTGCACCAAATTGTGCTTGCACTGTTTGATATTCATTAAAGTTATTAGTATCTAAATCATGCCCATGAAAGTAATGACCAGAGTATGCTTTCATTAAAGTTTGAAACTGATTGTCTCTTGTGTCATAAAATACAACAGGCACTGCGCCTACTTGCATTCTAGTAGGAACATGTCTAATTCTGTTGTATTGGTTTACAGGTGTAATGCCATAGTCAACATCAGGAAGTCCTACACTAACTACTCTATCAAATATAAATTGTCTAGTAAAGCTCTCATCTTCCATAAAGACATTTTCATTTAGGATAAATTCTATTTGAAAATTATACTTTAGTCGCGGTGTCTGTGTAGGTAAATCGGAATCTATTCCAAATTTATGAGCGGCGGCATTGTATGGACCGGTATTATAAATTGCCATCTGCTAAACCTTATGACTGTGTGCCTGCACCTGTAGCATTACTTAATGTTTGATCTGGTGTTTCTCCAGTTAATGTTGCATTACCTGCCGCATCAAAAATTTCTGCATTATCGTAACGAACTGATACAGTGATCTGAACTTGTTCACTACTTGCGTATGCCATTTCTCCATATGTAATATTTTGAATATAGCAACCTGCAAGTTCAAATTTATCAAGTACACCTGGTGTTGGATTTGCACCATCTAGTGTTTCTACAAGCATTTGGAACTTATAACCAGCTCCACTTCTTGTGCTTGATTGATTTGCATGGTCAACTTGTCTATTAAGTTGATTATTTAATTCTCTTAATACAGTACTATCTACATCATCACGTAATGTTATGCTGACTGGTTCCCAGGTATGTTTACCTGCTAGATAAATTCTACTGTTATATGTGTCTAATAATACTTCGTCGTGTGAAATATTTGGTCTACTCACACTGATTACACTCCTTGTAGGAGTTGCGGTGAAGCCTTCGCCTATAAATGTTACCCTAAAACGATATTGTAGTTTGGGCATGATTGTTGTTGTGTTTCCGCTGTTGTCTGGAACACCTAGTGTTGTAATTACTGCCATTTGAATCTCCTCATAATACCGGCTAACAGTATTTATATTTTTTACTCAAAAAAATAGGCACCCTAGAGTGCCTAATTAAGTATTATGTTAATTATTTTTAGTTTGTTGCGTTTAATGTGCCTGTATTCACCAATCTAATTGGAATGTAAATGAATTCTGCCGCTTTTGAAGGTTCAATTGCAACGTCTACATAAAATTCATTTCTATCTATTCTTGCTGGTGTGTTGTTACTAGTGTCACATACTACTGCAAAGTCATTTAAACCTCTTCGACTTAAGATATCTGCTAAGAATCTTTCAAATGCAACTTTTGCTCTACCTCTGGTTTGCTCGTCGTTGATTTCAAACAAGAAAGGTCTAGCCAATTCGTCAAATCTATCTCTTAGATATGCTACAAGTCTTGCAACATTTACTCTGTCAAGAGCACTTGTTGTACTGTGTAGAGATTTTTGTCCAAAAATTACAGTTCCTTGTCCAGGGAATGTTGTAATTGGATTCAACTTAACAGTATACATTGCATCACGCTGTCCTTGAGTAAGACTTACAGCTTTAAATTCATTTTCAGTTGTAATATGTCCTACTGAACTTGCATTTTGTACAACACCTCTAGTTAAACCTGCAGGAGCGAACCACTGAAAGCTAATATTGTCGTTGTATGCAAATGTGTATAGTGCCATATGACTTGGAGGAACTGCAACTGTCGCACCATTTAATGGTTCAGTTGTTTGTCCTGCTGGATAGTATACTGCTGAATATGTATTCTTTGTGACTAATCCATCTTCGCCATTTTCTGTAGCACTTGCAGTGTTACTAGTCCAACTAATTACATCAGTTGGTGACTTACGCATTGGTGCGTCAACAATAATAAATGCTGTTTCACCTCTATCACTGTTCAATGTAACCATTTCGTCTACTAGTTCAGGATAACCTGGTGCGGCGATTAAGCTAAACCTATTGCTAGGATCTCTTAAATCTGTACCTGCGGCTACAGATTGCATTTTTGTTGCAACAACTTTACGTTGTGCAAATCTTCCAAATGCACCACTACCGTCTGCGTGATTGCTTGCACCATTTCTCCAAGCAGTGCCATTCCAAGCACGTACTGTGTTTTTACTTTGTGCCATATTAATTACAATCATGCCTGCTGGATATACACCTGCACTTGGTGCTCCTGTAATAGTAGTTGCTTTACCGCCATTACTGTTATCACTTGCTGTATCAGTAATATCAGCAAACAATACACCGTTAGATGTAGTTTGATCAGTATTACTATGTAATACCCATGCACTGTTTCCAGCATTTCGCTTGTAAATTTTTGGATAAGCACGTTCGTTGGCTTGTCCTTTACCAGCTAATGTTGTATCAATCCATACATCACCTGCACTTGTTGAAGTAGGAGCAGTTGTGCTGTAAGTTGGTGTTACTGGTGCATAACCACTGTCAATAGTATATACATCTAAGCCATTGATAGTATCATCATGCCAGTATTGTCCTGTTGCCGCTGTTGCTGTTGGAGTGTTTGCTTGTGCGATTAAATCAGGTGTTGTTAATGCACCTACGGTGCCACCTGTTAAAATTTCTCTTACTACAATTGTACCACGTGTATTAGCTTGTTGGTCAAGTAATAAGTTACCAACTACGGCTGTACTTGTTGATAATACAGTTGCACTTGAACCATCTTGTGGTACAAAATCACCAATTGCGCCAGCACCATCTGCTTGAGTTGTACTGATACCTTGTACTGTTTTTGCAACAAAGGCTGTGCTTGTGCTACTGTATGCAAAGAATTTTAAATCAATTCCGTTACCTGCACTTGTAGTTTTAATCCAAATATCACCTGCATTTGGTGAAGCAGGTGCACTATAATGTTCGTCGTATGTTGCAGTACCTGCGGCTAAATTGTTGTCAATTAATTCCCAATTACCACCTGCACCATGAAAATATTGTAAACTTATCTGTCTAGCGGCAGTAGTTGAAGTTTCATTGTCAACATGAAGAACAACAAGATATGTGTCGTTAGTTGCGGCACTTGACGCTGTTCCTGGTGTAAAACCTGTGTTACCATCAACACTTGCTTGTGTACCTGTTGCATTAATTTCTACAGTTGGAATTTTATTTTCCCATGTACTGTTTGTTGCACTCCATTCGTGGATACCATATCTACTTGCATCTATGTCTAACCAAAGACCATTTGCAGTTGCGTATGCACTAGTTGGAGTTGTTGTAGTAGCATCTAGTTGTGCAAGATTTAAATCTGCTCTAACAACATATGCTTGACTACCTTGTCCTAAATAACTGTACGCCGCCATTAAACCATATTCACTGGTTTCACTACCTTGTACAATTGTTGTTCCACTTTTAGTGAACTCTGGATTACCAAAAAACTGTGTAAGTTCTCTCTGGCTTGTTACTTTAACAACATCACCAGCAACTGCACTCTTTGTTTGTTTTGCAATACCGTCTGCTTCACTACCAGTAGGATCTGTTTTGTTTTGACGTGTTGCTACTAGCAGTAATGGAACTGTACCAGCACCTGGGGCACCGTATGCACTTTCATCTACTACTGAAACGTTTACGCCTGGAGATACTAAAGTTGCCATAATTTTGCTCCTCTGATAATTAGTTTCTACAGTTATTTACCAGAGTAGCTATATATCAGGGGGGTTATGAAGGTTAACCTAGCATTTAATTATCTGAAGTTTAAATCGTTGCCCTTACGATTGTACCACATTTCAAAGGTATCTGTGGGCCATAGTGCTTGTCTATTCTTACTTTTTTTCGGAGCCATCTTATACCATATATTCCAATAGTATTCAGCACGTTCTTTATTACCTACCCTTTTATGATGATTAAAGTTCATTCTAGGATGTGTTCGTTTTCTATTTTTTGCCCAAGTTTCGGCATGTTTTTGTCTATCCAATTTCTTATACAACTCTGGATTATCTAATCGTCCTGTAAATTTACCAGTTTTGTGATTAGGATTGGCTTTGCCACCAAGTGAACCTCCATGTTCAGGTAGTTTATTAAAATATTCATTATTTTTTACAACATCCAACTTCTCACTATACTGCTGGCAAACTTCCTTAAATTTTTCTTTATCACTAGATTCAAAAAGTATTTCAGTACTATAATCATCACCGTACTGTTCTAAATGTTCTAGCCATTCAACACTAGATCCTTTATAAACATTTAAATCTCTAGTTGTTTGTCCTAGATATTTTTTACCTGTCACATTATGTATGTGATGATATAAAGTTTGCATGTTATACCATAGTTTTAAGTTTCATTAAAAGTTCTTCTAAACTGCCATCGTTTTGTATGATTTGTTCAAATGAAGAATCTTTGTCTATCCAAGCCCATTCACTAGCATGAACATCACTAGGTTTAATATTCTTATCACGTTTGTGTAAAAACCAATCAGGTAGTTCTCCTCTACGAACTTGCCATACTTCGCCTTGTACACTTTGTATCATTTTTACTTCATTGGGAAAACGTACATCTGGTATTACCCAATTTATATCTGGATTTTCTAATATTTTTTGTTTTACTAAACTTACCCATATGCCATCAAAAAAACCATTCCGCATGCAGTCTGTACCAAAAAGTTGGAGCACTAGACGAGGCGTTACACTCATACCTGTTTCAGTTGTCCAAAACTCATCTTCTTTTTCTCTCCATATACGACTGCGATCTGTATCGCCTTCTAGCATATCTCTATCCCAACTGAAAACACTGGCTACACCATCTTTCAATTTGTCAGCAAAACTTAGTTTTTCAAAGTTGTGATTTTCAACAAGTATATCTGCAACGGTGCCTTTACCGCTACCAATAAGTCCACATATTCCTATAATCATAAAATAATATTAATGTAGTTGAAATGAATTGTCAACCGATAATAACACCAAGTCCTGCTTGTCCTTCTGCATAGTACTTGAGGTCATCTTCTAGTTTGTCTAATGTTGCTTGTGCATCCATACGTAATGCATCTGCGTTTAAGCTAGTACCACCTTGTGGTCCTGCAATAGTATTGAACTTACCACGTGCTTCTGCAAGTATTAGTTTACTGTGTGCAAGTGCATAATCTTTAAGCCAAGGAGCACTATAAGGATCTGTAAGTAATTCTTCATCGCTTCTTTGCTTGTAAGCATGAATATAAACTGTGTCATTTGCTTTTACTTTTCTATGCAATAGTAATTTTTTAGTTACTGTGTTCCAAGTAAATGTATAGTTTTCTCCAAACATCTTACCCAATGTTTCTCTGTGTTGACTGAGTGCATCATACACAGCCATACCACCTGCTCTGCCACTGTATAAGAGATAATTGTTTAAATATGCAGTTTCAAATGGTTCAATATCACCTTGTCCACCACTGTTTAATGTACCACTTGTTCTTCGATACACATCAAATACATCTACAACATCATTATCTAATGTGTATTCACTTACTTCTTTTGTAAGTTCTAACAATACAAATGCTTCTTCAAGTGCATTTTCACTGCGTTGTCTGTATTTTTCGAAACTTTTTTTAATAGCCACATCATAATGTTCAGGGTCAAGTTCTACATCGACCATCTGTCCACCAAGTCGTAGTTCTATTTCTTTTACTAAATCGTCTTTGAGTGCCATACAAGTATTTATACTACTTGAATGCTTTTAAGATAATAGTATCAGCATTGAATCTACCATTCAATTTTGTTTCTGTGGTTTTAAGATATCCAAACTGTGCTTTTAGTTTGTGTTTGGTTACTTTTTTCCATTGTGGTAGTACTTCGTCTGGCTTACGTATTGTTTTTTGTAAACTTCTGTTGGGATCAAAGAATTGTAAAGTTGTGCCTTTTACTTTAAAAGTCGCATGCTCTTCTGCATGATAGATTCCAATCTTACGATTCTTTGTATTAAACACAACGATAGCAGTACTGTCAATAATATCTGCTGGAGGTATACTACTAAGTCCAAAATCTCCGTCACTTGGCTTAAACTTTAATTTTTTGACAAGTTCAGCGGCTGATTTCTGCTTTGGTTTTCGTACAGCTCTAGTTTGTTTTTTCTCTGCTTTAATTATTTCAATACCATCAAACACTCTTTTGTAAAAGTCCAATAAGTCTTTTATTTCCTTTTTACTATAGTGTTCATATCCTTCGGCAAGTTGTTTTTGCATTTCGTCACGTTTATTAGGAGCAGGAAGATTTACTAACTCTTGTAGTTCTTCGTAGCTACCTCTATAATACTGATCCACAAAACGTAAATGACCTAAGTTCATTTCGTGTTTCTTAAAATACTGCAAAGGATTCTTCTTAATCAGTTGTATTGACTTGCTATCTCTAAGCCAATCATCTAACCATTCGTCGAATTCTTCCATTTTGTCTTGTGTTGCTTCTTCTATTCTTTCTTGAATAGTAGGCACGTATACGTTTTTCTTTTTCTTATCGTCTGCTTTTTTTACTTCAGCAATGTGTTTACCTTTTTCAATAAGTTCAGCAATTTTAGGTTTAATATAATCAGTCATTGGATGTATATTGCCACTTGTCCCTGGACAGCTCTGCCAATATTCTTGTTCTTTTTCATTATAGTCAGGACAACCATCTAATAACATACGACAATAAATGCCTACAAGTCCTTCAAACTTGGCGGCTTTTTTTGCATTTGCAATTTCAGATTTGGTATAACTGTTTTCTTTCATCCAAGTAAACATATGTTCAATATTGTCAGTGTGTTTGTAGTTCATGTAATAAAAGTCATTATTATGAATCTTTAATTTATGAAATTTGTAACCATCTAGTTTTTCCCAGCCCTCAAATCCAGGTGCTTGTAGTCCTTTTACACTACGCCTTGCTACTTTCTTTTTTGCTTTGCGAACAGATATTGCCATTACTCTCTCCTGATTGTTTCTACTATTATAGCATCTTTTACTTATTTGTCAACCTGTGTAAAACCAGCTAAATATACGTATGCCACGATTAAGCGTTTATAAACCGACAAAAACAAATGATTATTACTTCATGGATAGAAGTATTCGTGAACAATTCAGTGTAGGTGGTACAGGCGTACATGTACACAAGTATATAGGTCCTGCCGCCATGCCTGATAAAAAAGATCCTGCACAACCTAATTACATGGCAGGCAGTGAAGTTGATCCTCTTAATGGTGAATTTATTAATGTAGAAGGTTTGATAAATGAAACCAAAGTACAAGATTTGCTGTTTATGGAAAATAGAGATAGGAAATATGACAAAGACGTTTATGAGTTACGTGGTGTATACAACGTACAAGACACAGATTTTGATTTAACACAGTTTGGTTTATTCTTAAGTAATGACCAATTGTATATGACTTTTCATATCAATGAAATGGTAGAGGTTGTTGGAAGAAAACTTATGCCAGGTGATGTTCTTGAATTACCTCACCTCAGAGACCAGTTGTTGTTAACTGCTGACAGAAAAGCAATTAACAAATACTATGTGGTAAATGATGCAAACAGAGGTGCAGAAGGATTTAGTCAAACTTGGTATCCACACATTTGGAGAGTGAAACTGTCACCATTAACAGACAGTCAAGAATACTATGATATACTTGGTGATAGCAAAGACAGTGAAAGCCTTAAAAATGATGTCAGTACGTACAAGAGTGAATTTAATATAAGTGATGCTATCGTAGAAGCGGCAGATTTACAAGATCCTAATGGAACAAGTTTGACCACACATTTATTTGGATATGACCATCCAACAAGTGGAGGACTTGTAAATCAAGACGATAGTTATAATCATGGCGAAACAATTGCAAGTGGTGATCAATTTCCTACTGATCCTAATCAAGGAGATTATTTTATTAGAAATGACTTTAATCCAAACAGACTATTTGTGAGAAGAGGCAGTAGATGGCATAGATTGTATGATAATATTACAGACAAAACTTGGACAGACAAGACATACAATGCCAGTGATTACATCAACAATAATAGGACTACAGTAATTGATGATAAAGAATTTAATGAACAAACACCATTGAGTGAGGTAATAAAAGCAAAGCCAGATAATAGTTAAAAACTAATAAATATTGCTAATAGACATAGGAAAAAGAGATGGCACTAACAAAAAGATCAGTAAAAGGTTCAGCACTAACAAACGCTGAATTAGACGCAAACTTTACACACTTAGGCGGAGATGGAACTTTTCAATTTCCAAGTACAAAAGGTACTGCTGGACAAGTGTTAAAAATGAATGCAGGTGCAACTGCACTTGAATTTGGAACAGATGAAGGTACAGATGTTGTTGTAGATACTACTCCACAACTAGGTGGTAATTTAGATGTTAATGGAAATAAAATTGTTTCAGCAAGTGGTGGCGATATTGATATTGAACCTGATGGAACAGGTGATGTTTTAATAGGTAACTTTAAATTTGATGCTGATGCTACAGTTGGTGCTGGACAAGACAACATGGTGATGACCTATGATCACAGTGCAGGTAAAATAAGTTTAGAAGCTTCAGCAGGTGGTGATCTTGTTGTAGATTCAACACCACAACTAGGTGGTAATTTAGATGTTCAAACCCATTCAATTGTTTCTGTAGCAGGTCAAAATATTGCAATTACACCAAACGGTTCTGGTAAAGTAGTTTTAGATGGATTAAATTATCCAACAGCTGACGGTAATGCTGGTGAAGTTCTTAAAACAGACGGTGCAGGTAACTTATCTTTTGGATCTGCAGGTGGTGGTTCAGCAACGTCAGTTGTAGCAAATAACGCCGGACTTCAAGCACTGACAGGAAACAGTGTTGGTGACTTTGCTTTTGTTACTGGCACAAATAAATTGTATGTCAGAAACAGTGCTGGTTGGTATTTGATAGCTACAGTCACAAATGCAACTCCATCTATATCAAGTGCAGGAAACGCCACTTACGCATTTGCCCTTGACGGAACACCAGTTGTTATTGATATAGTAGCCACAGAACCAGAAGGTGAAACAATTACATATGGTTACACAGTTAGCACTGGTAGCCTTACAAATGGCGGTGGTGCAACTGCTACTGTAACCCAAGGTACTGGCGCTCAAGTAAATCGTTTTACTATCACACCTACAACCAATTCAAGTTATGCAGGTTCGTTCTCATTGACCTTTACGGCTCAAGATCCAAATGGAAACACAGCAACCAGTAGTGCAAGTACTTTTACATTGTCTTTTGAAACCAGTGGTTCACTGTACTTTGATGGATCAGGAGATTTTATTCATCATGCATCAACCGCTGATTTTACAATGGGCACAGGTGACTTTACAGTTGAGTTTTGGGTTAATTGGGATGGCGATGATTTATCACCTAATGAGTATATGATTAGTCTTGGCGGGAATGCCCTTAGAGCAAGTCACAATAGTGGTGTTTTAAACTTTTTTGGAAGCGGTACAGACAAACTATCATTTACACCAACAACACAAGAAAAAACAGGATGGCATCATATTGCAATGGTTAGAAATGGACAGATTAATACTGTTTACTACGACGGTCAAAGTAAAGCTTCTGCTACTAATAATACATGGAATCATACTTCAAATACTATGGTTGTTGCTCAATATGATAATACTAGTACCAATGGTGGATATACGTGGGGTCCGGGTTGGTTAACTAATATTAGAATAGTAAAAGGAACAGCAGTTTATACAGGTAATTTTACACCGAGTAGTACACCTCTAGAGGCTGTAAGCGGTACTGTTTATCTAGTTGCTTCTAATGTTGAGCCAACAGTTGTATCAGCTGGTTCAACTATGTTTCCTGGTGAATCCACTCAAATAAACACGCCTGCAAGTGCTGATTTTACACTCGGTACAGGAGATTTTACAGTAGAAGGGTGGTTCAATTTTGCACATCTTCCTGGCTCAGCTGGCTCTGGAAACTATATGATGGATTTCGGTGCTAATGGATTAGTTTTACAATTCCAAGGATCAACTTCATTAGGTTTTTGGGCAAGTGGTAATGGTTATTTAAATGGTACAGTTAGTCTTTCAACTGGTACTTGGTATCATATGGCATGGGTAAGAATATCTGGAACAGCGGCATTCTATCTTGATGGTACTCAAATAGTATCTGGTAGTTTTAATAAAGACGTAACTACTAATACATTGACAATGAATGGTTATGGCGGTGGTGGTAGTTATGGTCAACAAGATGTAAAATATAGTGATCTCAGAGTAGTGAAAGGACTAGGAGTTTATAGTGGTGCTTTTTCACGTCCTACTGGACCTCTAACAAAAACTGGTGGAACATATCCTAACAGTACAAATAGAACTGATCCATCAGCATCACAAACTGTACTTTTAACACACCAAGATTCAAGTCCAGCTACTGGTGTACCACAAGATAACAGTGATAGTAATCATACATTGACTGCGATTGGTTTTGGACATCAAGCTGTGAAAGGTGCAGGATACTCATTTGATACTTCAGATCTTAGTAGTTCAGGTCACACCTTAAATTTTGCTGGTAACACTGCATATAGCTATGCAACTCCATTTGTAAATGGTCAAGGAGGTGCTGTTTATTTTGATGGTACTGGTGATTATCTTAATATCCCATCTAGTAATTTGAATCCTGGTACTGGTGACTATACACTAGAATGTTGGTATAGAGCAATAAGTCCTGGAAATCCACAAGAAGGACTTGTACAAATTGCAAATAACCCTACAGCACCAACACAAGGTGGAATTGGAATAATGCACAGTATCAATCCTAGCAATAACAAACGATACGCCATATATGGAGTTAGTGCTACTGGAGAAACATCAAGCACAAATAATCAATGGCCTACTGCTGATACGTGGTATCATGTGGCTTTGATGCGAAAGAATAGCAAACTTTCATTATTCGAAAACGGCATACCAGTAGGTGGCTTAACTGGTCTGGATAGCACAGTGAATTGGACTACTAACAATGCCTGTGTAATTGGTACTCATAACAACACAAGTAATGGATTTCATTATGGTTATATTTCAAATGTACGCTTTACAACCAATGCTGTATATAATCCTACACCTGCTGGAGGTTTAGCATTTACAAGTGCTGGTGGGACTACTTTAGCAAGTAATAGTAGTTTTGATTTTGGCACCCAGAACTTTACGATAGAATTTTTCTATAAGTGGAAAGATAATAGTGGTTATAAAACAGTTTTGAATCATCAGTATAATGCCAGTGACGCTTGCACTATTCAGTCTAATACTAACACTTATAAGTGGGGATTTTTTGGGTCTGGTATGGCTATTACTTATGAATCATCAGATGCTACTCCAGGTGTATGGCATCATTATGCTTTTGTTAGAAATGGTAATCAGGTTGCAATATACAGAGATGCTGTACAAACTCACAGTTTTTCTCATTCCGGCACTGTAGGTGGAGTAGATCCTACAGAATTTGGTACAGGAAACGGTAATGCTGATAATGGCGAGATTAGCAACTTCCGTGTAGTAAAAGGTACGGCCCTATATACAAGTGCTGGTTTTACAATACCAACAGCTAATCTAACAGCAGTTAGTGGAACATCTTTATTATTATTCCAAGAAAATAGTGGATCAACATTGAGTGATGGTAGTACAAATAATGTAACTGTAACAAAAGCCTCTCAACATGATATTCTTACACATAATGGTCCGTTTTATAAATTTCAAGCACCAGCGGCACAACTTGGTGCTATTTCGGGAACACAATTATTGACTTGTAATGATAGTAATACGATAGATGATGCAAGTTCTAATAATGCAACTGTGACAGCTAATGGAAATGTATATCCAACTAAGTTTATACCATTTCCATTCTCGTAAAGGAAACTAAATGGCATACGAAACATCAAAACTAACGGCAGTTCCTTACTTTTATGACAAACAACTTCGTAGATACATTCAACAATTCATAAGAATATTTGCAGGCTTTCAAGTAGCCATGCATGTTGACGAGGCTGGCGAAATAGTTTATCAAACTGTTCCTGTACGTTATGGTGATGTAAGTAGAATGGCGGCACACATAGTAAGAGAGAATAGTGAAAATATGTTGCAAACAACTCCTTTTATCAGTTGTCATGTAACAGGTTTAGAAGTTGCTCCGCAAATGAGAACGTTTTCGCAGTACGAAGAAACTGTACCTGTATACGAAAAGAAGTATGACGAAGCTACAAACAGTTATCAAAATGAAGTAGGTAATGCGTATAGTATACAAAGACATCAACCAGTTCCATATACACTGAACATGCAGGTTGATTTGTGGACATCAAATACAGAACAAAAATTACAAATGCTAGAGCAGATATTGGTGTTATTCAATCCAACACTTAATATCCATACAAGTAACAATCCTATGGATTGGAGCACACTTAGTTATGTAGAACTTATTGCTAGTACTTGGAGTATGAGAGCAATTCCTAGTGGAGTTGATGACATAATAGATATTAGTACAATGACTTTTACCATGCCTGTATTAATAAATCCTCCGGCTAAGGTTGTTAAAAACAGTGTTATACACACTATAATCGATAATATAGAAGATGTAGATGCAGATGCATTAAGTGCTTTAAGATTAGGAAATGATTATACACCATTGTTTACAAGTTTTAAAGTTGTTACATTAGATGCATTGAAAATGAAATTTGATGTTGATTCTAGTGGAAATGCTACTGCACAATTGTTAAGTGAATCTGGCACTAATTTAGATAGTAATGGAAATATTTTAAATTGGGCAACAACACTTAAAGGTTTTGGTGAAATAAGAGATGATGTAAGCCAGTTGAGATTGAAACAAACTGCAGATCCCAGTGTTACTACAGGTGATATAATTGGTACTATCAAAGTAAACACTGGTAATGTTAATTTATTAGATATAACTATTGATACAGCAACTAAACCTGCTAACACCCAAGGAACAGTAGACGCAGTAATTAACCCACAAGCTAATACTCCAGGTGATGGTACATTACCAGCAGTTGCAGATGGTCAAAGATATCTAATATTAGCAGATATTGCAGGTGGTTCGGGTTGGCTTAACAGTACAGCAAAGAAAAATGATATAATACAATATAGTGTTGGTACAGATGCTTGGAATATAGTATTTGATAGTAGTGCTATTGATAGTGTACAATATGTTACAAATACAACAACACTAGATAGTTTAAAATGGAATGGAACTGACTGGGTAAACAGTTACGAAGGAACTTACAATCCAGGATTTTGGCGTGTATATCTATAATGATTAAAGCAAGCGGTTGCTGTTTTCTTGCCTTAGATACAGGCAGAATAATGCTACAACAAAGAAGTAAAAAAACAAGTCACCCATTGACTTGGAGTTTTTGGGGTGGCAAGAGTCATAAACGTGAACGTCCTATAGAAACACTACTGCGTGAATGTAAAGAAGAATTAGGTCCTTTACCAGATATAGAAAAAGTATATCCTTTACATGAATTTATAAGTGAAGATCAAAAGTTTACATATAATACTTTTTGTGTTACAGTATTCGAAGAATTTATCCCACAATGCAATCAAGAAAGTGCTGGTTACTGTTGGACTAATTTAAATTGTTGGCCCAAACCTTTACATCGAGGTGCAAAAGTTGTATTGACTAGACCAGAAATGGTTGTAAAAATTAATACAATTTATGAAAGACAAAAAGATAAACTAGATTTGCCAAATTGGTTAGATGACTTTTAAAAATTTAACTAGGAGGTGTAGGCCATACTACGTCTTTAAGTGAAGAGTAAGTTTTAGTTATATCTCTTAATTCTTGTCTATAGTTTTTTTGTGCATCAGTTGGTGTTCTATCTGGCAATACCCACCAATCTGTTTTTGCAAGCATATCATTTCTTGTTTGTCTTAATTCTTCCAACTCCAACATTGGTCTTTGGTTATCTCTAAATGCTCTTACACTTGCACAATGCGTAGATATTGCTTCTTCTCTTGTACAATCGTGTGCAATCATTGTAAGGTTTATTTCTTCTTCTGTATAATCATGTTCTGTCATTAAGTACCCCAGGTTGATTCTCTTCGGTGATTAGCACCACTAGTTACACTATGATATGTACTACTATGGTCATGATAATTTCGTGATTCTCCTGTTCCTGCAAAACTTATATTTGAAACCTTATGAACTACGACAGTAGTCCATTGTGACCATAATCCATCATTATGAAACCAAACTTGTCCATCTGAATCGAAAGCAAATCTTGATGTGTTTGCGTGACCATGTCTTTCCTGGCAGAAAAAGTGATAATTCTGTGATTGACTAGACCAGATTATAATAAATACATCAAGAATTGCATATTGATTGGTATAATTTAAATCACCTTTTCTATATATAGTCGCCGCATAAAGTTGTTCTTGCCCTTGATTAGGTGAGAATTTAACAAGTTTGCAAGTTCTTGCATAGTATGTGTTATTTGCACCATAAGTATAAAGATTTAGAGTGTGTTGGAATGGAAATCCATGAACAGGGTTTGCACTTACTAAATCGCTATGGTCATAATATCCACCATATTGTCCAACTTTGTAATTACTTAGTGACATTTATTTTTTCCTCCAATTTACTTATCTGTTGTTTCAAACTGGATATTTCTTGTAATGCATCTTGTAGTGATTTCACAATTACAGGTGTAATTCTACCATAATCCATCTGCATCATTTCATCACTGTCAGCATCTCCGCTTACAGCTTCAGGAACAATAGACTGCATTTCTTGTGCAATAAAACCATATTGTGCAGGTGCAGTTTTATCCTTTATCCAAGTGTGTGAAACAGGATTCATAGCCAATATCTTTTGTGAAGCATCTTGTATTTGCTTAATATTTTCTTTTAATCGTCTGTCTGATGTAGTGAGATAAGTTGTAGCTGTCGTTGTAGATTCTATTGCACCAATTCTACCAGTGCTAGTGCCTTGGAAAAAATCTATCTGCCTCATAGTACCACTACCAGTAGTGTTTGCACAACTTAACATAGCATTACTACTACCACCTGCCCGATAAATTACCATGCCACCATTGGATCCAGCATAGGTCGTTGGATCACTAGTACCAATACCTATATTACCACCACTAAAATAAAAGTCAGTGCTAGTATGGAAACGCATTTGATCGTCACTATGAGCATAGTGTATGTATCCAGCGTATTCAGCTGAACCTGCACCATCACCAAAATATAAACTTTGAGTACCACCACCTTGAAAACTTATCTTTGCATCGTTTCCTCCATTAATAGTCAATGCTCTATTTGGATTATTTGTACCAATACCTACATTACCACCTCTTTTAATTGTAAAAGTATTAGTCCCAGTAGCATTATTATTTTTGTTCCAAATTTGTAAAGATCCATCAGCACTAGAGTCATATATACCCCACCCAAAGGTTGAACTAGCAATATCAACATTATCATAAAGTCCTAACCACGGATCTGTACCACCAGGTGTACTATTACCCCTGCCAATACTAGCATAATATCCACCATCTTCGTAAATATGAAGTGGATGAGCAGGATAAACATTTCCTATGCCAAGGTTACCATTTGCTGTCAGTTTCATTACTTCCACAAATGTAATCTCACCGCCAGCACTGCCTGTGCTATTGGTCATTTCCCAACTGATGTAATCATTCACATGAATCTGTCTATTGGCTTTGCCACCAGCGATGTATTTGTATCCTGTTGATCCACCTGCATCATAATACCAATTGTGTCCTATTTGCATACTACCATCGGTAGCCGCAATAACACCCATCGTATCCCATTGACTTCTTGCACCAAATACAGTAGACCATGCACTGTCGTTTAATACACTGTCACCAAAACCCAAATGCCCATCAGCATGTATTGTAATTCTAGACTGACCACCGGTGTAGAAGCTCATATCTCCAAGTTCGCGATTGATAATATAACTGTCTACACCAAGCTGGATTATATCCAATCCGTTACCAGTTCCTGCACCACTGGTTGCATCAGTCAATCGTAAATTAGCACCAGAAGTTCCAGTATCGTGAATGTGTAAAACTTTACCATAACTTGTAGCTGGACTGCTTGTACCAATACCTACATTTCCACCATTCAACCAACTAGGACCATCAGTGTCGAGAACAATACCTGTACTGGTTACACCAACTTTTCTTAGTCTTAGATATCCACTGTCCAATGCTGATCCACTGGATCCTCTTCTACCTAACATAGCAACTTCATAGTCAGCAGATTCTACAGTTATTCTAGCACCGTCACCGTGAACAACAAGTTTTTCACCAGGAGTGTCTGTCCCGATACCAACATTACCACCAGAAGCAATTTTTAATTTTGTTGAACCGTTATCTTGTAATGAAAAAGATTGACTAGTTCCAGTAAAATTTATTCCATTTGTATTGAAATCAGTATAATACCCACTATTGTACCTAGCTCTAATAAAAGAAGTAGCCCCGCCACTATGTACTTCTAATGTTGTACCTGGAGTAGTTGTACCAATACCAACTTTACCATCATGCTTTAATCTTAAAACTTCAGCATTTGTATTTTGAGCATTTCTTCCTCTGAAAATTAAATCACCTGTATAATTACCAGTATGTTTAGCATAAATTGCCCAAACGCCTGCAAGAGATTGTTTTGCTCTTAAAATAATTCCAGTTTCTACACCACTTGTATTATTTTCATTTTCTAATTTTATAAAAGAACTACGGTTAAAACCAAATAAGCTATCACTATCTGAAATATTGGTAGTACTATTTCCAGCTATGAAAATTGTACATTCTGGGCTTGTTGCATTTGAGCTACCTAATCCTAATTGACCAGAAAAATATACATTACTACTAATATTAAGAGCACCAGATATATCAATACTACCAGTACCTGTAATATTTTTTGAATTTAAATCTAAATTACCACCCAGTTGTGGAGTTGTATCATCAACTAGATCTGCAATTCCACCTGCATCATCTGCTACTTCCCATTTACTACTAGTACTGTTATATTTTAAAATTTTATTATTTGCTACACCAGTTTCATCTACGTTGTTTAAGTTTCCAATATCTGCGGCAGTAATACGCAATGTTGCTCTAGTATCAGCTCTAGCATCAGTATAATATAAATTACTTGAACCTTCTGTAATTCCATCTGTATTACCGGTGAATATACTTGCTGTACCAATATCAACATATGTGCTTCCATCATTTGTAAATTGCCACTTATCTGAAGTTTCATTCCATTTTAAACTAACATTGGTTGATGTTCCACGTTCTACTTCTAAGCCTGCATCTTGACTAGGTACTCCAGTTTCGTCACTGTTAAGCACAAGTATGTTATCACCTATATTGACTGTATTACTGTTTACAGTAGTTGTGGTACCGTTTACTGTTAGGTCTCCTGCAATTACAACTGTACCTGTGTTGTCACCTATTGCGGCTGGATCAATAGTGAGTGTGGCTGGTCCTTTTATACTGCCTGTAGTTGTGATGTCACCATATGTTCTGTTACCACCAATATAAGTTGCTACTCTTGCATCTGTATAAAATAAATTTATAGAACCTTCTGTAATATGATCAGAAGTTCCAGGAACTGTTAACACACCCGTACTGTTATTATATGCTTGTGTACCAGCTGTGCCTAAACTGATAGATGCTCTTGCTCTAGCATTGGTAAAGTAAAGATTACTTCCTTCTGTTAAATTAGCTGTGGTCTTTGTTGCTAGTCTGGTGTCAAAACGTGCATCAGTATAATATAAATTAGTACCTTCTGCTAGGTCACTTGTTGTGTTATTACTTAGATCATCTTCTGTATCAGTAGATGCAATTGTAAGTGTATTGCTTGCATCATCATATGTTAGAGTAATATTTGAGCCAGCTTGTAATAGTGCATTTACTCTATCGTCTACTCTTTCGTTGGTGAAATATTGATTAGAACTACCTTCACTTACTGCATCTGTATCAATACTAATACTGGTTACAGCACCAGTAGACTGATTGACATCCAAGCTGTTAGCAAAAGTTCCTAGTTCATGATTTTTACTTAAAGCCATATGTAAACCTTATTTGTTATACATATTTATGTTAAGATTCTAATGTTTTAATTCTAGCTTCTAGTGTTTCAACTGTAGTTTTTAATTCTTTGATACCTTCAATTAACAGAGGCACAATCTTCCCATAGTTGACCCCTTTATACACTGTTTGTGTTTTAGACATTTTAGTGTCCATATCCTCAACAACTTCAGGTAAAACTTTTTGTAGTTCTTGTGCAGAAACACCAATTTTTTGTTCAGTAGTTTTTTCATGATATGTTTGATTGTTTTCTTCATCTACACCTTTGATTAGGTCTGTTACTTGATCACTATCAGTATAATAAAAACCATTTATTTGACTAATTTTATTGAGTGCATCTGGTATGTTACCTGTTCTTACTTTAAGAACATCATCTGATGATGCAACGATGTAGTAACCGCCGCCAACATATAACTGGCCGCCATAATATAAATTGCCTAGAATATTAACATTACCTCCTGCGAAAGACATATACCTGTTTAAACTATTACCATCTCCAATATACGCCAAAGTACCATTTGCACTTAAAGCCAGCATAGTAGATGTACCATTTATCAATTTTATATGGGGTCTATTAGCCACCGCAGACCTTACTATTATACCGCTATCAGCGCCTAGAACGTCTAATGGGTTAGCTGGACTTGTAGTACCTATTCCAACATTGCCATTAGCATCTATCATCATTCTGTAAGTAGTACGTCCTAAATCGTAAAAAGCAAGGCCGTATGTTCCAGCACCACCGTCTGCTTGTATTAACCAATCTTCTCCTGAGTCTTTTACATTTATACCTGCACCAGTAGCGTTTGTACTCATAAATCTGCCGTAAACATTTCCAGTTCCTTGCACATCTAGTTTTCTACCAGGATTATTCGTACCAATACCAACATTGCCATCAGTTGTAAATCTAACTTTTTCGTCATATGTATTGTTCAATACATTACCAAATGTAAGGTGAGCTCTCCCATCAACACCATTATTTGATGCTTGAATGGCTGATCCATCTCTACCAGCGCCTTGTCCACTATTAGTTGAAAACATAATTCCAGCACGAGAATCAGCAACTGTTGTAGTGTTTTGTAACATCAATATGAAGTTATCATTACCACCACTGCTATCATTAAGGACATGTAATTTTGCATAACTTGGATCTGTTGTACCAATACCAACATTGCCGGTGGTGTGTGCGATACGCACACGTTCTGTGTTGTCAGTGGCCATAATAAGATGGCCCGCCCCAACAACATTAAGTTTAGCTGAAGGTGAGGTTGCAGTTGCATGACCTACGGTAAACTTATCACCGCCCCCGCTATCAAACTCAATGCCGCCAACCACAGAGGAGTAATCGCCTTTGATTGATGTTCTAAAGCCAGCGGTAGGTGAATTTACGCCGATGCCGACATTGCCATTACTACTAATTCTAAATCTTTCTGTTAAACTTCCACCATTCTCTCTTGTATGAAATATTAATGCACTAGCAAAATCTCCACTTGTAGCGTTTTCTTTTATCCCCCGAATAACTCCAAAGTCTCCTATAAAAGCAGAACTACCAGAACTATGGAAATTTCCTCTAAAAGTTATTCCACCACCAGGTGTGGCATTGTAAGCAGTTCCGTTGTCAATAACTCCTAGTGTAGCTAATCCACCACCAGCTGATACATTAGATCCTACCACTGTTAAAGGATATGGAGGACCATATGTACTGCCGATGCCTACTTTACCACCAAAAGGATTTATGTAAAAAGGATTTGCACTGTTATCACTAGTATCATATGCTTGTATTCCTGTACCAGCGTTTGTAGTACCCATAGCTCCTAATGTTATAGCTTTTGTTACAGAGGCACGTGTTGGTGAAATATTTAACGCCATTGACGAACTATTCACAGCCGCTAAAGTATCTGCATAATATGATGCATCGTTTGCAATCGTTGTAGGACCTGAGATTGTTAAATTACCATTAGAATCAGAATCAAGAGCCAATGGTAAGTCACGCATTTCCTTTGCTCGGGTCATTGTGCTATCTCCTGTGCCATTATTGAACTTCTTGTAGACCCATTTCCACCAACTCCATAGTTGCAAATACCAACTGATGTACTATGAGATGATCCATAATATACTGTGTAAGTTGTTGCACTTGTTGTAGCTGGAGAATCTAAATATACTGTAGACAAACCAGTAGCATATTCAGTTTCATTTGACGAGCTTGCAAGGGCTTGACCATGAGCTGTCGTAATACCAGTCAAGTTAGAGCTTGCTTTGTACAAATGAAATCTAACATAATGAGCCGCTTCTTGAGTGTAAACGCCGTTCAAAGTTACAGTAACCAATACTTTACTATTATTAAATTTAGGAGTTATTGTTACGGCAAGTCCAGTACTCACTAGTGCATATGAAGTTGTTGTTGTCCAAGCAGTAACATATGCTATTTGTGTTTGAATAATATTTCCTGCAATGTGTACACCAGCTGTGCCATCACTTTTGGTAATACTGTCAACTTTCATTACACTGCTCATTGTGCAATCTCCATTAGTACTATGCTACCTCTATTGTTACTGTTCATGCACTTGCTTGTCCAACCACTGTTTCCTACTCTATGTTGCACTCTAAAAGTTGTTGATGTGGTTGTTCCTGGTGAATCTAAACATTGTAATTGTACTGAACTCCATGCATCTGATCTACTGGCATTACCTGTGTGGTCTCCAACGACTACTGCACATAACTCTGTATCTGTACCGCCTGATATCAATCTTTTTAAAAACAAGTATGCTTGTACATCTGTTCCAGGTTCTTCAACACAGTGATGAGGAATACTTGCAGTAGCAAGTATTTTACTGGTTGAAAACTTAGGAGTAATTGTAGCAGTCAATCCACTGTCTACAACACTGGTAGAACTTGTGCTATTTGGTGTACTAGTTGATCCTTCTACAACTTGTACAACATGTCCTGGAATCTTTACACCATTACCACTGGTTTTTTCTTCAATTGTGTCGACACGCATAGTACTCATACTGCCAACTCCCACCAAGTAATCATACCATATTTTGGATTACTATTTCCATAATCAATCATCCAAAGTTGGTCACTGGTACTGTTTATTCTTACTTCCCAATAAAAATATCCAATGCCTGTATAAGTTTTCCAATCATTTTTATAATTACTGTTTAGATCTGTTCTCCAAGTAAAAGCATTTGTAGCCGCAATACCAGTATCTGTAGGATAACCAGTCATTCCCCAATAATCTGCATATCCATTTGGTAACGTGTCAATCAAATGTGCATTACCATTGTTTATACTACTATCAGCACTGTATCCTTGGAATCTGATACCTGCTCCACTAGCGCCAGAACCATACATATATGTGGGCCATTCAAACCTAATCATTAAATGACTGCTATTGCTTTTTTTGTTAATTCCTATTACGTTTTGACCATTTTTTGTAGTGTTAATTAATTCTTGACTTGTTCCACCTATAGCTACTGTAGTCCAACTGGTACTATTTGTAAGTACTCTAGCGCCTGCTCCATATCCTGTACTAGCACTACCCATCTGAACAACATTGTTTTGCTCATAGATATTATGTCCACTTGGCACAATAACTTTATTTGCATCTGATCCTGTCGTAGGTCCTTGTATATTTTGTACTGTAATAGTTCCTGACATTATACCACCGTGAAGTTTCCGTTTATTGTTAGCGTCACACCTGTTGCAACATTAATAGGTCCGCCTGCAATTGCATTTTCAGTTGTTGCTATTGTTGTGTTAGTACTTATCGTGTTGCTGTGTTTTCTAATTGGCGAGGTTGTAATCTCTGCATTGCTGGTGCCTTCTATCACTCCATCTTTTGTTATCTTCATGTTTACTGTAGCTGAACTAGTCCCACTATTTGTTGCAAATTCTAAATCAGCGGGCATGTTGTTAGCACTTGGTGTACCGTTTACTACCGCTGTAATTGTAGCACCATATGTATCTAAATCTGTGCCGTCATCACCAATAAAAATTATACCGCCAATACCATCATTGTCTTGTAAAACTGTAAAATTATCTGCTGTAGTATTGCGACTTTTTGCAAGAATTATACCTGAAGCGTAAACACTAGAATCTCGTCTCACAGCCGCCATATAACCATTGAAACCTGAACCTGTTACTTGCAATGCTGGTTGTCCACCAGACAGTGTTGTATCTGTTCCAACCGAACCCAATCTAACTCTACCACTATCATCTAAAACAAAAGGAGTAGTACCACCTGCACCTAAATTTAATGTGCTTGAACTGTGATCATATTCTACTCGACCTTGATAGCTTCCTGTGCCACTGGTAGCATCTGCAAATCTTATCTGACCTTCGCCGCTTGAACCTGAGAAAATTGTGAGAACTTCAGTACCCGATCCACCACCAACTACTGCTCTAGTAAATGGTGTTGCTGTACCTATACCTACTCTGTTGGTTGTACCATTAACAACCAATGTACTTGTGTCTACTGTAAGATTAGCAAAATTACTTGAGTTTGTCAAGAGCTCAAATACATTAACTTCAACCTCATCATTGATTGCTAGGTTGCTTACAAAGTTAACACTGGTGCCTGATGTTGCTACATAATCATTTGCACTGCCTTGAATCTGTTTGATACCATTCACATATACTTCTACATTTTCTGTGCCGTTAGTTACATAGTTTAGCTTGTGACTGGCTGTACCTGTTCCACTGCCTGCACCTGTTGCTGTAAATTCTGTGCCTACTGTGTTGTTTGCTGAACCAATTGCTGTAAAGTCTGTATTGCCTGCACTTACAATTATGTAAACATATCCAGTAACAAAATTTCCTGCTGAGACTATAACATCATCTTTACCACTTACTGCATTTGTAACACTACCAACTGTATACAAGTATTTTCTAAACGTTGTATTTGCGTCTGTGGATCCACCTCCACCTCCACCGCCTCCAGCTGGTACAGCATCTAAAAATGCACTACCATCATAAACTTTGAGTTTGGCATTTAAACTGTCAAAAAAGAAACTACCTTGAGCAGGAGTACCTGAATAACTGCTTCCGTATTGTACAGTCGCATTGTTAACACTACCACGCAAACTACCTCCGGTAATTGTAGTTGCTTTCACTCTAGCGTCAGTGAAATACAAATTTGTGTTTTCTGTAATACCACTTGTATTAAGTGTAATATTTTGACTACCATCAAAAGTTACACCAGAGATAGTTCTAGCATTTGCTAGTGTAGTTGCTGTATCGGCGTTGATTGTTAAGTTATTGATAAAGCTAGCATTGACTCTTGTATCAATAGCACTGTTTGCTCTTGCAGTTGTATAATACAAGTTGCTGGAACCTTCATTTAATGCATCAGTGTCTGCTGGACCACCTGCATCATCTGCGATTACCCAAGCACTGCCGTTATACTTTAATATTTTTCCATTAGCAACACCTGAAGTATTAACGTCAGTCAAATCATTTAATTGAGAAGCCGCATGAGCTGTAACACTAGAGGCGGGCAATGTAACTGTTTTTGTACTAAGATTAAGTGTGGTATGTAATTTACCAGCAGTAATTTCACCATCAGGGATATCTGCTACAGTAATACCACCTGTGGCAATTTGATCTGCGCCAATTGCACCTGTTGCTATAGCTGTACCTGGGAGTTTATCAATTGCCATATGTATACCTTATCTACTATACATATTTATGTATTATTCAGGAGCATTATCAGCTCTAGACTTAGCGTATGCTGACTTAACTGCATCAGTGTGTATCACACCACATATTGCTTGAACTTCTGCACTTTCGCTTGAAATGTCGCTATCTGGTGCTACAACATGACGATGAAAACTTCTTGAAATTTCTACACCATCTCGTTTTATAACAGTCGCAGTTCTCACATAAACGAGTTTAAATTCTCCAACAATTTCTATTTTGTCTTGTTCTGTTGTTTCTATTAGTGCCATTTTAATTTCCTTTTCATACACATATTTATTGTGGAGTTATATATGTTCCAGAAACATTTATTGTTTTATAGTTAGGAGGAGTTGGAAGATTAGTGTTTAAGTTTCCACTAGACATTGTAAACAAAAACATTCTATCTGAATTATATTCTCCCCAGCCGTATGGAATATGACCAGAACTAAAATTAAATCCTTGTAGTGATACCTGCATTAAACTGCCTCCATAACCACCTGTATTGCGAAAAGGATATGGAAATCCACTTACAAGAAGAGGAAGAGTAGCAGAATTTTGTGATACAATATTCAAACGCATTTCTAGATGAATAGTTACTGCTCTTCCAACTCTTATATAATATGCTGTTCTAGCAATATAGCTTACACTACCATTACTTGGTGTGTACCACGAAAGAACCGGAGTAAAACTGCCTTCTTCGTAATGATCTAAAAGAGTGCTATTAGCTGAAGTACCCGAAGCTGACGAAGTAGCATGACCAAACTCGATACCACCACTAGCACCTAATTTTACTCTATTAGCGAGGTAGAGGTCTTTGAATTTATTACCAGAAGTACCTATGTCTATATTTCCGTCATCTGACGCATTGTTTTTTCTTGGTTGAATACTGTTGCCAGATGTAAATAACAAACCTGATGAGTTTGCTCCAGTGCCTTCAATGTAAAGTTCATTACCATAAGGTGACCCAATAGCCCCTACTTCAGCACCGTCTTTGTGTAACTCTATAATATCACCAAAACTTGTTAGCCTATTGAGTTGTAGTGGGCCTCCACCATCAAATGTCATAAAAGTACGACCATTTGGATTTATTTCAGTACCAGCAGTTGCAAAATTTGCGGCAGTCTTACCTACCAATAAATTACCAGTGCCATCTATCTGCATACTCACTCTGCTGTCTGTAACATCATAAAACTGCAATGCACCATTTATAGTCTCTCCGTCTACTATTCTCCAAGACTGTGTAGTTGATCCTGTTTTTTTAATTTCTAATCCAACTGTACTGTTTGCGTTGACTTCTGCTTTGTATAAAGTTGTACCTGAACTAGTATAGAGATGCATTTTTTGATCAGGACCAGTTGTACCAACACCAACATCACCATAAATAGTAACCGCCTCATGTTTTAATATCATGGTATCAGCTCTATTATTTGCTTCAGTACCACTTGATCCTATCCTAAATCGTATTGAACCATCTTCAGTATTGCTAGTTCCGTCGTCTGCTTCGACATATATTCTAGCATATAGATGGGGGTTTGGACTAGCTGTATTTGTTCCTAAGAAATCTATAGTTCCAAGATTATAACCATCCATAGTGCCAGATGGTGGATTTTTAAAAAGTTTAAATATTGGCCCGTGATCTGAACTGTTTGTGTTATTTGTAAGTGTCATATCACCTTCATGATGTAACCTTAATTTTTCTTGTGCTGTACCAATTTGACCTAACTTGAAAACCAAGTCAGTAGTATTAGTAGTCGAGCTAAAAGTAGCATCAGCTTCAGCAACAATTGAAGCGGCAGTTGTGATAGCATCTGTACCACTGCTTTCATCTGGTGCTGAGAATTCAATGGCACCTAATGTATTTCCATCAATTACTGTGGTATCAGAAGTTTGAAGTTTTAAAATAGCACCTGTAGATGTTTTAATATCTACACCAGTAGATTTAGTTGCTAATCTTTGTGTACCATAATGATATAATATAGTTTCACCCGTTGAACCATCACACATTAAATAATCTGCACTACCACCACTTCCATCATCACAAACTAAACGTAGATTTGCGTCATCAGAAGCATTATTAATAACAAGATTACCAGTCTCATTATAAATGAAAGAATGACCATTATTACTTTTCCAAATCCTAAAATCATCAGATGTTCCAAAACTAGCTCTTGCATTAGTACTAAATCTTAAATAACTAGCGGACTTATCCCATACTACGTTATAGACACCAGTAAACGTAACGTCATCATTGAATGTAGTTGTGCTAGAAACACCAAGTGTTCCTGTTATGTTTACTGGTTTATTAAAATCAAAACTAGTAGTTGCATGTGTATACAGCATTGTAGCACTAGCACCATCAATAGTAATACCTGCTCCATCAGCCGCACTACCATTTCCAGCACCACTAGCAAGAACTATGTTCTTGTCATCTACTGTAAGTGTTGTTGAGTTTATGGTTGTTGTAGTTCCGTCTACTTGTAAACTACCTGCAATAACAACCAACCCTGTGTTATCGCCCACTGCCGCGGGATCAATAGTAAGTGTAGCAGGACCACGCACTGTAGCAGGCACTGTAAGTGTCTTTGCACTTAGGTCCATGTCTGTGTGTAGTTTTGCGTGAGTTATTTCACCATCATTTATGTTTGATGTTGTAATTGCACCATCTGCAATAGCTCTACTGATTATCTGTCCAACTGCCATATGTAAACCTTATTTGTTATACATATTTATGTTTAACTTGGAGGTGTGGGCCATTCACATCCGTTTAGATCTTGTTGTGTAATTGTAAGGTCTCTAAGTTCTTGTCTATATGTTGCCCATGCTGTTTTTGTTGCTTCTGGTACATCAGGATTTTGTGTCCAATCAGTTTCTGCTAATCTTCGTGTGCGTTCAGCTCTAAGGTCTGCAAGTTTACTGTCTGCAATTACTTTTGCAATTTGTGCTTCATCTAAATCTTTTAGGTCGTCTGGTATTGGCATTTCTTCAGTTATAATTGACATTTGTTCTCCTAGAATATATTACTGGTTGTGTTGTTTTGGCTGTATGCAGTAATTCGCATACCCATGTCATTTCCACCAAACCTAGCCCAATAAAGATATAGCTGTCCTTCAGTATAACCACTATGATTTTTTTGTATTTTTCCACATAAAAACCCACTGCTGTCTCTGTAATAGTTGTAAATTTTACAACTTTGATTGGTTGCAGGAATAGATTCCATTTGATTAATAACACTATTACCTGTATACATGTAACCACCTCTGCTACACATCATTTGACCTGCACCATAAAAATAACCATGTGCTTCAAACATAAACATATAGCTGTTGCTGTTGAGATTGGTTCTAAAATCCATAAACTGTGCATAAGCTCTAAAAGCAAAATGTCCTACGAGTATTCTGTGACTACCTGCATATGCATTTCTATAAAATGTGTGAGCATTGTATACCGCTGTTCCATTTGAAGTACTACTGCCAGGTGAAGCTGATGAATAATATGGCGACTTGACTCTAGAAGTCATGCTTTGATCAATTTGTCCATCATGTGTTGTTACTTCAAAATCACTTAAATGAACATATTGTGAACTGTTAGTATACAGTGTTTGCCCATCACTGCTACTAGCACTCATTTCAACCACATACTGATCTCCTGCTCTAAATCCTGACACATTGAACCTATAGTAAGCATCATCGGCATGCACGTTACCACCTGAAATTTTGTAGTTGTTATATCCTCCACCATCAGCCGCATTGAAAATATAAGTGCCATTTGATAAATTTTTTACTTTGAAGTTGAAGTAGTAACTACCACTGTCAATAAACATCAATGCAGTAAATGTAGCTGATCCACTTTTGTGTGCAGTCCACTTACTGCCTTCCATGTCAAGATTTGTTGCTGTACATTGTTGTGTGAATCTTGCAATTTGTTTATAAATTACAAAACCATCACCATGACTGGGAGGTATAGTATGATTAAGTCCTGCCATATATCCTGCAAGTAATGTACCATCAGTATTTAGGGTCAGCCTAGCAGTTCCAGCACTTGTACCTAAAGCAAGTTTTCCAGAAGCACCAGACGAAATACCAAAATCAGCATCAGCAAGTCCATTGATTGCCCAATCTCCTGATCCTAAATATCCTCTTGTGTCTGAAGCTTCCATAAATCTCATAGCAGGATGCGTACTAGCGGCTGTTTTAATTTGTATGACTCCATCTACCTCTAGCTTTTCACCAGGAGTAGTTGTACCAATACCAACTTTACCATCACCTCTGACAGATAGCATATCAGTAGATGTAGCAAAATCAAATGCATTAGACGTATTTTTTCTGATTGTAAAAGCGCCATCACTATTTCTTGTAGTAATCATAAACATACCGTTAGGAGCACCCCAACCATCATCTTGTATTACAAGACCTAATCCACCAACATTTTCATCACCATACAAATGTAGTAATTTTTTTGGACTAGCTGTACCAATACCAACATTGCCATTGGCTAAAATAATCATTTTTGTATCATTACTTGTAGCAAATTGAATACTATTTGCTTCTCTATGCCATATTAAAGCATTTTCATTACTATCAATACCTATGCGAAAGCCATCACTTGTGGTCGCTCCGGTTGTGCTATTCGTAAATAACTGATAAGATTCGCTACTTGAGCTTTCATGTAGATGTAATTTGTAACCAGGAGTAGCTGTACCTATTCCAATTTTACTAATATTTTTTAGTGTTGTATCACTGGTATCTAACATGGTGGTACCGCCCATTTGTAAACTTCCATTTACAATGTTTAGGTGACCGTTGGTATCAATACTGATGTCAGGACCACTGTTTGCAATATTAGCAATATGTTCTATTTTAAGAGTTGACATATGCTAGCTTTTCCAATATGTACGACCAGTTGCTATTACTTCATTGATTCTTGTCAAACTTTTTCCTGCTGTGGTATATTTGTCGTCAAGTATTTCTACTTCTAATTGCATTACTATGCCACCAACAGAGCTTTTTTTATCTACGTCAGATGCATCTGCCATTTTCATACCAGCAATAATATTTTCTATTATATCACAATCATGCAACATTCTCTGATAATCTCTGTCAAGTTCGTTTACTGCCATTTTTAACCTCCATTTTTCAATGTATTTACTTCAGCTTGTAAGCTGTCAACTTTAGCTGATAATTCTTGTATTGCTTTAATTAATATCGGATATGATTGCATAGGTGCCGCAAGTAATTTGCTTGGGTCATCATCATTGACCATGTGTGTTCTATTTTTTGTGTTGAAATCCATTTCAACTTCTTGCAGTTCCTGTGCTACAAACCCTACTTCTTTTCTAGTACCTAGTGTACCATCTCTGCGATTCCAAGTGAATTGTACTGGTCTCATTGCTTTGATAAAATCCAGTCCAAGTGTCAAATCTTGTATATCTGTTTTGTCTCTTTCGTCTGATAATGTACTTATAGATTGTACATTACATTGTAAATTTGAAATATTACTATCTCCTAGTACAATAGTATTGGACATACTAGAACTTGTACTTTGTGCTTGATAACCAATTAGTATATTGTTAGATCCACTGACTAAATCATTTGATGCAGTGTTACCCGCATTATATCCAATTAATATATTATTACTTCCAGTAGTAAGATCATATCCTGCATTCACGCCTACAAATACATTATAACCGCCACTTTCAATATTACGACCACTTCCATAACCAATACCAGTATTGTATGCTCCGCTGGTTAGATCTCTAACACAATCCATACCAACACCTGTATTGTAATGACCAGATCCTCCACTATAACCACAGGAATATCCTACGAAAGTACATCTATCTCCAGCATCCATGTCATAGCCAGCATAGCTACCAATCAATGTAGTGTAGTCACTTTGGCTATACATACTATATCCTGCTCTATATCCTACACTTACACCGTTATTGTGATTGTGTCTAGCTTGATATCCTACTGCTACTCCAAAGCTACTGTTATTGTAGTAGGTATTTGAATAACTACCTATATGTGTGTTGTAATCACCTGTGACAATTGATTGTCCTGTGCCAAATCCAATACAAGTATTTCGAAATAAACCAGATGCACTACCCTGGTTGACAGTATATCGGGCACCAAGAACAGTATTTTGATTATGCCCAGTTCCATTAGACAAGATACCTGATCCAATTAAGATGTTGGCATAATCAGTGGTTCCAGCGTCTAAACTTAGTTTACCGATAACATAATTATGATTCCCAGTTGTTAAAGAAGTACAATTTTGATTGCCAATAATTACATTATTGGTTGCACCAGCTTCGATGCTAGCCATTGGTTGTCCTGTGGCTCCATGGGAAATAACTAAATTTCCATTATCATTAGCAGGATCACCACCTAGGTTTGTATTACTTAAATTTATTCCACCTGTATCAAAAATTGCTATATCTGTAGCGTCTACTTTTATCTTCAATGCAGAATTATTAGTACTATTACCATAATCAACTTCTATATTATATGTGTCATCAGCACTACTGGCTGAATTATAAATTTGTAAATTACTACCAGAATCTCCATCCACAAGTCTAAGTCTTGGATTACTACCCTGTAGCTCCATTTCACCATTTGTTGACCCGCCAGAAACAACTCCACTGGAATTACGAACCATAATCGTCCCATCAGCATCAGGCAATGTAATTGTTCTATCAGCCGTAGGGTCTGTAACTGAAAGTGTTGTTTCAAAAGCGTCGGCTGTTGCACCTTCAAAAACAAAATTTGGCGAAGTACCTACATTATAGATATACATAGGTTTATAAATTGTTACCATTTCTGAAATTTCAGTGGTCATATTAGGACCTATGCGTATGTAATCATCACCATCTACTCTAAATTTACAAGAACTGTAACTCATTGTATTATCTGGATCTATATCAAAATGCCAATGGTCCCACGAAAAACTAGTTGAGTTAGGTCCAATCTTAAGATTAGCTCGACTTGAACCTCCAGAGTTTAAATTTATACCAACCTGATCTGAAGAAGTGCCATAATCTCCATAAACTTGTAAATAGCCATCACTTGTTTGTACTGCAATATTACCAGTATTATCTGGCAGTGTAATTGTTCTATCTGCTGTTGGATCTGCAACACCTAATGTTGTTTCGAAACCATTGCTAGTAGCACCTTCAAATGTTATAGTACTAGCAGTATTACTTAATGCAATTGGTTTGGAAAAAAAGACGTTACTACTAGTAGCACTTAGGTATATAAATGCATCTCCATCTACTGCTAATCTCAAAGCAGAATAGTTTGATGCGTTAGTTGGATCAACATGTATTTCATGAGTGCCCGAGGACGAAAAACGTAATTTCATTACATTTGTAGTACTGCCACTACTGGTAGTAGTAATAATATCACCACTTGCGGAAATATTTCCAGTTACAGATATATCGCCTGTACCAGTGATATTATTAGAATTTAAATCCAAGTTACCGCCCAGTTGTGGAGTTGTATCATCAACCACACTTGAAAAACCACTACCACTTCTAGCTGTATCAGTCCATGAACTGTTTTCATAACTTTCAATTTGATTGGTTGTACTATTATAGATCATGTCGCCATTGGCTGGACTAGCAATAGCATTTCGTTGTGTTGTTGTCATGCTTGCTAATCTAAACGGAGTATCTGTAACCAATACACGATTGGTTGCATCTAATTCAATGTTTGCACCTGCTGATATGTTTGTTGAACCACTGCCTGTAGTATTGATGTTTGTTACTGTAAATGTTTCAACCCTAAAGTCTGCTAGTGCAGTACCAACTTTGACTTCGAAAGTATCGTCTGTTTCATTCCATATTAATGTAGCATTGTTACTTGTGCCACGTTCTATTTCTATTCCTGAATTTTGACTGGGCGTACCTGTTTCATCACTATTCAAAACCAGTAAATTATCACCTATATTAACAGTATTTGAATTTACCGTAGTGGTTGTACCATTTACTATTAAATCACCTGCAATCACTACTGAACCAGTATTATCACCTACAGTTGCAGGATCAAGTGTCAATGAAGCTGGTCCACGTACAACTGTTGGCACAGTCAAAGTTTTGGTACTAAGATCCATGTCAGTGTGCAGTTTATCATGTGTAATTTGTAAAGCACCAATTGAATTTGATGTAAATTTATTTAAGGTCATATGTATATCCTATCTACTATACATATTTATATTAAATTTGAATTAATATCTGCCCGTATGATTGATGAGCGCCATTGTCCGTATGTGTACCTGCGGCATAGCTACCACCGCCCATATCATCTGTATCATCTGATGTACCGCTATTAGTTGAATAGCTAGAATGACCACCAAACCAGCCACCACCGCCTCCTGCGGCTCCACTACCAATACCAGATGCACCACCGCCTCCAAAGCCACCGTGATAAGCACTGCCATTTTGATAATATCCACCATGTGGACAGTCTTCACTCAATGCTCTTCCGCCTGACATTTGTTCCATCATGTTAATACCAATACCACCATGTCCGCCAGGAGTTCCCCAGCCGCCTCCGCCGCCTCCGCCCCAGTTATTAATGTAAGTTCCATAATTGTGTTGATAGATACTGCCATGACCTCCCATACCGTCTCGTGCTGAATAAAATACTGCACCTCTGTATGGAGCATATCTTCCATGTTGCACTGGTGCAACAGCATCTCTTCTAGTACTTGTACCACCTGGACTGTTTGGAGTAATGCCTGCACCACCTCCAGCTATTAGTATAGGAATATGTATGCCTTGTCTATAAACACTGATTGCAGTTGCTCCACAACCACCCATGTGATTGTTGCCATTTGTTTCACCTTGTGCTCCACAAACTCCTCTTAACCATTCGCCAGCATACAACACATAGTCCATGGTCAAACTTCTACCATTACCACCACTATTATTGTATCCTGCACCCCTGGCTGTTAGTGTATAAGTGCCACTTTTTGGTACTCTCCAGTAGTGTACACCTGCTCGATAGTCAAATAATTCTCTATTAGCACACCATGTGCTATTGAATACACTTCCACTGTGACTGTTATGATAGACTGTAGAACTGCCTCTGTAAGTAGGCGATCCTATGTCAGCATAACGTTTGATAGCATTTTCATAGTCACACGGACCATACCATCCGTTGTTATTGATAGTGTCCCATAATATTGTGCCACTCATGTTATACAGTTGATTGGTTTGTGTAAGTGCTGGTGTGGTTAAACTGTATCCATCTGCACTGGTGCTAGGTGCTTGTGATAATGTGTGTACTTGTGTACCGCCAACCATAATGGCTACTGAGCCACTGCTATTTGTTCCTAGTAGTAATGATCTAGCACCAGCATAACTAGGATTGTTTGTACCATTTAATCCTAAGAATGCATCTGTATCACTTGATGTATTTCCAAAGTATATTCCTGAATATGCACTGGTTCCTGTGTTGGTGTTTTTAAGATACATTCCTTGGTCAGGACCATTGTAACTCCATTCTACGTCTAATGCTCCGCTAGGATTACTTGTACCTATACCTGTATGTCCGTTGTTTCTAAAATAGATTCTATATTTGTCGTCAGTGTAGTTGTATATTGTTAAACCTGAGGATTCGTTTTGAAAGCCATACAAATCTGTTCCGCCATTATTTAAACCTTTTACAAATAATCGACCAGTAACAGTATCACCACCAAGTGTGTTTATACTGCCGCCACCAATAGCGGCTACACTAGTGGTATTAGTTGCCGCAAGGTATGCTACTTCCATTCTTGCACTTGGAGTTGCTACACCTCCTACACCTATTCTGCCATTTGCCATATCTACAACTAATACATTTGTGCCATTGGCGGAGTTTGTTGTGTTTTTGTATTGAAATCTAATTGCAGTATTTCCAGTGAAGAACATACCATCACTGCCCATGCCAATCATATGATCCTGATTGCCATGATACAAGTTAATTCTTCTACCTACTGGCAAGTCTACACCATTTGCTGGGTATCCTAAAGAACCTGAACCTTTTACATCCAATGGAGCACTAGGAGTACTATCACCAATACCAATATTACCAGAGGTAGTAATTGTTAAATAATCCGCTCTGCTAGCAGGAAATAATTGAGAACCATTGGTATTTGTTTTTGATATTTTGAAGTCTGTTCCGAGACCACCAACAGACCAATGTATTACACCATTATCGAATAACTTAATACCAAATCCATTGGTTTGAGTTTGAAAGTTATTAGCATCTCCAATTCTAATCCAAGTACTAAAATCACCACCTAAATGACTGGTATCATTTGCATCACTGCCACCTGTGTTAACTGTTACAGTACCAGTCATTGTACCACCAGTCAAATTTAGTTTAGTTGCAATTGAATTTGTTACTGTAGTTGAGAAGTTTGCATCATCTCCTAACGCCGCCGCCAGTTCATTAAGTGTATCTAATGTACCTGGTGCACTTGCAACTAATCCAGCAACTTCTGTGTCTACATATGCTTTTACTGATTGTTGACTAGGTATATGTGTGGCACTGTCAGACGCCATATTATCTTCGTCTTTAATTGCATTTGTAATTCTTGCATCAGCTCTTGTGTTTGTAAAATATAAATTTGAACCTTCTGTAACATCTGCTGTGTTAATACCATCAGCAAACACTGCACTGTTATCTGCTATGTCTCTTACTCTACTCATACTGGCATGTACCTTATATCTATACTTTGATTAAGCAACGGAGCACTACCAAAAGTTAATGTTGTACCACTTACACTGTAATCACTTGGAGGTAATATCAGTCCATCTAATATAACCAATACGCTATTCGCTGTGTGTCCTGCAGGTATTGTATATGCTGTAGTTGAATTATTTCCTGTATACTGATTGCTTGTGTATGTTAAATTTAATTTAGCATTTGTTACACTATCATCTGCTGGAACACTGGCATTTGCATATGGCAAACCAAGATATCTTACATAGATTCTAGCGTTAAGAGCAGGAGCACTTGTAAATGTTAGTGTTGTTCCGCTTGTTGTGTAGTTTTCAGTTGGTTCTTGTACAACATTGTCTACCATTACCAATAATGCTTGTGCTACACCTGGATCTAAACTAAGGGTAAATGCAGTTGTTGTATTATCACCTGTAAATGTTTGTTTTTGATATGCACCTGCCGCTATTTTATCAGTGGTAATTGTTCCGTCTTGTAATTTTACTCCGGTAATACTAGCATCTGCTACAGTACCAACAGTAAGTGCAACACCATAATAGCGTACATAAACTTCAACACCTGCTACCGGAGCACTTGCCAATGTCATTGTTGTACCACTTACTGTGTAGTTAGTAATTGGCTTTTGCCAAACATTTGCAACGTAAACTGTGATTGCATAAGGTGAGCCAGGATCAACTGAAAGTGTATATGCAGTTTGATTCGAGCCTGCTGTAAATGTATCTGCTGTATAATAGTTGCTAGCTGATATTTTACTAAGTCCAATTGTGCCATCTTGTAATTTTGCACCAGTAATACTATTATCAGCAACAGTTCCTATTGGAAGTCCTACTCCATATCCTCTAACTTCAACTATCTGTCCGTTTGTTGGAATACCTCCCAGTGTTAATGTTGTTCCAACTACAGTGTATCCACTTGCTTTTTGTGGAACTCCATCAACAAAAACTTGTATAGCATTTTTACTACCTGGATCTTGACTAAGTGTAAATGAAGCAGTTGATCCGTTTGAAGTAAACTGGTCCGAAAAGACATTATTTGGGTCTAACATTGCATTTGTAATTAGACTAGGTTGAAACTCACTGCTAGCACTCACATACTTTAGTATTTGATTGTTTGTTACACCGCTTGTATCTACATCAGTTAAATCACTAAGAGCGGCTACACTACTAGCAATTGTAATTGTTTTTGTTGCACCTGTTCCGCTTGCAGTAACACCTGCTCCAACAAAGTTAAGTGTGGTTGCACTAGTTGATAAAGTAGATCCTTCGTCTTGTACCGTTAGTGTACTACCAACTGTGCCAGGTTCAAATTCACTGTTACTAGCATTCCAAATAAGTGCTTGTCCATTTGTAGGTGCTGAAGTTGTTATATCAACATCAGATAATACTCCAATACTATTTCCAGTTAATACTATTGTACCATTGGAATCTGGAAAACTAATAGTTCTATCTGCTGTAATATTGTTTGCTGTAAATGTTACTTCATGTGTATCACTGTAGTTGTCCACTACATAATCTTCGTCAAAGTATTGACTTGTATTACTGCTTATAACAATATTTCCTGTTACTCTAATTCCGTTTGTTGTAGTTGCAAACTTGTTACTATTATCATAGTAAAGTGCTACACTTCCGTTTTGTGCAAAGCTGGCAATTTGTTCTGTACCAGCTGTGTTTTTAATATCTAAATCACTGGTCCTTATTTCACTTACAGTTCCGCCAGTTAAAAAACTGGTTACTCTTGCATTTGTAAAATATAAATTAGTTGTTCCTTCGCTTAAATCATCTGTATCTTTACTTGCAAAGTCTGTGTTAAAATTGCTGGTAGCATATCCACTTATTGTTGTAGGTTCAAATCTACTATTACCTGAACTGTATGCAAGAACTTGACCATTTGTTACTCCTGAAGTATCAACATCATTAAGTCCACCTATGTTTTTAGCGGCGAAAGCTGTGTTAAAATCACTTTGACTAAAACTTGCACCTGGTTCAAATCTACCTACATTATTATTCCATATCAGTGCTTGTCCATTTGTAATGCCTGTTGTGTATACATCAGCCAAAGCACCTACATTATGATTACTAATATCACTTGTTGTTCCTGTTACATTACCAGTTACATTTCCATGTACTCTCGCAACAACTAATTCTTTGTTAAAGTTCCATCTATCATTTGAACTGGTATATGTTAGTGTAGCATTTGCACCATCGACTGTGATGCCTGCGCCATTAGCCGCGGAGGCATTACCAGCACCACTAGCTATAGTAATATTAAGGTCATCTACGTCTAATTGGGTACTATTTATAGTGGTTGTTGTTCCGTTAACGGTAAGTGTACCAGTTACTGTTAAATTGTTGCCGATTGTTACATCATTAGGCAATCCAATTTGTACTTGATTGTTTGTTACAGCGGTTTCTATTTCACTTGTAGTTCCAGCAAAGGTAAGTGTATCTGTACCAAGTGTAATTGTGTCAGTGCCACTGTCTCCTGCTATATCTGTTGTAGTTACAATGTTTACACTTTGCGTACTAGCACTAGTAATACGACCTTTTGAATCAACTGTAATTACTGGTATAGCACTACCACTACCATAAGTGCCTGAACTTACCGCTGTATTTGCCAATGTTAAATTAAGTGCTACATTTGCGGTTCCATCAAATGCTATATTAGGTGCAGTAGCATCACCTGTTATACTAAAATTTCTTGCAGTTTGTAAAGCTGTTGCAGTACCAGCATTTCCTGTTATTGTACTAGTTGTAGCATCAATAGTTAAACTGTTTGCAATATCATTATAATTAACGCTGATATTATTACCAGCTGTAATTAAATTACTAACAAAATCGTCTGTACGTTCTTGTGTTGTATAAAGATTTGCAGTACCTTCTACAACATCATCGCTGTCAAATGCTGTACTAACATTAATCAAGGCTTCCCATGCACCTGAAGTACTGTTATACTTCCAGCCACGTCCTAATCTTACGTAGGTATCGCCATTACTTGGATTTGAAGGAAAATTTAATGCCATATGTATACCTTTATCTGCTATACATATTTATACTAATTATGATGGCTTAGTGGGCCAAGTGACTGAGCTTTGATCTAACATGCCATTTGTATCTAGTTTAGGTGTAGCTGAAGCTGGTAAATCTCTGAGTGCTTTTCTATAGTTTTTCCAAGCTGTACTCATAGTAACATCACTGTTACCCATCCAATCAGTTTCTGCTAGTTTTTGATTACGCTCTGCTCGAAGTAAACGCATAGGTTCTTCATTTACAAGTTCATCACGTTTGGCTACAACTGCTTCCCAAGTAGTTCCCCAATCTGCCTCATTTTGACTTTCAATAGCAGAACCACTTGCATCTGCACCTGTAACTTTAGCATACATGGTCGCAAATTCAGCTTTGTTAGTTGGTTCGCCTCTGAGGACCCATTCTTTAATACCTAATTCTGTCAATGCTCGTGCAATATCTGTCATTTGTTTATTCCTTTGTTATTTGTATTTATCCTACTAAGTAACCATAAAATACTGTGTGTCCACTGCCGTTATCATCATATATGTTTCCGTTCCAATCTGAACTGCTACTTCTACTTATAACTGCTTCTAAATAATCATTTGCTGAACAGTCGATTATGTCTGTAAGACCGAATTGATGATAAGAATTACCAGTTCCCCATCCGTCTGCTATTGCTTCAGCTCCTTGCATTCCTCTGGCTGGATAATTACTACCATTTTTTTTAACATAAGTGGACATATATCTTGTTTCGGTATTAGGACTAGGATTACCAACTATAAACCTAACGCCTACAAGATATTTTCCTGAAGTATTTAATGTTATTCTTGAAGTTGTTGCTGTACAACCTTGAGAAAAATCAATCTGTCTAAAAGTGTGAGGAGTACTATTGTTTATAGCTGGAACTAATGTTGATCCATTGTATCCGTTTAATCTCCAGCATGGTTGATTGGCATTTGTTACTGCACCGCTAGTAGCAATAGATATTGCATTGGTTCCATTAGTATGCTGTAATTCTTGCACTTTTAATATGCTCATGTTGCAATCTCCAACATATTTGTAGTAAATGCATATCCAGCGGCATTAGCTATTCCCCATTGATCAATACAGTACCAACCACCTCCACCTGAATTACTAGCTTTTACATAATATCTATAGGTTATTGCGGTACCAGCGGATTGATTTGCATCATGTAGATAAGTCATACCAGTAAAACCACTTGTATGATCATTAGTGGAATATCTTACAAAATGTTTTATTACTAGATTTGATGCGTAACTATCAATACTTGATCTAAGTGCAACTGACCAAATTGTATTTTGTTTTTGCGTTTGAATAGGCACGTCAGTAACAATCATAATTTTTGAGTTTGCAAGTTTTGTTGTCACTGTGCCTAACGTAGCAGTATTCACATATGATGTATTAGCACTGTAACTAGCACCAGTATTATAAGATGCTGTGGTCACATTTACCACATGTCCCGGAATATGTACACCATGTCCAGAACTTTTTTCTACAAGATTGTCAACATACAAAGTACTCATGGTGCAATCTCCGTAATATGAATATATGTAACTGTTCCACTATCTGCACCATTGTCATTACGTCTAGAACCAAAAGTTATATTGTTTTGATTAACATCACTTGATCCAAAAAGTGCAACATTAAATGTAGTTCCAGCTGAAGCATTAGGACTAAAACTTAAACTAGTCTTGGGTTCATTAAAAGCAAAATATGTATAACTGTAAGAGGCTGATCCTGCAAGAGCATCAATACTGTAAAACGCTCTATTTCCGTTGGAAAAATTAATATTTTGACGAGTTGGTGCATAATCTCCAATACCTATATAATCAGTAGTTGTTGCACTTGGTGAGCTACCTGTTTTATATCCCAATCCTAATGCTACATCTGTATCACGGTTACCCGTTACATTTCCTGTAGTACCTATGGCACAAAATGCTTGCACTATAAACGAACTGTTTTGAAGTCTACTGGTTATATTGACATCCATAATTCTCAAACTTGCATTTGACGTATGCCAAACACCAGTAGTGTTTGTTCCATTTACAATTTGCACTGGAAATCCTGAAGGCATTTTTAAACTGGTTACGGCACTCATATCAACTGCGGTTGCAGAAGTTGCGCCTTGAATTGTGTCTACTTTTAATATACTTGCCATCTTATACTATTGTCCATGTGCTTCCGTTGGGTATTGTAAGCGTTGCGTTTAGTGTTATAGGTCCTATTGCCATGCTGTTACTACTGCTAGGTAATGTTGTGTTTGTACTTATTGTATTAGGATTTGTTATAATTGATTTTTCTGCTGTAATTCTTCCATCTGCTTCTATAGTCATTGCACTAGATAGACTTGCGCCTGTTGACTTTGTGTAAAATTCTATTCTGCCATCATCATTAGCACCGGTATTTGTAACTGTTGAAATTTGACTAACTTGTGTTGCACCGTTATGACCCAATATCCTGTACAAATCAAAGTCAGCATTTGTTGCTGATGCTCCGTTACCCAAGTACAAAAAGCCACTACTGCTAGCAGTATCACCTGATAAACTTAAACTGTTATATCCACTTGTACTTGCTCTTGTCCATGGAATAGTAGTGGGACCTATATCAACACTACCAATCACTTGTAACATTTCATCAGGTGTAGTTGTTCCAACCCCTATCTTACCTGCTACAGTCAAACTAGCAGTACCTGTTGAGCTTGGATCTAAATAATAACTGTTATTGGAGCTATCTACAAAATACGAAGCTTCAACTTCACCTGCAAAACTAACATTACCTTGGTTATTGAGATACATTAAATTTGTTGAAGAACTTCCCATTCTTACTTCTAAAACTTCTGATGTAAAACCACTAGCATGGATTCTTACACCTGTAGCACCACTACTATTAGTAGCATAGATAAATGCTTCTCCACTGCTAGGATCTGCAGGTGGACTTGCGGCATTAATTGTTAATTGATTGCCTTTTACAGATGTTGATGCTGTTAAAGCACCTGTAATGTTTACATTACCAGTACCTGTAATATTACTATTATTTAAATCTAAGTTACCACCTAGTTGTGGTGTAGTATCTGCTACAACATCACCGCCGCCTATTGTAATTGTTTTGGTTGCACCAGATCCTGTAGCTGTGACATTACTGCCAACAAAATTTAATGTTGTTGCCGCTGTAGATAATGCACTGCCTTCTTCTTGTACACTAATACCTGCGCCTATATCTTCATAAGAACTCCCGTCATTTGTGAATTGCCATTTGTCAGTAGTTTCGTTCCATCTTAGTGTTACATTTGTTGCACTACCACGTTCAACTTCTATACCTGCATTTTGGCTCGGTGTACCAGTCTCATCACTGTTAAGTTTTAGAATATTATCACCAATGTTAACTTCATTGGAATTTACTGAAGTGGTTGTGCCATTTACAGTTAAGTTACCAGACATGGTTACATCACCAATAAATGTGCCGCCATTTTGTCTGCTTACTGTGTCAGTAACTTCAAAAACATCAGTTGATACAATGCTAATTAAGTCATTGGTAGCGGCGGCTGAAGCAAGAACTATGCTGGTGCCATTGGTTGCTGTAAAATCTGCTTCTTCAAGTCTAGCACCATTAAAAAATACCTCGACATTTCCAGGATTATATGCTAGTGTATTATTGTTAGTATCTAAACCAGTGAACGTTGTTTGACTGCTGGTAGCAGTATAATTAAATTCTTGTTGTGCGTTACGTATAACAATGTTGTCTGGACGATTACCTAAATATGGCATAAACTATTCCTTTATATAACATATTTATGTTTAGCTTGGTTTGGTGGGCCACTCAACATTATCTAAATCGTTTGCTGTTAGTGTAATATCTCTTAATGCTTGCCTATAGGGAAACCATTTGTCTTTGAGAGCTTGAGGTACATCTTCACCTGATACCCAGTCTGTTTCTGCTAACAGTACATCTCTTTGTTTACGTAGATAATACAAACCTTGAGTCGATTGAAGTTCAACCAATTTATCAGCTACTTCTTTTGCTGTTGGTTGTTTTCTTTCGTCAACCCATTCAACATTTTCATATGTTCCGTCATCAGATGGATAAAATTTTGCAAGTGGCACTAGGGCAAGCACTGCATCTAAATATTGGTATCCTACATTTTCATTAATCATTTTTATTCCTTAAACAAAACTGGTGTAGATGCACATCCAAGAAGCAATGTTAGATGAATTATAGTATGAACTAAATCTCAAATCAATACTTAAATTTCCATTTGGAGCAGATACTCTCATGTCAAAGCTACCACTGTTCCATCCGCCATTCATATGAATTACTTGTGTTAGTCCATAAACACCATAAGCCTGCGATGTATAGTATCCTACATATTTTTTATAGTCTCTTGAGCTTGCATCTCCACAAAAACATTCAATTGTAAATCTAGATTCACTCATATTTTCTGCAATAGTATAATATGTGTTGTTGGCAATTATTTGTCCACTAAAGCATGCTTTTCTCATGTATCTTGGTTGTTGTGCTACACCTCCTGTGTATTCTCCATTACCATTTGTGCCATTCCACGTGTATCCTTGGTCAACTCTACCGACATCAATAGTTCCCATACCATAAGCATTATAGCCAAAGCCAAAATTGTCGCTACTGGTTGTTCTATATACTGTGCTTCTAAGAGTTGAATATTTTTGTGTTGCATGTAAATCTATACCACCATGTACACCGTCAGCAGTACCTAATGTTACTAATGGATCTGTATCATTTGTATTGACTGCTGGACTTCCAGAGTCATTTAGTATATGTAATCTAGCACCTGGATTATTTGTACCAATGCCAACATTTCCACCTGGTAAAATTATTAAACGTTCATTCATGTTACTATCAGTAGGAACAGCATTACCATCAACGGCATCAGCAGTTAGAAAAGCTATAGGTGCATATGAAGAAAACATCTGCATTCTTTCTGTGCCACGATGGTCATACACTAATCCGCCACGAACATTATTTGCATATCCCCATAGCCATCCAAATGCACTGTCCGCACCTGATGTTCCGTCTACCCAGTTTCCGTCTAAATTTGAAAATGTCAATATTTGATGACCTTCTGAACTATAATTTGTTTGGAAACCTGCTATATTTTCAGTAACACCACTAGCAGGAGCATAATTATTAGTACCTTTGTTTACATGTAATTTAAATTGTGGTTGATCTGTATTAATACCAACATTACCAGAACTAGTAATCCTCATGCGTTCATTGTTAGTTCCAGTTGAGTTTGTATTAAAAATTATAGCAGTGCTAGAATCTTCTGTTCTTAATCTTAATGAGCCATCTGCATAAATTTGAGCTGGATTACTAAATGTTGTATTTCTAAAAAACAATGATCTTGTAGTATTTCCTGTTCCGTCCATTCTAATTGCAACGCCATCTGCTTGAACATGTAGAGGAGAAGCAGGAGTAGTTGTACCAATACCAAGATTACTTCCACTAAGTGTCATCTGTT
>MDTE01189065.1_pt1 | contig 45308 bp, 35 predicted proteins | sample 811231 | NCBI WGS metagenome assembly MDTE01 (sample SAMN05326651, study PRJNA326480) | marine metagenome | isolation source: seawater | place: Indian Ocean: Red Sea | collected 2010 | reverse complement strand
GTGAAGAGTTTGGACCTGTTCAGGGGCTGGATTGGTTGTCGGGCCGGGTTGTTCGCCTACAGAGAACGGCGGAACGAAAAGTTCCGAATATGGGATGGTGTCCGGTGCAAACCCTACGACCACACCCTGTTCTGGCTGCGTCTGGTGAAAAGCCGTACTTTTACTTTGTGCATAGTTATTACGCGCAGTGTGAAGACCTGGACGATACGTTGGCTATTATTTGCCCAGAGGGAGATGAGGAGCCGATTACCGCAGCTGTGGCCAAGAACGCATTAATAGCTGTACAATTCCATCCAGAGAAGAGCTCCGCATCCGGATTAAAGTTACTTGAGGCATTTTGTCGTTGGACTCCATGAACCAGGATTTTTCTTTTGACCCGATCTCTGTCGGGTTCCGAGTGATTCCGGCGATTGACCTCCTCGATGGATGCGCGGTTCGCCTCTGGCAGGGGGGCTATGATTCGGCTTCGCAGGTGGCCCCGGACCCAGTAGAAGCGGCACGTCGTTTTCGGGATGCCGGTATTCGGAGGCTCCATGTGGTCGATCTGAGTGGTGCACGTGAGGGCACGTTGGTCCATCTCGATGTCATCGCGCGTATCGTAAAAGAGGTGGGGATATCGGTACAGGTAGGTGGCGGTGTTCGAACGGCGCACGATGTCGAACAATTATTCGATGCCGGGGTGTCTGAGGCTATTTTGGGGACGGTTGCACTGGAAGATCCGGAGCGAGCGGCGGCGCTCATTGAGCGATGGCCAGGCCGCCTCTTTGTGGGGTTGGACGCGCGAGGAGATACGGTGGCGTTACGTGGTTGGCTCAAAGACGCGGATGAATCCCTATATGATGCTGCGCTTCGGGTCGCTCAGCTTCCTGTCGCTGGAATTATCTACACCGATATTTCTCGGGACGGTACGGGGCGCGGACCAAATATTGAAAATACAGCGGCTCTGGCACGACTTGTACAACCCACGCCAACCATCGCCTCTGGCGGAATTGGTAACGAAGGGCATGTTCTCGACCTATGGAATGCGCGTGACGAGGGAATTCATGGTGTAATCGTGGGTAAAGCCATCTATGATGGGGTGGTTGATTTGGATAAGATGGTCTCGAAATACCATCGGAAGGAAAATCCATGACGGGCGCGGACCGCGTGGTCGAACTTGAATTGGCTCCACCAACCGGCGATGAACGGTATCCGGGAGCTCTGGCTATTGTAGAGCGTCTGCATATGGCCGGATACGAGGCCTATCTCGTCGGTGGATGTGTACGAGATATGGTGCTTGGGCGACGGCCCAGGGACTATGATATTGCCACCAACGCAGTGCCCGATGTGATCGAGAAGCTTTTTGATCGAACCATTGCTGTTGGTCGGGCCTTTGGCGTGATGCAAGCGCAGTCCGATGGTGAATATTATGAAGTGGCGACATTTCGACGAGATATGGCCTATCGTGATGGTCGAAGGCCGGAAGGCGTGCAATTCTGTGATGTCGTTGAAGATGTAGCTCGGCGCGATTTTACTGTGAATGGGCTCCTCTATGACACGCGAAGTAGCCGGGTTGTGGACTATGTCGATGGCCTAGCCGATCTGAAAAAACAGAATATTCGAGCCATTGGTGATGCGGACGCGCGATTTGAGGAGGATCATCTTCGAATCCTTCGTGCGGTTCGGTTTTCTACGGAACTCGGATTCGGGATTGAGGAGAAGACCTGGCAGTCTGTGCAACGTTTTGCTGATAAGTTGGAGCGTATAAGCGCGGAGCGAATTCGAGATGAATTTCTGAAAATCCTGGGCGCTGACGATGTATTGAGCGGACTTGCTCGCCTGGAGGAGGCAGGGTTGGTTCCATTTGTCCTTGCCGACTGTTGTGGTGATGCGGACCGTGGGCGATTACAAGCCGCCCTGGCAATTCACCCCGAACTGGGTTCGATCGGTCGGTTGGCCGCTTTGCTGGTCGGTGTCGATCAACCAACACCCGAAGCCTGTAGTGGGTGCAATGGAGCACGCTCTTGCCTTGAGTCGCTTCTCCCGAATGCGACAATACGCTTGTCTCGATTACGGCTGAGTCGCGCGGAAAATCTGCATGCGCTCAATGCCCTTGCGGCTGTACATGGTTTACGGAGATTCGACGAACCGTCACGAAACGTTTGGATTCGTTTGGGGCGAATCGATGGGGGCCGAGACGGTTTTGTGATTGCAGCTGCCGAGGAACAAATCGCAGGTGTCTCGAAAACTACGGGACAACTATTACGTTCGTTTGATGGGCTCACGACGGCTGAGATTCGACCGGACCTGCTCTTGACCGGTGCGGACCTGGAATCCTTCGGATATCGGCCAGGTCCACTCTTTAAAGAAGCCTTATATGCTCTTGAAAGTGCTCAATTAGATGGGGCTATCGGTGACCGTATTGAGGCAGAGAGGTTGGTGCGTTCGCTACTGGACCGTTAAATACGTAAACTATTTTTTATACTATTTATTAGGTTCTACTTGATGGCTACTGCCTGCTTGGGTACTCTTTGGTGCGCTTTCGCATGGATGGTTGGTTGATGAAGACATGTCGTATATTTTTGGCACCATTTTTCCTGGTGTTTTTTGGTGGGATAATTTCGTGTGGAACGGATGAGGGAACACCCTGCGATCCGGCCGTACAGGATTGTGCTTCAACAGACGTTGTTTCTGGTGATTCGGATTCCGATACGGGCGAATGTGTGATTCCGGAAGGTGGGGTTTGCTGCCCAGGAACCGAGAACGGTTGTAACCCATCGAATGGTTACCAGGTTCTACGGTGTGCATCGGATGGTATGGGATACATTCCTGTGAACTGTACGGGGGCTGATGGAGTGCAGAGCGTATGCCTTGGGGACACGTGTACCGAGTGCACACCCAACGAGAAACGCTGCATGGACGACGACAATGTAGAGCGCTGTAATGAAACAGGCGCTGCGTGGGAGCTCGACCAGGAATGCAATGGGGCTGTAACGGGCCATCGCTGTGAACAGGGTGTGTGCCAGGCCCTCTGCGAACTGGCGACCAAGCTTCAGACCTATATGGGCTGCGAATATTGGGCGGTTGATCTGGACAACGCCTTTGTTCCCGGTGGGCCGCGCGGTTTCTACGATGCGCAGGGTGCACAGTATTCCATCGCGGTGAGTAATCCAGATGATAAACGCCCCGCGACCATCGAGATCGCAACGGTCCATGGGCCGGTAACCGAGGACAGTAGTGGTCAGCCGCTAGACCTTTCACCGATTCCTCCTGGTTCGCTTCGAATCTTTAATCTGCCCGCACGAAATGTGAATGGGACGGTTATCGCTCCGCTGGCCTATAAACTCGACGCAAGCATCCCGATCTCCGCCTACCAGTTCAATCCATTGGAGAACGTAAATGTATTCTCCAATGATGCCTCCTTACTTCTCCCAGAGAACGTATTGGGTAAATACTATATCGCCATGACCCGCGAGCAGACCTTTGATAGCCTTCGCGGATACGTAACCGTAGTGGCGGCGCGGCCGGGTGAAACCAATGTAACCCTTACGGTCACCGGGAAGACGCTTGCTTCTACGGAGAAGGGCTCTGATGGCCAGCCGATTATTCCAGCAATGAATGCAGGAGATTCAGCATCCTTCACTTTGCAGCAGTATGATGTGTTGAATATCGAAACGAACGAAACGGCCGCAGACCTGACGGGTACACTGGTATTGGCCGATCGTGAGGTCGCAGTATTCGGTGGTAGTGAGGCTAGCAATGCACCGAATACGAACCATTGTAACTTTGAAAAAGGTGCATGCGCGTGGCCCCTGGAACAAGGGATCCCGGCCAGTCAGGCCAAGCCCTGTGACAGCCATGAAGATTGCGATGGCTACATCACCTGTTGTGCGGATCATATGGAACAACAGATGTTCCCGGTTCGGACCTGGGGTACCCACTATATTGCGGCGAAGAGTTTCGATCGGAACCTGGAATCCGACAGCTGGCGTATCCTTGCGGCGGAAGATGGTACGACGGTTACGACATACCCACCACAGGGGAATATACCGATTCTCAATCGTGGCGATTGGTACGACTTTGAGAGTCGGTACCACTTTGAGGTTCTCTCGGACAAACCGGTTCTCTTAGGCCAGTATCTCGCCGCAGAACAGGCACCGGACCCCAATGTAAACGGTCGCGTTGGTGAGGGGGACGCAGGTACAGGCGATCCAGCCTTCATGCTCAGTGTTCCTGTAGAGCAATATCGAGACAGCTATGTCTTTCTGGCACCGAACAAATATGCCTATGATTACGTTAGTATTATCGCACCCGTAGATGCAGTGGTGACCTACGATGGCGATGAACTGAATTCCTTTTATTTCGATCCCATTACACCAGATTTCCATGTGGCCCGAATTCAGATTGAAGACGGTGTTCACAGCGTAAAGGCAGATAAACCCGTGGCGATCACGGTTTATGGCTATGACCAATACGTATCCTATGGGTATCCTGGTGGTCTGGACTTGAAGGACTTGAAGTTAATTGACCAGGATTTCTGATCCTGGTGCGGGGAGGCGACTTATGTACGCACGAACAAAAACCGAACTTCGCAACCTTTTGATTCGGGGGGCAGTAGCTATTTTGCTGGTCCTCGTCGCCTCGTGTGGTTCGACCACGACGGGTGACGGTGTCACCGATACGGGGGCAACCCCTGTTGATGATGTAGTCCCGGGTTCACAGGATGTGGTTGGTGAGGAAGAGATCGTAGAGGAGCCCCCGGCGGAGCTTCGTTTTGACAGTGTTGAGCCGAGCAAGGGCAAAGTCGCTGGTGGTGAGATCGTAACGATTTACGGTGATGGCTTTGAGCCAGGGGCGCAGGTTCTTTTCGATGGAAGTGCTGGGCTATTTGTTTTCGTTTTGGGTCCTGATCGCATCAATGTGACGACACCTCCGCATTCTCCAGGTCTTGCACGCGTTACCGTCGTGCTGCCTGCACAGGAGAAGGAGATCAGCCTGGACGACGCATTCCTCTATTATAACGATGTTTCGGTTACGGAAGTGATTCCGGCCGTTGGTCCCGCTTCAGGCGGAACACCGGTTACGGTTAAGGGGAGCGGCTTTACTGCCGAGACCAAGCTGCTGATTGGTCCCCAACTGGCCATTAATACGCAGATCATTGACGATGGTACCATTCTGGGACTGACCCCAGGCGGTGAGGCCGGAACCGTCGATATCTTCGTTTCGACTCCGTCGGGTATTGGTACCCTGAAGGATGGCTACCAATATACTGCGCCACCAGAAGTGAATACAGTCGTCCCCGCGGCAGGACCGACAGCAGGAGGGCAGACGGTAACGTTGTCCGGTACTGGATTTGTCGAGCCGTTTGAGGTGCGATTGGGTACTACGCTCGTCAACGACATCGAGCTGGTTAACGACAATACCATCGAGATTACGACTCCCCCATCAGCCGCTGGTTCGGTCGATATCTGGGTGACAACGTCGTATGGCGCCTCCATCACGCAAGACGGGTATATGTATTATGATACGCCTCCCACGGGCGTAGAGATCTTGAACGTGGTGCCGAATTCGGGACCCATTCTTGGTGGAACAGAGGTCGTGGTGACGGCAGCAGGGCTAGGCTCGAGCCTGGACACATCCATACGATTTGGCAACCAACCTGCGGAGATTCAATGGATTGATCCCGTAACCCAGAGCGCTCTGGTTGTGAGCCCGGCGGTTGAATCGGAAGGGCCCGTTACGGTCTCGGTATATAGTCCATCGGGCTCCGGTGTGATGGAGAATGGTTTCACGTATACGAGCACCTTTGCCGTCGCGGGGGTAAGCCCGAACTATGGTCCACTCGAAGGTGGAACGGATATCGTGGTTACGGGAATGGGCTTTGCAGCCGATGCCGAGGTTTTCGTAGCGGCGCTACCTGCACAGAATGTTCAGGTCGTCAGTGATACGGAGATCCACGCTGTGACTCCGCCTGGTAGTCCGGGCTTTGCCAAAGTCGAGGTCGCGCAGGGATTAGAATCTGCAGACCTGGCGAACGGTTTCTTCTATACATCGGGTGGTACCGATATCTATGTTGTCACTCCGGATAAGGGTTCGATCGCTGGTGGAACACAACTGGACGTATTGGGTATCGGATTTACGGATGACTCTACGGTCTATGTTGGTGGCGAACAGGCAACTCACGTCACCTTTATCGATCCTACACGCCTCAACGTACGTACACCTCCGGGTGAGATTGGTACTGTAGATGTGCGTGTTGAAACGCCCATCGGAGATGCCGTACTACAAAACGGGTATACCTATTACGATCCGGTCAGCTTATACGGTGGTACATGGGGTGAGCCTGTTGAGGTAGCCTTGAACGTCACGGTGCTGAAGGCGGGCGATGGCTCGGGTGTACCCGATGCGTTTGTAATCGTCGGAAGCGAACCTCAGACACCGTACCAGGGCTTTACGAACCTGAACGGACAGATCACCTTCAGTGGGCCGAACCTTGAGGGAGAGCAGATGGTCAGTGTCTCCAAAGAGGGATACGAGAACAACTCTGTTGTCGCCTTTGATGCGGAGAATGTGACCATCTATCTGACGGAGTTGAGTCCTCCATCGATGGGTCCTGGGGCCGGTATCGCTCCGCCGCTCGTCAGGGGCCAGGTCTTTGGCCTGGGTAAATATATTGTAGGGCCTCCAGGTCCATGTTCCATGGGACAGGGTTCGGATCCCAGCCATTGTCTTCCCTGTGACTCCGATTCGCAGTGCGGAATACAAGGAGCGGCCTGTTTCGATATTGGCAGCCAGGGTAAGCGATGTCTTATGGCGTGCAATTCCGATCAGGACTGCCCGAGCAATGCGGCTTGCCAGAACTACGGTGAAGCCTCTCGCTGTGTACCAACCCCTGGAACGAAAGTGGTTGTATGTGAGGGTACGAAACCGTCGATGTTCGCCCAGCGGCTTCCTCCCGGTAACGGTGCGGTCGTGAGCGAGCTTGGAACCTATGAGATTCTCGCCTATCCGGGAGAGGTAGCCATCGTATGTCTCGGTGGCTTTATGGACAATGTGTCCGATCCTGTGGATCCCGCGTACGTACTGTCGAATATGATTCCCTATTTCACACCGGTTGTAATGGGTGTGTATCGACATCTGAATCTGATACCTGGCGAAATCGCAGAGGATATCAATATCGATCTCAACATACCTCTTAGCCGGACCCTGAAGCTACGCTTGGAAGATCCGCCACTCGATGTTGCAGACTTCCTGTACGGCTGGATCTACTATGACTTTGGCTCCGATGGGGTATTCCAGGCTCCTGTGGCCCCATTTGCCTATTCCGACAACACGCTATTCGTAGAAGGTCAGCCTGTGGGATTTGCGGGTGATATCGAGGACGCCTCGTATACGATCATGGCGGGGGCGATGAGCTTCACAGAAGACAATACGCCCTATTCGGTCGTACTACGACGCGATCTTACCGAGCCGGAAGATGACCGGATGCTGTTGCTCGACGAAGGCGAGTGGAACCTTCTGCCAACGGGCATCACACGTAACCTGTTGGGGGCCTGGGGTGAGACACCGGAGACTGTATTTGCAGTTGGAACGGATGGCAGCATCTACCGGTTCAACGGAACTGCGTTCAATATTCAGCCCTCCACCACAGATAAAGTTCTTCGTGCCATTCACGGATCGGCCAATGACAACGTATGGGTCGTTGGTGACGGCGGGATTGTGTTGAGCTTCAACGGTTTGACGTGGACCGAAGATGATTCGGGTGTAACGTCCAACTTCCGCGACGTCTTTGCTGCGGACAATGGAGAGGTTTTTGTTGCTGGGAATTATATGATTCGGCGACGTACAGCGGACGGTGTGTGGAGCTTTATGCCCGCCCCATCCGGGTCCTGGTACGGCATTCATGGGACAAGTGCAGACGATGTCTGGCTCGTCGGAAATGTTGGCCGTGTGAATCATTATAATGGAACGAGCTGGACCTCGAAGCAGGTACCAACTCCCAAAGGCCTTCGTGCCGTGCATGCCCTGGCACCAGACAATGTCTGGATCGTTGGTGAGGCCGGTACAATCCTCCATTTCGATGGAGAGAATTTCGAGGTGATGGAGTCTTTGACCAACCGTACGCTGACATCAATCAGCGCTCGAGGTCCGAATGACATCTATGTCGTCGGTGGACGAGGCGTTGTTCTTCATTATGACGGGGTCACCTGGGCGAACGTCTCGACACCCGATTTCAGTCAGAATCTGAATGAGGTCGTCGCGTTTGCTGATGATAGTACGGTGTTGACCTTCGGGGATCATGAGCTCTTCCTTGGCCCGATGGTTCCAATTCCTGTCATGCAAAACCCCACCGATGGGGGTGTTCTAGATGGGGATTTCATGTCCTGGATCACCAGCGATGGTGTAGAGCCGCATTTCCAATATAAGAAAATCGGTATTCCTTCTCTTATGGGAGATACTCCCGTCTGGACGTTTATCAGTGGTGGCGATATCAATGCGGTAGCTCTTCCTGACTTCCAGAATATTGAGGGGACACCGGGCATCCCAGGTGGATTGCTTCGGTTTACGTTCTTCCGAGTCTTCAAAGAGGGCTTCGATATCGATCACTTTGACTATTCGGACCTGAATACACTCGATTGGCAGGCATGGGCTTACGATACAATGCTGTTTATGAAGATGGAGCCATGATGTTGTACAAACGGGGGGAATTGGGGGATTGCCCTTTAAGAACACATAGCCGACGGTTTGGACATAGTGGCATCTGCGCACTAGCTCTGCTGGTGTCTTTTCTGATTAGCGGTTGTTCCGGGGGTGGTACGACAGACGACGTTGGTGCAGATCTTGGAGACACACTGACCGATGTCGGTGGGGATGTCGGTACGGACCAGAATAGTGGTACGGACGGAGACAGCGACGTTGGAGTCGATAGTAGTGATACCGGCGGTGGAGACACCAACACTACGATTGTCTACGAGTGGGCTCCCATTCCTGTAGGAGCAGCGGGTGACCTCCATCGAGTGCGGTACCTGCCGGCCGTTGGATTTCGCATCGTCGGACATGGAGGAACAATCTTACGGCCTGTAGGGGATGGTTGGGTTCGAGAATGGACACCTAATACTGCCCAGGCGATTCGAGATATCGAGGTTCATCAAGGGAATATGCATGCCGTTGGGGAGTATGGGACCTGGTTGAGTCAGGACGGCAATGGTATGTGGCAAAGCCAGGATCCTGGCGTAGATATTCATCTTCGTGGCCTGACCAGTGTCAGCGATGCGTTGGTCGCCGTTGGAAATTCCGGGGTCATTGTAAAGAACCGTGGGGCTACCTTCAGCCAAGAGCCAAGTGGTGTCTTTAATGCACTTCATTCGGTAGAAGCGGTGGCAGAGAGCACAGCATACGCGGTTGGAGATTCCGGGGTCGCGGTGAAACGCGTAGCCAGTCCTCGTACCTGTGATGAAGGTCCGGACGATCTTTGTACTCCATGCCTGGTTTCAACAGACTGCACATACGATCGTTGTGAAACCATGCCGGGTGGCGAAGAGACGAAGTGTACACAGGCATGTGGTGAAGGGTTGGACGCTTGTCCGGAATCCTTTATCTGTACGAATCCTGAAGAAGAAGGGTTTTGTATTCCGGAACCGGATCATAATTGGATAGGGTTTCAGGCCGCATCGGCTACCGTGACTCTGCGCGATCTACTGGTTCTTGATAGCAATAATATATGGGCTGTCGGGACGGACGGAACCATCGCGAGATATGGCAGTGGACAATGGCAATTAGAGCTGAGCAACGATAGCCAGAAGAGAGACGTATATGCTGTAGGCGGCGGCTCTGGTGAGATTCTTGCCGTTGGTGATGCCGGTCTATTTGTAAAGCATGATTCCAATGGTGTCTGGTCTCTGCTCGATGATGTAGAAGGGCCTCTACTCACAACGCGACGTTATGAGGGCCTAGCCACAGGTCCAGATCGTGTAGTCGCCGCAGGGGAGGGAGGCGCTCTTCAGATTAAGTTGATTCCGGATGAAGTGTTCCGTGACGGTCTGGCAGAGCCTCCAGGAAACCTTCATGACATATCTTTTGCTAGTGATATGGGGACTGCCGTTGGTGACGAGGGTGTATTCGTCTTCTGGAATGCCGACGGGTATGGCTCAATTGATGTGGGCACAACGGAACATCTGTATGGCACCGTAGTAGGTGAAGACGGAGTGGCCTATGCCGTGGGGGCATCTGGAACATTGATTCAGCGTAATGCGGATGGCCAGATACATGCGTTAGAGACAGGAACCCTCTCGGACCTGCATGCCGCTCTTATTCTCGATGACGGGACGCTTCTTGCAGTTGGTGCCAACGGTACTGTTCTTCACCGTGATCCAGAGAGCGGTACCGTATCGTTTGAGCCCACGCCGGACCCGAGAGATCTACTGGATGTGTTCGAGGATGGTTCTGGTATTCTAGCCATTGGTCGGGGTGGAGTGATCTTGCGACGGCAGGGCGATAACTGGGTAACGGTCCCGTCTACTACGACTCTTGATCTATATGCCGGTAGCTATGCTTTAGGACGAACGACTGTCGTCGGAGCTCATGGAATCGTACTCTCCTGGACTGATGAGCAGAGCCCGTCAAAGGTGGCTGAGAGCCCAGGTGACTTCTATTATGGGGTCTGGGCACGGACAAACGGCGATATCTTAATCGTAGGCTGGTCGGGAGTATTCTTACGGTTGCGGCCTGATATGTCGTTGGCGCCGGCGGAAGGGCCCACCTCCAACACCTTGCGTGCCGTCGGAGAGAGTAATGGGATTCTGGTCGTCGCCGGTGATGGTGGCAAGATGTGGGAACGTTCTGAAGCGAGCGTTCCGTTGGGAGAATGATGGATGCAGAGTCTCAGAAATAAACCGCTCCTTCCATGGATAGCCCTCTATCTTGTGGTGATGCTTGGCTGTGGTGGGGGTGACACCTCTACGACCGATGCAGGGGTTACTCCAGATGTTTCGGAAGAGGACCCTGGTACATCACCTGATGTCGCGACTCCCGATGTAGGGGAAGACCTCCAGGGCTCTGACGGTGGAGTAGATCTGGAGAGTTCGGACATTGAAGAGGACGTTTCCGTTGCGCTTCCAGGGGACTTTACCATCGGCCAGGAACTGCTTCCGGATCCCGCAAACTTTGTTCTACGTGGTGTATTTGGGGCGGATTCATCCACGGTATGGGCCGTGGGGCAAGATGGCGTAGTGCTTCGAAGAGCCAATAACGAATGGTCGATTGAGAGCTTTGGAATGTTTCCGTATCTGCACGGTATCGATGGCAATAGCTCCGATAATATGCTCGCTGTGGGTATGTTCGGGACTCGAGTGACGGGAGATGGATCCATCTGGATTGGCGGCGACTCCTGTGACTCGGATCTAGCGTGTGAAGATGGTGATTCCTGTACCGTGGGTGTTTGTATTGCTCATGAATGCCAGTACTTTCCGCAGGTTCAAGAGGGCTGTTGTGGTATGCCCGTATATACCCAGACCTTTGATGAGTCCGGTGCAGAGACGTCCCTCGATATCGTAGATCTGGCTACGCTTGAGGGAGGTGGCATTGTTTGGCACACATCGACAGCGCGTGCGAATAGTGCCCCGTCGTCTATGTATTTTGGTCACCCATCCCTTATGACCTATGACAATGGGTTCTGCGTAGAGGGAGCGTGTGTCTCGGGAAATCCGGCCGCCTGTGTTGATACATCGGAATGTGTTGGTAGTCGGGTGTCGTCCAGTATGACCCTGCCCGATATCCACATCCCGAATTCGGCGTCGGCTTCGTTGGACTTCTCCCTGTTCATGGCTATCGAGTCGACGGGTGGCTTTGATGAGTTCCGTATCGACGTGGAAAGCCAGGGCAGCACCACGACGGTCTGGGACAAGACCCAGGTGACGGGCTTTACGGGAAATACAGTGGGTTTCGTCGACGTATCTGTAGACCTGACGAATTATTCCAACCAGACGGTAACGATTAGTTTCGTCTTCGACTCGATCGATTATTTCCTCAATTCGACCGAAGGGGTTTATGTCGATGATCTGGTGCTAAACAGCGAGTGTAGCGACCCGTCCGATGGAACGGACGATGGCGAAGATATGCCCAGCTTCTTCGATGTAGCGGCTCTACCCAACGGTCGTTTCATTGCCGTCGGCTTGAACGGTGCGATCTGGGGCTACGACGAGACCTTCGGGTGGCAGGATATGGCAACCACCAGTAAGGGAGATTGGTATGCAGCCCATACGACGGGTGACCATACCATGTTGGGAGGTGCCGAAGGACGTCTCCTTGAACGCAACGGCGAGGCGATCTCGTCGCCACAGAGTGGGACAACACGGGCAGTTCAGGGAGTCCACGTTTTTGCCGATGGTTCCAGGATTGCGGTTGGCGATGATGGGCTTGTGCTTTGGTCGAATGCGGGGGAAGGAACCTATACCGAGTTAAGCAATACGCCGAGCTCGATAGATCTCATGGGTGTTGCTGGACAAAGTCCGGATGACGTCACCATCGTGGGAAAAAACGGAACTTCCTGGCGATGGGATGGTGAAAGTTTCACGGTGGAATCCACGGGTGTGAGCCATGATCTTCATGGGGTAGTTGTTCTACCGGATGGGTATCGTGTGGCCATAGGTGCGATGGGTACGATCATTCAGGATGAGGGTACTGGTTGGACCGAGCATCCGAAATTCACCAACGATGGACTGAACGCTATCTACGCCGTGGATAAAGAAAACATCTTCATTATTGGCGATTACGGCACCATCGTGCAGTGGGATATACCGTCACTGTCCTTTAAGAAGAAGCAGTCCCCAATATCCAAGAATATGAAAGGCATCTTCGCCTTTGCGGCAGATAATGTTTGGGCTGTCGGTCTCTTTGGTACCATCATTCACTTCAATGGTACCGAATGGGCTGAGGTTGAGACGGCATTAACCGCCGATCTCTACGATGTAACAGGCACAGAGTCTGGTGACCTGATTCTAGTGGGAGTAGAGGGGTCGGTGCTTCGTAAGGTGGGAGATGAATTCTACTTTCTGCTCGCCTCGACCAGTAACACGTTACGCGCGGTCTATGCACTCGATGACAATCATGTATGGGCGGTCGGTAGTCTGGGAACGATCATGTTCTTTGATGGAAATATCTGGTCGCGCCAACAGGCCAACCATCCAGCGAACGCCGATGGCGAGGAAGAGCCGATTACAGAGAGCTTTTATTCCGTATGGGGCGCAGCACCTGATGATGTTTGGGCCTTTGGGGACGGCGGCCGACTTGTGCATTACGATGGGCAGAAATGGTCTCGAGTTACCTACGAGGATCCGCATCTGATTCGCTCGTTGACGGGATGGTCCAATGATGCCGTTCTCGGCGTCGGAAGCGCCGGATATGCGGCCTATTTTGATGGTTCTTTATGGCACCCCATCGATACCGGTACGGTCGCGACTCTCCACGATATCGTGGTAGTGGACGATACGACAGCAATCGCTGTTGGGGATGCTGGTACGGTTCTCACGTTCCGTAGACCGATTGATCTCGAGAACATCGGTCCGGGTAAGGAATAGAACGCTGTATGGGCAAAAAAAAGCTGCCAGTAGGCAGCTTTTTTCGTGTGTTTGATTCCTGGCTTAAAGAGAGCCGCGGAATGACGGGGCAGCTTTGAAGCTGACCGTCTTTCGAGCCGGTATTGTAATCTCCTCATTTGTCTTGGGATTGCGGCCCTTGCGCGCTTTTCGGTGCTTTTTCTTGAAGGTACCGAACCCAGGGTAGGAGAAGCGATCGTCCTCATCGATAGCCATTTTCATGGCGTCAAAGACAGCCTCAACAATTGCAGCTGTACTTTTTTTTGTCAGTTCGGGCACACCATCTGCTTGTTGGACGGCCTCGATCAGATCACTTTTTGTCATGGAACCCTCCGGTTTTTAAGGCTGAATGTCGCGTGTTGGCGACAACGAAAACCTCTATTAACGACCAATTTCGTGTACCCGGATAGCCCCAATGGTGTCAAGCCCGTTTTGGTCCATCACCCCCTTATAGATCAAGCGCAACTTCAATTTTGAGAGTCCTTATATGGAGCGAGTGTTGTTTCAAGGGCAGAGTGAAAGAAATTCAGCCGATATGTAGCCTTCAAAGACGATAACCCCTTGCTTTTTTTTCTGCTCAGGGGTACAAGCGCGCCCTGAATCGGGAGGTTGGGGTCATGCGCTGTCCGTCGTGTTCCCACGTAAACATCACGCATTTTGGCTTTTGTGAAAAGTGTCTGTCGATTCTGGACCCCTCCAGTCCGGCCGCAGAGGCGTTGCGATCGCCAGGTCTATTCGCGGAAGAAGGAGCAGGTTCAGACGTAGATGCGCAGGAATCCGACGCACCGGTCCGCAAAACCTTGCCTTGGCTCTCTCCCGATGTGCCAGAAGTCTTTATGCATGACACACGCGTCCGCGAGCTGGAGGAAAAATACAGCAGCGCAGCGATACAGGGGCGTTGCGAAAGGATTCTCGTATACGGGGATCCTGGTATGGGGAAGACTCGATTCGTTCGAGAATTCATGCACGCGATAGAGCCGCAGCCCAAGTATATCTTCATGGCCGATGCTCATGATGATGGTGCAGGCCCCCTGGCACTCTTTCGAAGTCTGCTGAAGAGTCGATATGGAATCGGATCCGAAGTGGATCCTATCGAAGCTGCCAATCGGCTCTATGAAGAGATTGTTGCCCTTCACGATGTGTCTGACCCGACGCATGACGCCCATTTAATTGGCTTCCTCCTGGGAATGTCGGTGCGAACATCTCCCTATGCTGCATTGCGTACCGCAGAGCAGGAAGGGTTGAAATTTATGGCGTTGCAGGCGCTTACTCGTCTGTTGATTCGTGACGCGCGGCAGCGTGCGTTACTGATCGTCGTAGATGAGTACCATCTCGCGTCTCCCGAAAGTAGACATGTGATTTCACATATCTACCGAACACTACAGGGACACCCTGTATGGATGGTTCTATTGGGTCGACCCGAGATGTTGGATACGCAACCGGAGGCCGCTGAAGTCGAGCATCGAGTGGATTTACGTCCATTGAAACCACGTGCGACACAGCAATTCGTTCGCGGGTTGCTCGATGGTATCGAGGAGGTACCGGCCGAGGTGGTAAAGCGGGTAGCTGAGACTTCGGGAGGGAACCCATACGCCGCATATCATATCCTATTGTATCTCCATGAGATGGGGGTTATCACGCGGGACGATGGTGCCTGGTCCATAGATGAGACCTCCTTTTTCGACCTGGCGATTCCTCCTACTTTGGCTGGTGTTGCCGCGGCTCGTTACCAGTGTTTGAACAACGAGGAGAAAGAGCATCTTGCTCGTGCTGCGGTGGTTGGAACGCGGTTCCGGTTGGGAACGGTGCTTGCGATTCAGCGTGCAGAGCAGGGGTTTGGTCGACCGGGGGGGCCAAGTGGGCCTGTTCCGGATGATGTGGAGCAAACGAGAGCTGTATTTGACGATCTGGTGCGCCGTGCGTTTTTGCGTCGAGTCGCAGAGAAGCGTGTGCCAGGAGAGGAGCGATACGAGTTCACGTCCAGCGGAGAACGAGATCTACTCTTGGAGTCGCTGGTTCCGGAGCGACGTTCTCGTATGCATCGAATAATTGCACAATGGCACGAGGTGAACCTCCCAGATTCGGTACCCTCCAAGCACGAATTATTGGCGAGTCATTATGAGGCCGCTGGGGATTCGAGGCTTGCCGCCAGGAGCGCGATAAGCGCCGGAAAACTCGCGGCCCAATCCTTTCGCAATGATCAGGCGATCGCTCTATTTGAACGCGCCCAGAGACTTTTCGGCCCCGCGCGCTCTCCCGAGCTCATCGACGTGGGTCACGAATTGGGCAAGCTGTATTTCTACACCGGTGATCTCGACCAATCGCTTACGTGTTTCGAGGGAATGCTCGACCACGCCTGGAGGCTACGTGCTAAACGCAAGGGGGCTGTCGCTTTAGAGAAGCTGTCTCGAGTACGGAGAGAGCTCGGTGATTATGACCAGGCATTACGGTTGGGGTTACGCTCTCTAGAGCTTTTCCGCCAGATGAATGACCGGAACGGAATGGCGTCTGCGTGCGATAAGGTCGGGCAGGTCTTCTGGTTGCTTGGTGATTTCCCCAGGGCGTTAGCCTATCTCCAACAAGACGCTCGGATTCGTCGTGAACGAAAGGACGAACGAGGCCTCGCTGTCGCACTCTTGAATATTTCACGTGTCTATATCGATACGGGGGATCTCGCGCGTGCAGCCCGATTCTCCGAACGTGCCCATGCTCTATTCCGTCGAGTTCAGGATCCCCTTGGTGTGATTGGATCCCTCAATGTGCAGGCCGTCATCGCCCTATATTATGGTGAAACGGCGCGCGGTCGGACGTTACTGGAGACAGGGCTTGAAGAGGCACGGGGGATTGGAGACCGCTCACAAGAAGCGAAAATATTGAACAACCTTGCGGATATTCTCGCGGAGAGCGATCTCGATGAAGCCCAGAAGAGGATTGAGCAGGCCTATAAGATTGCAAAGCATATTTCTGATGTCCGCGGGGTCGCAGGAACTCGCTTTACATTATCCAAGATACTCGCCCTTCGGGGACAGATGGACGAAGCGCTTGTGGTCGCGCGTAAGGGGTTAATGGAGGTCCAAACGACGCGTCATCGTATGATGATCTACCAGGGCCAGATCAGTATTGCGGAGATTCTTCTGGAGATCGCAGAGTCTGAGGACGGCGAGTCTCCGATTACTCCCTCCCTGCAAGAAGCGATCGACATCCTGAAAGCTGCCTTGAATGGCCTGGATGCGATTGGCGCGCCGATTCATTTGCCGCGAACGTTGGGGATGTTGGCCAAGGCCTATGAAAAGGCGGGGCTGACGGAAGAGATGAATGAAGCGAAGAGTCGCAAACAATCCGTGGAAGATAGTTTTGAGCGACACAACACGTCGGCAGACGATTCGGCTGAGGGCTGAACGTTTTGACGGTTAGTTAGCGTTCTGATCGGAAAGTAGAAAGGCCCGGAGAAAGCTATCCAGGTTTCCATCGAGCACCGAGTCGGCGTTGCCCATTTCATGGTTCGTTCGATGGTCTTTCACCATCCGGTAGGGGTGAAGGACATAGGATCGAATCTGGCTACCAAAATCGATGGCCTTTTTCTCAGACTCCAACTCTGCCTGCATTTCCATTTTCTTCTGCAGCTCAAGCTCATAAAGCCGAGCGCGTAAGACCTTCATGGCAGTTGCGCGATTCTTATGCTGACTACGTTCGTTCTGACAGGACGCGACGATCCCTGTGGGGAGATGAGTCAGGCGCACGGCGCTATCGGTACGATTGACGTGCTGACCACCAGCACCACTGGCCCGATAGGTGTCGACTCGAAGATCTTTATCAGCAATTTCGATGTCGATGTCTTCATCGACCTCGGGATAGACATATACGCTGGCAAAAGATGTGTGGCGGCGACTCTGTGCGTCATATGGACTGATTCGAACCAGTCGATGTACACCTGCCTCGGCTTTCAGATAACCATAGGCGAAGTTCCCTTCAATGGTAATGGTCGCGCTCTTGATCCCGGCCTCTTCCCCAGAGAGCTGGTCTAGAATGGACGTCTTGTAGTTGTTCTTTTCGCAGTAGCGAAGATACATGCGGAGCAACATCTCGGCCCAATCTTGTGATTCGGTTCCCCCTGCACCTGCGTTGATGGACAAGATCGCATTGTTCCGATCTTCTTTACCACTCATCATGCGTTGAAACTCGAGCTGCTCAAGCTCTTGCTTCAAGAGTTTGAATTCGTCCCCAATCTCTTTCTGGGTGTCGGTGTCGTCGGGGTCTTCGTCCCCGAGCTCGCATAGGACTTCAAGGTCTTCTGCTCGTTGCCAGGGTTTTTGAAAACTCTCCACCGACTCCACCAAGCGGGCTCGCTCCTGTAGCTTGGTACGGGCAGCGTCGGCGTCATCCCAGAACCCATCCGATTGACTCAGGCCATCTAATTCATCGATACGCGTAGTCAGCTTATCGATGTCAAAGATACCTCCGGAGCTCAATGAGACGCTCACGCAGATCTTGAAGATGGCCCTTTTGTTCTGCAGACATGGGTTTTGATTATACCACGTTAAGAGATATGGAGCGGGATACGGGATTCGAACCCGCGACATTCAGCTTGGGAAGCTGACACTCTACCAGCTGAGTTAATCCCGCAGAGGCGTTCATGATCTATTGAGGGTGGGTTCGGATGTCAAGAGTGTTGACGTGCGAATCGCTATCTAGGAAGGTTGCTTTGCCTCGTCACCTGCATATTGGTACGTTTAGACTCCAATGGGTGTTGTATTTGCACGGAAACCACTTGTTCGAGTGGTTAGCCTGATTTGGGCTCTTGTGTGCCTTTGTGGTGCGTCTGGGTACCTGTATGCTCAGGACGCGTCGACAATTCGGCGCGTAAAAAAGCTACACCAGAACGCGAAAGAGGCGGCTGAGACGGGACAGTACGACGTATGTGTTCGTCGATACCAGGCTGCGCAAGATCTGATTCCCTACGCTGAGATTCATTATAATATCGCGACGTGTTACGAGCGCGGTCAGAACCCGGCGGAGGCGGTGAAGTCCTTTCGTCGGTACCTTCAGGTCTATGAAACCCAGTACGGTGGCTTTCCTCAGGACGCGAATGCGGTTCGTCAGAGTATCAAAAGATTGGAGTCCCGGTTGACCACCGAGGTGAAGCTGCAGACCGAACCACCTGGGGCAGACATCCAGGTGAACGATACGGCCGCAACCGTTGGACAGACTCCATATACGTTGATGCTGACACCGGGAGTGCATCGTATTCGTCTTGTCCGAGAGGGCTTTGAAACTGTGGAGCGCGAAATCAAAGTGGGTGCGCGTTCTATGGACTTATGGATACCTCTTCGGAGATTTGAGTCCAGCGGTAGCCTACGGGTAGACGTAAACATACCCCGTGCGAGAATTTTCGTGGATGGAAAGGTGATTGGGTTTAGTCCCTTTCCACATCCGATCACTCTGCCAGTCGGTCCACACCAGATTATGGTAGAGCGCGCTGGTCATGACACATTGATGCATACCCTGGACGTTAAACAGGGGAGTGAATTTCAGGTCAATGTAGAGTTGTCACGTGTCTCTGCGTCTTGGAAACGCTATACCGGTATCGGCTCTATTTTAGTTGGAGCCGCAGGAATTGTTGTTGGTGTCGTTATGAAGAATAAGGCCAACCAGCAGTTTGTGGGGACGCCGGATTTTCAAACCTATGAGCAGTGGCAAAATGTCGGGTACTTCGGCGGGACGACGTTGTTGACGGCCGGCGTATCTCTATTGGTGTGGGATTACTTCTTTACTCCCAGGTCCACGTCGCGTGTCGATGTGCAGGCGGTGACACCATGAACTCCTGGTGGATACGTCTGTTATCAGTCGGCATTTGTCTATCGTTGGGCTGTGCCGAAGGTTTGGCACCACCAGTCACCACGGGAACCGTTGAGGTTCGGGAGAATCTGGTCTTTCTGTTCGGCACGACACAGGGATGTAACGAAGGTGTGCTCCAACAATGCGAACCGCCACTGACTTTGACAATACCCACGGTCAAGGTCCAGCTGCAGCCGTTTGCCCTGGATCGGAACGAGGTCACGAATGATCAATATCGCTATTGTGTGGCCATGGGTGCGTGTACGCCCCCCATATGGACTTCGCTGACTCCGACCATTCCAAAATATTATGGCAATCCCCAATACGCCAACCACCCGGTGGTCTGGGTGAGTCAGGCCCAGGCGAAGGAGTATTGCTCTTTTGTAGATAAGCGCCTACCGACGGAGGTCGAATGGGAGAGAGTCGCAGCCGGTGGCTACCAAACAGAGATGGAAAAGAGGGTGTACTCCTCCATGACATTTGCCCAGAACATCAGCTCCTGTGTGGGAAAGAGCGTAGCCATGTTTTATTGCGGGGTATTTGATCCGGCACCGGTTGGGGCCAGCGTCGATGATTTTGTGATCGAGAACGGAGAGATGATCTACGACATGGCTGGAAATGTGTCGGAATGGACGGATACGGAATATGTGGAGCGGGTGACCTGCAAAGAGGCTCTTGGCGATCCGGACTGTGATTGTTGGAATTGCAGCTCGTCGAATCCAGAGTGTTTTGATGATTGCTTGTCCTGTCCAGAGTGTCATCCAGCAGATCCCAGTGAACCCAGTCCATGCTATACGATGTGTTCGGCCGTATACGGTGATATCGGACTCCCCATATGCTATCCCTATGAGCAGGAAGCCGCTCTTAACCAAAATAGTGGTCCATGGCCCTGGTCTTCCGGAGTGGGATATGCTGTAGTCCGCGGCGGAAACTACGGAACCTATAGTACGGGTACCTGTATTGTTCGCTCGACCCACCGTCAAAACCGACCGGTAGGGCCATTGGGTATCAGTTCGAATGTTGGATTTCGTTGCGCAAAAACACTGGATGATTGATGTCGGAATATGGTGAAAAGCTGGCCTCCGTCGAGGAGGCATTGGCAGATATCGGAGCAGGGAAATTATTGATCCTGGTCGACGATGAAGATCGTGAAAATGAAGGCGATCTGGTCATTGCTGCGGAGTATATTACGCCTGAGGCGGTCAACTTTATGGCTACTCATGGCCGCGGTTTAATCTGTCTAGCCCTGAGCTCTGACATTGTTGAGAACCTTCGCTTGAGTCCGATGGTACAGAGCAATAAAGCCCCCCTCGGCACGGCGTTTACGGTATCCGTGGATGCGCGTGATGGGATCGGCTCGGGGCTAAGCGCAGCAGATCGAGCCCACACGATTAAGGTCGCTTCTAGTCGCGGTGCCCGGCCCAGTGACCTCATCTCACCCGGGCATATGTTTCCGTTACGAGCTCGTGATGGCGGTGTTCTAGTACGAAGCGGGCAAACCGAGGGGTCCGTTGATATGGCGCGCATGGCCGGTTGTACGCATGCGGCGGTCATCTGTGAGATCATGAAAGAAGATGGGTCCATGGCGCGATTACCCGACCTCTTGGAGTTTGGCGCGGAACATGGAATACGAGTCGCGACTGTGGCGGACCTTATTGAATACCGGTTACAGAATGAGAATCTGGTGGAAGAAGTGACTGCTGCAGATCTCCCAACGACCTATGGGGATTTTCAGATTCGCTTGTTCCGAAGTGTGGTCGATAAACTCAACCATGTGGTTTTGCAGCTAGGAGACATCGCAGGAGGGGGCTCTACACTCGTTCGAGTGCACCGAGCAGACCTGGTAGATGACACATTTGGGGCGTTTCAACCGGAAGGTGATTCTGTACTTATGCAGGCGATGAACCGGATTCGCCAGGAAGGACAGGGCGTTCTTCTCTACCTGGGTCATGAAGATGACCGATGGGAAGGTATGGAGACTCCGAAATCCGAGGGAGATACTCCGCCATTTCGAGCCTTTGGTATTGGGGCGCAGATTCTACGTTCATTAGAGCTTCGAAGGATTCGTGTACTCAGTTCCAGCCCCCGAACGTTCCGGGGCTTACGTGGATTTGGTCTTGAGATCGAGTCTTTTGAATCTCTATCGGGCTCTTAGAGATCTCGGAACAGACCGTCCAGAAAGCCAGGGGTCTCAAGGAGACTTGGTTTTACGACCACATTCAGGTCCGGTCGGAGTTCTTGGATTCTCGCGCAAAGGGCATGCACTTCGCCCTGGTAGTGTTGGCCAGGAAAGAGGAGCAATGGGACGATGTGGACCGTCGTTTCTTCGGGTAGGTTCTGTAACTCGGCACATACCGCATCGACAGGATCCGATACTGCCCAGCACTGGAATCCCGGCTTTTGGCTACGGAGCCACTCTTTCACCTGATTCAACACCTCGATACCACGGGCTGTAGAGATAGGGTGGTGGGCGAGGACACCAAAGGGGGCGATGTTTTCGGAGGTCATTTCCGGTTTCTTCTCTCTGGGAGGTGAAGTTATGGCCGATTTTGCGACAGACAGCCTAGAACGGTGATAGGATGGTAGCCATAAACGATTCCTTTGGAAATGAACAGATATGACGCAACGCAGGCTATTATTGGTCGAAGATGACCTGGCATTTGGGCGGATTGTAGAATTGATTCTGGAGGATGAGGTCGATGTGCATTGTGTGGGCGATGCACAGCAAGCTCTCGCGGCTCTTGCCGAATATGAGCCGGACGCAATAGTCAGCGATATGAATATGCCTCGAATGAGTGGTGTCGAACTCTACCGGCAGATTCAGACAGATACGACGACACGCGACATCCCCTTTGCGTTGATGACAGGGTTTGCAGATGACGGTGATGGGCCGTTGAAAGAGGCAAGAACCGAAGGAATCCAACAGATCATCAGTAAAGATCTCGAACTGGATGAGCTACGCGATACGATATTGGGACTATTCACTTAGCCCAGAAGATCTGGATCCCATAAGCGAGCGCTGAAATATCGCTCTCCGATGTCACATAAGATCGTGACAATGGTTCCTTTACCGATGGTCTTTGCCAACTTATAGGCACCGGCCACATAGGCTCCCGAGGATTGACCTACAAAGAGGCCATTTTGAGCCATGCGTTGGCACATATCGTAGGCGTCTTCGATGGTGACGTCCCAATATTCGTCGACAATGGAGTCATCGAAAATCTCCGGTACGATATCATCCGGGTTTCCAAGTGGTTTCAGCCCTTCGATTCCAGGAAACTCTTCGGGGCGGATACAGTGGACCTCGACACCGTGCTCTTTGAGTCGCCGGCCAGCGCCAGTTATACAGCCGCCAGTACCAACACCCGCCACAAAGTGGGTCACTTCTTTATTGGATTGTGCCAGAATCTCCTGGCCTGTCGTCTCGTAATGGGCTCGCCAGTTGTTGTCGTTGCTATATTGATCGGAAAAGAAATAACCCTCTGGGTTTCCGTCGTATCGACGACGTACTTCACGAAGGGCCTCATCATATCCAAGGGCGCCATCCGTGAAGGTAATACGCGCACCATGTGCCATAATCCGTTTTTTCCGCTCATTACTGGCGTTATCCGGGATAACCAGCTCTACGGGTACCTGTAGGACTCGTCCAATCATGGCATAGGCGATCCCCGCATTACCACTGGATGAATCGAGGATAGTCCGCTCTGGAGTTAGAACGCCGTCATACAACGCCTGGGCGAGCATAAATAAGACCGGTCGATCCTTTAGGGAACCGCCTGGGTTGAAGGCCTCTACCTTGGCGAAAATTCGTACGTCTGGAAGTTCATCTTTGAAGAAGGAAAGCTCGACGAGCGGGGTATTTCCAATCAGGCCAAGAGTTGGAAAGCGCTTTTGTAACGCATGGACATTATCTAGGTTGAACGCCATTTCTATCCCTCAAATTTACCGGCACATCATAGGCCAGGGTGAATCTGAGCGTATAGATCCATGGCCTTCTTGGCTACATCGCCGGCGCGAATATGCCACACTTCATCGTTTACGACGAGCGCGGCGAAGGCGATACGAGGTTCATCCACTGGGAAATAGCCCATCATCCATGTGTTATGGGCGCGCTTACCGTTGCGGAAGGCAGATAATGTACCGCTTTTGGCGGCCGATGGAGTACGGCTACGTCCTAGAGTTCTACGACCTGTACCGGAGGTGACTGTTGCTCGCATCAATTGTTGCAATGTCTTCGCGGAGCGTCGTGGTAGAACCCGGCGTATCTGCGTCGGATCGATCGTGCCCTGGGTAAGCCGTGGCAATGGGAAAGTGCCACCGCGTGCGATAGTGGCTGCTATCAAAGCTGCGTGTACCGGGTTGAGCGATACGGCAGAGAAGCCTGCAGCCAGTCGTGCCCTTGCGAGCTTGGAGGTCGGTATTGTGGCCTTACTTGGGCTAAGTGGGTACGTAAAAGGGATCTCCGAATTGAAGCCTAGAGATGTGGCTGCATGGGAGAGGCTTTGCGTCGTAGTAAAGCGGTCGGCTAGTTTAGCAAAGGCGGAATTCCGACTATGAGCGAACGCATCTCGTAATGTTTCACAGCGGTCGTGTTTGGCGGAGTCTCGGAGGTGCTCCTTTTCGACGCCACTGCTTCCTCCATGGGAACAGACCTGGCTATTGGCATGGAGGCCGCGTTGGATAAGGCTCGCACTCGTCACGATTTTGAAGATACTCGCGGCTGGTGCGCGGGCCTTAAAGGCCTCATCGGACACCCGGTCTGAAGTGGCGTCATGAGAGATAATTGCTCGAATCTCTCCCGTTTCGATATCGATCGCCACGTATGCCGCTGCCAAGACCGGTTTGCTTCGAAGATACCGGGTAATGCGTTCTTGAAAGGCCCAATCGATTGTGGAGCCAGAGCGCATATCGGGGTCAATACAGGCCACAGTCGTTTCATGTAGGTGTGCATCAAAGCATTCCATCGGGGGCAGAGGTATGTTTGGCACTTTGGGTTTGGGCTTTGATAGGGCCTGGCCACCGACCGATAATACAGGGGTCCTGCGGCCTTGCGTGGCTTTCTTCTGGTTGGATTGTGCGAGCGTCCCAGTGGTCGTACTCTTCCGTGCCTTGGGTGGCGGAGCGTTCGCCATCATAAAGGCGAGACCGACGGCGAGCCCACTGGCTGCAATTACCAGTAAACGAACTGGTTTCGGGATCAGATACGAATGCTTTCTGCGGCGACGCATATTGCAATCCTAAGGTAATGGGCAGGGATGACAAAAACCCTGTATATGCACCATTCCCAATCGGCCCGATTTAGTCGCTTTTGACCTCTGTTTGTACTTTTCCTTCCAGGGCGCGTGGATGCGCATCCTGGTAGGCTCGCACAAGAGCATCGATACCTACATGTGTGTACTTCTGCGTGGTACGAACCGAAGCATGCCCCAGGAGCTCCTGGATAATACGAAGATCGGCACCAGCGGAGAGTAGGTGGGTGGCCAACGAGTGACGTAATGCGTGCGGTCCCATGTTCTCATTCAGGCCAGAACGGCTAAGCCGTTTGCGGAGAAGATACGATACGCCGCGCGATGTCAGGCGTGTACCGCGGTGCCCTAAGAAGAGAGCGTCTTCATGCCCGTCCCGTGGCGAAAGTCGATCACGGATACCAAGATAGGCACGAAGTGCCATCATTGATGGATCCGTTAAGGGGACGACCCGCTCTTTTTCTCCCTTTCCGAGAATATGGGCTTCGCCGTTGCGAATATCCACCTTGTCGATATTGAGTCCAGTAACCTCGGAGACGCGAAGCCCCGAGCCATAGATTAATTCGAAGAGAGCTCGATCTCGAATCTGTAGGAGTGGGTTTTCTGTGGTCCCGGCATCCTTTTGCAGAAGAGTCTCTACGGCCTCGACGGATAGGTGAGGCGGGAGCTTCTGTTCCACACGGGGTGCACGGATACCTGATGTGGGGTCTATCTCGATCTGCTCCGTACGTCGTAAGTGGCGGTAGAAGTGACGTAGTGCAGAAAGTGCACGGCTCGTGGAAGACGCCGTGTGGTCGATCATATTGGTTGCTAGAAAGGCACGAACATCTCGTCTGTCCACATCATAGGGATTGTCCCGTATGCCGACAGACTCGATAAACCGGAGAATATCACCCATATAGGACTGGACCGTTCTAGGGCTGAATCTTCGCTCATATTCCATATAGGTCTGAAACGATTCTAGGGCGGCGGTCCATCCCCCCGGAATGACAGACTCGGTCATCCCGAGCCTCGCGGGCGCCTGGCGAGATATCGATCGATGATAGCTCTATTTCTATCATCCAGTTCTTTAAACTGGATGGCCATTCCCGTAGGGCTCTCTGGGGCAACTACCGTACGAATGACCTCTCCAACACCTTCGATGTTTTCGATCCCGTCTACAATGACGGAGAACCGGAGATTCACGATGGTTCCAACGGATAAGGGGGTGTCCGAGCGAACAAAAACGCCATCTCTGGAGATGTCACTCACAAAGGTTTGGACGAAGGATTCGATGCTCTCAAATTCCTGGTTGATGAGAGTTCTCGGGGAGCGTCGAGCATCCTCTTGCGTCGCATCATTTTTTTCGTCAGGGGCCATTTCAGCTCTTGGGGATAATATCGAACTTATCAAAATGATAATCGTCACGAGGCATTAGAACAATATTCTTACCTGTACGGCTTTGTAGATTCGCGAGGGCTTCACCGAATGTCGTCTTAATTTCGTCGATGACATCACTATGGCTTACCACCTGTATTTCTTTGAACCGGTCGTCCGAAAGGAGGACCTCTGCGCGACTCAGAATTTGGCAAGACAGAGTCCAGGGGCTGATCAAGACACCGTTCCCCTGACATGTTGGGCAGGTCGCGGTCAGTTTGCGGCCGACGCTGTTTCGGGTCCTCTCCCGGGTGATCTGAACCAACCCAATGCTGCTCATCGGGAGCACCTTTGTTTTGGCGCGATCCGACGCAAGTGATTGTTTCAAGACGTCGGTGATGGACTGACGTGAAGCGGCCGACCGTATATCAATGAAGTCCACCACAATAATGCCTCCGATATCTCGGAGCTGTAGCTGAATGGCAATCTCTTTTGCTGCCTCAACGTTGATTTTCAGGTGGTTCTCTTCAATGTCTTGCGTGCCAGAGAATCGGCCAGAGTTTACGTCAATTGACGTTAAGGCTTCCGTCTCTTCTATGACGAGGTGCCCCCCATTTTCTAGCCATACTCGTGGTGAAATAGCGCCGACCAGGGCGCGTTCGACACCGTAGTCTTCGAAGAGTGACGACTTATTATCTGCGAGACGAAGTAGCGAGCGGATATTTGGCAGGTATTGTTCGGAAAAAGACGTTAACTGCCCGTATAATTCGATGTCATCCACGATAATCTCGTCGAAACTCGGGTCCACCATATCGCGCATACATCGATGTGGTAGATCGAGATCACCATAGATTCCGCCTTCTCGTTGGTTGGTGGTCAGTCGTGTTTGAATCGCCTCTCCGATCTCCCGTAGATATTTGAGGTCCGCAGCAAAATCTGCCTCGCTCTTTCCCTCTCCAGCGGTACGTACGACGACGTTCTCATCCGTGTTTTTTTGAGCGCGAAGAAGGGTACTTAACCGCTCTCTCTCTTCATTCGCCTCAATTCGTTTGGAGATTGAGATCCCTGGAGGGTTGGTCAGCCCATAGACCAATAATCGCCCCGCGATCGACAGATTCGTTGTCACGCGTGGTCCTTTGGATTTCACCGGATCCTTGGTGATCTGCACAACGATCGGTTGGTCGATCCGAAGTAGATCTTTGATGGGCGTCTTCCGGATGTCCCGTGTTGGTTTATCAGGAGAGGTGCCTCGTCCGTTGATGAGCCCTTCCAGATCGCGGACATAAAGAAACCCTGGCTGCTTCAGGCCAATCTCTACAAAGGCGGCGTTAATACCAGGGAGGATACGTGTGACCCGACCTCGGTATATATTCCCAATAAGACTTCGCTCCTCTGGGCGTTCCACCAGAATCTTCCGAACACGCTCGGCTTGAATCAATGCGACTCGTGTGAAGAGTGCGGTCTTGTTAATGAGGAGTTTACTCGGCACGGATGGGGTACTCCCGGAACGGTTCTATTGTTTACGTTCCAGATCGAAGGTTCCTTCTGTAAAGACTGCACCATCGCTCTGGACCGACTCAAACGATCCAATTACGCGCTCCCCGACAGCCCCAAAGGTCGTCAGGTTGAATGTGTAGGTTGCAGCGCAGGACGTCCACCCATAATTCGAGCAACCACTGACCGGAGGTTGCTCTTCTGTGAAACCATCGGACCAGCGAATTTCGACGGTACCGTTTCCGGTGTTCACTTCGGTCCATTCGCCCACCTGGTTTTCAGTAATCCCGACCAGAAGAATTTCGATCTTCTTGGCTCCCTTTGCCATGGTGAGCTGAAGGGTATCTTCCAGTGGGCCCGTCTCTGTTCCGGAAATAGGCACCCAGCGCGCGACTTTTCCAGCGGTGAAGGTCAATGAAGAGCCATCGATGGTAACGCTGGCCGTCGAAGGTGGCTTCAATACGCTACCAGTGTCTTGCTGGGGGATGTCCTGGAAAGTAACCGAGTCGGGAATCCCACCACCGTCATTTCCAGCTCCATCGCCCGTCAGGGTATCAGTGTTACTATTTTGACCACATGGGGGGTTGTCACAGACGCATGCGGATTTAACGCAAGCTCCTTCCTTACAGGTCTTTCCCGAGCCACAGGAAACCAGGTTGCTGGCGTTACCATTGGCTGTGCATACGAGTACACCACCCTCTGAACATTCTCGGCTTCCCGGGGCGCAACTGACGGGCACGCAGGCTGCGCTCTGCTCATCACAGACCGTAGAGCCGTGACTACAGGTTTCGGAAACAGAATATCCGGTCCCCGATGTGCAGGTCAGAACGTTCTTGGAGCCACATGTAGAAGAGCCTTCACTACATTCCGTGGACTGACAGGTACCATCTACACATTCTTCGGTATCGCCGCATTTCGAGGGGAATTCGGTGCCACTTTCCGTACAGGTCAGCACGGTCTTTTTACTGGCATCACTTAGATCACAGCGGCTACTTCCGATGGTTCCGACGCCCTCGCATTGCTTGGGCATACACTCATTGCCCAGGCATGCTCCGCTAGGACAGGAGGCGATGGTGAGGTCGGTACCCGTCTCGTTACAGGTACGACGTATTCCATCTTCACATACGGTGACACCTGCGGAACAACAGCTCGAATCACCACCACCGCCACAGCTCAGTAGCTGGAATATGGCAGCAAAACCAAGACAAATTACAGGAACAGGAATCCAGACTCGAAAACTCATACCCACCTCATCGGGAAAGATACCACTCAGAAAAAGCAATTATGCATACAGCATAGCTAGCTTGTCACCGTTTTGCCTACCCCCTATAATCTTTTAGCTAGGATCGGAGTCTACAAATCTCTTTTTGAGTAGGGAGCAGTGGGCTTCCTGTTGATGATTGTTCAGAGAGAAGCTGAATACGCCAAATGTCCGATATTTTCTTGCGACAAGAGTTAAGGCTCCAACAGAAGCTGGTGATGACACAGCAGCTTCAATTGGCAATTCGTCTTTTGCAGATGAGTCGGCTGGAGATTGATCAGGAGATTCGTGAGCAACTTACGGAGAATCCTTGTTTAGAAGAAGATCTGGAAAGTCAGCATCAAACGGCTCCAGATCAACTATTACAAGGCGTGGAGGACAGGAAGCCCTCCCTGGATGAGATTGAAGAGCGTCAGACCTTTAGCCAGGACCAGCCGGAAACACCCGAAACAGCACAGACTTCTCCAGAGAGTGCTGCAGTGGAGTCTACTGCGGAGACTCCACAGCCGGATAAAGACGCAAACGATCTGAACTGGGATCGCTTTGTTGAGCATTACGAGTCCTTTCGTGATGGTGGGCATGTCGTGCGGCGTGACGCAGACGAAACGCCATCGTTTGAGAATTTCGTAGCGAGCCCGATTTCTTTGCATGACCATCTGGTCTGGCAGATCCGCATGGCTGACCTGGATGAGTTACAGGTAGCGGTCGCAACGGAGCTAATAGGGAATATCGACGATACTGGTTATCTTCGGAATGAGGTCGGTGATGATCTGGTAGAGGCTGTGGCTCAGGATTTGGGTGCTCCAAATGAATATGTCGAGGAAGTATTAGGGCAGATTCAGCGACTCGATCCCGTGGGGGTTGGTGCGCGTGATTTACGTGAATGTCTTCTCGTCCAGGCAGAGCATTATTACCCAGAAGAGGCGCAGCTTAAGAGATTGATCGATGTGCATCTGGAGGATCTTGAGCGACGACGTGTGAAACAGGTCGCCCGTGCTCTAGGAATATCCACAGAAGAGCTTGGACGCCTGGTCGAACTGATGGGAAATCTGGAGCCGAAACCAGGGCGGGGCTTTGGAGGCGAGCACAATCCCTATATTGTACCGGATGTGCAGGTACATAAGATTGATGACGAATATGTGGTCATTCTTAATGACGATGGAATGACTCGTCTGCGTGTAAGCCAACATTACCGAAAGGGCCTAAAGGGCCAGAACGAGAATGCCCGAGAATTCATTAAGAAGCGTCTTGGCGCAGCCGTCTGGTTCATTAAGAGTATTGAACAACGACAACAGACCATCCGAAAGGTCTCTGAATCGATCGTTCAGTTCCAACGAGAATTCCTGGAAAAGGGGTCGGAATTTCTACGGCCACTTGTTCTTCGTGATGTGGCAACGGATATAGGAATGCACGAGTCTACGGTTAGTCGTGTGACGAGTAACAAATATATGCATACGCCACAGGGTATTTTCCCGATGAAGTATTTCTTCAACAGCAGAATCGAGCGGGCTGGAAGTGGAGATCTTGCGAGTGAGGCGGTGAAGAAGAAGATCTTGCGGTTCATTCAGGAAGAAGATGGGCGACGACCGTTATCCGATCAGGGCATTTCGAACCTGTTGAAATCATCGGAAGGTATTCGAATTGCGCGGAGGACCGTTGCGAAGTATCGTGAGCAAATGGGGATTGGATCCTCATCCGAGCGAAAAAAACTTGTCTAGGCGATTTGTGAAAAAATCAGATACAGTTAATGGACATCTCGAATAATTCAAGCACCGAAGCGTGCGGGTAAGGTGATGGGTATGCAGGTACAGGTGGTCTTCAGACATATGAATCCTTCGGTTCCTTTGCGTGAATATGCGGAAAAGAAATTACGCCGCATTCATCGAATGGCCGATAAGATTCTGGATGTACAGGTGATCTATAACCAGGAAAAACTGGAACTCGAAGTGGAGTTCCGGGCTACTTTGCATGGTCACGCGATAAAGGTCGTAGAACGAAGCAGTGACGCATACGCAGCGACCGATTTGGCGATTGATAAATTTGAGCGACAGATACGCCGAACGCGGGAGCGGCGGCGAGAACGTCGTGTGGGTCTTCCGGTTGAGGATTGACCCGGGTTCAAACATCCGTAGAGCTCGTGGTGATTGAGAACGGGGGTTGTATTGGCTGTGCTTCCGAAAGCTAGCGGTGTACGCCAGTTGGTTGTTATCTCTGGTGCCTCGGGCTCAGGAAAGAGTACAGCCTTACGTTCTCTCGAGGATCTAGGCTTCTATTGCATGGATAATGTACCGGCTATTCTGATCGAGTCGGTCCTTTCTCTATGCGACGGTAATGACGAAGTCGAAGATGTGGCTATCGGCGTGGACGCCAGATCTGGGCCATTTCTTGAGAATGTTGCGTCGGTACTGGATGGACTTGGTGATCGTTGGCCACTTCGGATTATCTGGCTCGATGCACAAGATAAGGTCCTGGCAAAACGCTATCAGATGACGGGTCGAAGCCATCCCCTAGGAGATGACCTCTTCAACGCGGTTGCGGTCGAGCGAGACCTACTGGACGATGTCCGCTCTCGTGCAACGGATAGGCTGGATACCAGCGGTATGAGCCCCCATGACTTGAAGGGGGCGGTACAATCTCTCGTTGCTACCGAAAACGAGCGCAACTATACGGTGCGCATTAAATCGTTTGGGTTCCGCCATGGCATACCGTCCGATGTGGATCATGTCTTTGATGTTCGGTTTCTTCCCAACCCATACTGGGATGAAAAACTACGCCCCTACAGCGGCTGTCATCCGAAGATTCAGCGCTTCATGGAGGAGCAGCCGGAAGTCGAACGTTATCTGGGATTTATTACGACGTTCCTACGTCGAGTTCTGCGTCTGTCGAGAAAGGCCGGCAAACAGAACCTGTCGGTCGGCATAGGTTGTACAGGTGGACAGCACCGCTCCGTATATATATCGGAACACCTACATTCCAGTCTTGTAGGCGATGGCCACTCGACTCATATTTCACACCGCGACAAGTCCGAAGAGTAGCTGAACTATGGGGTACCCTCGAAGGGATCCCAACCGGTGGGAATGTCTCCCGAACGGAATTCACTCCCTCGATATTTCAGAGTCACAAGCCCATCACCAGGCTTGAAACGTCCAATTCTTCGAACTCCTGTCGCCATGGCCCAGTCTGGGAGCGTTTCGGGACCAGCAAAGAGTACTTCGTAGTCTTCTCCACCGCGAACGACGAGCTCATATAGAGTGGTTTTCAAATAGTCTGCGGCCCGCGGTGTCAGAGGATGAATCGGGAGGTGGTCCAGATCAATCTCTATCGACAGGCTGGAAGCACGTGCCATACGCGATGCGTCTGTATAGAGCCCATCACTGATGTCCATTGCGGCCGTGGCAATCCCTTCGCTACAGAGTCGGCCGCATAGATCCCACCGCGCTGGGGGGCATTGCCATTTCTCAATTAACGGCAGGCTATTATCCGGTAGCTTCGGCAGCTCCAACAGAAGTCGGCCTGCAGCTGCGCTTCCAAGAGAACCCGTTACCCATAAATAGTCTCCATCCGACGCATCCGCACGGCTTAGCGGCGAGGAGGTGGATTGTCCGATAACTGTAATATGCAAACCGATCTGATTGGTCTTGGCGAGATTTCCTCCTACCAGGACGGTCGATGCGTCTGCACAGGCTTGCTGGAATCCAGCCATAATCTCTTCAAAGGATTGGACATTCAGATCGGGTGGAATCTGAAGTGACATCAAAGCCCATTTGGGGAGACAGCCCATCGCCGAAACATCGGAGGCAGAGACGCGAAAGGCGCGGTAGCCGAGTTGTCTGGGACTTAGCCATTCTCGATGAAAGTGCTGCCCTTCCAACTGCGCATCGACAGTAACCACCAGGGAACTGTCGCCTACGGTGAGACACGCGGCATCATCCCCGATGGGGATCGCCAGTTCGCTATGTGTCTGGGCATGGGTTGAGATCAGGCTTAGTAGCTGATCTTCACCAACTTCTCCGACTGTGTTTTTTCCAGAACTCCACTTCACGGCTGGTCCTTGGCTCGAGTGACATGAACCCGAACATCTCCGCGGTCGTCAGCATCTGACGTAGGAAAGCCCAGGCCTTGTGCAATAAATAGCATTGTCTCGTCCCCATCGGGAAGCTCAAATCGAAGGGGACCTGCTTCGGGCCACGGTACGGTCACCGACGTTGCGTTTGCGGCGACCTGTACACGAAACTCAACATCTTTACCGTGACGCTCGACCCCTTCCTCCGGCCGCATCCGAACAAGGAAAACCCTATCGCCATGGCGTCCGCCTTGCACGCCACGTTCTCCCTCTCCTTTCATAACGATACGATGTCCTTCGTCCACTCCAGCAGGAAAGGAGAGTCGGCATGGCACTCGTTCGTCTTTGCTGCCGGTCCCATCACAGCTCTGACAGGCAAAGATGATAATCGCACCGTTTCCGTCGCAAAATGGACACGGCAGCCCGACCGCAAGGAGATTTCGATAGCTCAGCACTCCGCTGCCATCACAGAGATGACATTGGGACGGAGGGTGCTCCTTCGTCGCGCCAGAGCCACTGCAATCATTGCAACGCTCGGCACGCTCAAGCTCTACGATCCTGGAGGAGCCTGCGATTAATTCTTCGTAATCGAGGTATATAATCTGAACAATATCTTTACCGTTTCGTTGGTTTTCGCGCCGGAAATTCTTTACAAAACCACGCGCGAGGTGACCGAGTCCGGGCTTTTTCAGCCGTGCGGTAAGCTCGTCGGTCATCGTTATACTGTTCGGGATTTTGCCTGTCCGGGCATGTTCTTGCATCAGCTCGGGCTCGCTCATGACCGCAAAAGCAATACGGATTAATTCCAACCGAACCTGATTTGCCGGTGAGTTGGGGCACAGATCGGGATGGAAGTTCTTTAGAAGTCGAGCGTAAGCAACTCGGCTAATGTCTCGGGAGTCCGATTGATTCACGCCAAGTACGCGGTGTAACCACGCAGTCATTGATCACAAAGGACCTATTCCCCACCCTGGTACATCACTTCAGCAATGCGATACGAGGATTTTTCGAGTTGGGCCATTGCAGCACGAACCCGGTCTTGTGCATCGGTATCCAATGCTGCCCGCGCTTCTTGCATATCTTTTGTGATCTGTTCGAGCTCTTCATCCGTAAGATAATTCACGAACTCTGTGAGGGACTTTTCCGTCGTGTAAACGAGCCCTTCAAGCCGATTCTTTATTTCCGCCAGCTCTTTCTTCATCGAGTCATCGCTGTCGAACTGTTGGGATTCCTCGATAGCAGACTGGATATTCGCCTCGGTAAGACCACTGGTGGGGCGAACTCGAACAGACTGTTCATTACCGGTACCAAGATCCTTGGCGTGTACGTGTAGGATACCGTTGACATCGACCTGGAAGGTCACCTCGATCTTTGGAATACCTCGCCGGGCTGGTGGAAGACCGACCAGCTCAAACCTCGCCAACGACTTATTATCCTGTGCCATTGGGCGTTCACCCTGAAGAACATGGATGTTAACGATGGTCTGGTAGTCTTCGGCCGTGGTGAAGACCTCGGTGCACGAAGTTGGAATCGTGCGATTTCTTTCAATAAGTTTTGTAAAGACGGCTCCACGGGTCTCGATACCAAGGCTCAACGGGATGACGTCCAACAGAAGTACATCCTGAATCTCACCGGTAAGAATGGCACCCTGGATTGCCGCGCCGATCGCTACCGCTTCATCCGGATTTACATCTCGATGTGGTTCGGCGTTAAAGAAAGACGATACCTTTCGCTGAATCATGGGCATCTTGGTCATACCACCAACCAGAATGACCTCATCCAACTCGGAGTTTTTCATCTCCGCCAGGTTCAGAGCTTCTTCACAATGCCAGACAGTCTTGTCGATGAGATCTTCCACCAGGCTCTCCATCTCATCGCGTGTAAGCAAAAACTGAAGGTGTTTGGGGCCTTCATCACTGGAATAGATGAACGGAAGATTGATTTCCGTTTCCTGTGATGAACTCAATTCGATCTTTGCGACCTCTGCGGCTTCGATAATTCGCTGCATTGCGACGGGGTCTTCCCGTAGATCGACACCGTGCATGTCTTGGAATTCTCGTAGCAAACGATCTGCAATTCGGTTGTCCAGGTCACGCCCACCGAGGAATGTATCACCGTGCGTCGCCTTTACCTGGAATACACCATCCCCGACCTCGAGAATCGAGATATCGAACGTGCCTCCACCAAAGTCATATACGGCAACCCGCCCCTTAGCACCACGGTTTAGACCGTAGGCGAGCGCAGCAGCCGTAGGTTCGTTGATGATACGAAGTACTTCCAAACCTGCGATACGGCCAGCGTCACGCGTTGCTTGGCGCTGCGTATCGTCAAAGTAAGCAGGGACCGTTACAACGGCCTGCGTGACGGCTTCTCCGAGATATCCTTCCGCCACACTACGGATCTCTTGCATAATGACGGCAGTGATCTCGGGCGGAGAATAATTACGGTCGTTAATAACGACGGCCGCATCTCCGTTATCCTGGGCTTCAATATGATATGGCGCGATACGATTCAGTTTCTGGACTTCGGGCATCTCGGATTTCCGGCCCATAAGTCGTTTAATCCCAAAGATTGTGGACTCAGGATTTGTTACAGCCTGACGTTTTGCAACATGACCAACCAGCCGTTGTCCATCTTCAGAGAATGCCACTACCGACGGCGTAATACGCGATCCTTCTGAATTCGGCATGACTAGCGGGTTGCCCGCTTCAACAACGGAGACACAGGAGTTTGTAGTTCCCAGGTCAATCCCTATGACTTTACCCATTCCTTTGCCTGCCCTTCCGTATCTACGCTATCGATTCATCTGTCGTGTCTGAAGCCTGATACTTACCACCATAATAATGATAGTAATACCTGTAATTTTTTTGGTGTGCATCAACGTGGTTCATGACGCATCCAAATAACCGAACCCCAATCTTATCCATGCTGTGTTTGGACTGGGACACGGCGCGTTTTGACGTTACTCCTGCTCGAACAACCATTAGAACTCCATCCACATGTTTACCTATTACCAGAGAATCCGTAACGGGCAAAACAGGCGGCGAATCAAAAATAGCATAGTCATAGGTACCCTTCAATTCTTCGAGTAATTCCTGGAATCGGCGGGTGTGTAATAATTCGGCAGGATTTGGAGGAATTGGACCGCAGGGGATCACATCGAGGTTCGGAATTGTTGTTTTATAGCAATACTCTCGAACAGAGTTGGGATTGATCAAAGCGGTAGAAATTCCATGTCTTTCTTTAATTCCAAAGACATTGTGTAGGCGTGGACGGCGCATATCTGTATCCACTAAAACGACACGACTTCCACTAGTAGCCATCGTAATTGCGATACTTGCGCTAACCGTTGTTTTACCTTCTCGGGCGTTGGCGGAGGTAATCAGTAAACTCTTTAGCGGCGCGTCTGGAGACATGAACATGAGATTCGTTCGAATCGAACGACAGAATTCGGAGGCCTGGCTTTTCGGATGGTGGAATACAAATAGCGCTGGATCCTCTTCACTATCGCTTTCGTCGATCTCTTCTTCCGGCCCACCTGTATGTAGAACCATTGGAACAATACCGAGTACCGGAGCCTGGGCCAGCGATTCCAGGTCATGATCGGTTTTGACGCTCTTGTCGGCTAGCTCCAGCAGGAATGCAATCGCAATTCCACCAATAAGGCCGAATAGAAGACCCATGAATAGGTTGAGTCGCATTCTTGGGCTGATTGGGCGTGACGGTGCTTTGGCTTCATCCAAGACCCAGACGTTATTGGTCTCCACCTGTTTACTAATCCGAGTTTCTAGAAGGCGCTTAGAAACCTGGTCATAAACACCCTTCGCTTCTAGAGCGCGTTGTTTAAGCCAGCTGTATTCCAATTCCTGCGCGGAGAGCTCTAGCTCCTCCTGACGAACGTCAGTAAGGTTCTTTTGCAGATTCTTGATAATCTGCTTCTCCTCTTTCACCTGGTGACGAACGGCTTTAATCTTATTTCGTGCCACGCGAATTGCTCGCTGCTCATATTTGGTTCGTAGATTATCCATCTGCTTCAGGCGAGGATGCGAGTCCAGGTACCTTGTCTCATCATGCTGACTATCTGCTTCGATGGCTTTGGCGATGAGATCCTGGAATAGAGACGACTCTAGAATCTCCCCATCCGCGATGGAGTATGGGTCCGTGCTACGCTCGTACCGCCTCTTCTGGCTAAGACGTGCCTTCAGCTCGATGAGAAGAACCTCATGCTTCGTAATCTCTGCTGTAATATTTTCGCGCCGGATGTCGGTATCTTTGATTCGCTTTGAGAGCGTACCCACCTGGTTTTGCCGTTCGTATTCAAGAAGAGCTTTCGCGCTGGCTTCCTTTTCTTCCTGAAGATGTTGCCCCAGCTTTTCTAAGTCGTCCTGGGCCAGGTTGATTGCTTTTCGACGGAATGCCAGGTTTTCATCGCGATAGGTATTAGCGACCTCTGTAGCCAAGGTTGCGGCGAAGGCCGGTTTCGTATCCCGAACATGGACATAGACGATAAAGGATTCTTCGAGAGGCTCTGCCTGGATCTTCTGTTGAAGAATTCGTGCAGGATCGGAATTCTCAATACGAGCGTCGATCTCCTCCTTTGACATGGATTCTTTGATGCCTAGGAAATGATGGTTTCGGTCCAGACCAAGTCTGCTTACAACACGCTTCGCGAGCTTTTCGCTGGTAATGATTCGGTATTGGGTCTTGAAGTACTGTCGAAGCCCCAGAAAACCGGTGGAACCGAGCTCCACGACTTCTTTGATACCAGCTAGAACATTCGGAGAACTCCGGTCGATAACAAGAGTAGCTGTTGCCCGATAGATCTTTGGCTGCTTTCGTGTGTGCAGATAGCTGCCCACTGTGCTTGCTACGATAAAAAGGAGTACGACCCATTTGCGTTTCCAGATGACGCCGAAGAGGCGTTGGACTTCTTCTATCAGAGGGCGTTCTTCGGGCGATGGTGGGTGCACGACCGCCATCGGTGCATTTTCAGCACTTCGACCAGTTCCCTTCGGTGATATCGATCCAAAGGACACGGTTTACCCCAACAAGCTCATAGAATTGATTCCGGTACGTAAATTATATCGCCTGGCTTCAACAAAACATTAGGATGTTTTCCTCGGCTGATCTGATGAACAGGTACTCGTATGCGTTGTTCCTTGCCTTCTCGGAGCCGGGTCAGAATGGTCTGGTTTCCTGAAGCCAGTGGAGCAAACCCCCCTGCGAGTGTAATAGCCTGTACAATGTTCATCCCCTGTTCATAGGGGAATGTACCTGGTTTTGCTACCTTCCCGATTACAAAAATCTTTTTCGAACGGTATTCCGAGATCAAAACCGAGACATGAGGGTCTTTTAGAAAGCTACCCTGAACCAGTTTTGTTCGGATTTGGTCGGATAGTTTCTCGGGAGTAAGTCCAGTCACAATCATATGGCCTATGAGCGGGAAGCGTATGCTTCCATCGGGCCCAACCCGGAATGTTCCTGACAGATCTTTTTCTCGAAAAACTCGAATTTCAAAGATATCTCCAGGACTTAGGGAAATAGCTTCGATTTTTTCTTCCGTCTTTAATTCGACCAACTCAGCCGGTGGAGGCGGAGGAACGGAACTGCAGGCGAGCAGTCCGATGCAAATTAATATCTGGGCGATTTTTTGTTGAAAACGCATTAACCATTCCCCACACGTCGCTCTAGTATTGCAGATTGAGGCTGCCATATACAATGTGGCGGATGTAGGCTGCAAAGTCCGTACAGATTTCATTGGAGCATGCAGTGTTCAAAACCTGGTAATTCGAGTTAACTCGTTCGAAGTCGTATCCCAAGGTGATCCCCAACACCCGGTAGACGTGAAACGATGTCTTTATATTGGCTCCGACCACATTATCGACCCTATCGTTTGTGGAAACGATGTATTGGGCGGCTCCAGGATTAAAGGTGCCAAATGCGACTCGCGTATAGCGGCCCGATGCAATGATATCGAAACGGTTGGCAAATCGTGTTTCCATTTCGAGGTAACTCTCATTGGAATTGTAGAAATTACCAATGTAACTGAGTTCAAACACATGCCGATTACCAAGTCGCCAGACCAGGTTGGTTGCTGGGCTAAAGAGCAATTTCGCTTCCCAGATGGGTCCGCTATAGGAAGCGCCGGACTCGTGCCAGCTAGCTCCGTATCCACCATTTATTACAAAACCCAATTTGCTGGTAATCAACCCATCGAGCCCTAGAGTTGCTCGAAGAGGCGTGGAGTCGAAGTTTGTAAGCCCTGGAGCGGAAGATACGACGGATTTGTCTGGAAAGGAATGAAGGCCATACCGTACATCACCGACAAGGGCGGTCTTGGGGTAGAACAACCAAACCGCCTTGAAGAACGTTTCCAGCTCGTCAGTGTCCAGTCGTGAGTAATAGCCTTCGCTATGTCGTGTAACCCGATACGTGCCGCCCAGAACGAAACTAAGGGGGCGTCTTTCAATGGTACCACCCGGACGGATAGCCATGCGTACGGTTGCTTCATTTTGTATGAAGCTGAGTAGCGCACTGGGGTTGGAAAGATCGGTGGATTCCAGTTCCCTCCGAAATATATCCGAGACGGTAAATTTGAATACACCTTTGGGGAAGAAGTCGGCCGTCAGATTTGCCATGCCCCCAAATCGTGTTTGTTCATCTAGTGTGCCGGGGTCTGCAAAATACCGGCGAAAGTCGCCGACGGCTCGAAAATGTAGAGCCATATTCTCAGTCTGACGATTCTTAATCGCTAGCCCTGGCCGGATACGCAGATAATATGCGTCTACCAGCGGACCCTCTCCGAGCGCTTTTCGGTAGATGTTGGAGTCATAGGTTCCTTCCAGAAAGAGGGCTGGCCAAAGCGTTACATCTTCGGAACGGATGCCCCGAATCAAGTCCTGGTCCGGTAGAGTATCCGCAGCTTTCGCTTCTTTGAATCCACCTATCGTAGAGAGGAGAACAAAAAGCACCACGAGAATCCCCTGTAAGGCGGGGCGATTCCCTCCTCGTGCTCGGCCAGTGGACCAACCGTGCAACATGTATTTCCGGTTTTCGTTGTACATCAACGCGCCGACGCCGAACCCCTTAAAGGAGTGGACTCGTGGTTTGGGGTCTCTTGTAGGAGGGATCGGTAATCTCCCAGATCGGAGATTCATCTGGCGGGTTGCTAGGATCGACTCCCGGCGTCGCAGAGGCCTCTGTGATGGGACTACCATCCCAGGCGTATTTGGGCCCTATAATTGTAATCGGTTTATTCAGGATTTCTACTTCACTTTCGCCCAGGTCGTCGTTGGTGTATTGGTTACCACCACTTGTGCTGCGCATTTGAAGGATCAGTTCCTGCATCTTATCCCGTGCGACACGAATTGTTATATATGCGTGCTCAACCTGTTCGCGTTTTCCTCGAGCCGAGGCTTCACTTCCTCGCATCAAGGTCTGTTCTGAAAGACGAACCAGCCCTTTCATTGAAACCAGTACGGACTGGATGGCGTTCATTCGCATCAGATCCTTTTTCTTTCGCTGTTTTTCAAGGGTTTCAAATGCTTTGCTCAGCTCGGAACGCATCTCGTCCACCAGCTGTTTCATCTTCTTTACCAGCTTAGCATTTGATACTTCCGCCAGGCTCTTGATGCGTGAGTCATCAGCAGAAGATACTGAGAGCGATGACATGAACATCAAAACCACGAAAAACAGGATTGTTCGACGGTATCTCATTGGTGCAAATTACTTAGGTTGAACGACAAAAAATAGTGGGAACAAAGAGGCAAAGTCAAACTTGGGATACGATTAGCCTGAAACGGCCAGGGGTAGAGCCTCCGATGGACTACGATTTACGTAGAATAAACGGATATTGGAAGGTGACGCTGCCACCTTTCGGACGAGGGAATTTCCAGGTCTTCATCTTGCTCATAATGCATTGCTGGAGACCGGAGTCATTAGTGCTATTTGTTACAACGCTGATGTCAGTGATTCGGCCTGCCATTCCGATCGTAAATTGAATGGTAATCTTCCCCTCAGCCGTAGGATTCTTTTTCAATGTACGTTCGTAACATGTACGAATAGCGCTCTTTCGTCGTCGTATACGGCTTGCCACATCACCTCGGTCTACAGTGCCTAGACCGCCGCGATCACCGAGCTGACCACCACGAATTCGAAGACGAATTTCTCTTTCACCACCGGTTCGCTTTGCACCGGTGACTTTTTCATCTGACAACCGCCCACCCGAGACTTCGGACGTCGAAAGTCGCGCCACATCGCGCCGGCCGCCAGCTGTCGGACCGCCCTCATACACGGTTCCTTCACCCGCCTGTGCATCACGTACACCGGATTTGGAATCCCACGCATCGGATAGTCTCTTGGCATCGACACCGTCCTGGATCAGATCCTGACCGTCGCAGTCGTCACCATCACAGCGGGTACCAAATGCTTTTAGAATAGTGTTCTGTCGTATTTCTTGCGTTCGCTTCTCTCGAGATTTCAGGCTTCCTTTGTTGCTATCAGATGCAGGAGCCTTACTGACTTTGGTTCGCCGACGTTTTGTTGTTTTCGGTTTAACCTTCTTTTTTTCAAAGGTTGATGTCGACTCATCGGCTTTCTCGTCTTTCTCTTCCTCTTCGTCTTCTTTCTCTTTCTTTTTTACGACGGTTTCGATTTTGGCTTCGAAAGATAGCTGTTCGTATAGGTATTGATCACCGGTAACTCGGAACTCTTCGACTCCATAGCGGCGATAATTGTTCCACCAGTATTCAACGCCACCAATACCGCCACCCTGTGCAAGTAAAGACATCAACATGATCGTAACTAGAGTCAGATCGAATTGACGGAAGAAATTGCCTCGGGCGGATGCCGGTAGCTGTGGTTTGGGTAATGTCGGTGGTGGAGTGACAAACTGAAACAGCACTGTCAGATCGTGAAAACGGACTTTACCTCGACTGTCCCCGTCCAAGGGAAGCAGGGTGATGTTTCCCCGTTTTTCGGCCCCTGGAAAGTTCTCCGCTTCCGATAACTTTAAGACCTGTCCTTTCAGAGAGACTCGTCCACGGGTCCCCGGGACGAAGGCGAGCCAATACATCCCCTTGGAATATTGGATCAGCGGAATCGGTCGTTTCAGCTTAGCCAACGGCACGATAAACGTGCATTTGGGCGTTGTTCCTATCGTTACCGTCTGCCGGCGACGTATCAAGCGCTCTTCGAGAACCGTATCGGCTTGAATAATCCCAACGCGGAGGATTTTCTGCGGTTCCTGCTTCGCCATCAAAAGGGCTCTTGGTTTATAGGACAGTTGCTAAGTGGAAATTCGGTAATTTCAGCCAGAACCTTTAGAAACCCGTAATTAGGTTAGCGAGTAGCCCGTTGGATCGTCGCGAACCGTAGGTCGTGGAGTTTTGCCATACCGGCTGTATAAATGACTTCCGCAATCGGGCGAAATGGAATGTCACCGTCTGCGATGATAGTTGCCATAGGCTTCCATTTATGAGCCTTTCCCCCTTTGGCTTGGGCGTCTCGCTTGATTCTTTCCTCGATCTCGGTCTTCTTGGATTCAAGTTCCTTTTGAAGGGGTAGGATAAGGAATTTCCCTTTATCTCCACCTTTATCCGTAGCGCTGAAGCTGAATTCCATTTTTGAGAGGCGTCGGACTTTACTTGCGGTACATCCTTCGGCCTGAAGCTTCTGGTCTGTGGTATTGGCTTCTTCGTCCAATTGACCACATGTGAACTTATCCTTGATGTCTTTCTCCTGGCACTGCTTACCGTCAAGCATGCAGACGAGCTCCAAGATGGTACCGTTACTGGTCTTGACTTCCTTATTATCCAGGAGAATCGCAGACTTTGTAATGGTAATGGGTACTGTGTCCTCTGGGGGACGATACGCATCACGGCATACAACAACCTGGTTTTCAGCTTTACACTCGGATCCAGGCTTAACACCCTTCTCCTGTAGGCATTCAACACCACAGCCATGAGACATCTTAGGAAGTCGTAATTTGGCGTTCTGCTGTACGTTCAAGGGATCACTTGAAATCGATACGAGAAGGAACACCAACAAAATCGTCAGAATGTCCAATAGGGAGTTGATGTTGAGAGAGCTGGAAGTTTCTCGTTTACGGCGTGCAGTCTTTGGCTTTGCAAAGCCTGTTGCGGCCGGGGAAACTCCTGATTGTGTATCGCCCGTGTTCTGTTCAGTCATACGACAACTCCTATACAGACATCGTCATGCTTATTGTGCGACGACAAAGGTAATCCGCGGGAAGAGAGACGCGGGCCGCATCTCTTCGGTTGATGGATCCGTAGGAACCTTTTGACTCACCATAAGGGGCTTTGCCTGCCGGAACACGTCAAAATTCTTGAAGTCTTTTGTCCATGTATCGCCAGTTGTCAGCTTAACACTTACAGCATCGATAGTTCGAACGACGACTTTCCAGGGCACATCAAAATCAGGCGCGATATTAATCGTTTCATTATCCTTGGAGTCTCCATGGAGGGCCTTCTTTTGGGATACCACAGAATATAGGCGCGCGTAGTCGTACTCACGTTTTATTGTACGACGATTGTCACCATTGTTCGAACCACAGGATTCAACGGTATTTTTCGAAGAATCTGCCAGATGACAGATCTCTACGTCCCGTCGCTTGATATCCACATCTGGATTTCCAGCAGCCTGTTGCTCTTTTACCTTGAAACCGGAACCACTGATCATGACAGTGAGGTTCAGCTTTGGCTTGTCATCCTTTTCCTTTGTTTCTGTAGGCTTGTTCATACCCATTTTTGGCGCAGCTACCTGCTGAACCGCAATCTGGTAGAACTGGAAGACAAAGATGAGCATCGGAATAAGAATGACCAGAATCGACATGATAGGGGCGAGATTCAAATCTCCACCCTGGGTTTTTCGACTGTGGGAGCGTTCCGATGGTTTGCGTGCCATGGGCTATTCTCGTTCAGGTTAGAACCGTTAAAGAACGCCTATCGAATGGATAGGCATCCATGAATTCAACCGACTGAAGGAGCAATTTGTTCCTTCAGCGATTGAAGATTCGGTCGGATTAGGAATCGCGGTCACCCGCTGCTCCGGTAGCACCACTGCGAAGACGAGCGATCAAGAGATTCTCGAGCTTAACCGAATACAGGTCGATCTCCTCGATGATCTTCTTGGTAACGCCAGCCAACAGAACGTGGGCCAGAAGACAGGGGATAGCAACGATCAGTCCAAACGCCGTCGTGTTCATAGCGAGGGCGATGTTCTTACCAAGTTGTTGTTGCCGTTCGTCCGGACTCGCTTGTGCCAACGACTGGAAGGCCTTGATCATACCAACGATTGTACCCAACAACCCCAGAAGGGTGGCGACATTCGCCAATGAGAGTAGCGAGTTGGTTCGCTTTTCGACCAATGGAACCACGTCGAGAGTGGCTTCTTCAACAGCATTCTGGATTTCCAGTTCACCGTTGTTAGCGCGGGTAAGTCCAGCTTTAATAACACGTGCTAGAGCCGCGGAAGGTGCAGCGTTGCAGAGCTTGATAGCTCGGTCGATGTTTCCGGCCAAGACCAATTTCTGGATCTGCGCCATGAACGCCTGGGCGTTGATGTTGTACCGGAAGTAGAGCGTAACAAATCGCTCGATCATAATGGCGATGGCGATAATTGAAACCGCAAGGATTGAATACATCCAAACTCCACCATCGCTGAACGCTTTGGCAATGTAATCCATCTACTTTGTCCTCGATTGAATGAAACGATTAACGAAACGAAATTGTACTCAGCCAACATGCGTTGCTGAGACATTAAGGACCTGCATGATAGCAGGGAAATCTAAAACGTAAAGCGTGTAAGCGGCTCCAGAAAAAAAATATCCTGGAACTGGCTGCACGGAAAAGGCGAAACGGAAATAAAAACAATAGGTTGTGTGCTCTTGTGGCTCGTTATAATTTGTCTGGGATTCTACTCGAATTCGGTGTTTAGAACGGATTTCTGCGTACCGATTCCATAATTTCCTTCAAAAATGACTTCTTCAGCTCAAGTCGTTTGAACTCTATTCGATGCCTGGTGAGGAGAAGGAAAACCTCGGGTTTTTCGATCTTTCCTTCCACCTGTAGTCCTTCAAGCAAGACAACCTTTTTGGGGCCTTCGGAGCGTGCGACCTGGGCCGTTACAGACAGAGTCGTTCCGAAGGTAAGGCCTATGCATACTATGAGGCTGAAGAGATATTTGGGTTTGATATACATTAGCGGGCGCTCTGATTTAGTCATCCAGGTCCTCGTCGTCGTCCCAATCATCATCTAGATCGTCGTCATCACCCCAATCATCATCTAGATCGTCGTCATCACCCCAATCGTCATCCGTGTCCTCTGGCGCGGGCGGCGGCTCGGGTGGTGGGGTCGGCTCGGGCGCTGGTGTTGGTGCTGGTGCTGGCTCGGGTGGTGGGGTCGGCTCGGGCGCTGGTGTTGGTGCTGGTGCTGGCTCGGGTGGTGGGGTCGGCTCGGGCGCTG